>WNFI01115506.1_pt1 | contig 14556 bp, 12 predicted proteins | sample 5400471 | NCBI WGS metagenome assembly WNFI01 (sample SAMN13153348, study PRJNA577476) | soil metagenome | isolation source: 100 cm saprolite on Douglas fir-dominated hillslope | place: USA:California | collected 2013-09-17
GTCTGATCCGCCCAGGGTTCAGCAGAAGATCGATCGACGTCTGGTCATTATTGGATTCAAAGGAGGCCTCGTCAGCGTTGTCAGCCTATTTCTACTCGTCTGGCTTCATCTGCCGGGAGCACCCATTATGCAGGTTGCCGGCCGCGAGTTTCAGGATACCGGCCAAAGGCAAGCAAACCGGCAAACATCGAGGTAGCCCAAGCGTCGATAAACCGGACGACCGGCATCTGTGGCCTGCAGCGAAGTTCGTCTGATGCCGGTGGCCGCGTGCGCCGAATTGAGGGCGCGCCGGATGACGGCATCTGCATAACCCTGGCGCTGTGCGTCCGGCCTGGTTGCCACCAGAAAGAGGAAAATAGAGCTATCACACACGATTCCTGTAGCTGTGGCTACGGGTAGCTCACCTTCATAAGCGATGAAACCATGAGCGTGCTCACGCCAAAAGGTGTTATCTCCGATGACCGATTTACCCGCTTCCGCTGGGAACCCGTAGGCCAGGCAGTTCAGCTCGGCGAATGCACCGCCGGTGTCGTCATCCCGAATACGCTCGAATCTCAGGTTGCGATTGACTTTCTCCTCCAAAGGCAGAATCTCGCCTGCCATGCCCGTTGCCGGCATTGAAGCGAGCTGCAATGTTTCAACTAGACCGGGTAAGGCACTTTGGGCCTTGTCAGTTAAACTCTCCAGCGGAACCACGATCCAGCCGGGACAGGTCCTAGCGCGCATGAAGTCAATTCCCTCTCGTACTGTGCGCGCGAGTGCCTCTTCGTCGTATATTTCTGCTATCAGGCAGATGGCACTATCAAAACGGAAGGCGATGTTGGCCCATCGCGTAGCGATTCCGGGTCTGTCCGATAGCTCGGCCCCCTGGAACGGGCTGGTGCAGAGTTCCCAACTCGTAAGAAACTCCTGATTTAGAATAGCGATCTGGCTCCTGGTCTTTTCTTCCTCAATCATGTTGTAAAACTGGATTTCTTGTCTGAGTCTTTTTGTCTCGCGGAGATTCGTTGCACGATCCGAAAACGGCGTGGGATTACGTTCCAGCGGCTCGTTCAACTATGTCAGCGGCGACAGACAGCCCATTAGCCTTACCGATCTCCACTTGCAGTTTACGCGAGTTATTCCGGAAAGTGGGGTCTTGTAGAGCCTCATTTACGCATCTCGAGAGACGGTCCGGAGTCAATTTGTCAAACGAAGTGACCACGCCGGTTTGATAGTGTGCAATCCTGGCGGCAACACCGGGTTGGTCAAAAGTGACGGGAATGGCGACCTGCGGAACTCCCTGAGCTAAAGACTCCAAGACAGTGTTTAGTCCTGCGTGGGTGATACAGACCGAAGCCTGCTTCAGCAGTTCTAGTTGAGGCGCTTGCTTCACGATAATGGCGTTCTTCGGCGCCGGTTCGAGTTGTAGCGGGTCAATCTGCTCCCCGACGGAAAGCACCAGTTGTAGCCCCTTATTTTTGGCCACGGCCTCGACGATGGTCTGGAATACGTCTATCCGGCCATTGAGTATCGTCCCCATCGAGGCATAAACGAGCGGTTGCCCGGTTATTCTTTCCCAAGGGAAATTTACCGGCTCGCGCCCCTTGTCGTCATGGAATGGTCCAGTGTGGTAGAAATGCGATGGCCAATGTGAACTATCAAAGTCGAATGCTTTGGGAATTTGATTAATTAATGCTCTGCTTGAGAGGGTGGAAGAGAGGTCGTCCCAATCGATCTTTAGGCCGGCGGCCACAGCGTGTGCTTTCAGCTCACTGTTGGCGTCTTGCACCGCCTGAACAAATCTCATGACTGCATCTCGGTTTCTAGCCAACGCCTCGGGTGTAGTCTGGTGCGGCCAGTTAGTTAGGCAAAGAGGCGTACGCCCGGAAAAGTCAAGCTGCAAGGCGTTAGAGACATGTACATATGGTATACCGTACTGGATCGCGCTCAACTCCGCATAGAATTGAATGGAATCAATTACCAGCGCGTCGATTTGATTAGTATCTACAATCCTTGGCAACGACTTCAATGTTGACTCGGCTTGCCGCATCAAGGCGCGCATACCCTGCTGTGTCCCGCTCTCTCCGCTCTTTTTACTTATTTCCGCTCTATTCTCATTGAATTGGTCCTTTGCATCGTCAGGTATGCATGGTAAACCGGCGGCTGCCGATGAATACAGGAACACTACCTCGTGATTACGTATTTGTAGATGCCGGGCCAACGCCGTCATCGGATTAATGTGACCGGGCGTATTGGGGCATATAAATCCTAATTTCATAGATCCTAAATTTTTTGGTTAGAGTCAGCAGCTTTTGCGAATCGTTCGTGCTGCTAGTAGTTTATGGCCTCTAATAGAGCGCAATCTTTTCAATGCCTGTGAGTTCTTGTTTGGATCGCCGGAAACTCTGCTTAGACTGCCGGTACCTCACCGCTTTGCCAAATTTGCATCCAAACTGCAAAATTCCGGTTAGATCTGTTCATTCGAATTTCCTCCTTCTTCTACGTCCGACCGAACATTGGATCCGAGACTCGGCCTCAACGATTACCTAATTCCTGCCAGAGCGGTAAGGGTGTCCTACCATTTGACCGCTACAGATCAGTTATACTGGTTTTCCTGGTGACCCGGTAACCTCCCAGGAGAGCTGTGCTCGGCGTAGAGAACAAATCCCGCTAAACAGAGCAACCCTACGTGTTCCGCTTAGCCAGTTCCTGGAGAATAGCGAGCCCGCTCTCGGCTTTTGATTGCGGAAAGTACATCTGCACGCTCATCGCATCTTTAAGTACTTCCAGATACTGCTCTGCCTCCGCCTCGGTGGGTTCCTTCTCCGGAGACAACGGGGAGTTGATATCGACTGCCTGACCGTATCTCTCCAGGCTGACTTCATGGTAGTAACCCGAGGAGCTGAGAAAGCGGGTCGGCTTATCAGTCCGATTGTGAAACGCGTGCAACGCGTTTGCCGGTGCAATTAGGGTCTCCCCAGGGCCGCAGCGTACCCACTCCTCCTGACCTTGCTCATCGATCCGGAGAAAGTCAGTATGCCCGATGGTTACGTAAAACACCTCCGCATATGGATGACTATGGATTGGAATGCCCTTACCAGGGGACAGGTCCATTTCATAGATGCTATTGGCATAGCCGGTATCCACTCCCCTAGCTTTCCAAGTCAAGCGAACACCACCCACCTCAATGGTTCGACCATCCTTCGGACCAAGCTTCTTTACGCCATAGCTGGCAGAGATTGCTTGTACGCTCTGTTGTGTCTTGTGCTTGTGCATTTATTTATCTCCTGTTGATCGGTTGTAAGTCGCTTTGTGGTCCACGCGCGATTCGCTCGCGCAACAGCCGTTAAGAAAGCCGTGCGTGTCCGGCCTTTCCTTGTGGTCATCTAATTTCATTTCAATACCTCTCCGTTAGATCTGTAGGCGACCAGTGCCCGAGTGTCAGCACCCAATTCTTGCGGAATAGTTTCCTATTCTTGCGCGGCTACCGGTTTAAGAAAACGCGGCCATCAGTATGGGCATTTCGCCTAATAATAACGGCGGGTGAGTCAAAAAATGGGCATTGCCACCTAAATTGCCGCTCTATTGCAAAAAATCCATAACCGGGGCTGAGTCGAATAAATTGGTACAGCCTGCAGCGGAGACTGGTCATTTCGTTTCAAGAAAATCTTCGAAAGTAAGACAGATGAAGAAGAGTGAAACCGGAACTAACTACTTGTATACCTTCTCTGGGCCAAGAATTAGATTTCGAGAACGCCTGGTTGGATTTTGGACGGACCTACACGACGATCAACGTTGGAAGTATGATGAGCTAGCCCCTGTCGAACTGCTTCAAAAAGCTGAGTTTCACTGTCAGACATTACTCGAGGACGAGCTGGCACGGGTTAATTGGTTTTGGAGACGCCGACCAAATGTATGTTCGATAGTCGCGTGGATTTCTTGGTTGATTGCGGTCATGGGAGCGTGGTTCTGGGTAACGTTCCCATTAGTTGGAGTTCCGATTCTAATCGCATCGATAGCATTGGTGCTGCTGACGATTGTGCGTTCTGTACGGTGGCGACGTGAGTATGAATTGAGCATCGATCGGCTTATCCGCACCTCCCACCATGGCAGGGCTGCTTTTGATTGCGATGTTGTCTCCTGATTAACGAAGGGGTAGTGCTGATGCCGCCTGATTCGGTCAAAATCCCGCATTTAGTTTGTATTGGAATACGGGTAATTAGCGCTTGCAATAGCCCCGGATCAATTGTCTCGTCCACGCTTAATTGTTCACCGAATCGCACTAGCGCGAGCTCTTCTTCCAAGGGCACCAGAGCTCGTTCCTCTTGAGCGAAACTCGCTCGAAGAAACTGACGTAATCATCCCACGGCCTGAATCACTTTGCTCGGCGCTACCATGGCTAAGGCCGCCACTGTATTCAGAACATTACACAAGAAGTGAGGATCCATGCTGAAGCCAGACAGAATCCCGTCAATGGCTGCGCTGCTATCCTCGCCGCTCGCAGCCAGTGGCAGCGCCCGTGCAGATTTGCGCGTGGGCGCACGTTTGAGCTGATTAACCGGTCATGTGCCGCTCCATTTCTCAGGAGTCTAACTTTGGTAGAAACTGGGATCGCATGAACTCGATGTATTTTTCTTCCGACGTCTCGCGCCTGGCCTTCACGATCGGCAAAATGTCATTAGTGGCGACATAACGCAGCCGAGTCGTCCCATCACTAGCGGCCTCAAATATAACCCGGGCGACATCTTGGTCGCTCGCCAGTCGCTGCGCTCTCAGCTTCGCAAAGATCGCATTCGCGCCGGCCACGAAAGCGTCGTAATCGGCCAAAGCCGCATTCTGAGCTGCCTCGTCGCTGCTCCTTTTTCCGAAATTGGTGCTCACGCCACCGGGCTCGACGATCTTCACCACAATATTGAAGGGAGCGAGTTCGTAGGACAGTGACTCTGAAAATCCCTCGAGAGCAAACTTCGAGGCGCAATACAGCGATATCATCGGCAGGGCAAAGATGCCGGCGCCCGAGCTAGTGTTAATGATCAAACCGTCTTTATTTTTCCGGAAGTGCGGTAGCATAGCGCGTATAACGTCCATTACACCAAAGACGTTAACTGAAAACTGCTCCATAACTTTGCCCCGCGCAGTCGCCTCAAACGGGCCGTAAAGTCCGAAACCGGCGTTGTTGATCAGTACGTCTATTCGCCCGAAGCGATCGATCCCGGCCTCAATGGCCTCCCTTATAGTCAGTTGGTCTTCGACATCGAGCCGGGTCACCAGCACTTCACGGAGTTTAGTGAGCTCTTCTTCCCGATCCGGTCGCCGCATGGTAGCAACAACATTCCAGCCGTTCTTCACAAAGACTTTTGCGCAGGCCTTACCCAAGCCGCTGGACGTCCCGGTGATTAAGACTGTTTTTTTCATATAAAAATCCCGACCTTGGTTCTGATCATCGCGTACCAGCCAATAGTTTATGGCTAGACTCCCTTATTAATGATTTTAATACAGTTTCGAGCATCGTTTCCGCTGCCTACTTATAGCTTCGTCTCCGGTCTTTAACGGAATACGCATGACTACCGTCGTCCCCTCTCCGACCGCGCTATGTGCCTCCAGCTGAAACGAACAGCCGAACAATCCTCTCAGCCGACGGCGTAAGAGGCCCAGTGCATGTACCGGCTGCCGGTCCGCAAAGAAAGTTTGTTCGACTTCCGTCGAAGGCACACCTTGCCCGTTATCGCGGACGCTCATCTCTAAACACGGTCCCATGGCGCGAACTGAAATGCGCAGCAGGCCAGGTCCAGAGGACGATCGAATCCCGTGCTGGATCGCATTTTCCACTAAAGGCTGGAAGCAAAAAGGCGGTACTAGCGCTTCCAACAGCTCCGGATCAATTGTCTGCTCGACAGTTAATTTCTTACCGTATCGCAGCGATTCGATTTCTAAAGAGGCGCGCACTAGCGCGAGCTCTTCTTGCAGGAGCACCAGGGTTCGTTCCGCCTGGTCGAAACTACCTCGGAGAAATTCCCGTAAGCGACCGGTAGCCTGAGGCACTTTACTCGGCGCTAGCATGGCCAAAGCCGCCACTGTATTCAGGGCATTGAATAAAAAATGAGGATTCATTCGTCTTTGCTGGGCGCGAGTCTCCGCCAAAGCCAGCTCTTGAGACTGCCTCTCATGCTCATGCAGGCGCCCAATAACAGCCACGATTAATGCTGTGCCTGAACCTTGCAGCACGCCCGCCATGCCCATCTCCTCGATTACGCCGCGCACGATAGATTCGTCCGCAGCGAATAAGGTCACGAACCAACTGCGCAGAAATGAAATCCCAGAAGCCAGACAGAATCCCGTCAACGGGTGTGCTGCAACCCTCGGGCGCCACTGATGGAGCAACCCCGCGGACAACCCTCCGCACAACAGATAGATGATCGTCGCCGGCAGCTGCACACTATGAATGGCAACGGCCAACCAGCCAACAAATAAACCTATCACCGTTCCTACCCACGGCCCCGATAACAGACCTGCTGCGCAGACCAACACGATGCGCTCATTCACAAAACCGGGCTGTGAGACGGCAATTTCATCTATCAATCCCAACACAGCAAAAATCCATAACGCTGTACCTCGTTCGCACCCGAATCGAAACAAACGCCTATGCCAGTGGAGACCCGGTACAAGGCTCAGCGTAACAGCGGCTGTTACCGATACACAAACTTCATTCAAAACAGAATTCATCTCTTCAAAATTAGCGACGCTAAGCGGACTTTAGGGTCCCAGGCAACTTGGAGTAGCCTGCTATGTAGAGGAGCGGATCTTTCTCCTGCAGAACCAGACTAGGGTTGCACAAACAAGTAAGGAAATCCCGAGTACAAAAAACGCGTCGTTGAAAGCCATGACGTACGCTTCGCGCCTCACCATATTTTTGATTTGCAACCAGGCCTGCAGATTCGCCGTGCTGTAATCATAGCCTTTACTCACAAAAGTATCCGTCAGAGTCTGAAGACGGGCCGCTACGACCGATCGCAATGGGTTAACCTGCTGCCCGATTTCAAAATCATAAAATTGCTCGCGACGAATAATGATCGTCTCAAGGATTGCGGTCCCAACGCTCCCTCCTAGATTGCGAGCAATACTAAAGATGGCAGACCCGTCTCCGATTTGCTTAGGTTCCAAGAACGAGGTAGCTAAAGACGACAGGGGTACGATAGTAAACGGTTGTCCGAGCGCTCGAACGACATTAGCGATGGCCAATTGCTCACCCGCATAATCGTGTGTCATGGAAGTATTTAGCCAGCAACTGAAAGCAAAGACGGCGGTCCCAAAGAAAACAAGTACGCGGAGATCCAGCCACTTCATCAGGCGGGGTACGAAAGGAAAAATCAAAACCTGGGGAAGACCGACCCAGATCATCGCTTGTCCAGTCTGGAGGGCATCGTATCCTTGAACGGTGAACAGATATTGGGGCAATACATAGACGGAGCCGTAGAGCGCGAACCCAAGTCCAAAGTTAGCTGCCGATGCGATGCCCAGGTTACGGGTGGCAGCAAGACGAAGATTAACGAAAGGTTTTTTCCGCACTAATTCAATCAGGACAAAGGCCGGAATGAAGATCGCAGCTAGGACAGTACAAAATTGGATGAACTGACTGCCAAACCAATCGTCACGCTGGCCTTCCTCCAACAATGCGATGAGCGATCCGAACCCAATTGCCATACAAGCGATGCCAAGCCAATCGCCATCACGTAATTCATTCAGCTGGAGCGAAGCCGGCCGGATGGCGAAAAAGATTGAACCGAGCGTCAGCACTCCCGGAAACAGATTGACGTAGAACACCCAGGGCCACCCATAGTTACTGGTTAACCATCCCCCAGCGCTCGGTCCGATGGCAGGAGCGAGGGTGGCGGCCATCCCAAACAGGACCAATCCGATCGGATGCTTGTTTTTAGGAAGTGTCGAGAGCGCAACCGTGAACGCCATCGGAATCAGAACACCACCGGTAAAACCCTGGCAGGCCCGAAACAGAATCATCTCACCAAGACCTCGAGCAAGGCCACAGCAGCACGAGAAAACCAGAAATAACGTGGTATTGATTAGCAAGTACCAGCGGAGGCTAAAGACCCTGGTCAGCCAGGCGGTTAGCGGAATAGTGACGATTTCCCCAATTAAGTAACTCGTCGCTAGCCACGAACCCTCGTCTGAAGTAACACCAAGTCCTCCGGTGATATCTCGTAGCGACGCATTGGTTATATGAATGTCGACTATCGCCATAAAGGCGCCAAGCATGGTTCCAACCACTCCGACCCAGGTCCGAAAGTCTGCTGATCGTTCTTCAGCGTAAGCCATATTACGAGGTCACTTTCTAATGCGAATTGTTCTCTTTCCGACTACCTGCTATTCTCCTATTGCCACTTCACTCGTATCTTTGGCCCGACTGAAAGGCCCGGAACAATCAGCTGCTCGTATCCGCGAACACTAGCTGCGTCGAAGACGATCTTTACGGGGACGCGCTGAACGATCTTGGTGAAATTACCGGTGGCGTTATCGGGAGGCAGTAGCGCATAGACCGCGCCCGTTCCGAACTGAAAACTGTCGACCTTCCCCTGAAACTTTCGGTTTGGTATCGCGTCGATACGGATCTCCACCGATTGGCCAGGACGAATCCTGCCTAGCTGGTTTTCTTTATAGTTGGCGAGAACCCATACGTTGGGTTCAGCTAATGAGAGCCCGACCTGACCGGCCTGCACGTGTTGACCAGTCTCAAACTTCTTCTGGGCGACCCGCCCATCGGCCGGTGCGAAGACCGTCGTATAAGACAGTTGTAGCTCTCCGTTCTGCACTGCAGCCGCCGCACTGTCGAGCTGTGCCATGGCAGCCTTTTCCAAAGCGTTTGTCACTTCCAGCTTGGCTTTGGCCACGTTAACCTCAGCCAAAGCCGCATCGTATAACGCCTCGTTTCCGTCCGACTGGTATTGAGCGTTGTCCAGGTCCTGCTTGGAAATTACCCCTTTGCCTTCGTAGAAGAGCTGCGAATTTCTCTGAAAGGTTCGCTTGGCATTTACCGACTGCGCCTTTGCCGCGTCCGCCTGGGCTTCTGCTTGTCTCCACTCCGCAGCGGCTTGGACCCGTTGCGCCTGACTCTGGCTAAGCTGAGCCCTAGCCCTTTCCAAATCTGCTCGGGCCTGAGAGAGTGCCACTTCGTAGTCTTTCGGATCTAACGTTGCAATCGGTTGCGCCTGTTTCAATAACTGGTTATCATCGACCAGTACTGCGGAGATTGTTCCGGCCACCCGAAAACTAACTGGATGTTCATGTCCGGTAACATACGCATCATCGGTTTCTTCGAACCGGCTCAAATAGTTGGAATAGGCCACTCCGCTAATAATGATGACGAGCGCGCCAACTAAAAATATCCAGTCTCTAATAGTTATCTTTCGTTTCCAAATAGATCCCTTCACCGACCGGTTGGTCGGCGCAGAAACGGTTTCAACTGCTTCCATAGTGCGTGATGAATTACTGATTTTTTCAGAGGACAGTTCATCTAACTGTAAACGGGTTAGTTCATATCTTGTGATCGGCTTTCAATACCTCTCCAGCACGTTCGCCGATAATGATGCAGGGAGCCATGGTGTTGCCGGTCGTTATGCGTGGCATAATAGACCCATCGGCAATACGAAGTCTGTCGACTCCATAGACTCGAAGGTTTCCGTCAACCACTGACATGGGACCTTGGCCCATCTTCGCGGTGCAGGTTTGATGCCAGTAGGTCATAGCGGAATTGCGAATAAACTCTTCCAGTTCCGCACCTTTCAGGTTGCCCGGCATCACTTCTCGTTTGATAAATGGTCGAAGTGGCATGGAGTTGCCCACTTCACGGCAGAGTTCTACGCAGGCTATCGCGGCCTTCAGATCATCTGGGTGAGACAAGAAATTGGCTTCGATCCGAATGGGATCTAGTGGATTGGGACCGGTCAGACGAAGACAACCTCGGCTTTTGGGCCGTACAACGCCTCCGAACAATGTCCATCCAGCCGCCGGTAAACCGTACCTAGCCATATTCTCCGGGCTCGCTTTTGGAACCTCACATTGGCAGGTCTGCAAATCCGGAGTATCCAGGCCAGAATCGCTCTTCCAAAAGTAAGTTGCCTCGCCCATGTTGTTCCGGGGCGGTAGCGCCTTTGGATATTCCCAGACGCAATCAAAACCGACGTGGTCTTGAAAGTTCTGGCCAACACCGGGTAGGTGCTGCACAATCGGGATTCCGTGACGCTGCAACTCGGCTCGATCTCCGATACCGGATTGCATCAACAGCTTAGGAGTATGGATTGCGCCAAGCGAAAGGACTACCTCGAGTCCCGCACTAACGCGGTGGGTTTTTCCGCCATAGGAGAACTCAACACCCGTCACTCGTTTGCCCCCAAGTGTTAGTCGCGTCACCGCCGCATAAGTCAGAACCGTCAAGTTAGGCCGATCCAGATACGGATAGACATAGGAGCGGAACACAGACTGCCGTTTTCCAAGGCGAGCGCGGATATCCGCGATGGAAGCACCACCATTACCTTCCATCATACGGCCATTCTGATTTTCAAAGGTTGGGATACCCAGCAATCGTGCTCCTTCCACAAATGCTGGAGCAATCGGGTTAGGATCAGGAGCTGGCTCTACAAAAACCGGGCCGCCCGTTCCCCGATATTTCGGGTCTGGAGCGCCATGCCAGTCTTCGATACGGCGATAAATGCTAAGTACCGATTCATAACTCCATGCTGGATCTCCCGCTTCTGCTGCAAAGAAATCCCAATCGTTCTTATGCCCGCGCGCCCAAACCATCACATTGATGCTCGACCCGCCGCCAAGGACCTTGCCCATGGACAAAGGAATCGAGCGACCGTTGACACCCGGATCGGGTTGGCTTTGGAAGCTCCAATCGCGATCACTCCCGAGGTTCAGCGGCCAACGGGCAGCCTCCATCACATCGGGGATGCCGTCCTCGCCGCCTGCCTCCAGCAGTAAAACACTAACATTTGGATTTTCAGCTAACCGCCGCGCTACTACCGATCCGGAGGAGCCGGATCCGCAAACGATAAAGTCGTAATATGGCTTGAGCGCAGATCTAAGCCTCGTTTGATTTGCCTTTACCCGCTCGGCAAAATCCGGCCCTTGATCATCAGGTTCAGGATTCGCGCCAATGTTTGAATCAATTTTCATATAGTTTCTGTATTCCCTTGGAAAACCTCAGTTTTGAACGGCTTCGTCTGATTCTCTCAATCGAAGCGTTGGCATAAAATGGGTCCGATTACCGAAATCAACGATTAATTAGTTCTTGCCGCAGTGGTAGGACTGACCTACCAGTAACACGCTATGGAGCTGCGACAGCTTCAATATTTCGTCACTATTGCTGAGGAATTGAGTTTTCGACGCGCCGCCAACCGCCTCCATCTTTCTCACCCGTCGCTCAGCCAGCAAATCGCTAATCTAGAGAGTGAGCTGGGCATGAAACTATTTAAACGGAGCTCGCGGCAAATCGAGCTAACAGAGGCGGGGCGAGTTTTTCTGTCCGGTATACGTCAAGCCTTGAGGAGCATTCGCAGGGCCGCAGCTCAGGCGCAGGAGGTTGCGAAGGGTGAAAGAGGCAGACTGGTGATCGGCAATATCGGTTTACTGACGCAAAGGTTTTTGCCGGGCGCGTTGGCCGCGTTTCGCGCACGGTATCCTTTGGTCGAGGTGACCGTCAGTCACATGAATTCCCACGCGCAGGCCGAGGCGTTGTTGGATGGATTAATTATGTTAGGAATAGGGTATTTGGACGAAGGTGTAGATGAAGACACTCGTCAGTTGCTGACGACCGAATTGTTGTTACGATCACCCTTCGGCATCATTTATTCAGGACATCGCCGCTTTCCGAAACACCACACCCCAGTGCTTACGGACTTTCGCGATGACAGGTTCCTAGCCTTTGCTCCCGAGGTTAGTCCTATACACGCAAACTTGATTCACGAGCTTTGTCAGGAGATCGCTGGATTTGAACCCCACGTTGAGGCGATCGCAAACTCCAAGGAGGATATCGTCAGCATGGTGACGGCAGGGCGAGGTGTTTGGTTAGCGCCCGCGATCGCCGTGACCTCCCATCCGCAAGGAATTGATTTCCAACTCTTGGAGACAACAAAGCGGAGGTTTGAAGTGTTCGTGATCTGGAACAAACAGGTAGAATTACCTGCAGCGGCACAACAATTCGTAAAAGTCTTGAAAGAGTTTACAAATTCGGCAAACGATGGGAACCAGGAGCGAGTGGTCAAGCCGCGCCCAGCTCCCGAGTTGAAAAGCAAAAGCAAATCGTGAGCCGTTCGGGTCTACCGAGAAATGTTAGAATTGAGCTCCTCGGCGGTAAATATCCGGACCACATCCGCAAACAACCCGGAATCGGGCGCTAAAGTGGCTTGGCTTTCGGTAACCAACGCGCTGAGCGATTTCGAATATAGGCAGGCGAGTTTTGCGGAGAAGCTGTTTTGCCCGTTGCATTCGCGTGCGAGTCACGAACTGGAAAGGGGTTTGTCCGGTTGCCTCTTTAAACAGGCGGGCAAAGTGAAACGCGCTCAAACCGGCAGCTCGAGAGATCGAACCCAGATCAAGAGATTCGCTTAGATTTGCATGGATATATTCAATTGCGCTACCTAGTTGATCGTTAGTCAGCCGTGGCGGACCACAGAGTGGATATCGAACTTCGGCATAATTGCGGAGAACCCGTGCACATGCGGCGTTCAGCACGGCTTCGATAAAGAGGTTCTCCGCTGGGTCCGAGATCGCTGGTACCGTGGTAAGAGCCGCGGTGATTTCATGCAGCAGAGGATCAGCTGTCGCAAATGTTGGTATGAACTCGAGTTGGCGGCTGATTCCGTTGGATAACGCCATCTCTACTAGATAGGCGGGTTCCACGATTAGATAGCTGTAAGACAAGAACCGGTGCTGATCGTTCAAGATCGGACGAAGCATGGTCGGTGCATCAGCGGGGAGGAAAGCAATGTCCCCTTCGGCCGTAATTTCCCGTCTGGTCCGTCCGTCTAAACTTCGATCGAATTTCATTGGCTCCTTGAAGTGGTGGAGGCACACGACATGTTGCTTTGGGTGGTGCAGCGGCAACGCATCCGCGCACTGCCACACATCAGAAAGCTTCGCCCGGAAATTCAAGAGTTTCACCTGGCCCCTAGGAAGCCCGATGGACTTCAATAGAGTCGGAGGGTTTACGAATTCGCTCGGCGGTGTTTCGGAACCATAGTCGAACGTCATAGCCGTATCGCGAATCCGCCATCGAGGTAAAGAGTGGTAGACATATCTTTTTCTTCGGTATCCGAAGGGAGTTACAGATAGGAAGTAGTAGACGCCAAATTTCAGGGCTCCCGTCGTTTTTGTCTCAGGCGCCGTAATTGATGTCCGAGAAGTGATTGTTCCGAAACTTTCGTCGCAGACGCGCTTCTCAATACGCACGCCGGCTAAGCACTGGACTCGCGATGCGTAATTCGGAAGGCTATTTAATGCCCAACCCCTCGAAAAGGTAAAAGTAGCTCTGAACGGAACCTCTACTCAGCAGGTTTTCTATTAACCGTCGACTGATTTTGGTGGAGCGATTCCCACAAAATTGCCTCACCGAACCGTCGACCCCTATCGAGAAAACCTTGGCGTCTTTGTGTCTTGGCGTGAGTTCCGCCCCAAAATTTGCCTGTCCGAAAACGGCGAGACAATGAATCCAAGGCGGTCGATACTGACCAACCGAATGAATTCGCAACAGCACTTCTATGAAGCACTCATCGCGAGGGATCGACGGTTCGACGGGGTCTTTTTTGTCGGAATCAAGACGACAGGGATTTATTGCCGTCCGGTCTGTCCCTCGCGTCGTCCGCAGCAGCGGCACTGCGAATTTTTTCGTTTGGCCGCGGCGGCTGAGGTTGCGGGCTACCGGCCCTGTTTGCGTTGCCGTCCTGAGTTAGCTCCGGGCAATGCTCCGATTGATACGGAACAAAGAGTGGTCGGTGCTGCATTGCGCTATCTCGACCGGGTTGAAGAGGCCGATCAGACGATTCCGGAGTTGGCCAGCACGTTCCATTTTTCCGATCGTCATTTCCGACGCCTATTAACCAAGCAACTGGGCGTGGCTCCGATTCAACTTATGCAGACTCGGCGATTGTTGCTTGCTAAGCAGCTGCTCACCGACACGAATCTCGGCATCAATGACGTTGCTTTGGCTAGCGGCTTCAAGAGCCTGCGTCGATTTAATAGTTTGTTCAAAGAGCGCTACCGTCTTTCCCCGACCAGGCTGCGAAACGGTTCAAAGAAAACTGTGACGTCGGGCTCCGAATGTACATTTCGCCTCAGTTACCGCCCGCCGTTTAGCTGGGAGACGATGCTGCGATACTTTCGCCGGCGATCTTATCGAGGAGCTGAGTTGGTGGGCGAGAACCAATTCTCCCGAACGGTCCGGATCGGTGCGTTCAGAGGATGGTTGGTGGTTGAAAACGATCCCCGCGCCCATTCGTTAAAGATCCAAGTTGCACCGGAATTGCTTCCCGCCTTGTTGACCTTAGTGAGCCGGCTGCGACG
>WNFI01049284.1_pt1 | contig 14555 bp, 10 predicted proteins | sample 5400471 | NCBI WGS metagenome assembly WNFI01 (sample SAMN13153348, study PRJNA577476) | soil metagenome | isolation source: 100 cm saprolite on Douglas fir-dominated hillslope | place: USA:California | collected 2013-09-17
CAATCCGACACCAATGCGTCGAGCGCCTCCCCTTCGCCTTTCTGCACAAAACCGAGGTGGCAAATACCCCGCTCTGTGACCCCGATCAAGCACTCACCGAAGGGCGTGGGGTGGAACCCATACCGGATGGTAAGGCCGGCTCCGCGCGATTTGAATTCTCCGGGCGTAACCGCCTCGGTCGTCACCAAGAGATCGTGCAGTCGGCCCAGGCTGGATAGGCCCACCTGATACACAACATCCAGCAGGTTTTCTGACTCGCTGAGTGCGACCTTCGCCCGTTCCTTGGTTATGTATTTCAGGAAGCGTTTTGGACTGACCCCGGCCCAACGTGTAAACAGGCGTTGGAAATGGTATTCGCTCAGGCCGATGCTCCCTGCCACTGCCTCCAAACTAGGCTGATCTTTCGTGTGTTGTTCAAGGTACTGGATTGCCTGTTCAATTCTCCGGTAATCTTCGGATTGTTCTTTGAATTTCGTCGCAGAGGGATTCATGATGATCTCCTTTTCTCGTTGCGATAATTCTATGAATCTCTCTACGACCCGGCGACCCGATTCTTGCTCAGTTCTGGTCGGAACCCTGGCTGGCATCCGGCCCGACCGGATCGCAGACGGTCGGAGCCCGCAACCTCTCATTTCACCCGGACTGCTGTTAAACAATACAGGCATGCCCGGGCATGCCTGTTCTATGCTTTGGTGCATAAGAGAATGACAGCCCTTCCAATAAACAGGCAGACGTATCCCGTCTGCATCACCACGTCCGCCTTGTCCCAACTGTTGCCAGCAGGTTTTCGGCGCTGAGCAAAAAAGGTATCTTTATTGCTCTGACGTTTTCCTGGAAGGGAGAAGGGAGCCCGTGACTGGCTCCAGAGGCATCCGCTGATCGCTCCGATTTTTTCCCGGACAGCCCGGGATTAGCGCGTCCTTCGCAGGACGGAACCTCCACCTCGTGACCCTGACGGACCAGGGTCCAGCCGCTAATTCTCCGCTATTCAATTGTCAACCTGGCGGTGATTTTACCCGCACGGGTTGGACTCGTCAAGGAAAAACCCCGTTCTGTCTGGGTGCGGTCCTCGCTCGGCATTCGTTCTGCACTCCCCTGTCTGGAACGTCCCGAGTGAGGGCGCTCGCCGTTTTAGCAAATGCCCCGCCTGTGCCGTGTACAGCAAAGTTTTGAACCTGCTGACTTTCGCAGGCGGGCTCCGACCCAGAAACGCCGCCTTGGCTCTAGCCTATCGCGTGGTTCCTGTGAGATGAGAGCCCTTGTATTAACTGTTGGTTCAAAACGTAGACGCAGTATCACGAACACCGCAGGGCAAAAAAACTTATACCATAAAGTGGATGGAGAGGGGGAGAGAAAAATTAGATGGAAGGATATTGCTTTTGAATGAACTTTGTGCTACCCTCCATTCTTATGAAATCTGCAGCTGGGGAGGGAGGCAGATTTCTCCATTCGAAACCGAATCATTCATTGGAGGCTGATATGCCCTACGTATTTGGAATCGATATTTCAGCATTTGCCGTGCCGAATGATTGGAAGGCAGTCAGCAACCAGGGAGTGAAGTTCGTTTTTGTCAAGGCAAGCGAAAATGGTTTTGCAGACGCAAAGTTCAGCGTGAACTGGCAGGGTGCCAAAGCCGTTGGTATGCTGCGCGGCGCATATCATTTCTTCCATCCAGAGGCAGGAAATGCTGCCGGCCAGGCCGCCAAGTTCATTCAGACTGTCGGAGCTGACAAGGGCGAGCTGCCCCCCATCCTGGATTTAGAAACTGTTTACGTGAACGGAAATCCGATCTCGCTCCCGATCGGGGCCGCTCTGGCGGCGCTGGTCCTGGATTGGTTGACCCGGGTGGAGAATGCCTTCGGGCGAAAACCGATGATCTACACCTCCGCGGAATTTGTTCGATCCCATTCGCTGATCGCCCCCTGGCTCGTCAATTATCCCTTGTGGCTTGCGCAATACCCTTACCCTCCTGGGACAACCTATTTCCAGGGCGCCCTGGCCGATCTCAACAAGATGGCTGGATCGACCACTCCCGCCGCTCCGCCGGTCAACCCTCCAAGTCCGATGCCGGCCGCGGTCACGTATACGGTTCAGGCAGGGGATACTCTGGCCTCGATCGCAAAAAAATTCAACATCGATCTGACGCAATTGACCAATTTGAATAACGCGGTATTGATTCGTCCCGGGGAGCTGTTGACAATCTCCGCTCCGAGTGCACCCGCTCCATCGCCCGCTCCTGTCCCTGCAACGCCGGCCGGTGGAGGTGCGCCCGCCCCAACCCCTCAGACTTACACTGTCAGAGCCGGGGATACCCTGTCGGCGATCGCCGCCCGGTTCGGGACCACAGTTGCCGCGATTGCCGCTGCCAACCATATTGCCAATCCCAACCTGATTGCAGTGGGGCAGGTCTTAAAAATTCCCAAGTAAGACAAAAATATCTCGGCGGGACTCGCGTCTGAAGACCGGCGGACGTCCATGCGTTCTTTCATTCAAGGCAGAAGCTCAAGACATTCTTCCGCGCCAGATCTCAGCGTTTGCTGATCCCCAGACATTGGATCGTACGGGGGATTGGCTCACATCCATGACAGATTATCCTCTTGCCTGTTGAAGGCATAACCGGATTCGCCGGTAGCATGGACTGGGAGAGAGGTCGGGAGATCCCTCACGTCCACGACCATCCGCAGGCGAGGCAGCCGGTGCGCTGCACAACCATCGTTCACCGAACAGGCCACAGGATCGATGATCGCTTCGCCGGCACAAGTTGAGACCGGCCCGCGATTGGACAGGTCGTCGCCAAAGAGGTCCGCATCGCTGCGACGGCCCCACCCAGGAATTTATCCTCATATCAACGCGTTTCTCCGCCCGGTTCGTTGCCGCTTTGCCATCCCAGGACGGATCGTTCCAATTCTTAGCCAGCATACGCAGGTCCTCATCCCGCGCGATCCGGCTTCCTGCCGGGCTGCGGGTTGTCTTTTGCCGAATCAAAGATTTGGGTGATTGTTGTCCTGCAGCCTAGATGTCGCATGAAGAGTGTCGTGTGCGATGGTAGAATTTGACTCGACGGATGGCCCGGTCCATCCGGAGCGGTGTTGGCTTAAACTTGATGCTCAGATGCTGATCGGTGAAACCTTCTGGAGGGTGGTTTGGCCAAGAATGATCAGGAACTCCATCTAAGAAACGCCACAAATGCAATTCTGTGTTGGACTTCACGTGCGGTCCGTGAAACACGACCGAGATGTCGCTGATGGATAGACCGCCGGCGATTCCGATCAGCAGAACCAAGATCATCGTCCCTAGACGGCGGGAGGGTCTTCTCACTCGCCCGCGTCTGCTGGACATGCTGTCGGGAGTTCTGGAAAAGAAACTATTTCTAATATCGGCCAGCGCTGGTTATGGAAAGACCTCCCTACTCGTCGACTTCGCGGCCCACACCGAGCTGCCCGTTTGTTGGCTCTCGCTGGACGAACTGGATCGGGACCCCCAACATTTTATTTCAAATCTGATCGCGTGCATCGCATATTGTTTTCCGTCATTTGGTGCGGAGTCGTACCAGGGCCTTGCAAACCTGACTTCGGAGCATGACATTCAGGCTCTGGCCATCACCCTGAGCAACGAAGCCTTCCAATTTATCCACGAACACTTTGTGATCATCCTGGATGATTATCATATCGTGGAGGACGTTGTGCCGATCAAGGAGTTGCTGAGCCGCTTTGTCCAACTCAGCGATGAAAATTGCCACATCGTGATTGCTTCCCGGAACATCGTTCGATTGCCGATCCTGCCCGTATTCGTGGTCCGCGAGCAGGTGGATGGGTTGGATTATAACGAGCTGGCTTTTCGTGCGGATGAAATTCAGGCCCTGCTGGCGCAATCCTATCATCAAAATATTTCGGCAGAACAGGCACGCGAGCTGGCGGAGGCCACCGAGGGTTGGATTACCAGCTTGCAATTCAGCGGAGTGGAGGGCCTCCCAGGGGGTATGGATCGGGCCCGCCGGGCGCGCGTCACAGGGGGGGGCGCGTTTGATTATCTCGGCCAACAGGTGCTCGACCAGCAGCCGGCTCCTGTTCGGGATTTTTTGCTGCAGAGCGCAATGCTGGAGGAGTACAACGAATCGTTCTGCCGGGCGATCCTCAGCCCTATCCGGCCGGATGTGTCCAACTGGGGCCAGCTGATGGACATTGTGCAGGAGAGAAACCTCTTCGTGCAGCCGGTCGGTGAAGATGGAAGCTGGTTGCGCTACCACCACCTCTTTCGCGACTTTTTGCAGACCCGCCTAAAACTGGAATCTCCGGAGCTCGCCAGAGGGATCCAGCTGCGCCTGGCGGCCTTTTATGAAGAGCATCACGAATGGCAGAAGGCCTACTCGCTCCACCTGGAACTGGGGGATGCAGCCGCAGTAGCCGACTTGATCGAGCGTGCGGGTCCGACATTGCTCGTCAGCGCAGTTGTCACACTGGAAGGCTGGTTGGAGGCACTGCCCCCTTCCCTGATCCATCAGAGGCCCTCGCTGTTGTCCCTCTTGGGCTGCGTAACGTATATGCGGGGGGACTTGAAGGGCGGGGTGAGGCTGCTCTCGCTGGCAGAATCTGCCTTCCGGTCGAAAGACGATGCCCCGGGCCTAAGTCGCACCCTCGCCCGCCGGACCGTCGTTCATCGTTATCTAGGAGACTTTGAATCCTCCGTTCAGGATGCTGATGAAGTCCTGCGTCTCAGCGAAACCGCAGATGAGCTGCAGGACGTTCGGGCGGAGGCCCTCAGAGCGATCGGCCTGAGTCAGTATCAGCGCGGCGAGGCGAGAAAGGCAGTCCAAAGCCTGGAACGTTCGCTGGCCATTTATTCGCGATTGCAGCAGATACGCAATATTCCCATTCTCTTGATGGAAACCGGGATGGCTTATAGCGCCATCGGTGAATACGGGACAGCCGAGGAGTCCTATAAGAAAGCTCTCGAGATTTGGCGGAAGGAGGGCAACCTGAGCTGGCAGGCGAATTTGTTCAACAACCTGGGAGTCCTTTATCATTACACCGGCCAATATGAAAAAGCGGCACTCTCTTATGAGGAAGGTCTCAACGACGCCCAGAACAGTAATTACACGCGCATGGAGGCATACCTGCATGCCAGCCTGGGCGACCTGTATGTCGACCTCGAAGAGTATGAAGCGGCCCATCAGAGCTATCTCGCGGCAGAACACATCACACCGGGGACCGGAGAGAATTTTCTCTATAACTATCTTGCGCTTGCCCAGGCAAACCTCGCCCTGTTAAAGGGAAATTTACCCGAGGTGGAACAACGACTCGATTCGGTGGGAAAAAAAGTGCCGGCAGCTGTATCTGATTATGAACGCGCCCAATTGGAGTTCACCCGGGGTCGCCTGGCCTTAGCGAAAGGAAATTTGGAAAACGCAGTGAGCTGGCTGCACATGGCGGAAACGAATTTTGTTGCGGAAGGGCGTGAGCTGGAAAGCGCTTGGAGCCGGGTCTGGCTGGCAGCTGCATTGCAGGAAAGCGGGGAGAATCTACAGGCGATCAACAAAATGGATGAGGCGCTGTCGGTCCGCCGGCAGGCGGAACATTCGCTCTGGATCCAATGGCGGCAGGCGCGAAAATGGTTAACTGCGTTGGAGACGGACAATAAAGCGAGCGGCCGCCTGCAGCTGGTTCTCAAGGAAGTCCGCCGGTTGGACGTGCAGCTCCCCGCGATTCGGCGAAGGTTGCGATTGCTAGCGCATGCCGTGGAGATGCCGGTGCCGCATATTACCATCCGGGGACTTGGAAAGTCGCAGGTCCTCATCAACGGGCAGCCTTTGCACTCCTCTGACTGGCAGCCTCAGGCAGCCCGTCTATTTTTCTATTTTCTCCGGCTAAAATCGCCGGTCACGAAAGAGCAAGCCTGCACGGCGCTTTGGCCCGATCTGGCGGACCCGGAAACACGTTTCAAGAATTTCCTGTATCGTCTGAGGCGTGCCATCGGCCAACAGGTCATCATTTTCGATAATGACCTGTACTTCTTTAATCGGTCTCTGGATTATGAATATGATGTCGAAGCATTCGAAGCTCTCCTGATGCGGGCCAAGGCGGCCTCGACGCCGGAGGACGAGCTCATATACGCGCGGAAGGCGGTTGACCTCGTTCGAGGCAGTTATCTCGAAGACATCGACGCAATTTGGGTAACCCCGGAACGGGCCCGTCTGGAAGAGATCTATATGAATACTTTGGTTTCGATCGCAGAGCTGTACTGGCGGACCAACCAGTACGATTTGGCGCTGGAGTCCTGCCAGCGGGCCAAAGATCAGGACCGCTGCAACGAGGCCGTCTATCGGGTGGGGATGAGGATTTATCATGCCCGGAACAACCAAACTCGACCGTAAGGACGAGTTTTTAGTAGCCTGGTTAGTAGCCTAACCGCGTATATCCTGAAAGTAATCTAGCCTAAAAAGGAAGGACTCCCATGAAACAAAAACTGACTGGTTGGCTTCTGATCGTCCGCCGTATGAGTAGTTACTTGCCGTTCGCCCTGACCTTGGTCGTAGTGGCGGCGTATGTTTTCGCCGTTCCCTGCCCGGCTACTGGTGGTGGACCTGGTGGTGGTGCATGACTGTAGCCCCATTCATGCCTCAGACGAATTTGTCTGTACGACTTCCGGCTCCATCCATGGACTTGGCGGGATTTACAAGCCTGTTCGCGGTCGCCATCGTCAATCGGGATTTCCGAAATCTTTTGCTGCACGATCCGAAGGCAGCCCTGGAGAACGGATACCTTGGCGAGCAATTCTATCTGAGTGATGCCGAGCAGAATTTGCTGATCTCGATCCAGGCAGACTCTCTGACAGACCTTGCCAAGCAATTCATTGTGTCAGCGGAGACGGCTGTCTAACGAGGGCCGCCTTTGGGCCCTCGTAGATTCCCATTGAGCTGCGCAAGAAACAGAATATGACGGCACGGGACAGCGGCGAGAAGAGGACCGCGGTGTCCTGGGCCTGATTTTAAGTAGGGACACCCATCATGCTTCTCGATAACCTGCCAGATGCCTCCACCCTGCTCAACTCTCTCCTTCTGGCGTTTCCAGATCTGCTGGTGATTCTCGATGATCAAGGGATCATCCAGGATTACCGGGCTGGACAGCCGAGCTTGCTCTTCACCTCTCAGGCATCGCCGGTCGGAAGCTCATTTGCCGAATTGTTGCCCCCGAGCGTTGCGGATGACTTTACCCGGGCATTTACCCAATCAAAACAAGCTCAACAGATCAAAACCATCGATTACCCCGTCAGGCTCGAGGACGTGGAGCACTGGTTTGAAACGAAACTGATACCTTCAGCGCAACGCCAGGTGATCGTGGTGCTGCGGGAGATTACCAAGTACAAGCTCGCGGAAGAAAAAACCCAGCGGCAGTTGAAAAGGCTGGCCGCCCTCCGCGCGATCGATCTTGCGATATCCTCTTCGCTGGATCTCAATTTGGCCCTGTCCCTGATCTTGAGCCAGATCACCGCTCAACTCAATGCGGATGCGGCCTGTATCCTGCTTCTCAATCCCCAGAATAATCTGTTGGAGTTTGCGAGCGGCGTCGGGTTTCGAACCGAAGCCTTGCACCATACCCGTTTGGAAATCGGTGAATCGCACGCAGGCCAGGCTGCATTGAACCGTAAGGTGGTCAGCATTCCCAATTTGCACAGCGACCGGACGGAGATGCTGCGATCCCCTAAATTTATTCAGGAAGATTTCTATTCTTATTTTGGCGTACCTCTCATCGCAAAAGGGCAGGTACGCGGCGTCCTCGAAATATTCCAGCGCACCCGCCTTTCTCCCGATCTGGATTGGCTGGACTTCATGGAAACTCTGGCGGGTCAGGCCGCGATCGCCGTCGAAAATGCAGTACTGTTCAAACAGCTCCAGCAAACCAATACCGAGTTGACCCGCGCCTACAACACGACGATCGCAGGTTGGTCGCACGCACTGGACTTACGCGATCGCGATACAGAAGGACACACTCAACGAGTAACCGAATTGGCGATCAATCTGGCGCGGGAGCTGGGTCTCAGTGATAGCGACTTGATCGATATTCAACGAGGCGCGATCCTGCATGACATTGGAAAAATGGCCATTCCGGATAACATTCTTCTCAAACCCGGGCCACTCACCGCGGAAGAATGGAATACTATCCGCCAACACCCTCGTTACGCCTGTGAACTGCTCTCACCGATATCCTATTTGAGGAAGGCGCTGGATATTCCCCGGTACCATCATGAGAGATGGGATGGCTCCGGATATCTGAACGGTTTGAGCGGGGAGCAGATCCCACTCAGCGCCCGACTTTTTTCAGTGGTCGATGTGTACGACGCACTTACCTCGGACCGACCCTATCGGGCTGCTTGGCAAAAAAAGAAGGCTCTGACCTACATCCGCGATCAGATGGGGAAACATTTTGATCCCGCAATCGCCGAAAAATTTCTGGAGTTGCTCGAAGCGAGCGTACTTGAGAAAAAAGATTTTGCTGCAGCACGCCGATAAATCTTCGTCCCCAAGTGTCCGGCCGTCGAGGGTGCGCAGCTTTTTTGAGGGGAATCCAAGATTATTTGATCGCGCCGGTCATGCGGGGGAACCAGTACCAGAGTAGGTCTGCAGCTGGCTTGCCATGCACGGAAGCGGACTTGTCCTGCAAAGCGGCTGGAGGATAATACCCGCGGCTCACCAGACCTCCCACCCATGCGCGGGTGTTGATCGCGTTCAAGATTGCCTCATAGATATCTTTCTGGCCCTGCAGGTCCAGCATAACCGTTCCCCCATTCTGCGGTTGGTTCAAGGCGCTCCAATCCAGGCATCCACCCTTCCCATCGCTGGGACAGCCGATCGCCGCCCCGCTCGCGGAAGGATACGCGATCGCCAGGATGATCGGTTTATTGAGTATGGAGGGTAGGGGCGAGACTTCATTATCGAGCAATTGGCCTGCCTGATTCGCCAGATCGCTCTCGGATGCACCTGTTTTCGCAGCCAGTGGCGCGCTCCAAAGAAGATAAATTCCATCCGTGGATTTCAGGAAATTGAGAGAGATCTCAATTTTTCCACGCGTATACGGCATAGCCCAAAACACATTTCCTTTAAAGTGCTGATGCACTTCCGAAATGATTGCCTGCCAGCGTGAGTCCGCGTCAGCGGGCACGCCGGAGGCAGTCCCGTCTGCCAGGATGCCGCCAGGGAGCGCCGGACCAAGCCAATCGCCGCCCAGGATCACAGCCTGCGCCCCTGTTTGGGCGGCCAGATCAGCATAATTGACGACAAAGGCTCGATAATGGTCGAACCAAGTTTGCCACCAATCCGCATCCCGCGGGGCGCTCCTCCAGAAGTCAGCTGCCGAAGTCCCAAAATGCGGAGTAGGAAAAAGCCCGACATTAAGATTCATTGCCCGGGCCTGGCTGATCATGATGGCTGAGTCCAACCAAAATGGATCCTGTCCCGGAAATAATCCGAAATTCAAGGGAGCAACCTGCTGGTAGCTCCAACTTGGCGTGAGAATGACCCAATTCGCGCCGATCCCTTTAACATTCTGCATCGCCTGCGGATTGTAATAAGACCAATTCGGCAGATAATTGGATTGGAATTCCACACCGCTGACAAATCCGCTCGGACGAACCGTAATGGCGGCACCGGTCAGCGCGGAGGGCTCGCCTTGGTCGAGCCACGCCCAACCCGTCACGGTGTCTTGAATATCCTGACCGGCAAGACTTGTTTCGACCAACCGGCCCTTCGCCGAGTTCCCCGCAGTGGACAGATCGTCGGCGCTTCCGCACTGGCCGTCTCGACAATAGCGATAGTGAAAAGCACCGAGCATATTCAGTGGACCGTAAAGTTTGTAGACCCATTTGTTGTTCCCTACCGGCCACATCGGCAGTGGTTGGGTCCACCCGTACGGATTGAATTGGATGTAGATGAGATCGCCGGGTGGGGTGCTGGATGGAACGGTCACTTCAAATAGGATCGGGGCGGAGGTGCCCGCCTGCCAGGTCTCTACTGAGTCCCGGACCGCGACATCCTGGGGCGGCACGATCAGCTCGCGCAGCTGAAATGCACCATCCGCTGTGTGTTCTGCATTCCAAAATCCGTCCCCGAGGGTGTACTTATACTGAACGTCAGCACCGGCAGGCAGGCTGATCGTGGTGCTGTAACTTCCGTCTGGCTGAAGGGCCATCACAGGCATCCGTTCGGCCACGGTGCTCAATCCACCCTGAAGATCCGCAAATGTATTACCCAATTCGAGCAAATTTCCCGCGATCCGCACCGGCGCGCCTTGTACGTCTTTCGGTGCGGTGACGTTGAAGGTCACATGGACCAGGCTCGCGGATTGGAGATGGACTTCCACCCCGGTGGTCAAGTTGGGTGCGACGGCCGCGCCCTGTTGAAACGGCCGGTAGCTCCCATCGAGGGAATACGCAACCAACATATGTGTGCCAGCCTCGATTCCCTGGAGGCTGAAGCGTCCAGCCGAATCGGTGAAGGATTGTTCGCCCGCCGCGGTCACCAGAATGTCAGCAATCGGGGTTCCCGAATCAATATTCACGACGCGGCCCTGAATACTCCCTGTGGGTTGCGAGAGGGATTGATCGCTCCAGGCCGCAATGAGATCCTTGACCTGTCCTTGCCCTTCCACAAAATAAAGACGATATCGAATCGGTTGCCCCAGGCTGTTTTGCTCCACAAGCTGGGACGCGCCCCGCCGGACATACCGATATTTGACCATGGTATGGAAGGGGAGAGCCAGTGTGGTGGAATAGTTCAGGCCGTCTTTGGTCGACATGGGATAGGATACCGGGTTGATAGACAAACCGGTTACCTCATCCACGAGATCCAACGCCAGAACCTCCCCCGTCTTCAGCGGGGCCGGCAGGTTTGCGACGAAAGTGGTCTGGGCGCGCGGCAACGGGGTCGGAACGGGACCCGTGGGGATCACCGTTTGGGTCGGACCTACAGAGAGGTCCGGCAATTGGATCAGTGACAAGGTACAAGCCAGACTGGCCAGCGTCAGCGCAGAGAGGCTGGCAACCACAACCCGTTCTGGGGTAGATTTCATGTGCTGGGACCCTTCACAGGATCCGAGCGGGCTGGCCTGGCGCGTTCCTGATACGCAAAATAGCTGAGTCCGATGCTGATAAAGTACAGCACGATCATCGGAAGCATCACCAGGCTCATATTCAGTGGATCTGGAGTAGGCGTTATCAAGGCTGCCAGGATCGCGATCACGACAACCGCGATCCGCCAGTTGCGGGCCAGAGGCTGCGGTTTGATCAGTCCAATCGCGGTGAGAAGGTAGATCACCAGTGGGAATTCAAATGCTACCCCAATCCAGAACATCAATCCCGTGACAAATGAAAAATACGATTGGGGGCGCAGCTGCGCTTGGATCCCTAAAATGCCGAGCAGGAAAGGCAACGCGTTGGGCAGCAATATGAAATAGGTAAATCCCATGCCCGCCAGAAAAAAAAACGCCGCAAGCGGGATCCCAATCAGGGCATACAGCCGCTCGCGGCTCCTCAGCCCGGGGGCGATAAAGAGCCACAATTCAAAGACAACATACGGTAGTGCGATCGAAACACCCGCCAGCAGGGCAACATTCATATACACGGAAATTGATTCGGTGACTTCGATGGCTTTGAGTGTTTTCAAACCACCAATCGGAGCGGCCAGAAAGCCGGCCAATCGTGGGGTATAGAGCAGGGCGACTCCCACACCGATGGCGATGGCAATCATCGCCCGTAAAAGATGGACACGAAATATTTCGATCTGACTCCAGAATACCTCACGAGCCTGACTGCTCTGGACAAGGTCCACGACCACGTCCGAGAGGGGATGTTCTTCAGGCTCCGTCGTCATGAAGGTCCGGATCGATCGGACTACAACGATCGGCCTGCGGACGAGCCAGACGAGGGCACGGAACGGAAAGCTGATGAGCTGCCAGGTTCCGCGCAAGAACCTACGCATCATTCTCCTTGTCATTCGTGGGAAGGCTTGCAGCGGGGGGAGGCAGGATCGTGTTTTCCGGATTGGGTGGATCGTTGCGTTTCGGGGTCAGGCCCCCAACCGGCTGGGAAAGGCGCGTGCCTTGCTGCACCGTATCGGCCGTTTGTTTCAACTCGTTATGAATCTCGGACTGGATGCTTTTCAACTCGTCCAACTGTGCTTCCCGCATCAGCCGGGTGGGTAAATTTTGGATCTCCCGGGAGGTTTGCTGGAAGACCTTCCACCCATCTGAAGTGATGACCTTTCTCAGGAATTTTCCGATCATGAGCCCGACCTTCTGCATATCGCGCGGCCCTAGCAGGATCAGTGCAATGATCAAGATCAGGGCCAGATCTTCCGGGCTAATAAAATGAAGTTCCATAGATGCATTAACCTTTTGATTCGGTGGGGGTGCCGCTCAACGAGCGGGCTGCCAGGAAATTCTTGATTTGTTGTTCGATTTCACGCTGGTGGTCTGCCAGGCTGCCCAGAACGCCATTGATAAAGCGCGGAGAACTGTCTGATCCGAAGAGCTTGGCAAGCTCGACGGCCTCGTTGATCGCAACCTTGACGGGTGTCTGACCCTGGACGATGAATTCCCAGCAAGCGACCCGCAGAATGTTCCGGTCGATCGGCGCGATCTGTTCAAACGGCCATTCCGGCGCGGAGGATGATCGGTTGTATCAATTTCGTAAAGTGCTTGCAGGGCAAGGCTGCGCGCCCTGGTGCGGGACTTCATAGAATTTCAGGCCTCGGTCGCCTCGTATTGAATGTCTTCAATATGGATATCAATATGCGCCACCACCATACCGACCATTTCCTGGATGGCACGCGCCACCTGCTGCTGGACGTTGCGTCCAACTTCCCGGATATTGATCCCCTCTTCCACAACCAGGTAGATGTCGGCGGCGAGAGTATTTTCTGAGATCCGGATCTGGACGCCATCGTTGATTCCCCGGCGAAAGAACCGATTGACCCCGCCGGAGACCGGTGCCATGCGGCTCACGCCCTCCACATTTAAAGAGGCCATGCGGGCAATCGCGATCAGTACGTCCGGAGAAACGGTAGTTTTGCCGGGTGGACGGTGATTAGAGTCCATACGTGCTCAAGCGTGTCCGAGCCAGGCGGCTAGCTGTGACGGATGAGGGGCTTCATCAATGATCATGGATCACATCATCGCCATTCCGCCATCCACTCCAAGGACTTGCCCGGTAATGTAGCCCGCCTGATCGGAAGCCAGAAACGCCGCAGCGTAAGCGACCTCCTCGGCTTTCCCTTTCCGTCCCACGGGTACCATCTTGACCATCGCCTCCAGCGTCTCGGGCGACATGGCAGACAGAATTTCGGTGTCCACAAAACCAGGAGCAATGGCATTCACTGTAACATTGCGCGTAGCAACTTCGCGCGCCAAGGCCTTGGTAAATCCAATTTGGCCCGCCTTGGAGGCTGAGTAATTGGTCTGCCCCGGATTCCCCATCTGTCCTGCGACCGAAGTGATGTTCAAAATGCGACCATAGCGTTTCCGGATCATATGCTTGACGGCCGCCTTGGAACAATTGAAGGTGCTTTTCAAGTTGGTACTCAGCACAGAGTCCCAATCCTCCTCGGACATCATCATAATCAAGGTATCGCGTGTAATTCCGGCATTGTTGATGAGGATGTGCAGGTCTCCGAATGTATCGATCGCAAACTTGACGAGATTTTGAGCCTCGTGAAACTTGGAGACGTCTGCCTTAAAGAGCGCTGCTCGACGGCCAAGGCCGATAATTTCTTCGGATACGGTCTGGGCTGCTTCCGCGGAATGATTGTAATTGAGGATCACGTCTGCACCGCGTCGGGCAAACTCAAGAGCGATTGCCTTTCCGATGCCGCGGCCGGCTCCGGTGATCAGCGCAATTCGATTTTCAAGCGAGAGCATATCCGACATCCGTGCATCCTTTAGCGGTGATTATACATCATCGGTGCGCGGCTGAGCTTTTAAGACCTCCGCATTCCGCAGTCCGAAGGCCAAACCACCTGCGATGAGGGCTGACAAAATCCCAATGTAGAGGACGGCGTCCTCCCAAAATTTGATCGGGTATAAGCGAATGAGAGAATCGGAGTACAGGAAGAGCCAGGAATTACCCTGGAAAAACAATCCATGAAAATCGGAGAAAAAAGTCCAGAATACATCTCCCGAACCGAGCGTGCCCACGCTCGCAATAACACCGATCAGCAGCGCCAACACCAGGGTCAGCCAGCCGCCCCGCATCAATCCCCGCAGATAGGCAGACAACCAATTCGCGCGCCAGGCCCAAATCCCAGCGACCAGCAGGATGAGCAGATCGATCTCCCAGACGCGCAGAAAAGCCTGGGTAACTCGTTTGACGTCCTGCATATGACTGAGCTCGCGCATCGTGAATACAGGTGTACCATCGCCGAACTTCAGATCGTCCAAGTAGGAAACATCCGCTGAATTAACCAGATAGTTGATTCCGTACAGGCCCCAATTCAGCCGGTCTTGCAGAGTGAAGCCATAGTCATCTGGAGGAAAATCCGGCAGCCGATATTCCACACTCAGGAAAATCGG
>WNFI01352935.1_pt1 | contig 14554 bp, 17 predicted proteins | sample 5400471 | NCBI WGS metagenome assembly WNFI01 (sample SAMN13153348, study PRJNA577476) | soil metagenome | isolation source: 100 cm saprolite on Douglas fir-dominated hillslope | place: USA:California | collected 2013-09-17
CCCCCCCTTGCGAATCCATTCATACCGGATTGCATCAATTTACATTTGGTAATTCGTTCGGCCCTCGTCTTCAGATGCGCCGCACTCGCAATCGCCAGAGAGCCTTGGCACCAAATCCATCTCCTTCCCTACAATCCAAACACCATCTGGTCATTTCGCGTTTCGGATGATGTACCGATTGCATTCGAACTACAGTCTCGAGTCACTTGAATCGTTACTTTCGACACATTTCATGACTCCAGCACTTAACCACCCAGCAATTCCACTGCCGCCCACAAAGGCCAAAGTAGACGATGCACCTGTTCGGTTAAAGCCTACAATTACTTCTGCCTATCAGCGTCAGCGAAAGGAATCTTTGGGATCGGGTTCCACTGCGTCGACGAACGCTCGAACAGCACCTCCATCATTAGGTAACACAAGTAACGTCTCCTTGTCATTGGGCCCTTTCCCAAGCCTGCCAGCTCCGATCACTGACATCGGGATAGGTGTATCACCCCTAACCTCAGCTCCCAGCCTTACCATCCTCCCGCATTCACCTATTGCCTCTTCGCCGCCCTTAGTCCCTCACTCGCCCAATGAGCCCGCCACTCTCCACCTTCATACCTTGATAGATGAGCTAAAGCAGTTAACAGATGTTGAAGACCTGAGTGGCCAGTTTGAACACACTCGTCGGAAGGGCGTTGCGAGGGGCGGATATTCTGAAGTGTATCTGACGCACTTGAGGGACCACACAAAATCCAATCTCATTCCAGTCAGCTTGTCCGCCTGCTTCTACATTACTCTTTCTCATTAATAGCATAGGTTTGCTACAAGGTGCTTCGTCCACCAATGAGTGACATGAGGTCAGTATCTGATGAGATACAGAAAGTCGTGAAGGTGAGCCTCGCGAATTTTTGGCCCTTCCTTCGCTTATGCCGTCTTTTCAAGCATTTAAGGAGAGAAATGAGGATTTGGAAGAATTTGAGACACCCAAACATCATTAGGTTCATTGGTTTTGCCTTCGAAAATGAAAGTTACCGAACAACTGCCGCTTTGGTGTCCGAGTGGTGTGGACATGGAAATGCAATCGAATATTTAGGGCGGGTTCCTGCAGCCAATCGTGAGATGCTTGTAGGTCGACGCTGATCATACCCTGCTTGTACTCTGATATCTTGCATCCAGGTTGCAGACACAGCTAAGGGCCTCTTGTACCTCCATAGTCACGATCCTACCATCATACATGCAGATATTAAACCGGTGTGCCGAATGATACTAATGGACTTGCGAGTCACTCTGACCAGAATGGATTAGCAAAATGTTCTGATAAACGATATGGGACATGCACTGTTATGCGATTTCGGACTGTCTCGGATCCTAGACGGTCTTCCTTCTGGGCATACAACTTCTGTGCAAGGAGGCACACTGCGATATCTAGCCCCTGAGCTAATGGGTGGAATGGATCCTGATGAACATGTATATCCCACTATCAAAAGTGATGTGTTCGCCTTTGCGTGCACCTGCATACAGGTGGGCGGAATATTTCCATCCAAGTTATGTTGAGCGGGTTCAAGTCGTTTTTTTGTAGATCCTTTTCGACCGTCAGCCATATCACGGATGGAAGACGGATAGCGCGGTCATCATGGCAATCCAGCGTAATGAAGTTCCTTGGAAGTGGGCTGATACGCCACTTGAGCAGATTTTGGCTTCTTGTAGCCGCCGATCAAGCTCTGATCGCCCTTCAATGCCTGAGGTAGTGCTCAGATTACCGGCTCATCTACCAAACTAGCTGCGTTTTTGATATTTTCCTCTTGGGTCGCCTAGGACCCTGTGCTTGCACGGGACTTATTAGATGTGTCGGTCCACTATTGGGAGGGTGCCAAATTTTTTTCCCACGAATTGTCCACAAGTCGGTTCCCAGAGTGAACGGAACCTGGTTTTGTACTAGACTTTTACATGTATTACTTAGATTACGCATCTCTTGCCTCTCTTTGGTTGACTTCTTTGTTTGGGCATTAGTTCAAATCTGCATGTGTTCATTTTTCCTTTCTGTGTATCCTACGTTTCACATCTCTGCCCATCCAACGCATTGCCTTTGAAACGCTACCCTCCTCCATCCCCATTCTCCACCTACTTTGAGTCTGGTTTTGCCTGTTCTACTCTTGTATTTCGGCGTATACCCGGTCGCGCTCAATGTCAGAAGTCTCGGCGCCTGCCGGAGCTGTCTTTTTGCTAGCCTCATAGCTGCGTGAACTCGCTACGCGCACAAGACACGCAGTATCAACTCGTAACGCTTTTTCGAAAGCCTGTCACGTGTTTTGCTTCGTGATTTTCTTCAACTCGATCTAGAATGCCTCCTCGCAAGGGAATTGTAAAATCTGGCAATGCTGGAAATTCATCAAGAGGCGACTCCAAGCCTCAAGAATCTGCGAAAAAGGTTGAATGGGAGAGCAAGCCGCTCTTTCCACCCGGCTTCAAGATGCCACTGAGTTTGTTAAACGAGAGGTGCCTTATTTTCTCGCTACGCAGCTCTTCTATGAGTTGCCAAGCTTTCACCAGCCACCGGGGTCGCGTTATCTGTGAGACCACGGAGGAGGCTACGGTGGATCCGTATCTTGAGCTTACACCAGTTCGTCGGTGCTAGGTGTCAACAATTAGGATGGAACAAACCAAACGTGGAACCCGTACGGTCTTGCGGATCTAAAATAAATTATGTACTGATGATACTTTTAGCGCCAGTGTGGTGATGGGTTCACCTGTTCCATTATGCTCTATCGAGATCACAAGTCGGAACGTGAATCCGTCCGATTTGTCCCACACCCGCCACTGTCCAGACCGACAGCTATAGAAGCAAAGCATTGGGGAGCTACGTATGCATTGCATCGCTTTTCCAACAATCTGCAGCTGCACAGACTCCTGCCGCCAGGCTCCCGAGAGTACTGGGCGGAACTTGAGGTCGTACGGAAAGCTGCCCCCGAGCATCAGGGATGGATGTATGATCCAGATCCTTTCTCGGCGAAGAAGGCGGTGGAGCTGCGTCAAGAAGCTGCAAAAAGGAAGAAAGAGAAGGCAGAGCAAGGAGGAAATACTCTTCCGTCCGGTTCCAGAGAGTTGGACCAAGTTCCAGAGATTCGAATGGCCACATCGCTGAGAGATTATGTCGAAAAAGTGATCAAAGAGGTTATTATTGACTCTTCAGGCTTTGTTCTAATATCTCACTGATTGTGTGCTTAGATAGCATCGCGGTACCCAGGAGTTGTTCTGGAGGGTACTATAGTACAAGAGGCATCTTCCTTCAATAAAATAGAAGTCGAGGCTTCTCTCTGGACATTGGGTTTTCAAAGACATCAGATCCAGCGAGCTTTGACGTTTCTTTCGTCACCCACCAGTGGCCCGTCTCCTTATCTCGCCTCTTTGTTGTCGCTTCCCCCTCTCGAGGCATGCGTCTCTTATATGCTCCTTCATCTCCCTGAATCCGACCTACCAGCTCAGTTCAAGTCTCAACGAACTTCATCCGATCCGTTCGTGAGAGGCGGTAATCTCAAAAACATCCCCATTGCGGAACAATGGCTAGCCAATCGTGCAATCAAAGAAGGTGGCTGGCCTGAAGGGACGGTGCTGGACGTCATTCAGTCGGGTACCACTGATTGGGGTCTCATAGTTGAAAGGCTCGGACGAAGGCTCTCCGGTTATTCTTTTGAGCACAACTCTGCCGAGGGGCCAGTCCTAGACACGAGCGAACGTGAGATGAAGCGCTCAGAGGAGATAGACGCCATCCGATCCGTTTATCCAGACGCCCAATATGACCCAGAAACGGCCACTCTCAGCGTCCCGCTTCCCAACGATCCTGATACGTATTTGAATGTAATATTTTCTCCTTTACATCCATATCCTGGCATAAATTCTCGTGTCCCTCCCCTGTTTATCTCCTCCACGAAACGCCCATCATACATTAAGCTTCATCTACTATCTCATCTTCTCGCGGCTTTGCGGCCTGGTAGTGATTTGGAGCTTTCCCTGGCCTCAGGTGAAGGGATCATGTTTGAGGCAATTGACATTGCGGATAACGAGTCTCTCCGGATACTGGACTCACCCCCTGAAATAGGCGAGGTTATGAAGCATCTCGTTCCCAGTTCTCCTACTCCTACTACCGCTCCCGGTAAGAATCAAGATAGGCCGAAGCCCGCGCGTCAGTGTCGTCAACGCGACATTCTCGATGATCGGACCGACGAGGAAATCAAGCGAGAGTTTGAACAATCAAGGCGATCCAAGGAATATCCCCTTATGCTAGAAGCCAGAAAGAAGCTTCCAGCATGGAACTCTCAAGATGACATTGTCCGTCTCGTAGAATCTTCACGTGTGGTCGTAGTGGTGGGTGAGACAGGTCAGCAGCTCAGCGTAACGTAGTTGTGTTATCATTCAATTTCCTGCAAATAGGTTGCGGAAAGACTACACAGCTGCCACAGTTCATACTTGACGCCTGTATCAATCATACATGTGCCTCTCGAACCAATATCGTCGTTACTCAACCGCGTCGTGTCAGTGCATTAAGTGTCTCAGCACGCGTTGCTGCCGAGAGGATGGAAGATGGGAGTGTCGGCTACGCTATTCGCGGTGAAACCAAGCAGAATAGGCGTACTAAGCTTCTGTAAGCAAACGTTATGCAACTTCACGTCTCAGTAGACTAACGTTTCAAAAGCTTTTGTACCACGGGCGTGCTTCTACGCCGCATAACGACCTCAAACTCACTGTCTGGTGTTAGCCACATCATTGTCGACGAAGTAAGGAAGCCGCACCTAAGAATGCTACTTCGCGCTCATCAATCTACCTAGGTGCACGAAAGATCAGTTGACAGTGACTTCCTACTCCTGGAGTTACGTGAAATATTGAAGCATAATGATGAAGTCAAGATCATTCTCATGAGTGCAACAATCAATCATTCTGTATTCGCGGAGTACTTCGATGGCGCGCCTGTTCTGGAAATCCCCGGCTTTACTTATCCTGTCCAAGACATCTACCTAGAAGATGTATTGCCAAAGTTGAACTATTCGCCACCATCTGCCAAGAATGTACCTAGACAGACGGATGAGGAACTTAGGGCCCTCAGGGAGGAGTTTGAGGCGACTGGTTTAGATGCACAATCGATTCGTGCTATCGAGAATTTCACGCGTTCAGATAAATTAGACTATCAAGTACGTCAAAGAGTTTGGTTGCACCGACAGTCACTCATCATTCATGCAAAGCTAATTTCCAACGTTGTGAGCCATATCGTAGAGACAGCAGACGACCCTGAGGGTGCCATTCTCATTTTCCTGACTGGCGTGCAAGAGATACGACAATGCACTGATATCCTGCGAACCTCTTCTATCGGCAGTGCTGCAGATATCCTCCCTTTACATGCCAATCTTACCAGTGACGAGCAGCGCCGTGTATTCACCAAAACCAAGAAGCGCAAGATTGTAGTAGCTACCAACGTTGCGGAGGTGTGTCACAATGGTTCTGTTGCCTTTGTTTGAACGCATTCAGATGGACAACCTCAGACATCTATCACTATTTCCGAAGTAGTGTGTATCGTAGATTGCGGAAAAGTAAAGGAGACCCAGTACGATGTTGGAGCAGGGTTATCACGCCTCGTTGAAACATGGGCAACAAAAGCAGCCACCAAGCAACGCCGTGGTCGAGCTGGCCGGACTAGGCCTGGGAAGTGTTACAAGCTATTCACCCGCAAACAAGAGGCAGCGATGAAGACCTTCGCGGTCCCCGAAATACTGAGAGTACCGTTGGAATCTCTCAGTTTGCAGATCAAAGTAATGAGAGAGATTGAAGACGTTCGAGTGCGTATCTAATGTCCCTGCCTTCGTCTCGATGGGACAACTTTCATCCTACTGTCTATCAGCTCTTCTTGGCCAAGGCGCTTGATCCGCCCAAGGTTGAAGCCATGGACAAAGCTTGGAATGTTCTGGGGGATCTTGGTGCCATTGATTCTGAGGGTGAGCTGACTGCGCTTGGTCGTCAAATGGTATGCTATCAGTATCTATGGTTGGATGACGCCCATGTTTACTGTCACTGTGAAGGCCCTCTTGCCAGTAGATCTGCGTCTTGGCAAGGTATGAGTTCGGCTTCAATGTGCAGGCCGCAGATTTGTTCAACTAGGTATTGTAGATGATGATCCTCGGGTGCATATTCAGATGCCTCGACCCGATTTTGACCATATCGGCGTGTCTTTCGTCGAAGCCACTGTTCTTAAGTCCAATGGATAAAAAGGAGGAGGCCAGCCGGTAAACCTTCCCGAGTCGGAAATGAATTTGAGGGCTAACAACATTCGCAGGGCTCGACTGCAGTTCGCCACCGCTAATAGTGATCTGCTGACAGACGTGAATGCTTATAACAAATGTAGGTCTTTCAGGGAAGAAGGTAACACCCAGAGTGCCCAGCGTCGATTCATGGAGGAGGCATGTCCGTAGAGCATCCCTCCGGCTTCCGGTACTAACGTCGACCCACAGAACTTCATTTCAGCGTCCACGATCCGAGATATCACTTCATTCCGACAAGACTTCCTCGCCGTGCTCTCGGACATTGGATTCATTTCACTGAAATCTTCTGCGATATCGCCGTCATTGAATGTGAATAGCGAGAACACCAACCTCGTTAAGGCAATCATACTAGGTGGTCTCTGGCCGCGTGTGACACGTGTTTCCATGCCGAAGGCAACGTTCGATCAAGTTGCGTCAGGGGCCGTACAGCGCGATTACGTTGCGAAAGAGATAAAGATATTCGACAAGAACGAGGGAAGAGTGTTTTTACACCCGAGTTCAGTCTTGTTTGGGAATGCTTCGTATAAATCGCCGTATCTAGCCTATTTCTCGATGACGGCTACGTCCAAGACGTTCCTTCGCGATGCTACCGAGGTAAGTTGGGAATTTCTTTTTTGACGTGGATACGATGAGCCAAATACGATTTTTGCTCCTCCAGGTCCCACTGTATGCCTTATTACTCTTCGGAGGACAAGTCACGATCAATCACATTAAAGGAGGTATCACAGTAGGGAGCAGAGGTTGGATCAGGATGCGAGCGTGGTCACGCATCGGGGTGTTAGTCAACCAATTGCGCCTGTTACTGGACGCTCAACTTCAAGAATCGATCGAGCATGCAGAAATCGCCGACATAGGCAAAGATAATCCTGTCGTTCAAGCGATGCTCGATTTGATCACTAAAGACGGGTTGGCCGGCACCTGAAGTTGATAGCCACAAAGAAAATCGCAAACGTAATACGAATAGACAAGCTTTATCCTTACTGCAAAACTCGTTGATTCACTTTCCCTTCATCACGGGAAAAACAACTGGCCAAAAAAAAACAAAGATTGTGATATCAATGCTCGTCAAAAAATGATGTACACATTGTTGAAAAAGTGATGGAATAAAGCAAACCTTCTGCTCTATTCCTATTGCATGCAAGAATTTGAAAAAGAGAATAAATAAAGAAAAAGCTGACGTTGGGTCGGGGGAGGGAAAAGGGATAGAAAGGTTCTGCAAGGGGAATCAAAAAAAACGCTGCAAGGATGGATATAGATATGCATTGAAAGGGTCCATGGCAGAGTTGTAATGATGCAAAAGTTTAAACGATGATAGAAAAAGGAAAGAAAGAAAAAAAAAAGAGAACAGGAGTATGGAAAGGGAAAACTAGAGAGAGTGCGTAGAGCGCATGTCTTGTATTGAGAGATTAACGACTGACGGTATAGAGGGGGGAATCAATTAGTCGATATCGATACGAGACATCCGGGCATAATTGCCATTGTTTGTTACAGGGAACAGGGTCTGAACGCATCAGTAGGGTCAGGGTGAGGATGAGACGGAGGGGAAAAGGTCGTGGTGAATTTTTTTCAAATACGGTCAATGGGTCTTCCAACTCGATGGTGCAGCAGAGGATTGTTTGATCTGAGCTATTCGACCACCTGGAGGAGCCTGAGCCGAAGGAGCAGTCCTAGTTCTCGGACGAGGTCTTGGTAACCCTCCTCCGAATTCAGAACTACCTGACCTACCGCCGCCCCCACCGCCACCACCAGAACCACTACCAGGGAACACAACACCACTCATTCGTCGTGCTCCACCCGGTTGCGTAACGGGTCCAAACGACCCTCCATACACTGACGTAGATCCCCAATTTGGTGACCCACCAAGAACAGATCCTCCTCCTCCTCTAGTACTACCACCATACACTGACGTGGGCGCAGGAGGGAAAAGCGACATGCCCATTCCCATTCCCATGCCCATGCCCATACCCATCCCCATGGGAACACCAGGACTACCAGCCATCAAAGACGGTGTACCCATCATACTTCCCTGCATCCCAAACGCAGCAGTAGCATTACTCGAACGTTCCCATTCGTCATTAGCAGCCGCTAATACCTGTTGAGCAACCGCATACTGATACGTCTGCTTAGCAATGAGCATCGCTTGCTGATGAGCAGCCAGGAATCCCGGGTCCGCCGTTGTTGCCGCCGATCCGGGTGGCGCGAGTTGTGGGATCCCAAACGCAGCGGTAGGATTCGGATTCATAAACATGGCTTGGGAGATACGTGCCTGAGCTTGCCACGCTTCCCAAGCTTGTTGTTGGGAAGTAGTAATACCGCCTCCAAGGTTCCCTATTGCATCATCATGATCGGCAATAATTGGCGGAGGTCCATTCACCAAGTTCCCAAGCTAAAAATCCCAAAGAAGAAAAACATGCAATTAACCTTTTTGATCAACCCTGAAAAGCAAGAAAAAATTCATACCTCAATGGCAGCTTTAGCCTCACCACGTCGTCTGTCCCGTCTCTGCACCTCAGGGTCCTTAGACACATCCTTCTTCACTACATCCTTCTTTACCACCTCCCCACCACCACGGCCGCTACTAGGGTGACTCAAAAAGCTCTTGGTATCCTTCTCAGGTACCTCAAACGAAACACTAGGTCTCTTCGGATGACCCGGTCTCGGCAATCCACCAGGTCCAACACCTCCTCCTCCTCCTCCCGCACCACCAACACTGCTTGCCCTCGAGCTCGGAACAACTCCACCAGGCGCAAGTCTATTCCCAACTCCACCTTTCCCACCACCACCACCACCACTATTCATCACATACGCATTTCCACTCCCAAGACTAGGTTCACTCCCATCTTTCGGCGTGACCGGAAACTTTCCACTACTCGAATCTCCAATAGACGAAGCAGGCGACGAGTCAAAATGACTACTATTATGCCTGAACGCATGTGAGAACGGCCGAGCAGCAGCAGCAGCCGTCGCCACTGAAGGTGCAAGTGAAGGTTGACTCTTATGTCCCAATGGTTGTTTCGATACAGGTAACGTGCCTGTAGAACCCAATGTTCCAGATGATCTAGGAGTGGTCATTCCTCCAGTTCCAGCTGTTGTACCTCCACCTCCCGGCGGTCGACGAAGTCCAGATGAAGGAACACCCATTTCAGAACGAGAAGACGAAATGGGTTGACCAACAGGTAAGGAAGACGATCGTGGAGTAGGAGTAATCTTAGCCAATGAAGACCCAGGACGTGCAGTCAACTGAGACGAAGAACCGGCTACACTCCTCTTTCGCGTAGGTAGCCTAGAAGCGGTAGTCGTAGCTTGTTTCGTCGTCGATACGCTTAACGAAGACATTGATGTTCCCGGTCTCTTCAATGGTCCAGTAAGCGTTGACAACGGAGCGTCCTCCTCTTCATCCTCCTCAACATCATCCTCATCATCACTATCCGCCTCCGTCTCTTCCTCATCGCTCGTATCACTCTGATTCGCAAACATAGACACACTCCTAGTACCTGGTAAAACCTTGTTGTTATTACCTCCAGACGAGGACGTCGTCCCTACAACAGGCGAAGACTTGGACGCCTGCGAACGAGTATAGTTCGCCAGCGAGGTAGACGCTCTTGATCGTTCGTCTGTATTGCGATCGGTTACCGTGGATGTGGATGCACTATGAAGATGAGATAGCTTGGGAGGACTCTTCAAAGTGGCATCATTCGACGACACGGTCGATACCGGTGCACCCAATAGCGCTGAAGCACTTGGCGGTGCACGAAAGGCACGACTTGATCGAGTAGGCGAAGGAGGGGATGATCGAAGGATAGGACTCGCCGGTTGCGAACGTGATGTTTGTTGTTGTTGAGTGGCAGTGGATTTTGATTCTGGAAGCGATGCCGAAGCTGCTGCTGCGGTTCGGGAAGTGATCGTATTCTGCCATCCTTGTTGATCCTCCGTTCGACTAGACGAATTCTGATACGTCTGATCCTTATCCTTCTCTTCACTCTGTGCTAACGACATCCGCCGCGTATTTGGTTTGATCGTCGCTGCAGACGAAGCCGATGCGGGGGGCTTATCGAATAGTGTACTAATCGATAACCGATGACTGGATGCCGTAGAAGACGTTTCCGCATTAAGACCCAACCTTGAGGGTGTCGTGGAACGTGAGAGTGGCAACTCGAAATCTAGCGTGAGAGAAGTACGGCTCAACACGGGGAATTCACCAAGACCTAAAGTTGGAGAGCCATTCAGATGGACAGAGCTACGACGAGCTTGAGCTTGACGGAATGCTGCAACGGTCACTTTTTGGGAGGTATCTGAGCTGACACTGTCACGTCGAGGACGACCTATTGGACGAGGTGCATCAAAGGAAGTACGTGAAGATGAGAGGTTCGGTAAAGAGAAAGGGTAAGGGGGGACTTGACGAACACCTTTCACTCTGAATGAATCCGTGTCGTGCTCCTTTTTGGGCGAAGATGGGCGCATTATCCCCTGCGAGCGAGTGTTGGAGGAGTGGGATGGAGGGATGGTCGGAGGGCTGGACTGAAACGAAGACGGGGTAACAGCGGATTTGGGCGATTTGAACATCCAACCGAAAATTTTGGATTTGGTAGGAGACTTGTTGGACACCACTTCGCTTTCTTGACCGACAGTGGAACTTCGCATACGAGGGGAAAGGTTGGGGACGGGAGGAGAGGGTTGAGGTGGCATGGTTGCATCATACAGCGATTGGGATGATCTTACCCTCGGGAGATGCTGTTCACTTTCACTGCCAGAATAGGCAAAACCTCCAAATACGGCAGCGCGTGAAGGAGGAGGCTGCAAAGTATTGTCAAGTTGTTGTGATGAAGGGGATTGATGGTGTTCACGCCACTTATCCGGAGGCGGACCGGAGTTCAACGCAGGATTGAGAGAAGGCCTAGTAGGGAGCGCATTCCCAGCTAGACGTCTCTCGCTACGGGGGGATTTGTCTGGGAGGCGCTGAAGACGTCTCGGGTACGAAGATGATGATGAAGGTTCGGTGGAGAGATCTGTTGTTGTGTCTGATTGACTGGAGGGTGACCCAAAGGAATCTGAAGGAGGGGATCTGCCTGGACGAGGCAAAGAGGATGGTGTGGACGTTGGAGTAGCCGGGATGTCCTCATAGTGGACATTTGTGGCTTGCGGCAGCTGCTGCTGCTGCTTGCCTTTCCTTCCAAAGAGCCCAAACAATGGCATTGTGGCAAAACGAAAGACCTGATAGCGGGAATCAAGACGGGGGAATGAAACGTTAGCGTGAAGATGGGATAGGAGAGAAAACTATTGGCATACTATGAGGTAACGGCAGAGAGGGAAAGAAGGGAAGTGTACAAGTGGTGAATGGGGGGGGAGGTTAGATGGGAATTGCCGTGGAGAGGATGATGGAGGGCCACGAGCTGAGTCGCTGGTGCAGACTTGGCGTGCTGAGAGACTGCTCAAGTGGTATAAGAGAAGGAGGAGGAGGAGATGTGACTGCGGACAAGAAGAAGAGCTAGTTGCGGTATCAAGAATTTGTCAGTGCTAATATTTACGTATACAATGATTCGTAGCATTCTATTACAAGGCTCTGAATGAAATGACACCTTCCTCCTCAAACGTCTTATCCCATCCGACCGGACATCCCGCCCATCACGCTCGATGACAACCACCCTCACCCACTCCCAGCTCACACCGGCCAGCGGACATCCGACTCACATCATCCCCGTGGTATATTGGCAAAACATATATCGTACCACCCGATTACACGGTCTCTATTGGTCGCGCCAACGTGTGCGCAACTAGGGAGCATGGTTGCGGCGCTCCTTCCATTTGATGATGATTGCATTACTTCATCCTCGTTTGCGGGCGGCTGTCGAACTGTCGGCACACCCTCATCGTCCTCACCCTCCCCGTCCTCGTTCCTCTTCAACACCCACCTCTGCGTTGTTATGCTTCTTCAGGTCCCGAGGACTGATATGTCAGTATTTGATAATTTTGATTACAGAAAAGGGTCAGTTGTGCTCTCGGATAATTCTCGATATACATTGCAGTCCTGCCTTGACCGTCGACTGTTGCTATCGCCTCCCACAACCATCGTGCGACATCTCGTCGACAACAGCTTTTCGTTTGGCTTCTGTTCTCCAGCACGCCCCAGTTGTTACAAACCTTGTACAGTACAAGGTTTCAATCACATGATCTGGTCTAGTTTTCTGTTTGTTCCCAGGGTATTTATAGATTTCAAGTCTTGTGATGCCATGATCGTTAGATGCCGATGCCGGAGCCGGAGCATCCACTCCGTCAATCCATCTCCGGCTCGCTCCGATGTCCGTGGGGATCGATTCCACACCGTCTGCACAGCATTCTCCAGTACACCTCGTGCTCGAATTCGTAATACATCTTGCCACCTGGCAGGGATGCGTCCAACTGCTCAGCTGGGAACAGTTCCAAAAGGTTAGGGTTGAATTTCTTCGGAACAAGGTAAGGTTCAGTAACACAACGTGGTCAGAGCAACATTCGCCATTTGACAACAAGCACAACACAACTTACAATCTAATCCAATACCAAGCGTTACGCACCCAACCCAAGATCGCCGATTCCGTCAGCAGCATGCTCGAGATCTCGCTTAGAAAACAATGAAACTCACTTTTTCTTTCGTAACAGGGTCCAAAAATGGCGAGATCCCTTTGAAAAACAAATTCAACAGTGCAGGGAGGTTCACCACGATCGCCCTTCCCAATCGCTCCACATAGTGATTCTGAACAATACTCAAGAACTTGCGCCCATTCGAGATCGACGGACTATTCCGAACCGTCGTCCGATGATAGTCCACAAGACATACCATCGACTCCTGTCCTGGAGGCATCAAGTCGATCGCCCTTTCTCTAATCGGAGATCAAACGAATAGAATGGTAAACGCCACCAACACTTACATGTGGAACACAAGATGCCTCATTTGTCTTGGACTCTCCTTTGTATTCTCCAACCCAGGTCGAAGGTACATCACAGGTCTCCCTTCGTTGTCAAATCCATTCAAGATGATCTTCCCCGTCAACGCCTCCTCCTTCACCTCCTCCGGTGGAATAAGATCAGGCTTGTACTCCCGGCGCTGCAATAAGTTACAGATAAACCAACAAGCCAGACAAAGGCGAAGAAATCACATACCCATTCAAGCGTTCCTTTTATCCTCTTCTTAGCTTCCTCCACTTTCCACTTACTCGCACGCAAGTACCTCGGTACACATCCAGAATCATCCAAAAGCCATTTCTTCTCATGACTATAGTACGAATCATTCTCCGATAACATGATCGTCTTGGCATACTATAATTTATCAAAACCTCCCAGAGTGAATCACAACTGACACCTCGGATGGCAAAATGAAAATCGGTACATACATCTCCAACCTCCTCGATCTTCTCCTTCTGCTCATCGGTATACGTCCATATCTTGGGTTTCACGCCAGGAGAAGGCATCAACAAAATCCGATGAGTCGTCTTCGTCTTTGTCGATTCTGGCTGATCTCGTGCCATATCATTCGACACTGACTCAGATACTCGTATACTACCTGACTCGATACTAGTGCTCGTAGCCGTCGTCGTCGTAGTTGAAGACATTGACTGCTGCCCAAAAGTTGACACTAGCAAAACAACTGGTTCGTACGGGATGGTAGGTGGGAGAAAGTAGGAAGTGTGGAGGTACCTAGAGAATTGAGATTTATCGTTCCATTGCGGCGTTTGTAATAGAATCTCACTGACTCAGGCTGTGCGCTTGCGCATGCCCGGCGTGCGCACGGCTAATAGTACCATCCCTTCCCCGCCCCCCCAAAAAAATTAAAAATATATCTTGTCGGATGCATTATGTGACCATGCACCCGTAACAAAAGGCCCTTCTGCGCACAAGGTGATGAATGATGAGGATAAATCAGATTTATATACCGCGTGAAGCGCGTTAAATTCGCACCAAGTGCAACCCGTATCACATTGAAGTTACAGGCGGGGGTGTATCCAACAGGATGATAAAGAGGTTGACGCAATGCACGGCCGCCGGGGGGGATATATGGGGGGGGCTCGGCGTGAGAAATCGGCCCCTGGAACAAAACATTAGTCATCATGATGATCATGCTTTGTCAGAAGGGAAAGGTTCTTTCAAATTTGAAATTTGATAACTCATGTTGTTGTTGTTTGTGTGTTTCGCGGGCAAACACTTTTTTTTTTATGGAAAAAGGGCAAAACTCCGAAAATCAAGCGTTTTACCAAATGCGCATGTTGTGTGTCGCTACGACCTAAAATTTTTTT
>WNFI01012647.1_pt1 | contig 14553 bp, 9 predicted proteins | sample 5400471 | NCBI WGS metagenome assembly WNFI01 (sample SAMN13153348, study PRJNA577476) | soil metagenome | isolation source: 100 cm saprolite on Douglas fir-dominated hillslope | place: USA:California | collected 2013-09-17
TGGGCTCGGCCGCGGGCTGGGACGTGCTCACCGGCGAGGGCAGGGGTGCCGGGCGGGCTCCCGGGAAAGCCGAGCCAGCGTCCTGTATCGAGGCAGGCCCCGCGCTGCCCGAGGGCACGCACGCGACCAGCGCGAGGCAGCCGGCCGACCCCATGGCCACGAGCGAGCGCACCGCGAGCATGACGCCGATCTACCACAGTGGGCGCCCAGGGGTTTCCCGTCAAAAGGTTAAGGGCTAGAACCCCCGGCGAGGCCATGCACCCGATCCTCTTCCGCGTTCCGCTCCCGCACGGGCCGCTCAAAGTCTGGTGGGCGCTTGCGGCCGTCGCGCTGATCGCGTTCGTCTACCTCGTGCTCGCCCTCCGGCAGAAAGACCGGTCGGCGACGATTGGCTCGGGCCTGACCGTCGTCGGGGCAGCCGCGGCGGGGTGGGTGTGGCGCGGCGCCACGTACGAGGCGCCTGACCTGCCGATTTACGCGTACGGCGTCATGCTGGGCCTCTCGCTGGTCATCGGCTGGTACCTCACGCTGCCACTCGCCGAGCGCGACGGCCTTCCGAAGGAGACAATGGCCAATTGCTACGTAGTGACCGCGCTCGCCGCCGTTCTCGGCTCGCGCGTGCTCTACGTCGTCACGAACCCCGACGAGTTCAAGTCGGCGGCCGACATCTTCGCGCTGCGCAACGGCGGCCTCGTCGCGTACGGCGGCTTCATCGGAGGGCTGCTCGGGAGCTGGGCCTTCCTCTCGCCGAAGCGGATTCGGCTCCTCGCGTGGGCCGACGACGCCGTCCCGAGCCTCGCGTCGGGGCTGCTCGTCACGCGCATCGGCTGCTACCTGTTCGGCTGCGACTTCGGAAGGCGCCTCCCCGATGGCGCGCCCGCGTGGCTCCAGTCGCTCGGGACATTCCCGCACTGGGCCTCGGGCACGCTCGCCGCGGGCGACGGCAGCCCCGCGTTCGTGCGCCACCTCGACCTTTACCGCGGTACACCGCTCGAGGCCGAGCTGCTGAAGCGCAACGCCAGCTTCCCGGTCCACCCGACCCAGATCTACGAGTCGCTCGTCGGCTTGACCCTCCTCGGCCTGCTCCTCTGGCAGAGAAAGCACATTCGCTTCCGGGGCCAGGTCTTCTTCCTCTTCGTCTTCGCGTACGGCTTCGCGCGCTTCCTCCTCGAGCTCTGGCGCGACGACACCGAGCGCGGCACCTACGGGCCCACGTTCGACATGCACGCGTACGTACCCTTCTGCCTCGCCGCGATGGCGACGGGCTTCGCGCTCGGCATCTCGCTCGGAATCCCCAGCCCTCGAACGCGCATGGTGGCGCGGGTGCTCGGCTTCGTGCCCGCGGGGCTCGCGTATCTCGCGCTGCGGCCGGCGAGCTTCGCGCAGACCATCCCTTATCAGCTCTCGACGAGCCAGCTCATCGGCGACAGCGACGGGGAAGAAGGCCAGTCGGGTCCGTCGCACGCGTGAGGGGCTCGCTAGGCGCCGAGATCGTCCGCACGCTCGCCGGCGTCGCGGCCACACGGCGGCTCGGCCGGTCCATCGCCGCGGTGCTCGTGCCGGGGGATCTGGTCCTTCTGTCGGGCGCCCTCGGCGCCGGAAAGACGCAGCTCGCCGCCGCCCTCGGGGCGGGGCTCGGCGCCGAGGGTCGCCTGACGAGCCCCACCTTCGCATTGGTGCACGAGCACGCGGCGAGGCGAGCGCCGCTCGTGCACGCGGACTTCTACCGCCTCCGCGGCGAGGGGCTCGCCCGCGACGTGGTGCGCCTCGGCCTGCGTGAGAGGCGAGCCGAGGGCGCCGTCGTCGTCGTGGAGTGGGGTGACGACGCGATCGCGGTCCTCGGAGGGTCGCCCGCCGTGGCGGTGCGGCTCGAGATCGCCGGCGCGCGCGAGCGGGTGGCGTTCGTCTCGGGCCCGCGCGTGGGTGATATCGTCTGACCGATCGATGGCGCAGCCACGGCGCTCGCTGGGGGAGCTTCTCGCGATGGGCGTCGTCGCGGGCCTGCTTGCCTATGGGCTTGCCTACGCGACGCGCCCGCGGAGCGCGCCGCGCCCGCTCGCCCGGGTGTCGACGGTCCTCTGGACCAAGGGCGCGTCCTTCGAGCTTCACCCGGGACCGGGGACCCTCAGCGTGACGCCGCGCGGCGCCGGCTCGGGTCGTGACGTCGAGCTCTCCGTGATGGTCGACGGCGTGGCGCAAGCGGTCCACTTCAGCCGCGACGCGATCCATCCTTCGCCCGACGCGCTGCGCGCGACGGTGCCGATCGTCGTCGACGACGCGCCGGCCACGGTCGACCTCCTCATGCGTGCTGACGCTCCGCACGACGCCGTGGCCATCGAGCTGGGGGACGCGCCCGAGGGAGTCCGCGCGTCGCACGAGATCGCCCTGCGCGCGGACCTCTCGAGCGACGGCCAGGTCGTCTTCGTTCCGGGCTTCGGGCCCGTGGCCGATCGCGCCAGCCTCTCGGCTGCGTCCGTGGTGATCGAGGGCGGCGGGCGCCCGCTCGCGATCGCGTCGAGCGCCGCGCCCGTCGCCATCGACGTCGACGCGGAGGAGGGCCTGATGACCCTCCAGCCGGTGCACGTCGCCGTGACCAGCGCCTACGACTCGGATGCCGCCGCCGACGGGGCGTCCGCCGACGCCGGCGCGCCCGTGCGACCGAGCCGCCTGCACGTGGTGCTCGGCGAATCGGGGGCTTCCTTCTGGCGCACCCTCGCCGACCTCCAGGGCGTCGCGACGGGCCTCGTGCGGGGTCGCGTGGTGGGGGCGGCGGGCCGACCGCTCGTCATCGGACGCGATGCGCAAGGTGCGCCGCGCGTCCGGTTCCGTGCGGAAGAAGGCGGCGCGTTCGCCGTGGACGCGCCGCTCGGCGTCGTCGAGTGGTACGCGGCAACGGACGCCGGCCCGGCGAGCAGCCTCTACTCGTTCGCGCCGGGAACCCGCCGCGAGCTCGTGCTCGACGTCTCGCCCGGCGGCGACCTCCACGTCTCGATCACCGACGCCGACACGCACGCGCCGCTCACCTCGCGCCTGTTCGTGCACGGCATCGACGGGACGGTCGACCCGAGCTTCGGCCCCGACTACAGGGCGTCGGGCGCCGGCCCCATCATCGATGCACTGCGGGGCGACGTCACGACGCCGCTGCCCTCGGGCCGGTACCGCGTGGAAGCGACCAAGGGCATCGAGTGGTCCGTCGACGCGGTCACGGTCGACATCGCGCCGGGTCGCGTCGCCGAGGCCGCGCTCGCGCCGCGCCACGTGGTGCCGACGCCCGGCGTGCTCGGCTGCGACCTTCACGTCCACGCACGACCGAGCTTCGACACTCCGGTCACCCCCGAGGATCGCGTGCTGTCGCTCGTGGCGGCCGGCGTCGACTTCGCGGTTCCCACGGAGCATAACTCGATCGGGGACTACTCGTCGGCGCTCGACACGCTCGACCTGCGCGGCGACCTGCTTTCCGTGACCGGCGTCGAGGTCACGACGGCGGCGCCGGGCTTCGGCCACTTCGGAGTCTTCCCGTACCCGCCGGGCACGCGCGTTCCGCCGTTCCGGCACACGAACATTCGCGCGATCTTCCGCGCCGTGCGCACGGGCGACCCCAACCGGTACTTCCAGCTGAATCACCCGCGCCTGCCCAACATCGGGTACTTCAACCTCGTCGGCTTCGACCCCACGAAGCCTCGTACCGCCATATCGACCCGGATCGATTTCGACGGCATCGAGATTTACAACGGCTACGACGACGAGCGGCCCGAGCGCGTGGACCAGGTCCTTCGCGACTACTGGGCGCTGCTCTCGTTCGGGTGGCGCTACGTCGCGACCGGATCGAGCGACTCGCACCGCATCCAGTTTCACTGGGCCGGATACCCCCGCACGATGGTCACCGTCGACCCCAACGCCGCGAGCGACAGCGGTGACAGGAAGGTCGACCCGCTGACGGTGGTGGCGAACGTGAGGAAGGGGCACGCGGTGGTGACCAGCGGACCCATGATCGAGCTCGAGATGGGCGGAGTCCGGCCGGGCGACGAGGTCGTCACGACGGACCCCGTCCTGCACGGGCACGTCAAGGTCCGAGCCGCTCCCTGGATCGACGTGACCCGCGTGGAAATCATGGTCGGGCAGGTGGGCGGCACCTGCGCCCTCGCGAGGGCCTTCGACGTCCCGACGGTGCCCACGAAGGTCGGCCCAGAGCCCGGCTCGCTCGCGGAGGCCGAAGCCCGCACGGTCCGCTTCGATCAGGACCTGGACGTCGAAGTCGGACCCGACAACGGCTGGATCCAGGTCATCGCGCGGGGGCAGCGCCCGATGGGGGACGTGCTGCCGTTCATGCCGGTCCCGCCCCTGGCATTCACCAATCCGGTGTACGTGGTGCGCCGCGCCACGCCCCCGCCGCCGTTTCCGGGCGTCGGTGCTCGCCGGTGACCGCCTTCGGTGTTAAGTTCGGAGGCCGGGAAAACCGCGTCCGCGGGTAGCCTAATGAACGCAGCTTTCGGGCGATATCGCCTGCTCGAGCGCCTCGGGCAGGGCGGCATGGCGGAGGTCTTCAAGGCCAAGAGCTATGGCGTCGAGGGATTCGAGAAGATCCTCGTCATCAAGCGGATCCTCCCCGAGCTCGCGAAGAGCAAGGACTTCGTGGACATGTTCGTGCACGAGGCCAAGCTCGCCGTTCGCCTCTCGCACGCGAACATCGTGCAGGTGTTCGACCTCGGCCGGGCGCCCGGGGGAGATGCCGCCTCCGGCCAAGGCGACGCCTATTACATGGCGATGGAGTACGTCCACGGGCTCGACCTCGCGACGGTCCTCTCCCGCGCCCGCAGGACGCAGGCGACGCTCCCGGTCGAGATGGGTGCGTACGTCGCATCCGAAGTGGCGAAGGGCCTCGACCACGCGCACCGCCGCCGCGACGAGCAGTCGCGCCCGCTCGGCATCGTGCACCGCGACGTCTCCCCGCAGAATGTCCTCCTGTCTTTCGAAGGAGAGGTCAAGGTCACCGACTTCGGCATCGCCAAGGCCCGGGGCGCGATCGGCCAGGCGCCGGAGGACACGCACGCCCGCAAGCTCCAGGGCAAGTTCGGGTACATGAGCCCCGAGCAGGCCGCCGGAGCCAACGTCGACGCTCGGAGCGACATCTTCTCGCTCGGCACGGTACTCTACGAGTGCATCGCCGGTGTGAACCCCTTCACCGCGCCGACCACGTTCGAGACGCTCCGGCGCGTCCAGTCGTGCGAGTACCCGCCGCTCGAGCTCCTCCGGCCGGATGCACCCGCGCCCCTCATCTCCATCGTAAAGACCGCGATGGCCAAGTCGCTGTCGGACCGGTACCCCGACGTCGGCCGGATGTACGAGGGGCTGCTCGCGTTCCTCTACGCGCAGGGCGGCCGGTACGGGGCGCACGACCTCGCGCAGTACCTCGCGCAGACCCGCTCGGCGAGCGGGCGGGCTCCTTCGTCGCCCGACGCGCAGCCCCTTCTCGACGCCGAGGCCAACCCGCGCACCGAGCGGACGCCCGTCGAGATCCCATCGAACCGCCCGGCGTCGAGCGTTCGGCCAGCCGGCGGCGGGCGCAACTTGGCGATCGATCGGGCCGTCGATCTCGGGGAGCGGCGCGAGGTCACGGGCCTGGTCGTCGAGCTTCCCCGCCAGACGCCCGATGTGGTCGTCGAGCGCGCCGCGACGATCGTCGAGCGCTGGGGAGGCCGCGTGATGCGGCGCGAAGCGGGGCACATCGCGGCGCTCTTCGGTCTGAGCGACCCGGACGGCCGCGACACGGAAATGGCGACGCGCTGCGCCCTCGTCGCGCTCCGCAGCCTCGACGTCTCCCCGCTCCCGGGGGCGGGCATCCACTCCGCGCGGATCCAGCTGTCTCGCACCGGCGAGCCGAAGGAGGACGAGCGCTTCGGCAACCTCCTCGACACGGCGCGCGACCTCGCGCGCGTGCGACAAGGGCAGGTCGCCATCAGCGCGCAGGCGATGCGCCAGGTCAAGGACCTCTTCGAGTTCGAGCCCATGGGCGAAGCGGACAACCCGGGCGAGCGCGCCTCCGGCGTCCTGGTCAAGGAGGTCCGTGGCCCCGGCGAGACGTTCGGGCGTTTCGTCGGGCGCAAAGAGGAGCTCCGCCGCGTCGGTGAGGTCCTGGCGACGGCCACCCGGCGCACCGCGCGGGTCCTGACGATCCGGGGCGACAACGGCGTGGGCAAGACGCGGCTGCTCTACGAGGTCGAGCGCCGCCTGCGCAAGGGCGGCTACAACGTGGGCTTCCACATCGCCACGTGCCCTCCGCAGGGCAACGAGCTCCCCTTGTCGGGGCTCGTGTGCATGCTCCAGGTCCTGTGCGGGACCGCGGAGGGCGACGCCGACGACCGCATCCTCGCCGTGCAGCCGCGCCTGCGGGCGCTCGGCCTCCAGGGCGACGAGGTCAACGCCGTGCTCGCGGTCCTCGGCTCGAACGTTGCCTCGTCGACCGGCAACGCCAAGGCTCTCCTCTTGAACGCGTTCACGCGCATGGTCCAGAGCCTTTGCGAGGATCGACCCCATACCTTCGCGTGGGACGTCGCGCACGCGATCGACGAGGACACGTTCCTCATCCTGCAAGAGGTCCTGCAGAAGGTGAAGCAGACACGCGTCGTCTTCCTTCTCGCCGCCCGGGCCGGCTTCACGCACCCCCTCGAGTCCACGGAGGGGCACGTCGGGCTCGACCTCGGCGACCTGGCGCCCGCGGACCTGGAGCGACTCGTGGCGCTGCGCCTTGGGGTCGACCAGGCGCCCGACGAGATCGTTCGTTTCGTGAGGACGCGCGCCGGCGGTCATCCCTTGTTCGCCGAGGAGGTGCTCAAGGCGCTCGTCGACGCGGGTGCGGTGAGCGTCGCCGAGCGCCGGGTGGTGTCGATGAAGCTCGTCGGGCAGGATCTGGCGCTGCCGAAGACGCTGCGGGGGCTCGTGTCGTCGCGTGTAGCCCGCCTCTCCGCGGACGACCGCGCCACGCTGCAGGCGGCCGCCGTCATGGGGGACCCGCTGCATTTCAACGTCCTCGCCAACATGATCGGTCAGTCGATGCCTGCGATGGAGCGGTCGGTCGCGACGCTGCAGCAGCGCGACTTCCTCCTTTACACCGGCCCGAGCGAGATGCGGTTCACGTCGCCGCTCATTCCGGAGATCGTGGCCGACGCGCTGACGGCCGAGGCCGCACGCGAGATGCACGCCGCCGCGGGGCAGGCCCTCGAGACGACGCTCGGCCCGCGCGCGTGGGAGCAGGCCGCCCGCATCGCGCACCACCTCTACGAGGCCGGCGATCGCGAGCGCGCTGCGAAGTACTTTGCCAAGAGCGGGGAGCGCAGGCTCGAGATGCGGCAGGTCGAGGCGGCCGCGCGGGACTACGCGCGCGCCATCGCGCTCGTCGACCCGGCCAAGCGCTCGCCCGACGAGCTCGCGGCGTGGCTCTCGGGCCTCGCCACGGCGGCGCGCCTGGCTCGCGCCCTCGCCGACGCGGCGGAGCTCTGCGACCTCGTGATCCGCCGGACCGACGAGGCGGGCGCACGGGAGCTGCGCGTACGGGTGCGCGTCGCGGCTGCGCAGATCCTCGCCGCCGTTCAGGAGGTCGACGGGTCGCACGCTCGCCTCGCCGAGGCAGAGACCATCGCCGAGGGCGACGAACAGCTCTCCAAGGCGGTCCTCATCGCCGAGGCGGAGCTCGCGACGCGGCAAGGGGACTTCAAGCAAAGCTGGTCCCTGCTCGAGAAGCTGCACCGGATCGTCAAGGCGGTCAGCGACGACCAGGAGCGTCACAGGGTCGCGCTGGACCTCGCGCAGGCTGCGGCCGGCCTCGGCGACCGCTCGACCGCGCTCGCGAGCCTCCGGGAGGCCGAGCAGCTGCTGCCCGACGATCGGGTCGCCGCGGCCGAGCGAATGCGAGCGCGCGCCCTGGTCGACACGCTCGCGGGCGACTTCCGGTCCGCGGTGCTGCATTGCGGCCGCGCGATTGACATGGGCCGAGAGCTCGGTCTCACCTACGAGGTCATGCTGAATCTCCACAACCTGGGCATTCTCCTCGTCTACGTGGAGGACCTCCCGCGCGCCTACGGCGCCATAAGGCAGTCGCTGGCCCTTTGCGAGGAGCGCGGATACGAGCGGCTCACCAGCTTCAACCGCCTCGTCCTCGCGTACCTCGACGGCCTCCAGGGCAGCGCCGACGCCGAGAAGGCGCTGAGGCAGGGCCTGGCGTACGCCCAGGGCAAGCGTTTCAGCTGGGATGTCCTCGTCGGCAGCACGCTTCTCGCCCGCCTGCTGATGCGCACGGGTCGCCACGAGGCCTCGCGCGAGGAGTACGAGAAGGCGCGGGCTCTCGCCGCCAGCATGGGCCACAAGGCGATCGGCGACGAATGCGATCGCGCGCTGCGGGCGCTCGCCCCGGGGACTCCCTCTTCCTCGCCGGTCGGGCGGGAGACGGCATCGTAGCCCCGGCCGAGGTAGCGGCAGGGGGAGCGCTCAGCGGGCGGCGAGCCGGGCCACGAGGACCTCGGACGTTGGCGCGGCCGAGAGGCGCGAGCAGGACGCGGTCGGCGGCTCCGAACGCGCGCTCGTAGTCGCGCTGGTGCAGCGAGCGGCACGCCGTGGCGCTGCGGGGCTCGAACGCCACCCACAGCGTGCCCCGAGGATGGCGCGCCCTCAGCGCGCGAATCGTCTCGTCGACCGCGGTCGGATGGTGAGCGAAGTCGTCGTATACGCGCACGCCGCCCGGCTCTCCGAGGAGGTCCTGCCGTCTGCGGACGCCCTCGAACGACGCAAGGTGCATGCGCGCGTCGGCCACGCTCACCCCGAACCCCGACGCGCACGCCGCGATGGCTCCGATGGCGTTGCGCACGTTGTGGGCCCCCGGCAGGCGCAGCGCGAAGCGACCGAGGGACGACCCGCCGACGAAGAGATCGAAGGACTGCGACCCATCCGCGGCGTAGGCGGCGGGCGCTCCGAGCCAGGTCGGGACCGCGGAGCCCGTGTCGTCGTGGTCCAGGGCGTACCACTCCACGCGCGCTCGCGCTTCGTTCCCGACGATCTCGCGGGCGCGCGGGTCACGGGCGTCGCAGACGACGAGACCGTCCTCGGGGACGGCGCGAACGAAGTCGCGAAACGCGCCCTCGTAGGCCGCGACGGCGGGATAGACGTCGACGTGGTCGTGCTCCACGCTTGTGACGATGGCCACGTCGTCGCGCGCCACGCCGATGTAGTCGAGAAACTTCGGACGCTTGTGCCAGTACACGGAGTCGTACTCGTCGCCTTCCACGACGAAGGGGGCGCGCCCGCGATCGGGACGGACGCGCGTGGACCCGATGGCCGCGCCTCCGGGGAGGCCCTTGGGCACCCCTCCGATGAACCAGCCGGGCTCGTACCCCGCGCGCGCGAGCAACCAGGCGCACATCGCGCTCGTCGTCGTCTTCCCGTGCGTACCGGCGACAACGAGCGCGCGGCGGCCGGCGAGGAAGCTCTTGCGGAGCGTGGCGGACATCGACGAGCGGGCGATCCCCAGGCGCTCGGCGGCTTCGGCCTCGGGGTTGTCCCTGCGAATCGCGTTGCCGACGACGACGAGGTCGGGTGGCGGAGAGCGGTCGACGTGCGAGGCGTCGTAGCCCCGCATGCAGGCGACGCCGGCAGCCTCGAGCGTCGGACCGATCGGAGGATCGAACGCGACGTCCGACCCGCTCACGTCGTGACCGGCCGCCCGGAGGAGTGCCGCGAGCGCCCCCATCCCGGTCCCCGATACACCGACGAGATGGGCTTTCATCGATGGCGCCGGCGCGTCACTCATGCCTTGCCGAACGCGAACGCGTCGCCCGACAGGTCGACCTTGACCACGCTGCCGGGGGCATAGCCGCCTCGCAAGATCTCCTCGGCGAGCGGATCCTGGATCTCCTTGAGCAGCGTGCGCTTCAGCGGCCGTGCGCCGAACGCGGGCTCGTAGCTCAGATCGACGAGGCGATCCTTCGCCGCGTCGGTGAGCTCGATCTTCAGGTTCCGGTCCGCCAAGAGTTTCTCGAGCCGCCCGAGCTGGATCTCGACGATGCGCCGAAGGTCGGTCTTCGACAGCGGGCGGAAGAGCACGACGTCGTCGATGCGGTTCAAGAACTCCGGCTTGAGGAACGCCTTGAGCTCGTCGCGCATGACGGCGCGGAGCGCTTCGAGGCCCTCGGCGCTCTCGAAGAGGCGAGGATCCGTGTCGAGAAGCCGCGCGCTGCCGATGTTGCTGGTCATGATGACGACGGTGTTCGAGAAGTTGGCCGTTCGGCCCCTGCCGTCCGTCAGCCTTCCGTCGTCGAGCACCTGCAGGAGCAGGTTGAAGACGTCGCCGTGCGCCTTCTCGACCTCGTCGAAGAGCAGGACGCTGTAGGGGCGCCGGCGCACGGCCTCGGTGAGAAAGCCCCCCTCCTCGCTGTCGACGTAGCCCGGCGGCGCACCGACGAGCCGCTGCGCCATGTGCTTCTCCATGAACTCGCTCATGTCGAGGCGCGTCAGGGAGGATTCGTCGTCGAAGAGGAACTCGGCCAGCGCCTTCGCCAGCTCGGTCTTTCCCACGCCGCTCGGCCCGAGCAAGAGAAACGAGCCGATCGGCTTGCCGGGATCGCGCAATCCGACGCGACCGCGCCGGACCGCTCGCGACACGGCGCGCACCGCCTCCTCTTGCCCCACGACGCGGCGGGAGAGGCGCGCCTCCATCTTGAGGAGCTTCTCGCTCTCGGCCTCGAGCATCTTGTTCGCGCGGCCTTCGGCTCGCCCGGGGAGGCGCCACCGCCCGCGCGCGGCTCGATCTCGAGCCGCTTGCGCGCGCACGTCTCGTCGAGGAGATCGATGGCGGCGTCGGGGAGCGCGCGGTCCTGCAGGTACCGCGCGGCCAGGCGGACTGCCGCGCCGACCGCTTCGGCGCCGACCCGAACGCCGTGATGCGCCTCGTATTGCGGACAGATACCGCGAAGGATCGCAGTGGCCTGATCGAGCGTGGGCGGCTCGATCGACAGGGTGGTGAAGCGCCGGAGCAGGATGGGGTCGCGCTCCTGGAGCTTGCGAGCCCCCTCGATCGTGGTGGAGCCGAGCAAGCGCACTTCACCGCGGGCCAGCACGGGCTTGAGCAGGTCGGCGACGCCGCCCCCGACCGACCCCTGGCCCAGGAGCGAGTCGATCCCCCCCACGAAGAGCAGCGTGTCGCGTCCCGTTCCGGCGATCGCGGAGAGCACGAGTCGCAACCGCTCCTCGATCTCGCCGCGCAGCTTCGCACCCGCGAGCAGCTGCCCGGTCTCGAGCTCCAGGATCCCGAGCTGGCCCAGGCTCGCGGGCACGTCGCCGGCCGCGACGCGGGCGGCCAAGGCGCGCACGATGGCAGTCTTCCCGACCCCCGCCTCGCCGACGAGCAGGGGGTGGTTCTTCTGACGGCGCTCCAGGATCTGGAGCACCCTGCGAACCTCCGTCTCCCGGCCGATCACCGGATCGGGCGCCCCGCGGCGCGCCTGCTCGACCATGTCGCGCGTGAAGCGGCCGAGAGCATCGCCGCTTCCGCCGCCGCCGCTTCCCGGGAAGGCGTTCTCGCGGGCAGCCTTCAGCGCGCCCATGTGAGGACGCAAGCTGCCGGGCCCGAGGCCGAACGCCTGCAGCACGACGGCGCTCGGCCCGCGGATTTCCTGCGTGATCGCGTTGAGAAGGTGTTCCACCTCCACGGTGCCCGATCCCGCCTCCTTCTCGGCGCGCCCGAGGAGGCCCAGCATCGAACCGGACAGGTAAGCGAGCCCTCCGTTGCCCTTGGCGGCTCGCCCCAGGGCGGATTCGACCTCGATGGCGAGGTCCGCCGGGTCGGCGCCCGCCCGGCGGAAGACCTCCTGGGCTCCGCGATCGCGCTCGAGCGCCCGCGCCAGGAGATGCACGGGCTCCACTTGCGCGTGCTTTCGTTCGTCGGCGAGGGTCTGCGCGCCGGCGACCAGCGCCTTCGCCTCCGGTGCATAGCGGTCGAGCTGGATGGTTTGCTCGGCAGCCATAGATTGTCCCTTAGTAGCACGTGACTGGCGGCGACCCGGCTCTCGTCCGAATCGAGCTGTCGGCCCTCGTGCGGTCCGGCAAGCTCACCGAGCTCCTCGAACCGCACGGCGCCGGCTGACCGCGCGCCGAGCCGGCGTCACGCCGGAGACGCCAGGGCGTCGACCAGTCGCGGGACGTCGCGGCTCGCGACCGCGCAAAGCGCCACGCGCAGGGCGCCGCCCGTGCCGCCCGTCGCGACCTGAGGGACGACGAAGACGCCGTGAGACTTCATCGCGTCGGCTCGCCCGTGCGGGCCGTCGAGCCCCTCGACCCCGTCAATGAAGATCGTCACGAAGAAGCCGCCTTCGTAGCGCGGATACCGCAGGCCCCGGCCCTTCGCGAGATCGTTGAACGCGGCGACCCGTGAGGAGAGCACCGTCCGCAGCGCGTCGCGTTCCGCGTCGACGGCCGCCTTCATCTGCGGATCGAGGAGAAGCCGGGTGATGGCCGAGAGGCCGCCGTGGTTGCAGTTGGACCAGGTTCCGCGCGACGAGTAGCTCAGCGCCGCCGCGACGCGCGCCCGGTCGCCCGCGTCGCCCACGCAGGCGATGAGCGCACCCACGCGCAGCCCGTAGTGCGTGAAGGATTTGCTCGCGCTCCAGGCGAAGAGAACCACGGCCCGCCCCAGAAGCGGCCGCAAGTGCCGCACGAACGCCCGCGGGTGTCTCCCCGGCGCTCCGTAGAGGAAGTACGCGCAGTCGACGAGGAGCGTCACCGGGCGGCGGGCCGCGTGCGCGCCCAGACACGCCGCGAGCGACGCCCACTCGCTCTCGGTCATCGAGTAGCCCGTCGGGTTGTGCGCCGGATCGTTGACGATGACGAGCGCGCGGCCCTGCGCCGCGAGCTGACGCGAGAGGGCTGCGTCGAGGGCGGCCACGTCGAGCCGCCCCGCGGCGTCGAACATCGAGAACGTCTCGAGCCCGCGGTCCGACTCGTCGCAGATCGTGCGGTACGGGCTCCAGAACCAGCTCGTCGTGAGCGCGGCCTCTCCGCGCTCGAGGAAATTGGCGATGGCGTGACGGATGGCTCCGGACCCGCCGGGCGTCGCGACGGCGACGGCGGCGGCCTTGAGCTCCGGTTCTCCGCCGAGCACGTCGTCGACCACGGCACCCAGGAACTCGGGGGTGCCCGCGATGGGAGCGTACGTCGCCCACTCGATGCCGGGGACCTCGCGCACCGCGCGCGCCGCCGTCGGCAAGATGGAAAGCTCGCCGTCGTCGTCCAGCAGCACGCCGATGCTCGCGTCGACGATGCTCTCGCCGCGCTCCTTGCGCTGCGTCGCCTCCTTGTGCACCGAGAAGATCGGATCGTCCGAGGGGCGGTTCTGGTGCGATGCAATGAGATGGCGCACGCGAGGCTCTTATCGTGGTGATGCCACTTTGTCATCGCCGGGCCGCGCCGCCGACGGCTCATGACAGGTTGGCTGGCCCCCTCGGCGCCGCGTCGTGAAAACCCGGGAACCCATCGACCATCGGGGGCGGCACACGCCGTGCTGTCCCGACGCTCGGCCCATGCGACCGATTTCCCTCGGCGGCTTCTTCGGCTCGGCCGCCGTAGCGTGCTCCGTCCTCGCGGCGTCGCCGCTCGCGCGGGCGCAGGTCGTCGGAACCGACGCGATCGGACAGCCCCGTAGGCCCTTCGAGTCACCGCAGCACTTCGCGCTCGAGGCGCGGTTCGGGGCGTTCTCGCCGGCCGTGGACAGCGATCCCGTTCTGAGTGGCGCCAAGCCGTTCACGGGCACCTTCGGGTCGTCGCCGCAGCTGATGAGCGGCGTCGAGCTCGAGTGGGAGGCGTTGCGCATCCCGCACTTCGGGACGGTCGGTCCCGGCCTGGGCATCGGGTACATGAAGGCTTCGGACAAGGCGAAGATCGCGAGCACGGGTGCCCTGTCCGGCGAGGACACGGCGCTCGAGATCATCCCGATGTACGCCGACGCGTCGCTGCGTGTCGACGTTCTCTGGCGCGACCTCCGCCTGCCGCTCGTCCCCTGGGTCAAGGTGGGGCTGGCGGACGCCCTCTGGCGGGCCTCGAACACGCTCGGCACATCGACGTACAACTCCATGGCCGGTGAAGGACACACCCTCGGAACCCACTTCGCGCTCGGCCTTGGCTTCAACCTGAACGCCGTCGACCCGGACACGGCGCGCGAGTTCGACGAGTCGATGGGCGTGAACGGGACGTACCTGTTCGCCGAATGGACTTACGAGGACCTCACCGGCCTCGGCAGCCAGAGCCACCCCATGAGGGTGGGCGGTACCGAGTGGACGTTCGGCCTGGCGCTCGAATTCTGATCCTGACCGCCTCGCTCGCTCGCTCGCGTAAGCCGCGCATCGCTGAGAAACCCTTTGCTCACGGGGTGATGCGAACACAATTGTCCGTCGTCATTTCGCTCCCTAACGCCCCGGCCGTGGCGTTCCGCTACGTGGCGCAATGGCTCTGCCCGGCAGGGTCGGCAGCCTTTACGCGCATATAGGTAGGTGTATGCAAAGGCACGGGCGCTGCAAG
>WNFI01645158.1_pt3 | contig 14552 bp, 11 predicted proteins | sample 5400471 | NCBI WGS metagenome assembly WNFI01 (sample SAMN13153348, study PRJNA577476) | soil metagenome | isolation source: 100 cm saprolite on Douglas fir-dominated hillslope | place: USA:California | collected 2013-09-17
CGTTGCTCCGGCTGGAGCACACGCCGAAGCTGGTGATCGCCGCCATTAACGGACACTGCGTCGGCGGGGGCCTTGAAATCGCGATGGCTGCCGACCTCCGCATCGCCCGCAAAGATGCCGGCAAAATCGGACTCCCCGAAGTCAACCTGGGCGTCCTCCCTGGCACCGGTGGAACCCAGCGCTTGTCGCGCCTTGTCGGCAAGAGCAAAGCGATCGAGTTGATGATCACCGGCAACACCTTCTCGTTCGAAGAAGCGAAAGACTACGGCATCATCAACGACATCTTCGAACGAGACGGTTTCATGGACAACATCATGGAATACGCTCGCCAATTCACGCCGCCGAATAAAGCCGCGAAAGCCGTCGGCCGCATCAAGCGGGCCGTGCAGACGGGATGGGAGATTCCCATGGAGTCGGCCCTGGCCGTCGAGCGCGAAAATCAACAGATCCTTTTCCAGAGCGACGACGCCAAGGAAGGCCTCGCTGCCTACGTGGAGAAACGCCCAGCTATCTTCACGGCGAAATAACACGAAGATCAGAATCCACCACAGAAGCACAGAGACACGGAGAAAGTCGAAAACAAGAAGTTGATTTTCTCCGTGTCTCCGTGTTCTCCGTAGTGAAAAGGGGTAGAAGCGATGCCAGGCAAAGTAGCGAAAATCGGAAGCTTCGGCGACTGGGTCGGCCTGTTCGACGACTGGCGCAAAGAGATCGGCGTCAATCAGGGCGACGTGTCGTCATTTCACTTCGACACTCTTTACGGCGCAGTTGAAACCGGCGACATACAATTCGGTTCCTACAAGGGCCGTCCCAAGTGGGAGAACCTGCGCCAAGTCCCCACGCAGCAGATGCGCGACGCGCTCATGAACATGATCGTCTACCAGGGCGACACTGAGTTTGCCAGCGTGGAGCAGCAGCGCAACTTGTTCGAGTCTGCGCCGACTGACTGGGACCGCCGTGCCCTCACGCGTGTGATGATCGAAGAGATGCGTCACGGCTGGCAGATGTGTGCGCTGTTGATTGACTTCTTCGGCTCGTCCGGAAAGGTTGAAGCGCAGAAAATGCTGGAGCGGCGGGCCTTCGAAAACCAGCGCCTGCTGGGTACTTTCAACGTGGACATCGACAACTGGCTCGACTTCTTCACCTACACGGACTTCGTCGACCGGGACGGCAAGTTTCAGCTGCAAATGCTGAAGTTTTCCGCGTTTGCGCCGCTCGGCCGTTCGACCTCCTACATGTTGCGCGAAGAAGCGTTCCACATGGGCACGGGCAACGACGGCCTCCGCCGGGTGGTGGAGGCGGGAGTGATTCCGCGCTGGCTGATGCAGAAATACCTCAACAAGTGGATTTCAAGTTCCTATGACCTGTTCGGCACCGACCATTCTTCTTCGGCGCACTGGGCGTACGTTTGGGGTATCAAGGGCCGTTATGACGAGCCGCAGAACGAAGCCGTGGCCGATCTCGACGACCTCAATGACTACAATCGACACCTGTATCAAAAAGAAGTTTCGGGACTGATTGAGCGTCTCAACACTTTCCTGAAACCCGGCGAAAATAAGTTCTATACTCCGCACATCCAATTCAATCGCAACATCGGACGCTGGGCTGGGAAGAAGTTCCACTGCGAAACCGGCGAACCGCTGGAGGATCGTGGATACGAGCAGCACTGCGAAGAGTGTCTTCCGGACGCGAAAGATAAGACCCTGCTCCTCGACATTCTGCGTAACGAGAAGAAGTGGATCAAAGCCAAGGAAGGCGCGCGCGATCCGCTGTCAACGATCGGGGAGCCGCGCAAGTCGGCGATTAACATATAGTCGCAGTACGGGCTCTGAGGCCGGCCACGGTCGAATCCAAACAGGGAGGCGCGGCGACACCGAGAAAAGCGAGACTGGCTTTCCAGGTGAGCGCCGTGCCCACACCGGCCAGAAAGTATGCCCACTGTTTCGACAACCCGGCTTGCGGTTGAGATCGTGGCGCCTGTGGCGCGCATCTGTTTGCACAATCCTCCGCTCAACGTCATCGATATCCCGATGATGCAGGAACTCGCGCGAGCACTATCGGAGGTCGAACTTCGCACCGATATCTCCTGCATCGTCATCCAAGGTGATTCCCACGCCTTCTCCGCGGGAGTGGACGTCAAAGCCCACCTGCCGGAGCAGGTTCGAGAGATGCTTACCAGTTTCCACGCGGTGATTCGTGCGATCGTTGCGTCGCGCAAGATCACCATTGCCGCCGTGAAAGGCACTTGCCTCGGGGGTGGCGCGGAACTGGCGGCGGTCTGCGACATGGTGTATACGGCTCGGGACGCTACCTGGGGATTCCCGGAAATCAAACTGGGCTGCTATCCGCCGGTGGCGGCGGTGGCGCTTCCGGCGTTGGTTGGGCCGAAGCGGGCTTGCGAACTTATCTTTACGGGGCGACAGATCAGCGGAGACGAGGCGGTGGCCATTGGGCTGGCAAACCACGCCGTGCTCACCGACGAACTGGATGGCGTGGTTCAGGAGGCAGTCGACCAACTTCGTGCGATGAGCCCTTCTGCGCTCGCGCACGCGAAGAAATCCATTTATGCTTGGGACGCGATTCATTTTGATAAGGGGCTGGCTCGGGCGGAGAAGATATATCTGGAAGAACTGATCCACACCGAGGACTCCCGCGAAGGCATTGCCGCATTTCTGGAGAAGCGGCCACCGCAATGGACAGGCAAGTAGAAACCGCGAACACGGTCGTGGCCAGGCGTCCTTACGCTTCCGGCCATCTGATGTGTCGCGCGGCGGGGTGGGGCGTGATGGGATTTCTGGCATGCTCGTACTTTGCCTGGATTTCCTTCGGTCACATTATGCACGGGGAGTATGACTGGCCGCACGACGGATGGACGGCGGCGACTTATGTCGTTTGGATCGTTCTGCTGGTCGGGCTGATGCTGGACACACACTGTCTGCGCGAACGAATTTTCTTCGGCGTGCTCGTGGCCAATTTTGTGATCGGCTTTGGTCTGACCGTGTGGCAGACTATTCCTGCGAGTCAGGTACACAATGCGAGAATCGGAACCGGCGCTCTGTGGGGACTCGCGGCGCTCATGAGTTTGACCACTATGCGAGGGATACCCGGCAATGCTAGTGGAAAGGACTGAGACGGCATTGTGAGTAGCAATCGTTGGCATCGATTCGAAAGGCGTGTAGTTCGCTGGCTTCGGCGAGCTGAAATTAGGTATATAGTTCCGCTCGGCGTTGTCGCGACGTTGATCAGCATGGGGGTCTGTGCTTTCGATGACCTTACTCTAGCACTGGGTTGGCAAGCCCATGTTGGCTTCCTCGGGCGCCTGTGGTACCAGACAGTATTGCCTGGGGTTGCGACTCTCTTTTGTGCGTACTTCTGTTTGAAAGCCCGATTTATCGTGGTTCAAATACTCGCCTTGCTGACTGCGGTCGGTATGGGGTCGCGCGTCTTTATGACGTGGAATCCACCGATCCACGGTATTCGCTATATCGCCGCCTTGCGTCTCTTGATCTCCGGCGCATTCGCATTCGTTATTTGGTGGTTTGATCGCGGTTTTCGGGCTCAAAGCGGTGCCGAACGGACGAATAACAAGACCGTGAGCGATACAAGGCAAAGAGTAGGTGTGAATGGCTGAGTCGATGGATCTGGAAATTACGTCCGGACAGGTGAAGGCTCTACAGAAGCGCGGCGAGACTTTCACTCTCCTCGATGTTCGCGAGCCATGGGAGTGGGAGGCTTCTCATCTTGACGGGGCAAAGCTGATTCCGATGGCGGATATTCCGACGCGGGCGCATCAGGAACTGGATCCGGACGCCCACATCATTGTGATGTGCCATCGCGGCATGCGTTCGCTCAGCGTGGCGAACTGGCTGCGGCAGCAAGGGTTCGAGAAAGTGCAGTCCATGCGCGGCGGGATCGACGGATGGGCGCGGACAGTGGACCCCAAGGTACCGTTGTATTGAAGGCGGCGGAATGGCCAATGGTCGTTTAATCGCTACTTCGTCGTCATCTGGTCGTGATCGTAGTACTCATAAGCCGACATTGGTTTTGTGCCGCCTTTTTTCCAGATACGGGATTCGGCGGGCAGCTTGCCAAGAACTTTTGCCATTTCTCGCACGTGTTCCGCCACCGATCCGCAGCACGATCCGATGTAGTTAATTCCGATCTCGCGAGCCTTGACCGCGTATTCTCCCATCTCTTTGCGGGTCAGTTGGAGCGGATCGAGTGCGTAAGGAAATTCCGGCAGACTGGTGAAATCAGGACTTGCTTTGGGCGTACGATAACCGACAGGCTGGCAGGCCAGATAGCCGTCGACTGCCTGGCGCATCTTTTCCATCGAGGGCAATGTGTGCTCAGGGGAACGCAGACAGTTCATGCCGACGATGTCCGCCCCTGCGTCGAGCAGAGTTTTCGCGGCCTCAGCGGCACTGGCGCCTTCGGCGGTCTCCTCTTTGTTCTCGAAGCAGATGGTGACCATCACTGGAAGTCCGGTTTTCTTGGCGCGTACCACGGCCAGGAGAGACCCCCCCAGCCAGGAGAAGGTCTCGCCGATAATGAAGTCCACTCCTTCTTCACACTGAATGCGAAGTTGCTCATCGAAGGTTTCGCGCACGCGGTCGGCCGCCGAGGCACTGCCGTGTTCGTACATCCACGTAAGGCTCAGGTTTCCGGCGACGAGACACTGATCGCCTGCCACATCCTTGGCTACCCGTACGGCGGAGCGGTTGATCTCTTCAACGCGGTCTTCAAGTCCAACGGTGGCCAGCTTGTCGCGGCTGGCATAGAAGGTGAGTGCCTGCAGGACTTCGGCGCCCGCCTCCCGAAACTCAATATGCAATTGACGCAGGGCCTCCGGATAGACGATCGCCACTTCGGGGGTAAATGGTCCGGGGCGAACCCAGCCGCGCTTTTCCAGTTCGAGTAAGTAGCCGCCATCGCCGAGGACAGGTCCATCTTTCAATCGTTCGAGAATACTTTTTTTCGCCATGTAGTCTCCTAGTTAGTCATCCTCGTACTCAAACTCAGCCTTGAATCGCTTTTCCCTTTCGCCACTCATGCGACCGCATCCTTGAACCTGCCGGCTTTCCAGTCGCGCAGAGCCTGGTGCGCAGCATTGTGGCCAGGAGCGCCGGTTACGCCGCCGCCGGGATGTGCTCCTGCGCCGCATAAATAGAGTCCAGCGATGGGGGTTCGATATTGTGACCATCCCGCGACCGGTCGATTGAAGAATAGCTGCTCCAGATTTAACTCGCCATGAAAGATGTTGCCCTCGGTGAGGCCGTAAGTCCGTTCGAGATCCAACGGTGTGAGTACCTCGCGGGCAACGATCGCCAGCGGAACGTTGGGCGCATACTCGGCAATTTTCTTCACCACTCGGTCGCCGAGTAAGTCACGATTCTCGTCCCATGTACTCTGTCGTAGCTTGTATGGGACGTACTGCACAAAGCAGGTCATGATGTGGCGGCCGGGCGGCGCCAGCGATGGGTCGGCGTTGGATGCGATCACGCAGTCGACCCAAAGTTCTTCGGGAATCGCGCCGAACTTGGAGATGTCGTAGCAACGCTCGGCGAACTCCAGCGATGGCACCAGGGTAAATAAGGATCGCTGCTGGGGATCGTAACTGGCAGGAGTACCAGTAAAGCGCGGTTCTTCCGAGAGCACCAGATTCACTTTGGCACAGGGACCGTCCATCTTGATGCCGCGAATGGCATGGACAAAGTCCGCGGGCAGTTCACGTTCTGGAATCATCTTGAGAAACGTGCGTTTGGGATCGGCATTGGAGAGCACCAGGCGGGCACGAATTTCGGTTCCATCTTCGAGCACGACGGCGCGCGCTCGTCCACCACGGGAGTCGATTTGCGCGACAGAAGCGCCGGTGCGAATCTCGACGCCGAAGGATCGCGCTGCCTCCGCCATCGCGATGGTGATCGCGCCCATGCCGCCCATGACATGGCCGTAGAAACCCTGTAAGTCGTGTTCTCCGCCACTTAATAAGTGAAATAGCAGTCCCATTGCAGTTCCGGGCTGATAGGGGCCGCCGTGTTTGCCATAGACGTTGTTGGCCAGAAAGAGCGTCTTGACTTTCTCGGATTCGTAGTTGCGATCGAGAAAATCTCCCAAGCTCCCGGTGAGAAAGGAAACCAGCTGCGAAATTTCGGCGCTCGAAATTCCCTGGAAGCGTTGGCCCACGCGGAGCAGGTCGCCCCACCCGCCGAGCGATTTAGTGTCGACTTCAGGAGGCGGCTCCAGGAAAAAAGGCTGAAGATAACGGGCGAGCTTTTTCAAGCGATCGTCCATGCGGACGAAGGTGGCGGCGTCTTTGACGGAAATCTTGCGCAACTCTACGACTACGCGATCGCGATTGGCCCACCAGGACACCAGTTGGCCGTCCGGGAAAGGAACTTGCAACGCGGGATCGCATGGGACCATCCGGAGTCCATACTGGGCAAGTTTGAGATCGCGAATCACTTCCGGCCGCAGCATGCTGGCGATGTAGGAGGTGGTGGAGGCACGGCAGCTGGGCGCAATCTCCTCGGTGACGCAGCATCCGCCGACAATGTCGCGGCGCTCCAGCACGAGCGTGGAGAGGCCGGCGCGCGCCAGGTAACAGGCAGCGGTCAGCCCATTGTGGCCTGCACCCACAACGATGGCGTCGTAAACGCGATTTCCAGCCGCGCTCATGATGAATGACCGATGGTCAAGACAGCTGCGGACACCAAGAAGCGAACTTAACGGAACCCTTGGAAAAAAGCCATTGAAAAATGGTTCCTGTCGAGGTATCTTCCCCTTTGACCTGGGGTCAAGCATGAATGGAATGACCAGCAGTCTGGCCAAGCCCACGCAGTTGCGGACGGACGGGAAACCGCGTCCGCGATCGGAGGCCAAGCGGGCCCGGATCGTGGAGGTGGCCATTCGTCACTTCGCCGAGCATGGGTACAGCGCGGCGCGCGTCGAGGATATTGCCGCGGAATTGAGCATCGCCAAGGGTTCGGTCTTCCAGCATTTCAAGAGCAAGGACGGACTGTTTTTCGAAGCCTACAAGAAGGCTGTGCGGTCCTTTCCGAAGTATATGGAAGCGCCACCAGAAGTACAGCGACAGGGGTTCTTCGAAATGCTGCGCTATTGGTTGGGCCGGACAGAACATATGGTCCGCGATAACTGGGCCTCGTACCGGATTTATCTTGTCGGCAACTACGGAACAGACCTGGCCCTGCGCCGCGAGATTAATCGTTTTCTAGTGGCTGAAGACCCCTATGGATGGCGGGAATTTGTGCGTTATGGAGTGACGCGCGGCGAACTGCGTCAGGATCTGGATGCCGACATGATTGGGTCGATTCTGGAGTGGACCATGGACCGCTTTCAGGATGCTCTGCTGACGGAGGAACTCGATCCGGGCTTATTTCGCAAACAGGGACCGGTTCCCGAAAAGAAGGAAGCTCGCATTGAACAGTTCACCGAGTTACTGCGGCGGGCGATCGGATCGGAAAAGACACAACATACAGGGAAGAAAGCATGACTACGGACACGAGCATCAAGGAGATACTCTCGGTCTACGATGATAAGGCGGCGTTGTCCGACGCCTATACGATTCCAGGCACCTGGTATGTAGACACCCGGATCGCGGAATTAGAGCAGCAGGCGGTTTTCGGTAAAACCTGGCAGGTGATTGGGCGGGCCGAACAGGTGACGAAGCCCGGCCAGTTTGTTACCGCGACGGTGGCCGGCGAGCCGCTGGTCGCTGTTCGAGGGAATGACGGAGTGCTGCGAGCTTTTTACAACGTGTGCCGCCATCACGCAGCGGCGGTCGTAACGGAGGCTTGTGGGCAGGCTTCGATCCTGCATTGCCCGTATCATGGTTGGAACTACGGCCTCGATGGATCATTGAAGGGCATGCCCGAGTTCGACGGTGTCAGGAATTTTGAGCGCAAGGACAATGGACTTGTTCCGGTGAAGGTGGACACGTGGGAGACTCTCGTGTTTGTCAATCTTGATCCAGGTGCGAAATCGCTGGCAGAGTTTCTGGGCGGGATGGTGAAACGAGCCAGTCCACTTGGGCTTAAGAAGTTGCAATACTTTACGAGCCAGTCCTACGACATTCATTGTAACTGGAAGGTGTTTGTCGATAACTATCTGGATGGCGGATATCATGTTCCGCATCTGCACAAGGGACTGAATTCGGTTCTTGATTACAAGCAATATACGATCGAAAACGAAGACCGGTATTGTTTGCAGTCGAGCCCGATGGTCAGCGGCGACCAGGACGCCGCTACTTCCACTACCCGTCGGGGCGATCGCGCCTGGTACTTCTGGCATTATCCGAACTTCATGTTCAATTGCTATGAAGGGTATATGGATACAAATCTTGTGATCCCGGTCGATGTCGATCATTGCCGGGTGATTTTCGATTTCTACTTTGGCGACATCAGCGAGGCGGCACGGGCCTACAACGAACAGAGCGTCGCGGTCGGAAACCGTGTGCAGTATGAGGATCTGGGAATCTGCGAAGCGGTACAGCGGGGATTGAAGTCGCGGGCGTATCAGGCGGGGCGGTTGTCGGTTCGGCGCGAAGCCGGGGAGCAGCTGTTCCATCGGTTGCTGGCAGCGGATTTGCGTGGTGCGGTGGGGAAGAGGGCGGTGGCGGCGGATTAGGCATCTGAGCGTATAACCCGCGTCCCGTCCCTACGGGACTCGATCGTTTGTTTCACCATGATTCACAGATTTCGGGTGAAGAAGCGTTCTATCGCCTCCTTCACCTTGCTGTTCTGTAGCGCGATCGCATCGGCCCAAATCACCGCCATCCGCGCTGGCCGCCTCGTTGATCCGGATGCTGGCGCTGTACTCACCGATCAGATTGTCCTGATTCAGGGCAGCAAGGTCCAAGCCGTGGGTAAGGGTCTTGCGATTCCTCCGGGTGTGAATGTGATCGATCTTTCTACCAAAACGGTTCTGCCCGGGTTGATCGATTGCCATACACACGTTGCTGACGGTCACGGCGATGGCGAACCCTTTAACGTGCTCAAGAAAACAGCGGCGCAGATTGCGCTGGAGTCCGTCAGCAATGCCCGTGTGACTCTGGAATCGGGATTCACGACCGTCCGCGACGTGGGAACGTATCGAGCGCTGAACGATGTCGCGTTGCGCGATGCAATCGCGCGCGGCGACATCATCGGGCCGCGCATGTATGTGGCCGGAGCGTACGTCACAATCACCGGCGGCGCGGGAGCGATGACCGGACAAGCGCCCGACATACAGCTACCCTGGGACCTGCATTACGGAGAAGCCAACAGTCCGTGGGAAGTTCGCCAGAAAATTCGATTGCTGGCGCACAATGGCGTGGACCTGATCAAGATGCTCTCGACGGGGGCTGTCCTCACGCACGGGAGCAGTCCGATGTCGGTCGAGTTCACGCCGGAAGAATTGCAAGCAGGCGTGGACGAGGCGAAGAGTTTCGCGCTGCGGGTGGCCGTGCACGCGCATGCAGCGCAGGGGATCAAGAACGCCATAGTGGCTGGCGCGGCGTCGATTGAGCACGCTGAATTTCTCGACGACGAAATCATCGCGCTCGCCAAGCAGCACGGTACCTATCTCGACATGGATATTTACGACGATGAATGCATCCAGGCTGGGGGAAAGGCGGGCACCACGCCCCCCGACTTTCTCCAGCATGAAGCCAATTTGGCGCAAGTGCAGCGTGAAAATTTCGGCAAAGCAGTGAGAGCGGGTGTGAAGATGTCGTTCGGCACGGATTTGGGCGTTTGTCCCTACGGATCGAGCGGCAAGCAGTTTGCGTATATGGTGAAGTACGGGATGACCCCGATGCAGGCGATTCAGTCCGCGACGACCAACGCGGCCGATCTGCTCGGCCATGCGAACGAGATTGGTTCGATCAAGCCGGGTAAGTACGCGGATTTGATTGCGGTGAGTGGCGATCCGTTGAAGGACATCAGTGTGCTGGAGAATGTCGAGTTCGTGATGAAGGAGGGGAAGGTTTACAAGCATGTGGGCGGCGCGGCGTGCTCCAAATAGCTCTGTAAGGGCATGCCGAGGAGTCGGATCTGTTCGTCCGGCGTAATGGTACAAACGAATCCTTCACATGGTCGCTTTGACTCCGGGCAAGAGGCCAACGTGACGAAAGTCCAACGTCCGCCCCGTATCAACCGTTTCTTCGACCCACGCGTCACACCCTTACACTGTTAGCAGCGTCTCATCGTGAACTGAAACCGATCTCGGTTCTATTACTGGCCAGCGCAGTGACGCTGTCCGTGAGCGGCGCAAGCCGCGTCCCCCGCCGATGAGATGGATTCTCGAAAAAACTGGCTGACTGACGAGGCTAACGTGAACAAACATCTGGCCGTGTTCTTACTCTCCGCTCTCTCGCGAAGGCAGAGGTCGTCACCCGCACCACCAAGGCCCTGCATTACCGCCTCGGTGGAACCAGCAAGATCGACTTCCACGGCACCGACCTGATGCAGCGCGGCTCGGGCGAAGCGAAGGTCGAGGCCAAGAAGACCAACATCCAGATTGAAGCCAAATTTGAAGGTATGGAAGACGCCACCAAGTTTGGCCTGGAGTATCTGACCTACGTGATGTGGGCCGTTTCACCCGAGGGCCGCGCCGTGAACCTGGGAGAAGTCTCCCTGGATCATGGCAAGGGTCACCTGAAGGCCATCACCGATTTGCAGACTTTCGGCATGATCGTGACCGCCGAGCCGTACTCCCCGGTTACGCAGCCCGGCAACATGGTGGTGATGGAGAACGTTTTCCCAGGAGGCGGCGAAGAAATCACCGCCAAGTACGAACTCCTGCGAAGCGGAACGTACTCTTCGAATAACACACACATCCAGGACGCCATCTTCGGCATCGATCCCAAAACTCCGCTGGCGCTGTTTGAAGCGCGCAACGCAGTCCGCATTGCACACGTCGCGCAGGCCGATCAGTACGCCGCGTCCATCCTGACCAAGGCCGAGCAGCAATTGCGCCAGGCCGAAGAAGCGTATCGCCAGAAGCAACCTCGGACTTCAATCGAAGCCGCCGCCCGTGAAGCCGCCCAGACTGCTGAAGAATCGCGAGTGATGGCCGTAAAACAAAAAGCCGAGCAGGAAGCCCAGGCCCAGGCCTCCGCGGATAAAAAGGCCGCCGAAGAAAGAGCTGCCCGTTCCCGCGAAGAAGCCGAAGCGCAATCCCGCGCACGAGCCGATGCCGACGCAGCCCGTGCTCAGGCCGAAGAAGCTCGAGCGCAAGCCGAAGCGGCAAAGGCCGAAGCCCAAAAAGCCGCCGAAGAAGCCTCTCGTCAAAAGACGGAAGCAGAGAAAGCGAAAGCCGAAGCCGTCGCTCAGCAGCAAGCTTTGGCCGTCGAAGCCGAGAAAGCCCGTAAAGCGGCTGCCGACTCCGACCAACTCCGTCAGCAGGCGGAAAAAGAAAAACAGGAAATGCGCGCCCGCCTGCTTCAGCAACTCAACAGTGTGCTGTCCACACGTGACTCCGCCCGCGGCCTCATCGCCAACATGTCCGATGTCCTCTTCAAGAGTGGCAGCTTCGAACTGCTGCCCGGAGCCCGCGAGCGTCTAGCCAAAGTATCAGGCATCGTGCTGGCCTATCAGGGACTGCATCTCGCGGTGGAAGGCCACACCGACAGCATCGGCACCGACGAATACAACCGCCGCCTCTCCGAACAGCGTGCTCAGGCCGTCAGTGACTACCTGGTAGCGCAAGGGATCGCATCTGATGCCATCACCGCCAGCGGCTTTGGCAAGAGCGAACCCGTCGCTTCCAATGACACGCCCGAAGGCCGCCAGCAAAATCGCCGCGTAGAACTAGTTGTGTCCGGGAATGCCATTGGCAACGCCGCCGACGCCGGAGCCGGCGGCACCGCCTCCTTGAACGTGCCCAAATAACCGAATCTGGTCACGATCACGCGTGAGTCTCGTGGTCGGATGCCAGGCTCATTTTTTCAGCTCCGCGTCCCAGTTCGTCACCAGCACCACGGGCGCGGTACTCTCCATGATCGAGTTGACCACCAGAAATCTCCCATCGCGCGCGACATCGAACGCTTCCGTGAAGTTCGAGTTCCGCACACCCGTTTGAAAAAGAGTTGCGGGCACACCGATCTGCACGGAATCGTTCGCGGTCTGGAGGTCCACCGCGGTCATCTTCTGTGAGCTGTCCAGGTAGTACAGCTTTCTTCCATCTTTACTCCAGACCGGCTGCGAGGCGCCGGTCTGCGAGACCTGGTACTTGGCGCTGGGATGAGGAAAACGTGTGAGATAAACCTCGGAGCGTCCCGATTCAGTCGACTGAAAAGCCAGCCAGTCATTGGACCCGGGTTTCAGGCGCGCATTACTTTGTGCGGCCACCAGATCCAGCACGGTAAACGTCTCCAGACCGGGGACCAGGGGAAAAGCTTTGAGCGCAGCGGTGTGGGGAGGGTCCTTGCGAACTTCTTCGTACAGCAACCACTTGCCATCCGCGGTGGCGTCGGCGGTAGAGAGTTCGGCCCCGCTCGTGATCAGGACTTGTTCGGGCCGCGACCCGTCGGCTGGAACCTGTCGAATTTGTTCCAGCTGATTCCGGGCAATGTCGATGCTGCCAAAGTAGATCGTGCTCCCGTCCGCCGACCAGACGGGTGTATCCGCGAGGAATTGAGTCGTGGAAAGACGGGCGCGGGTGCCGCCTGCCGCATCCCACATCCAGAGATTCTGGTTGCCTCCTTGCGTCATTACCGGTGTAGCGATCCGGGAACCGTCGGGAGAGATACGAGTGCCGCCATAAATGCCGGGCGCCGAAATCTGGGAGAGTTGTTTGCCGGTGGCATCCAGCCAGACGTGGCGGTCTCCGGTTAGTCCGGAACCTTGCTGGTAGAGAAGAAGCCCTTGCGGGGAAACGGAAAACACTGCCGCCCCGGTGACGTCGTCAGAGGCAATCTTGTCGACCACTTGCACGGCATCGCCCGAAAGTTTCCCGGTCGAAGGATCGAACTTCCATGCCAGCAGCGATCCCGCGCGATCAGCCAGGAGCCATCCCGGGACATATTGGAACATGTAGTAGCGTCCAGTGAGCAAGGTCTGTTCCGGGCTCCCATCCAACGATGCGAGGCGGACTTCGTTGCGGTCGTCGGCGTCTCCGGACGGAGAGTGCAGAAACAGAAAATGCTTGCCGTCGGGCAGAAAAAAGGGCCAGCGGTCCGACAGTCCCTGGTTACTGAAAACCGTCTTCGTCACTGCTTTGGGCGTCCCGCCTTCAGAGGGGACTTGCGCGACCGGCCCCCACGAACTCGGTGGAAACACGATCACATTCCCGCGCCCCCAAGAGCCGCCGCGGGGTTCGGGAGCGTCACAGATCGCGACCGGTGCTCCGCTGTTCAGGTCCAGCCGCCACAGCTTGCCATGCATGAAGAACCCCAGCGCGGTTCCGTCGGGAGACCAGAATGGAAAGAAGCCGTCCTCGGTACCCCGTAGTGGTGTGGCTTCGAGATGGTCAAGGGACCGCACCCAGAGCGAATTCTTCTCATTCTGCCGCGCCACGAATGCCACGTGCGTTCCGTCCGGAGAGAGCGCGGGAGGGCCGTTGCGGTACATCGTTTCGAAAATCGTTCCCTCGGGTGGCAGAATGTTGGTGCGCAACACGCGTCGAGGCGATTGCGAGGGCCACAACGCCGCTGCGAGGGCGACCCCGGCCACGCTCAATACGCCGAGCGCCACGATCCAAGGCAGCTTGTTGCCGCGTTTGGTCACTGCAACGGCGGGCAGTGCCGTCTGCGATCCAGTTTTCCCAATCCATGCTAGTTGCAGCTTCACGTCATGCGCGGTTTGAAAACGATTGTCGGGATCTTTCTCCAGGCAGGTTTGTACGGCATAGTCGAGCGCAGGCGGCGACGTGGGCTGGACGGTGGCTAGCGGCTCAGGGTCCTTCTCGAGGATCGCGGTCATCACGCTCAGCTGCGACTTGCCTTCGAAGGCGCGCCGGCCCGCGATCATCTCGTAGAGCACGCATCCGAAACTGAAAATATCGCTGCGCGCGTCGGCCTCCTTTCCCTGCATCACTTCCGGCGCCATGTACTGGAACGTCCCAACGACGCTCCCTTGCTGCGTGAGAGCCGCCGGAGACGCACTCAGCATCGAGATGTTCATCGTCGGCGTGGAAGGAGTAAGGCTGCCCTTATTCCCAGAGCCTGGCGCGGCGAAGATCGCCGCCGCCGGTTTTGCCAGGCCAAAGTCCAGCAACTTGGCGCCAGAGGCCGTCAGCATAATGTTTCCCGGCTTCAGATCGCGATGCACAATGCCGGCCCGATGCGCTTTCTCCAGCGCGTCGCAAATCTGCACGCTACACTCCAGCGCCTGTTTCAGGGGCAGAGGCCCTTTTTTCAACCGCGTCTCCAGCGTTTCGCCGTCGACATACTCCATGACCAGGTAGGCCGTACCATCTTGACTACCTACGTCATGCAAAACGCAGATGTGCGGATGATTCAACGAAGAAATCGCCCGCGCCTCGCGTTCGAAGCGCTGCTTGGCCTCGGGGCTATCGGAGAGATGAGACGGAAGAATCTTGACCGCTACGGT
>WNFI01115949.1_pt1 | contig 14551 bp, 10 predicted proteins | sample 5400471 | NCBI WGS metagenome assembly WNFI01 (sample SAMN13153348, study PRJNA577476) | soil metagenome | isolation source: 100 cm saprolite on Douglas fir-dominated hillslope | place: USA:California | collected 2013-09-17
CGCTCCCCGTTCCCTGAGCAGGGCGACAAACCGCTCGTACAGCGGTACAGCGACCTCCGGCGGCGCAGCGTCCACGAAGCTCGGCCGCCGGCCCTTGCTGACATCCCCGTATAGCGTGAACTGCGACACGACCAGGATGCCACCATGCACGTCCGCGAGCGCGAGGTTCATCTTGCCCGCGGGATCGCCGAACACCCGCAGACCCAGGATCTTGTCGGCCATCCAAGCAAGGCTGTCTGCGGTGTCGGTGGACGCAAATCCGACCAAGACCACGAACCCCGTCCTGATCTTGCCGACTGATTTCCCACCGATGCGAACTTCAGCTCGTGAGACCCGCTGAACGACGACCTTCACTCCACCGTCACCGATTTGGCGAGGTTCCGCGGCTGGTCCACGTTACAGCCCCGCCGCACCGCGATGTAGTACGCGAGCAGCTGCAGCGGCAGCACCGTGAGCACCGGGGTCAAGAGATCGAGCGTCTCCGGAACCTCGATCTTCTGGTCGGCGAGCTTGGCGAGTCCCGAATCCCCTTCGGTCACGACCGCGATTACGCGGCCGCCGCGGGCCTTCACCTCTTCCACGTTGGATACCACCTTCTGGTAGACGGCGTCCTTCGGCGCGAGGAAGACGACCGGCATGAGATCGTCGATCAGCGCGATCGGACCGTGCTTCATTTCGGCCGCTGGGTAGCCCTCGGCGTGGATGTAGGAGATCTCCTTGAGCTTGAGCGCGCCCTCCAGCGCCACCGGAAAGTTGTAGCCGCGGCCGAGGTAGAGGACGTTGCTCGCCCGCATCATCCGCTCCGCGATTCGCTCCACCTCCGGCGCCTTGGCCAACACCCGCTCCACCAGCTCCGGTAGCCGGGCGAGCCCGCGCACCACCTCGCGCCCCTGGAGGATGGACAGCGAGCGCAGCCGGCCCATCTTGAGGGTCAGGAGTGCCAGCGCCGCGATCTGGCTCGTGAACGCCTTGGTCGACGCGACCCCGATCTCGGGGCCGGCGTGCAGGTAGATCCCCCCGTCCACCTCCCGAGCGATGGTCGAGCCCACGACGTTCACCAGACCGAGCGTCCGCGCGCCCCGCCGCTTCGCCTCCCGCAGCGCCGCCAGCGTGTCCGCCGTTTCGCCCGACTGCGAGATCCCCACTACGAGCGTGCGCTCGTCCACGATCGGGTTGCGGTAGCGGAACTCTGATGCGTACTCGACCTCGGAGGGGATACGGGCCAGCTCCTCCATCATGTATTCGCCGATCAGCGCCGAGTGCCAGGAGGTGCCGCATGCAGTGAACACGATCCGGTTCACCTGGAGCAGCTGCTCGTCGTCGATGTTCAGCCCGCCTAGCCTGGCCGTGCCGTCTTCCTCGAGCAGCCGCCCGCGCAGCGTGTTCCGCAGGCTCTCGGGCTGCTCCATGATCTCCTTGAGCATGAAGTGCGCGTGTCCGCCGCGCTCGATGGTGGCGAGGTCCCAGTCCACGCGCGTGACCGTCTTCTCTTTCTCCACCGTGTCGAGATCGAGGATGCGGTAGTCCTGCGGCCGCACCACCGCGATCTCTCCATCGTCCAGGTAGACCACCGACCGCGTATGGGCCAGCACGGCCGAGGCGTCGGACGCCACGAAATTCTCCCCCGAGCCGATGGCCACGAGCAGGGGCGAGCCGCGCCGCGCCGCCACGATCGTATCGGGTTCGCGCGTCGACACCACCGCGATGCCGTAGGTGCCCTCGACCTGGTGCAGCGCCCCGGCGACCGCCTCCACCAGCGAGCCGGCGCCGGCGAGCAGCTCCTCGATCAGGTGCGCCAGCACCTCCGTGTCGGTCTCGGACCGGAACACGTGACCGCGCTTCCCTAGCGCGGTGCGCAGCGCGCCGGCGTTCTCGATGATGCCGTTGTGGACCAGCGCCAGCGTACCGCCGCAGTCGGTGTGCGGGTGGGCGTTCACGGTGTTGGGCGCGCCGTGCGTGGCCCAGCGGGTGTGGGCAATCCCCGTGTGGCCGGCGGGAAGCTTCGCGCCCAGCGCCTTCTCGAGCACGCTGATCTTCCCTGCGGCTTTGTGGACCTCGATCCGGCCGTCCTCGATCAGCGCGAGCCCGGCCGAGTCGTACCCGCGGTACTCGAGCCGCCGCAGCCCCTCGAGCACGAGCGCGGCCGCCTGCCGCGCCCCCGTGTACCCTACGATGCCGCACATAGTCGCCGCCCTTCGTCCACGAGCTGCTCGGCCGCGGCGTGGGTCGGCGCCTCGGCGATGAGCCGGATGATCGGCTCGGTGTTCGACGGCCGCACGTGGAGCCAACGATCCTGCCACGCCAGACGCAGGCCGTCCTGCGTGTCGACGCTCGCTTCCGGAAAACGCTTGCGCAACGCAGCATAGACGTCTTCCAGCCCCCGTTCCGCGTTCCGCGTTCCGCGTTCCGCCTTAGCCTTGACGATCGCGTAGCGCGGCGCGGCCCCCACCAGCTCGCTCACTCGCCTCCCGTCGCGGGCGAGCAGCGTAAGCAGCAGCGCGGCGGCCACCGGCGCGTCGCGGCCCGTGTGCAGGGCCGGGTACATCACCCCGCCGTTCCCTTCCCCCCCGATTGCAGCCCCCAGCCGAACGATGGTGCGCGCCACGTGGACCTCGCCCACGGGGGTCCGGACCACGTCCGCTCCATAATCTCGGGCCGCATCCTCCACCACCAGACTGGTGGAGAGGTTGCATACGACGACGCCCTTGCCGCCCTTGGCGCCTGCGCCGCCCATGACCGCCCTTACGGCAAACGCGAGCGTGTAGTCCTCCCCGATCGGCGTACCGGTCTCATCCACGATCGCCAGCCGGTCGACGTCCGGATCTACCGCGATTCCAAGTGCGGCGCCCGCACGCGTGACGAGGGTCGAGAGCCCCCCGAGGTTCTCCGGAATGGGCTCCGGGGCGCGGGGGAAGTGCCCGTCGGTCTCCAGATTGATGCCCGCGACCTCGCAGCCCAGGCGCTCGAGCAGCGTGCGCATCACCGGTCCGCCCGCGCCCCGCACCGCGTCCAGCGCGACCGTGAACTTCCGCATGCGGATCCGCTCGACATCGACCGCCGGCAGCCGGAGCACGGCGTCGAGGTGCCGCTCGACCGCACCCTCGTCCCTGGTGACCTTCGCCGTCGTCCCCAGTCCTTGCCCGTCCTCCGCCACCAGCTTCTGGACCCGGGCGCCATCGATGCCATCGAGGAAGATTCCATCGGGCCCGATGAACTTGAGGGCGTTCCATTCGATCGGGTTATGACTCGCCGTGATCGCGATCCCGCCGCCGGCCCGGTGATGCTCGACCGCGAGCTGCACGGTCGGCGTGGGCACGAGGCCGATATCGATCACGTCGCAGCCTACGGCGTTGAGCCCGGCGGTGACGGCGGCGGCGAACATCGGGCCGGACGTGCGCGCATCTCGTCCCAGCACGACCGTCGTACCGGGCCCCGGGCCACCGGCACTCGTCCCCTCGCGCAGCCAGAGGCCGAAGGCCCGCGCCCATCGGGTGACGACGTCCGCGGTCAGGTCCTTCCCTACAATGCCTCGGACGCCCGAAACGCCGACCATCAAGGTGTCGGTCATGCGGACAATCTAATCCGGGGGGGATGAGCGGCGGTGCGCGTCCGCAGGCGGCGGGAGGTGGAGTGGCCGGACCTCGGGTGTGGTAACAGGGAGGGCCGACGGGTCGGGAAAGGCGGCGAGGAACGCCTCGACGGCGGGCGGATGAAACTGCTTCCCTTTCCCGTCCTCGAGCTCCTGCAAAGCCTTCTGTACCGACAGGGCGGGCCGGTACGGGCGCACGCTCGTCATGGCGTCGAACGAATCCGCCACGCCCACCACCCGGACTTCGAGTGGAATCTGGTCGCCCTTCAGGCCATCGGGGAACCCCTTGCCGTCGAGGCGTTCGTGGTGCGAACGGACGATGGCGAGCGCCGTGGGGACGTCGCGCATCAGCGGCGCCAGGATCCGCGCCCCGATCACCGGGTGCTCCATGATGTGCCGGTACTCCGCGTCGGTGAGCTTGCCCGCCTTGTGCAGTACGGCTTCGGACACGCCGATCTTGCCGATGTCGTGCAGCTCCGCGCCGAGGGCGACGGCGTCCATCACCGCCGACGACAGCCCCAACTGGCGCCCGATCCGCGCCGAATAGTCGGCGACGCGCACCGAGTGGCCGCTGGTGTAGGGGTCTTTTTCTTCGAGGAAGTGCACCAGCGCCTGGAGCCGCTCGAGCGACAGCTCCTCGATGCGGCGCGCCTGCTCCTGGACCCGCTGCTCCAGGGTGCGCCGGTAGTCCTCCACCTCCATCTTGAGGCTGCGCTTGTCGAGCGCCTGCATCACCCGGGCGCGCACCTCGTCCAGGTGAAACGGCTTGGCGACGTAATCGAGAGCGCCCAGCTGCAGGCAGGCGACGGCGCTCTCCACCTCCGCGACGGCGGTCACGACGATGACGGCCGTGGTCGGCCAGCGCGCGATGATCTCCCGCAGCAGCGTGACCCCGTCCATCTGGGGCATCCGCAGGTCCGAGATTACGAGCGGCACGGGCTCACGTTGCAGCATCTCCAGCGCCTCCGTGCCGGATCCCGCCTCGGCGCAGCTGAACCCCTCGCCCTCGAGCAACCGCACCAGGACTCGGCGGAGGCGCGGCTCATCGTCTACGACCAAGCACTTGACGGCGGTCGGCTGGGGCATCGTGCGCTTAACGTAAAGGTCGCTTGCTCGGGTGGGAAGGCGCCCTTACGTTCCCGCCATGACCCAGGTATCGGGCGACGACCTGAAACGCCGCTTCGGCACTCGCGCGGTGCACGCCGGACACATCGCCGATCCGCTCGCCGGCGCGGTGATGACGCCCATCTATCAGACGTCGACGTACATCCAGGAGGGACTGGGCCGGCACAAGGGCTACGAGTACGCGCGCACGCGCAACCCCACGCGTGAAGTGCTGGAGCGGAACGTCGCGGCGCTCGAGGGCGGCCGCCACGGCTTCGCCTTCGCCTCCGGGCTCGCCGCCCTCGACGCCGTGCTCAAGCTGCTCTCGGCGGGCGATCACGTGGTGAGCGGCGAGAACCTGTACGGCGGCTCCCACCGGCAGATGACGCTGGTCTGGACCCGCCTGGGACTCGAATTCACTTTCGTGGACGCCGCTGAGACCGCGAACATCGCCGCGGCCGTCACCCCGCGGACCAAGATGGTCTACGCCGAGACGCCCACCAATCCGATGATGCGGTTGTGCGACCTCGCGGCTGTGGGGGAGATCGCGCGCCGTGCGGGCGCCCTGTTCGTCGTCGACAACACGTTCGCCACGCCGTATTTCCAGCGGCCGCTCGAGCTGGGCGCGGACGTCGTGCTGCACTCGACCACCAAGTATTTGAACGGGCACAGCGACATGGTGGGCGGGATGCTGGTGGTGAACCGGGATGATCTCGCCGAGCGCATCGGCTTCGTGCAGAACGGAGTTGGCGCGGTGCCGGGACCGTTCGATTGCTGGCTGGCGGTGCGGGGTACCAAGACGCTGGCGCTGCGCATGCGGCAGCACGACGCCAACGGCCGCCGCATCGCCGAGTGGCTCACCCAACACCCCAAGGTCGAACGGGTCTACTATCCAGGGCTGCCGTCCCACCCGCAGCACGAGCTGGCGTGCCGGCAAATGAAGGGGTTCGGCGGCATGATCTCGATCGAGCTCGGCTCGGTGGAGCGGGCCAAGCGGTTCGCGGAGCGCACCCGCATCTTCGCGCTCGCCGAATCGCTGGGCGGCGTCGAGAGCCTCGTCGGGCATCCCGCGTCGATGACCCACGCCAGCGTGCCACCCGAGATGCGGCGCGCGATGGGGCTCACCGACAGCCTGGTGCGGCTATCGGTGGGGATCGAGGAGGTCGAGGATCTGATCGCGGACCTGGAGCAGGCGCTGGCGGCCGCCGGGTGACGGCGCGCGTAGCGTAGCCGAAACCCGACGAAGGGGAGTTGTCGTAGTGGGGATTTATCTTCGATTAGGAGCATCGTATGACTGAGTCCACCAGTCTTCCGGCGGCGCGCCCACGCAAGATCCTCACCCAGATCGCGCCGGTGACCTGGGAGCACCCTGCCGACCGCGCCGCGCTGCAGTCACTCCGCTCCGTGCCCGGGTTCGACGAGGTCGTGAAGAAGATCTACGGCTTCATCGGCGAGCGGGGCGTGCGGCTGATTTTTCAAGCGGACGCGGTGCGGGTCGGGCCGACCCAGTTCCCGCGGCTGAACCAGTTGTACACCGACATACTCACGTCCATGGATTGGCCGGAGCGGCCCGAGCTGTTCGTGTCACAGACGCCGTTCGCGAACGCCGGTGCATTCGGCATGGACCGGCCCTTCATCGTGATCAACTCGGGCACCCTGCGGCTGCTCGACGACGACGAGGTGCGGAACGTGCTGGGCCACGAGCTCGGGCACGTAATGAGCGGCCATGCGCTGTACCACACCATCCTCGTGCTCATCCTCAACGTGAGCCTGGGCGCGCTCCCCTTCCTCGCCGGCATCGCCATCCTGCCGATCCAGCTCGCCCTGCTCGAGTGGTTCCGCAAGAGCGAGCTCTCATCCGACCGAGCCGGGCTGCTGGCGTGTCAGGATCCCACCGCGTCGCTGCGCGTGAACCTCAAGTTCGCGGGCGGCGGCGACATGTCGCAAATGGACCTGAATGCGTTCCTGGTGCAGGCCAAGGAATTCGAGGAAGCGGGCGGCGCCCTCGACCGCATCTTCAAGATCCTCGGCGTGCTGGGTCGCTCGCATCCGTTCAATACGGTGCGCGCCGCCGAGCTGCAGCGCTGGATCGAGGAGGGCCACTACGATCGCGTGCTGCGCGGCGAATACACCCGCCGCGGACCCGAGGCGGAGCAGCGGCCCATCGACCGGGACATCGACGATGCCCGCGACCACTACATGAAGGAAGCGAAGGCCGTCGTGAACGACGTGGTGGACACCGCCAAGCGGGCCGCCCAGGCGTTCACGGACGCGTTCAACAAGAAGAAGTGAGAGTCCTGGTCGTCGGGGGGGGCGGCCGCGAGCACGCGCTCTGTTGGGCGCTGAAGCGCGACACGCCCGACGCAGAGCTGTTCGCGGCTCCCGGCAACCCTGGCATCGCCCAGCTCGGCACCAACCTCGCGATTCCCACCAGCGCCGCCGCCGACCTCGCCGCGGCGGCCCGCGAACACAAGATCGATTTCACCATCGTCGGCCCGGAAGCGCCGCTCGCCGCCGGGCTCGCGGACGCGCTGCGCGCGGCCGGCCAGGCCGTCTTCGGACCCAGCGCGGCCGCCGCGCGCATCGAGTCGTCCAAGGCATTCGCGAAGGACGTGATGCGCCGCGCGGGAATCGTCACCGCGGCGAGCCAGACGTTCACCGCGCTCGACCCGGCGCTCGCCTACATCAAGCGTCACGCCGAGCCGCTGGTGGTGAAGGCCTCCGGCCTGGCGGCGGGAAAGGGCGTGGTGGTGTGCGCCCGGCGCACGGAAGCCGTGCGCGCCGCGCGCGCGATGCTCGTCGAAGCAGCGTTCGGCGACGCGGGTCTGGAGATCGTCATCGAAGACTTCCTGAAAGGCGAGGAGCTGTCGGTGCTGGCCCTCACCGACGGCGAGCAGCTGCTGCTCCTCCCCGCCGCCCAGGACCACAAGCGGCTGGGCGAGGGCGACACGGGCCCCAACACGGGCGGCATGGGCGCCTATTGTCCGGTGAGCATCGCCACCCCCGGGATGCTCGAGCGGGTGCGGCGCGAGGTGCTCGAGCCGGTGATCCGCGAGCTGGCGACGCAAGGCGCCCCATTCCAGGGAGTGCTGTACGCCGGACTGATGCTGGCGTCCGACGGTAGGCTCGCCGTGCTCGAGTTCAACTGCCGCTTCGGCGACCCCGAAGCCCAGGCGCTGCTCCCGGTGCTGCCCGGCGTCACCCGCCATCTGGCGGACATCGCCGCCGGACGCTGGCGGCCGCGCGAGACGGCGCTCGCGGCGACGCGCGCCGCCGTGGCGACCGTGCTGGCGGCGCCCGGGTATCCGCAACGACCCGAGCTGGGCGCGGCGATCGTCATCCCGCGCGATCTCGAGCCCGGGACGCTGGTGTTCCACGCCAGCACGGAGCACGACGCGGCCGGCGGGCTGCGCGTGCATGGCGGGCGCGTGCTCACGGTCACCGGGCTGGGTGAGACGGTCGGCGAGGCGGCGCGCCGCAGCGCCGACGCGTGCGAGCTGATCACGTTTCCGGGGAAAACGTACCGACGCGACATCGGGTGGCGGGAGACTAGGGAGGCGCGTGCCGGAGCTGCCAGAGGTTGAGACGATCGTCCGGGACCTCGCCCCGCGGCTCGAGGGCTACCGGATCGCGCGCGCCCGCCTGGCCAAGACGGACGTGTTGCGCCGCGTGTCGAAGCCGCGCCTGCTCCGCACCCTCCGGGGCAACACCATCGAGGAAGTGATCCGCCGCGCGAAGCACGCGGTGTTCCGCTTGTCGAGCGGCCACCGCCTGATCGTGCAACCCCGCATGACCGGCTCGCTGGTGGTGTACGAGCGCGCGCTCAACCGGGACGAGGCGAAATACGCGGTGCTCACGTGCACCATCGACGACGGCCGCTTGCTGGTCTACCGCGACGTGCGCCGCCTGGGCACGGTGTGGCTGCTCGACGAAAAGGGCTGGGACGCCTACACGGGCCGTATCGGGCCCGAGCCGCTGGAGGAGACGTTCACGCCCTTCGTGTTCGCCGACCGCCTCAAGGGGACCCGGGCCGCGATCAAGAAGGCGATCATGGACCAGCGCCGGGTCGCCGGGGTCGGCAACATCTACGCCAACGAGGCGCTGTTCGAGGCTGGGATCGATCCCTCGAAACCCACCAACAAGCTGTCGCTCGACGAGTTCGCCCGGCTGCACGCCGCGGTAACCGGCGTGCTCGAGCGGGCCGTGCAATCCTCCGGCACGACCGTGCGTGACTACCGCACCGGAACGGGCGAGGAAGGCCGGTTCCAGTTCGAGCTCAAGGTGTACGGCCGCGGCGGCGAGCCGTGCGTGACGTGCGGCAAGAAGCTCGTCACGACGCACACGATCGATCTGCGGGCGACCACCTTCTGCCCCAAGTGCCAGCGCTAGGGTACAACATCCAATCCAGCGGCACCCCGTCTAACCTGCGGCTCGAAGCCGCACGCCGAAGCAAAACGGCGTCCGCGCCGTAATGTCGTAATCGCGGTGCCCAGATCGTCGTAGCGGTAGGGAGGTGTCGGAAATGGTTCACGGTTTCCTGACAGCCGGGCCCCTCCTCCCGGCGCGACCCTATTCGGTTAATTTTCGGGCCATATGAAACTCTCCGAAACATCCATCCAGCGGCCGGTGCTGGCCAGCATGATTTCGGCGGCACTCGTGTTGTTCGGCGTCATCGGGTACACGCGGCTGTCCGTGCGCGAGCTCCCCGACATCGATCCGCCGATCATCTCGGTCTCGACCACCCTGCCCGGGGCCAACGCGCAGGTCGTGGAGACCGCGGTGACCGACGTGCTCGAAGAGGAGCTGTCGACCATCCAGGGACTGCGGACGCTCTCGAGCTCCTCGTCGGAGGAGAACAGCCAGATCACCCTCGAGTTCACCCTCGACCGCCCGATTGACATCGCGGCGCAGGACGTACGCGACAAAGTGTCGCGCGTGCGGGGTCGCCTGCCGGTGGACGTGCTCGAGCCGGTGATCGCGAAGCAGTCGGCCGATGCGCAACCGTTCTTTTGGCTGGCCTTGAGCAGCGAGAACTACGACCTGATGCAGCTCTCCGACGTCGCCGACCGAGTCGTGAAGGCCCGGCTCCAGAGCCTGCCGGGCGTCGGCAGCGCCGGCATCTTCGGGGAGCGGCGCTACGCGATGCGGGTCTGGGTGCAGCCGGAGGCGCTATCGGCGCGCGGGCTGACCGTGCAGGACGTAGAGGCCGCGATCGCCTCACGCAATGTCGAGATTCCCGCCGGGCGCATCGAATCGACCCGGCGCGAGTTCTCAGTGCGCTCGCTGGGCGAGCTCAAGACGCCGCAGGAGTTCGGCGAAATGGTGGTACCCAATCAGGGCACCCAGCTCGTCAAGCTCAAGGACATTGCCCACGTCGAGCTCGGCCCGGAGGACGACCGTTCGATCTTCCGGTACAACGGATCTCCGTCGGTGGCCATCGGGGTCGTACGGCAGTCGAAGGCGAACCTCCTCGATGTCGCGCGTAACATTCGCCAGGCGATCCCCGACATCCAGCGGGCGCTGCCGCTCGGCGTGAAGCTGCAAAGCGCGTACGACGGGTCCGTGTTCGTCACGCACTCGATCGACGACGCCCGCCTTACGCTGCTCATTGCGGCGATCCTGGTGGTGCTGATCATCTTCGTGTTCCTGCGAAATGTGCGCGCCACGATCATCCCGGGACTCGCGATCCCGGCGTCGATCATCGCGACGTTCGCGATTATGTATTTCCTGGGCTTTTCGATCAACAACTTCACGCTGCTCGCCCTCACGATCGCCATCGGCATCGTGGTGGACGACGCGATCATCGTGCTCGAGAACGCCTACCGGCACCAAGAGGAGCTGCACGAAGCCCCGGAGCAGGCGGCGGTGAACGGCACCAACGAGATCGGCTTCGCCGTGATCGCGACCACGATCGCGCTGGTGGCGGTGTTTTCGCCGCTCGCGTTCCTGACGGGCACCGCGGGCCGGCTGCTGAGCGAGTTCGGCATCGCCGTGGCGGGTGCGGTCGTGATCTCGGGCTTCGTCGCGCTGACGCTCACGCCGATGCTGTGCGCCAAGATCCTGCGTATGCAGCACCAGCACGGCAAGGCCTTCCAGCTGTTCGAGCGCGGCTTCAATGCGATGTCGGAGCGGTATGCGCAGCTGCTGCGGCGCGCCGTCGATCACCGCGTTGCCGTTCTACTCGGCACGCTGGCAGTCGTCGCCGTCTCCGTCGCTGCGCTTCTGTTCTACCCACGGACGCGGCTGCAGAGGGAGCTGATCCCGACCGACGACCGCGGCTTCTTCCTCGTGGCCGTGCGGGGCCCTGAAGGCGCGTCGCTGCCGTACACCGACGGCTACGTGCGCCAGATTGAGCAGGTCATTGGCCGAACCCCTGACGTCAACGGGTATTTCACGATCGTCGGAGGGTTCGCCGGCGGCGTGAACAGCGCGTTCATCGGCGTGATCATGAAGGACTGGAGCGAGCGGCACGCGACGGTAGACCAGACAATCGGAGGCATGTTCCCTCAGCTCATGGGCATCTCGGGAGTGTTGGCATACCCCTTTGCCCCTGGCGCGATTGGCTTTAGTCCGCCGATCCAGTACGTCGTGCAGAATCCCGATTTCGCGAAGCTCACAGACATGATGGGTCCGTTTGTGCGTCGCGTGTCCCAGATCAAGGGCCTCGTGAACGCGCAGACCGATCTCTTTGTGAACAAACCGGAGCTGCGTGTGACGTTCGAGCGTGACCGCGCCGAGGATTTGGGCGTGCCCGTCCGCGACGTCGCGGGCGCCCTGCAGACGTTCCTCGGCGGCCGCCGGGTCAGCACGTTCACGCGCAACGACAAGCTGTACTACGTGATGATGCAGCTCGATCCCAAGGATCGCGCGACCCCGAGCGACATGCGGGGAATCTACTTGCGAGGCAAGAGCGGGCAGCTGGTCCAGCTCGACGCATTGGCGAACGTGCAAGAAGGAGTTGGGGCGCGACAAATCAACCACTTCAACCGGATCCCTGCGTTCACGTTGTCGGCTTCGCTGACGCCGGAGCTCGCCCAGGGGGAAGCGCTCGATTCGCTCGACGCCGTCGCGCGCCAGATCCTGCCCCCGGGGACCACGACGGCGCTCGCCGGGGAGTCGCGCGAGTACAAGGAGAGCGGCAGCGCCATCTACTTCGCATTTGTGATCGCGCTGATCGTGGTGTTCATGGTACTCGCATCGCAGTTCGAATCGCTGCTGCACCCCTTGACTGTGCTCCTGGCGGTGCCGCTCGCCGTTACGGGCGCGCTCGGGACCCTGAAGCTCGCGGCGATCCTCCATCGCTCGGGCGCCACGATGAACTTGTACAGCCAAATCGGGATGATTCTCTTGATCGGACTGGTCTGTAAGAACTCGATTCTGCTCGTCGAGTACACGAACCAGCTCAAGGAGAAGGGCCTCGACACCGTCGCGGCGGTCCTCGAGGCGGGCCGGATCCGCCTGCGGCCGATTCTCATGACGTCGGTAGCGACGATCATGGGCGCGGTACCGGTCGCGTGGGGAGTGGGAGCCGGCTCGGCAGCCCGCAAACCGCTCGGATACGCGATTGTCGGTGGCGTGTTCTTCTCGACGGCCCTGACGCTGTTCGTCGTGCCCGTCGCGTACCTCGTGTTGCCACCGGTGGTTGCATGGCTCGCGAACCTGCTCCGTCGGCTGTGGCGCTTGGTGTTCCGTCGGGGCGAGCACGTACCGGTGGAGGCCGACTGATGCTGGCGCTGCTCGCGGCCCTACAGTTCCAGCTGCAGGCTCCGCCCATAGCCACGACGGCCGTTGATTCGCTGCCGGTCGTGACGCTTCCGGAAGCACTGCGCCGCGCCACCGGGCTCGACCCGAACTACGTCGCGGCTTTGGGCCAGGTGGACAACGCCGTGTGGGCACGGCGCACCGCGTTCAGCGTGTTTTTGCTCCCGGCGGTGGCGATTGAGACGGACGCCACGAAGAATCTGCCCGCCTTCTTCAACATCGGGACCTTCCGACCCGAGACGTACACGGTCACGGCCCAAGTGACCTTGCGGTATGATGTGTTCACGGGTGGGCAGAAGCTTGCCGAGCTGACGCGTTCGGCGGCGGCACTCGATGGCGCCCACGCCGGCGAGCTCCAGGCGCGGTTTGACGCGGCCCTCCGCACGGAAGCGGCTTATTACGCCGTGCTCGCGGACGCCGAGCTCACGCGGGTGGCGCGAGAGCGGGCGCAGCGCGCCGAGCAGCAGCTCGGCGTGGCCCGCGCGCGGGTCGTGTCGGGGGCGGCGGTGCAGACCGACTCGCTGCAGCTCCGGCTCGAGTTGAGTCGGGCGCAGGTGGCCTTGCTGCTCCAAGAGACGGGCCTGCGCGTCGCGCGGCTGGCGCTCGGGAGCCGGGTTGGCGCGACGGGACCCGTGGCGGCGGCGCCCTTGGACAGCGTCCTGCCCACGGCGCTGCCGATCACGCTCGACGCAGCGGTCGCACAGGCGGCCGACCAGGGCCCGGCCTACCGGCAGGCGCGCGCCAACGAGCGGGCCGCAGCGGCGATCTTCCGGGGGCGGTTGGGCACCTACCTGCCGCGCGTCAGCCTGGCGGCCACGGGGATACGGTTCGACAAGAAGTTCTACCCGTCGACCACCGCGAACTTCTCGCAGCTCACGCTGACGGTTGCCCTTCCGGTCTGGGACAACTTCCAGCGGCAGAACGTGATCAGCCAAGCGCGCGTGACCCGGGACATCTTCCGGGCGGCGCGCGATTCCGCCGAACGCTCGGTGCGGCGCGACGTCACTGCGGCATACGACGGGTTCGTCACGGCGCGAGCCGCCGCGGACATCGCCGTACAGGCCGTGGCGGTGGCACGCGAGTCCTACCGCGTCCAGCAGAGTCGTTACAGGGCGGGCGCCACCACCATCCTCGACCTGCTCAAGGCGCAGGCCGATCTCGACGATGCGGAATCCGGCCTGGTGCAGGCGCGGTACGCGACGCGACTGGCCCTCGCCGGGCTCGAAGCAATCCTCGGCCAGCGGCTCTTTCCCGAACAGGAACAGCGGTGATCAGACATGATCAAGACACGTGATGGGTTCTGGGTAGCAGCGGCACTCGCGATCGCCGTGGGCGCTTGCAGCAAGAGCAAAGCCGCCGCAGGGGGAGGCGGCGGAGCGGCGGGGGGCGCGCCCATGGGGCTCCCCGTCGAAGTCGTGGTGGCCCGCATGGACACCGTGCGGGACGAAATCTCCGCGACCGGCCAGATCGAAGCCGTGCAGTCGATCGACCTGCGCCCCGAGGTGGACGGGCGCATCGTCGAGATCGTGATCCGGGAGGGGCAAGAGGTCGAGCAAGGGACGCCGCTCTTCAAGGTGGACGATGCCCAGCTGCGGGCGCAGGTCGCGCAGCTCGAGGCGCAGCGCGATCTGGCGCAGCAGGCGCTGGCGCGCGCCAAGGACCTGGCGCAGCAGAACGCCTCGTCGACGGCCGATCTGGAGAAGGCCGAAGCCGAAATGCGCAGCGCGCAGGCACAGTACGACCTGCAGCGTATCCGGCTCGAGCGCACCACCGTGCGCGCGCCGTTCGCCGGCGTGGTGGGCCAACGCTATGTCAGCCTCGGCGATTACGTCACCAACAGCACGAAGCTCGCGTCGCTGCATACCGTGAACCCGCAGCGGGCGACGTTCCAGGTGCCCGAGCGGTTCGCGCGTCAGCTGCGGCCGGGTCAGCAGGTGTCGTTCCGCGTCGCCGCCATCGCCGGGCGCGACTTCACGGGTGAGGTCGACTTTGTGGACCCCGTGGTGCAGCTGCCGGGCCGCACGATCCTCGTGAAGGCGCGTGTCCCCAATCCCGCCCGCCTCTTGCAGCCCGGGATGTTCATCGAGGCGAGGCTCG
>WNFI01561087.1_pt1 | contig 14551 bp, 14 predicted proteins | sample 5400471 | NCBI WGS metagenome assembly WNFI01 (sample SAMN13153348, study PRJNA577476) | soil metagenome | isolation source: 100 cm saprolite on Douglas fir-dominated hillslope | place: USA:California | collected 2013-09-17
GAGTTGGGCAGCCGCGCGAGGACGCGATCGCCCGGCGCGATGCCGAGGTTGCGCAGGAGCTGCGCGAAACGGTCGGTGCGATCGGCGAGCGCGCCGTACGTGATCGAGCTCGTGCCCTTGGCGTCGTCCTCGACGATCATCGCGACGCGTGGCTCGGCGTCGGTGCCAAGGTGCGCGTCGGTGCAGGCGACTCCTATGTTCAGGTACTCGGGAACATTCCAGGTCCAACCCCGCGCCTCGGACCTCGGACCTCGCACCTAGAGGATCACCCCGTACGGCCAATTCTCGCGGACCACCTGCTCGGGCAGCTTCCTCAGGACCTCGATCGCGAACGCCGCGTCCAGCGCCGAGAGCGCGTGCAGCGCGTGCGCGCGCAGCAATGTCTGCAGCGCCTTGCCGAACATCGGGGGATCGAGCATCTCGCCCTCGAACTTGATCGCGCCGCCGAGCAGCGCATCGGCCTCGATCGCCGCCTCGAGGATGGCGACCTTGGTCTTGATCTCCGAAGGCGACGGCGTGAACGCCACCTTGCACGGATGGATGTGCGAGGGATGGATCACCTGCTTGCCCGAGAGCCCCATCGAAGCTTCCTCGAGCGCGTGCTTGTAGACGATGCGCGATTCCTCGTCGCCGTGCAGGTCGAGCCAGCGCCGCACGTCGTTGGGCTCCACGGCGTCCTCGGGCATCGTCGCCTGGCCGATCAGCGTCTCCACCGCGCCGATCACGCCCTTGCCCGCGATGCGGGCCTCGAACAGGATGTCGTGCAGGTAGAACATCAGCTGCTCCATCCAGTTGCGCGGCGTGATGTGGATGCCCATCGCCTTGGAGAAGTCGTGGATGCCGAACACCACGTGCTTCACGGTGGGGTACTGCATGAGGTCGGGCGCGATCTTGAGCGACTTCGGGTGCTCGATGATGGGCTGGATCGTGATGCGGTGGCTGAAGCCCGCGAGCGCGGCCGAAAGGTCGCGGATCTCCGGCGCGCCGTACGCTTCGCCCGCCTTGGCGAGCATCACCACGTCGAAATGGTCGGCAAGATCGCGGATGAGCTGCAGGTCCTTCTCGTACTCGTCGGTGCGGAAGGGATTGATGCGCACCGCGACCTGCACTTCCTTCTTGCGCGGCATCTTCGGCAGCTCGCGGCGCAGCAGCTCGCGGCTCATCTCCTTTTGCCGGCAGCCGTCCTCGAGGTCGAACAGAAGCGTGTGTGCCGCGGTGTTCCAGCCGTGCTTGCGGAAACGCTGCGCCGCCTGGTCGACGTCCTCGTAGATTCCGAGCGAGGGCGCGTACTTGACCGGCGGATAGTAGATCTGGATGCCCGGCCAGTAATCGCCGAGGATGTCGACCGAGCTGCGCTCGGGCGACGCGACGGATGAAGGGTGCGAGACGACCGCGCTCATGATCGGGTCATTCTATGCCGTAAGGGTTAACCCCATCACAGGCCGCGAGCCCGCCGTGCTATAAATTTCCCTCTACGCGTCCCGAAGCCAGGAGAGGAAACCGCCGCCATGTCCACCATCGAGTCGGTCCTTCGCGAGACCCGCGTCTTCCCGCCGCCGGCGGAGCTGCAGAAAACGGCGAACGTGCCGGGCCTCGCGGCGTACAAGGCGATGTGCGCGGAGGCCGAGCGCGACTTCGAGGGCTTCTGGGCGAAGCACGCGAAGAACGAGCTCCTGTGGGACAAGCCGTTCACGAAGACGCTCGACGAATCGAATGCGCCGTTCTACAAGTGGTTCCACGACGGCGAGCTGAACGCGTCGCGCAACTGCCTCGACCGGCACCTGAAGACGCAGCCGGACAAGGTCGCGATCCTCTTCGAGGCCGACGACGGCAAGGTGACGAAGGTCACGTACAAGGAGCTCTACCACCGCGTCTGCCAGCTCGCGAACGCTCTCAAGGCGCAGGGCATCCAGAAGGGCGAGCGCGTCCTCGTCTACATGCCGATGTCGATCGAGGTGGTGGTGGCGATGCAGGCGTGCGCGCGCATCGGCGCCACGCATTCGGTCGTGTTCGGAGGGTTCTCGGCGAAGAGCGTGCAGGAGCGCATCGTCGACGCGGGCGCGGTCGCGCTCATTACCGCCGACGGCCAGATGCGCGGCGGCAAGGAGATCGCCCTGAAGCCCGCGTGCGACGAGGCGATCGCCATGGGTGGCTGCGAGAAGCTGCACACCGTGATCGTGTACCGGCGCACCGGCTCGAACATCGCGATGAAGGAAGGCCGGGACAAGTGGTGGCACGAGCTCGTGCGTTCGCAGCCGATGGATTGCGAGCCCACGCCGGTGAATGCCGAGCATCCCCTCTTCATCCTCTATACGTCCGGTTCCACCGGCAAGCCCAAGGGCGTGCAGCACTCGACCGGCGGCTACCTGCTGCACGCGATCCTCACGATGAAGTGGGTGTTCGACAGCAAGCCCGCCGACGTCTTCTGGTGCACCGCCGACGTGGGTTGGGTCACGGGCCACACTTACATCGGGCGGCGACCTGCCGAAGAAATACGATCTCAAATCGCTGCGCATCCTCGGCTCCGTCGGCGAGCCGATCAATCCGGAAGCCTGGATGTGGTACCACGAGACCGTCGGCGGCGGACGCTGCCCGATCATGGACACGTGGTGGCAGACGGAGACGGGCGGCCACATGATCACGCCGCTGCCCGGCGTGACGCCGTTGAAGCCCGGCTCGTGCACGTGGCCGCTGCCGGGGATCATCACGGACATCGTCGACGAGACCGGCCACTCGGTGGGCCGCGGCAAGGGCGGCATCCTCGTGATCAAGCGCCCGTGGCCCTCGATGATCCGCACCATCTGGGGCGATCCGGAGCGCTACAAGAAGAGCTATTACCCGGACGACTTCAAGGGCAAGTACTACCTCGCCGGCGACGGCGCCTCGACCGACGAGGAGGGCTACTACCGCATCATGGGCCGCATCGACGACGTTCTGAACGTCTCGGGCCACCGGCTCGGCACCATGGAGATCGAGAGCGCGCTCGTCGCCAACACGAAGCTCGTCGCGGAGGCGGCGGTGGTGGGCCGTCCCGACGACCTCACCGGCGAAGCGGTCTGCGCCTTCGTGGTGTTGAAGGGCGCGCGGCCGACGGGCGACGAGGCGCAGAAGATCGCGAAGGAGCTGCGCGATTGGGTCGGCAAGGAGATCGGTCCCATCGCGAAACCCAAGGACATCCGCTTCGGCGACAACCTGCCCAAGACGCGCTCGGGCAAGATCATGCGCCGGCTGCTGCGCTCCATCGCCAAGGGCGAGGCGATCACGCAGGACGTCTCCACGCTCGAGAACCCGGCCATCCTCGACCAGTTGAAGCAGAACTTGTAGGCTCTCTGCCCAGGGGCGCCGCGAGAAGCGTCCCGGAATGGGAGGAGCCTTGACCAAGACGAGCCGGAAGGGACCGCGCCTGGTGGCGCTGTTCCTGCTGGGCTGCCTCTTCTTCACCTACCCGATGCTCGCGCTCTTCAACGTGCGCGCGACGCTGCTCGGCATCCCGCTGCTCTATGCCTACCTGTTCGGGGCGTGGGCGTTGCTCATCCTGCTGGTGGCGGCGGTGATGGAGCGCCGGGAATAGGCCGTGCTCGAGAGCTGGGTCGTCGTCCTCGCTTCGTTCGGCTATATCGGGCTGCTCTTCGCCATCGCGTACTGGGCGGACCGGCGCAAGAGCCAGGGCCGCTCGGTGATCGCCTCGCCGGTGATCTACAGCCTGTCGCTCGCCGTATACGCGACCGCGTGGACCTTCTATGGCAGCGTGGGACGCGCGGCGCACGACGGCGTGGGGTTCCTCCCGATCTACATCGGCCCCACGCTCACGATCGTGCTGTGGTGGTTCGTGCTGAGGAAGATGCTGCGCGTGGCCAAGCAGGCGCGCATCACCTCGCTCGCGGACTTTATCGCCTCGCGCTACGGCAAGAGCGCGCTGCTGGGCGGGCTGGTCACGGTGATCGCCGTGATCGGCATCCTGCCGTACATCTCGCTGCAGCTGAAGGCGGTGGCCTCGAGCTTCCAGATCGTGTTCCAGTATCCCGAGCTCGTGATGCCGCAGGAGGGCGGCGTCATGCCCACGCTCGATGCGGGACCGATGCCGATCCTCAAGGTGACCGCGTTCTACGTCGCGATGTTCATGGCGCTCTTCACCATCGCGTTCGGCACGCGCCATCTCGACGTATCGGAGCGCCACGAGGGCATGGTCGCGGCGATCGCGTTCGAATCGATCGTGAAGCTGGTCGCGTTCCTCGCCGTCGGCATCTACGTGACGTTCTTCCTCTTCGACGGCTTCGGCGACCTCTTCGGGCAGGCGGCCGCGCGCGCCGACCTCGCGCCCCTGCTCACGCCGCTCGGCCAGCCCGGCGCGCTCGCCAACTGGTCGTGGATGACGATCCTGTCGATGCTCGCGATCCTTTTCCTGCCCCGGCAATTCCAGGTCGCGGTGATCGAGAACGTCGAGGAGCGCCACGTGAACACGGCGGCGTGGCTCTTCCCGCTCTACATGCTGGCGATCAACGTCTTCGTGCTGCCGATCGCCTTCGGCGGCCTGCTCGTCTTCTCCCAGGGCGGACTGGACCCCGCCAGCTTCGTTCTCACGCTGCCGATGTCGCGGCACATGGAGGCGCTCACGCTGCTCGTGTTCGTGGGCGGCATCTCGGCGGCCACCGGCATGGTGATCGTGGAGACGATCGCGCTGTCCACGATGGTCTCCAACGACCTCATCATGCCGCTCATGCTGCGCTGGCGCGGCGGCAGGCTCGCGCAGCGCGCCGACCTGCCCCAGCTGCTCCTCAACATCCGGCGCGGGGCGATCGTGGTGATCCTGCTGCTCGGCTACTTCTACTTCGTCGTCGCGGGCGAGGCCTACGCGCTGGTCTCGATCGGCCTGGTCTCCTTCGCGGCGGTGGCTCAATTCGCGCCCGCGCTCCTGGGCGGCCTCTACTGGAAGGGGGCCACGCGCAACGGCGCGCTCGCCGGGCTCTCCGCGGGCTTCGCGGTGTGGCTCTACACGCTGCTCCTGCCCGCCTTCGCGAAGTCGGGCTGGTTCGGCATGGAGGTCGTGATGGACGGGCCCCTGGGCATCGCGCTCCTGAAGCCGACGCAGCTCTTCGGCCTCACGGGCCTGGACCAGACCACGCACGCGATGATCTGGAGCATGGTCGCCAACATCGCCGCGTATGTCGCGGTTTCGGTGACGGGGCGCCAGAGCGCCGCCGAGCACAGCCAGGCCACGCTCTTCGTCGATGTCTTCACGCAGACCGGCGAGCGCGGCGGCCACTGGCGCGCGACCACGTCGGTATCGGCGCTGCAGACGCTGCTCGGGCGCTTCATCGGCCCGGCGCGCGCGGCCGAGCTCTTCACGACGTACGCCAAGGTGCGGGGATTGAAGAGCGCGGATGAGCTCGAGGCCGATGCGAACCTGGTGGCGTTCGCGGAGCTGCAGCTCGCGGGCACGATCGGCGCGGCCTCGGCGCACACCATCGTCGCCACCGTCGCGCAGGAGGAAGCGCTCGGCATCGACGAGGTGATGACCATCATCGACGAGGCCTCGCACGTGATCGCCTACAGCCACAAGCTCGAGCAGAAGTCGCAGGAGCTCGAGCGCGCTACGCGCGAGCTGCGCGCGGCGAACGAGCGCCTGACCGAGCTCGCCCGCCTGAAGGACGAGTTCGTCGCCGCGGTGTCGCACGAGCTGCGCACGCCGCTCACCTCGATCCGCGCGTTCTCCGAGATCCTGCACGACCACCCGGACCTCGACGCGGGCGAGCGCCAGCGCTTCCTCGGCCTCGTCATCAAGGAGTCGGAGCGCCTCACGCGGCTCATCAACCAGGTGCTCGACCTCGCCAAGCTCGAGTCGGGGCTCGCCGAGTGGCGCACCGTCGACGTGGACCTGCGCGAGCTGGTTGCCGATGCGGTGGGCGCCACCAGCCAGATCTTCAAGGCGCAACACGTCTCGGTGGAGGCGACGCTGCCGGCTCGCGTATCGCTCGTGCGCGCCGATCGCGACCGCGTGATGCAGGTGCTGCTCAACCTTCTGTCCAACGCGGTGAAGTTCTGCGAGCCCGAACGCGGGCGCGTGGAGGTGCGCCTCGCGCAGTCCGATGATGCGACGGTGCGCGTGGACGTGGCCGACAACGGCTGCGGGATCAGCCGCGAGCACCAGCAAGTCATCTTCGAGAAATTCCGCCAGGTGGGCGACACGCTCACGCAGAAGCCCGCGGGGACGGGGCTCGGATTGGCGATCTGCCGCCAGATCGTGTCGCGCCTCGGCGGCAGGCTATGGGTCGAGAGCGAGCCCGGCCGCGGATCGACGTTCTCCTTCACGCTGCCGGTGGCGCAAGCGCCGGCGCGCGTCGCGCAGGCGGCCGAGTGACCAAGCGCGTGCTCATCGCCGAGGACGAGGAGAGCATCGTCGCCTCCCTCGAGTTCCTCATGCGCCGCGCCGGCTTCGACACGCGCGTGGCGCGCGACGGCGCCACCGCGCTCGCGCAGGTGGCCGACTTCGCCCCCGACCTCGTGCTGCTCGACATCATGCTGCCCGGCCAGAGCGGCTTCGACGTGTGCGCGCATATCCGGGCGAACCCCGCGCTCGCCGCCACGCGGGTGCTCATGCTCACCGCGCGCGGCTCGAATGCCGACGAGGCGCGCGGGCGCGCCGCCGGCGCCGACGACTACCTCACCAAGCCGTTCGCCACCCAGGAGCTGGTCGCGCGCGTGCGTGCGCTGCTGGGGAAGGCATCTCCATGAGCCGCGCGCCCACCGTGTTCGTGGTCGACGACGACGCTTCCACGCGCGAGCTGCTGGAGTGGCTCATGAAGCGCGAAGAGCTCGAGGTACAGACCTTCGCCGCGGCGCGCGCCTTCCTCGAAAGCTATGCTCCCGACGCGCCGGGATGCCTCGTGCTCGACCTCCACATGCCGGGCATGAGCGGGCTCGACCTGCAGCGCAACCTCAAGGCCGCGGGCGTGGCGCTCCCCGTGATCTTCCTCTCGGGAGGCGCCGATGTCCCCGACGCCGTGCGCGCGGTGAAGGAAGGCGCCATCGACTTCATCGAGAAGCCCTTCGACTACAAGCAGGTCGTGGCGCTGGTGCGCGAGTGCATCGCCCGCGACGCCGCGCAGCGCGCCAGCGCCGAGCGGCTGGCGCAGCTCACGCAGCGCGAGCGCGAGGTCCTCGACCTCGTCGTCGCCGGCAAGACCAACCGCGACATCGCCGAAGTGCTCGACATCAGCGTGAAGACGGTCGAGGCGCACCGCGCGCATCTCATGGAGAAGGTCGACGCGGAGTCCGTCGCCGAGCTGGTCCAGGCGGCCCTGGCGGCGCGCCGTTAAGGGTTTACCCCAATTGCGACGGGGAGTACCCCCTCGCTAGCATCGGTCGTCCCGCGCAGAGGCGCCGCAAGAACGCGCCCAGACCGCGGTCAATCGCGGTGAAGGAGGAGATTCATGGCAACGACTTCGACGACCATGCCCGGCGTCGCCGGCTCCGAGGAGAAGAAGGTCATCTTCGCCTCGTCGCTCGGAACGGTATTCGAGTGGTACGACTTCTACCTTTACGCCGTGCTGGCGCCTTTCTTCGCGGCGCTGTTCTTTCCCCCGGGTAACCAGACCGCCGCGCTGCTCTCGGCGTTCGCGACCTATGCCGCGGGCTTCCTCGTGCGGCCGTTCGGCGCGCTGGTGTTCGGGCGCATCGGCGACCTCGTCGGGCGCAAGTACACGTTCCTGGTCACGATCCTCTTCATGGGCTTCTCGACCTTCGCGGTCGGCCTGCTGCCGACGTACGAGGCCATCGGGTGGGCGGCGCCCGTCCTGCTGGTGCTGCTGCGCCTGGTGCAGGGCCTCGCGCTCGGCGGCGAGTATGGTGGCGCGGCGACCTACGTCGCCGAGCACGCCGCCCCCGGCAGGCGCGGCTACGACACGGCGTGGATCCAGACCACGGCCACGCTGGGATTCTTCCTCGCGCTGCTGGTGATCGGCATCTGCCGCTTCGGCGGCGTGATGGAGGCGAAGGACTTCGCGTCGTGGGGCTGGCGCATTCCGTTCCTCGTCTCCCTCCTGCTGCTGATCTTCTCGATCTACATCCGGTTGAAGCTGAACGAGTCGCCGGTGTTCCAGCGGATGAAGGCCGAAGGCCGCGGATCGAAGGCGCCGTTGACGGAGAGCTTCTTCCATTACCCGAACAACAAGTACGTGCTGTTGGCGCTCCTCGGGGCGACGGCGGGCCAGGGCGTGGTGTGGTACACGGGCCAGTTCTATGCGCTCTTCTTCCTCACCATCACGCTGAAGATGGACGGACAGACGGCGTACACGATGATCGCTCTCTCGTTGCTGCTCGGCACGCCGTTCTTCATCGTGTTCGGCGCGCTCTCCGACAAGATCGGGCGGCTGAAGATCATCCTTGCCGGCTGCCTCATCGCGGCGCTCACGTACTTCCCGCTGTTCCAGGCGCTCACGCACTACGTGAACCCGGCGCTCGAGACCTTCGCGAAGGCGAACCCGATCACCGTCCAGGCCAAGGACTGCAACTTCCACATTTTCGTGGGTCCCTGGTCGAAGTTCTCGGACTGCGATCGGGCCAAGGACTACCTCACGAAGGCCGGGTTGTCGTTCACCTCGAGCGACCTTCCGGCGACCTCGACCGACAACGTCGTCGTGAAGGTGGGGCCGGCCGAGGTGAAGGGCTGGGACGGGAAGGCCTACGACAAGGCGCTCGCGGACCTCAAGTATCCGAAGGCCGCCGACAAGAGCGCCATCAACTACCCGATGACGCTCCTGATCCTGTTCATCATGCTCATCTACGTGACCATGGTGTACGGGCCGATCGCGGCCTTCCTGGTGGAGCTCTTCCCGACGAAGATCCGCTACACGTCGATGTCGCTGCCCTACCACATCGGCAACGGCTGGTTCGGGGGCATGCTGCCGCTGCTCGCGACCGCGATGGTCGCGGCCTCGGGCGACATCTACTACGGGCTGTGGTATCCGATCGTGGTCGCGCTCATGACGTTCGTGATCGGCCTTCTGTTCCTGCGCGACAACAAGGAGCGCGATATCAACGACTAGTCCGGTCCAGCGGGAAAATCCAGGCCCCGCTTCGGCGGGGCTTTTCTTTGGCGGCTAGAATCGAGCCCATGATCCCGGCTGCCACGGTCTTCGTGAAATCCCGCGCCGGCGTGGAGGAGGTGAAGGGGCGCAAGCTCAAGCTTCCGCCCAAGCTGCGCACGCTGCTCATCCTCGTCGACGGCACCAAGCCCGTGCTGATCCTGAGCGAGGAAGGCGCGGCGCTGGGCGCGCCGGCCGACGCGCTCGAGCAGCTCGAGCGCCAGGGACTCATCGAGCGCGTGGGCGATGCGCCCTCGCCCGACGCCGGGGAGCGGCGCGCCGTCGTGCGCGCTCCCGCGGCGGGCGACCCCGCGCGGCTCGATCCGGCGGCGCGCTTCCGCATGGCGCAGCAGTTCATGAACGAGACCGTGGTGAACGCGCTCGGCCTCAAGGCCTTCTTCTTCACGCTCAAGCTCGAGAAGTGCGCGACGGTGGACGACCTGCGAGGGGTGCTGGCCGATTACCGCGCCGCGCTCGCGAAGGCGAGCGGCGACGCGGAAGCCGACGTGCTGGCGCGGCGCGCGCGAGACCTCCTCGGTTGAGCCCGTGCTGCTGAGATATTTCACCCGCGAGATCCTGGCCGCCAGCCTGCTGCTGCTCGCGGCGCTGCTCGCGCTCTTCGGTTTCTTCGACATGATCAAGGAGCTCGACGAGCTCGGCCGCGGCAACTATCGCTTGAGCGCGATGCTGGGCTACGTGCTGCTCACGCTGCCCAGCCACACCTACGTGCTGCTGCCGCTCGCGGGCCTCATGGGGACGCTCCTCGCGCTCGCGCGCATGTCCGAGAATTCCGAGATCACCGTGATGCGCGCCTCGGGCCTGTCGTTGCGCCAGCTCGCGCTGAACGTCTGCGCCGCCGGCGCCATCATCGCGCTCACCACGCTCGCGGTCGGCGAGCTCGTGACACCGCATACCGAGGAGGCCGCCAAGGGGCTCAAGCTGAAGGCGACGCGCTCCATCGTGGCGCGCGAGTTCCGCTCCGGCTTCTGGGTGAAGGACGACCGCAGCTTCGTGAACATCCAGGACGTGACGCCCGATACGCAGCTGCTGAACCTGCGCATCTACGAGTTCGATCCGTCGTTCCGCCTCACGGCGATCAGCCGTGCCGAGAAGGGCGTCTACGAGGGGTCCAACCGCTGGGAGCTGCAGAACGTCGAGCTCACGCGCTTCGAGGGCGACCAGGCGATCCTGCAGCGCACCCCCAAGGCGGTGTGGAACTCGGTGCTCACGCCCGACATCCTCTCGGTGCTGAAGATCGTCCCCGAGCGCATGTCGGCCCTCAACCTGCGCTCCTACATCGAGCACCTGCGCGAGAACCGGCAGAGCCCGACGCGCTACGAGATCGCGTTCTTCGGCAAGTTCTTCAACCCGCTCGCGGCGATCGTCATGATGGTGCTCGCCATTCCGTTCGCGCTCGTCTCCGCGCGCGCCGGCGGCGTGGGCGCGAAGCTGGTGATGGGCATCATGCTGGGGCTCGTCTTCAATGCCGCCACGCGCATGTTCGCGCACGTGGGCCTGCTCAACGATTGGCCGGCGCTGATTTCCGCGAGCGCGCCGGTGTTCATCGCCGCGCTCGCCTCGCTCTGGCTGCTGCGGCGCGCCGAAAGGCGCTAGCGCGAGTCGATGAGGGCGGTGCGGGCCAGGCGATCGTGCAGGAACTGTCGTTCGCGATCGACGAGGGCCCACAGGAATCCCAGGCCGAGGGCGGCCGTGCCGAGGATCGCGAGCAGGTAACGATGCACCGCACGGCCGGGGCCCACGGGCGCGCCGTCGTGGCGCACGAGCCGGATGTGCCACGTCTTCATGGGCAGCGTCTGCCCGCCGCGCGTCCAGAACCACACGAAGTACGCGCCGACCACGAACAGGATCCACGCCTGCAGCGCGTGGCGGCGCCAGCCGTGGGTGGCATCGCCGAAGAACGCGAGGAACGGGAACGTCGCGATGAATATCAGTGCGACCACGAGCAGCGCGTCGTAGAGCGCGCTCGCGAGCCGGCGCGCGAGGGCGGGCGCGCGCGGCGCTTCTTCGCTCAACGCGTGCGCGAGTAGTCGGGCGTCGAGGGACCGCGCGGCGCGCCGGCCGACTCGCCGCCGTGCTCGCGCAGCCACCGCTCGCGAAGCTCGTGCTGCTTCTCGGGCGGGAGCTTGCGCAATCCCTGGAAGGTCTCGCGCGCGGCCTTGCGCTGCTCGGGCGTCATCGCCGACCAATCGCGCACGCGATCCTCGAAGCGTTCCTTCTGCACCGGCGCCAGGTTGGGATAGTGGCGCGCCGCGCCCATGAGGCGCTGCTGCTGGTAGCCCGGCATGTGCTCCCAGTCCGGCGCCACGGGCGCGAGGATGCGCTGCTGCTCGCGCGACAGCTGGTGCCACGGCGTGCGGGGCGGATGTCGCCCGCGTCGTCGACCTCGCTCATCGAGTGGATCGTGAGCGTGGCGAGCAGCGCCGCGATCGGCAGCCAGAGGAGGGCCCGCTGGACGATGCCGTAATGGATCGTGTGGGCCGTTCCGGCGGAGACGGGCACGAGCCCGAAGATCCGCACCGGTTCCCGATAGGCGTCCAGGGCGCGCAACCTGGCCGCTTTCAGCTTGGTCGCCCCCAGCTCGCCGATGTCGCCCGCGGCGCGGTCCAGCCATGGCTTCAGCCGGGAGGCAAATTCCTTTTCGTTCATAGCGTTATCCCTTTTGATCGCAGGATTTTCGCCAAAGCATGCGTCGCCCGGGAGCAATGCGTTTTCACGCTGCCTTCCGAGCATCCCATCGCCTTGGCCGTCTCGCTCACATCGAGTTCCTCCCAGTAACGCAACATGAAAGCCTCGCGTTGACGGCCCGGGAGGGCTTTCACCGCTTCCTCGATCGCCGCCATCACCTGGGACTGCTCGAGCTGTTCCGCCGGGGATGCCGGCACGTTGGAATTGCCCTCCACCTCGAGGGTTTCCAGCGGATCCGCATCGTCGTCCTCGCCTCCCATTCCGAGGTTGGACAGGAGCGTCGTCCACGTCGAGCGCACTTTCGTGCGCCTGAAGTGGTCGCGGATCGTGTTCTGCAGGATGCGCTGGAACAGCAGCGGCAGCTCCGCAGGCGGGCGCTGCGCGTACTTTTCGGCGAGCTTCATCATGGAATCCTGCACGATGTCGAGCGCCGCCTGCTCTTCGTGCACGGCGTAGACGCATTGCTTGAAGGCCCGGCGCTCCACGGAGGCGAGGAAATCCGACAACTCCTTCGGGGTAGCCAGTGTTGTTCTCCGGGGCGCGGCGCGTGAGGCTCGCGCGAATGGTAGCAAACCGGCCCGAGCGTCCCCGGGCCCGGCCTGCGATAATGCAGTGCAGCATTTTGGCTTGACCAATCCCGCGGCCAGCCGCTATTGTGTCAGGTCCATCCCCGAAAACCCTCGAATATCAAGGTCTTGGCATGGAACTGCAGCTGCCCCCGAACGTGGAATCCGGTGAGACGCTGACCGGCGCCGAAATCGTCATCCGCTGCCTCAAGGCCGAGGGTGTCGAGTTCATATTCGGGTATCCGGGGGGAGCGGTGCTGCACATCTACGACGCGATCTTCAAGCAGAAGGATGTGAAGCACATCCTGGTGCGCCACGAGCAGGGCGCGGTGCACGCGGCCGACGGGTACGCGCGCGCGACCGGCAAGTGCGGCGTGGCGCTGGTCACGAGCGGCCCCGGCGTCACCAATGCGGTGACCGGCATCGCGACCGCGTACATGGATTCGATCCCGATGGTGGTGATCACGGGGCAGGTGCCCACGCGCGCCATCGGCGAGGACGCCTTCCAGGAGTGCGACACCGTCGGCATCACGCGTCCGGCGGTGAAGCACAACTTCCTGGTGCGCGACGTGAGCCAGCTCGCCGTCACCATCAAGAAGGCGTTCCATATCGCCACGACGGGACGCCCGGGCCCGGTCGTCGTGGATATTCCGAAGGACGTGTCCAACTTGACCGCCCCCTTCCACTACCCGGACAAGATCAGCCTGCGCTCGTATAGCCCCGTCACCAAGGGCCACGGCGGCCAGATCAAGAAGGCGCTGGGCCTGCTGCTCGAGGCGAAGCGGCCGATGATCTACGTGGGCGGCGGCGCCATCCTCGGCAACGCGTCGGCCGAAGTGACCGAGCTCGTGCGCACGCTGGGCTTCCCGGTCACGAACACGCTGATGGGCCTGGGCTCGTACCCTGCGAACGACAAGCAGTTCGTCGGCATGCTCGGCATGCACGGCACGGTGGAAGCGAACATGGCGATGCAGAACAGCGACGTGCTGCTCGCGGTGGGCGCGCGCTTCGACGATCGCGTGATCGGCAACCCGGCGCACTTCGCTTCGGGCAACCCATCGCGCAAGATCATCCACATCGACGTGGATCCCTCGTCCATCTCCAAGCGCGTTCGCGTCGACATCCCGATCGTCGGCGGCGTGAAGGAAGTTCTCACCGACATGCTGGCGCAGATCAAGGCGAATCCCCAGCGTCCCGAGGCGGCCGCGCTCGCCGCGTGGTGGGCGCAGATCGCGACCTGGCGCGCCAAGGACTGCCTCAAGTACGATCGCGCCGCGAAGATCATCAAGCCGCAGTTCGTGATCGAGAAGCTCTACGAGATCACGAAGGGCGACGCGTACGTCACCTCCGACGTGGGCCAGCACCAGATGTGGGCGGCGCAGTTCTACCGGTTCGACAAGCCGCGCCGCTGGATCAACTCCGGCGGCCTCGGCACGATGGGCGTGGGACTTCCCTACGCGATGGGCGTGAAGCTCGCGTATCCGGATGCGGACGTCGCGTGCGTCACGGGCGAAGCGTCGATCCAGATGTGCATCCAGGAGCTCTCGACCTGCAAGCAGTACCACCTGCCGGTGAAGGTCGTGAACCTGAACAACCGCTACGCCGAGTCGTACATGGACGCGCTGCCCGATTTCGTGAAGCTCGCCGAGGCGTACGGCCACGTCGGCATGCGCATCGAGAACCCCTCCGACGTGGAGCCCGCGTTGCGCGAGGCGTTCGCGATGAAGGACCGCCTCGTGTTCATGGATTTCATCACCGACCAGACCGAGAACGTGTTTCCGATGGTGCCCGGCGGCAAGGGCATGTCGGAGATGATCCTCTCCGAAGAGCTGTAGCCATGCGCCACATCCTGTCGATCCTCGTCGAGAACGAGGCGGGTGCCCTTTCCCGCGTGGCCGGGCTTTTCTCCGCGCGCGGCTACAACATCGAGACGCTCACCGTCGCGCCCACCGAGGACACGACGATGTCGCGCATGACCATCGTCACCACCGGCTCCGACGAGGTGGTCGAGCAGATCACCAAGCAGCTGAACAAGCTCGTGGACGTGGTGAAGGTGGTCGACCTCTCGGAGGGCAAGCACATCGAGCGCGAGCTCATGCTCGTGAAGGTCCGCGCCGCCGGCAAGGACCGCGAGGAACTCAAGCGCGTCGCGGACATCTTCCGCGGGCGCATCATCGACGTCACCGACAAGTCCTA
>WNFI01116061.1_pt2 | contig 14550 bp, 12 predicted proteins | sample 5400471 | NCBI WGS metagenome assembly WNFI01 (sample SAMN13153348, study PRJNA577476) | soil metagenome | isolation source: 100 cm saprolite on Douglas fir-dominated hillslope | place: USA:California | collected 2013-09-17
CGGAGCGGATCCGCGAGCTGGCGTCCTGGGGGGCCCGCTTCGACCGCGCCGGGGGCCAGTTCCACTTCACCCGGGAGGGTGCCCACTCGAAGAACCGGGTCCTGCACGCCCTGGGCGACGCCACCGGCTGGGAGATGGTGCGCGCCCTCCTGGAGAAGACCCGACGCACGCCCACCATCCTCGTGCGCTCCTTTGCCTGCTCGACCGACCTCGAGGTCCGGGAGGGGCGCGTGGTGGGCTGCTCCTTCGTGACCGACGAGGGAACCCCCACTCGGGTCCTGGCCCGGGCGACCCTCCTCGCCACGGGGGGAGCCGGACAGGTGTTCGCGGAGACCACCAATCCGCCCGTGGCCACCGGGGACGGCATGGCCATGGCGGCGCGCGGAGGGGCGGCCCTGCTGGACATGGAGTTCGTGCAGTTCCATCCCACCGCGCTCTCCCTGCCGGGAGCGCCGCGCTTCCTCGTCTCGGAGGCGGTCCGGGGCGAAGGGGCCTACCTGAGGAACGCGGCCGGCGAGCGCTTCACCGACGAGCTGGGCCCCCGGGATGAGGTGGCCCGCGCCATCGCGCGCGAGGCGCGGGCGGGGCGGGGTCCGGTGAGCCTGGACCTCCGGCACTTGGACCCCGAGCGCGTTCGAACCCGCTTTCCTCGGATCCACGCCACCTGCCTCCGCTACGGGGTTGACATCACGTCCGATCTGGTGCCGGTGACGCCCGCCGCCCATTACGTGATGGGGGGCGTGGCCGCCGACCTTCAGGGCCGGTCGACCCTGGCCGGCCTCTATGCGGCGGGGGAATGCGCGGGCACGGGGGTGCACGGCGCGAACCGGCTGGCCAGCAACTCCCTCCTCGAGGGCCTCGTCTTCGGGGCCCGGGCGGCGGAGGCCATGGCGGAGGATGCCGGGCCAAGCTGGCCGGGCGGCGAGGGAGCCCCCGGCCCCGCGCACCCCGCGCCGGTCCCCGACTCCCTGCGCGGCGAGATTCGCGCGCGGGCCTGGGCCGGCCTGGGGCTCGAGCGGGACGGCCCCGGGCTCCGCGACCTGCTGGCCTTCCTGGAGGGCGCGCGCGGAGAGACGGCGGGCGCGCCCGCGGATCGGGCCACCGCCGAGACCCGCAACCTCCTGGAGGTGGCCCGGGCCATGGCCCGCTCCGCCCTCTTCCGCGAGGAGAGTCGGGGCGCCCACTTCCGGACCGACTTTCCCGACCCCCGCGATGCCCGTTTCCGCGGACACACCTGGCTGGACGCGGGAGGGCCGCGCCTCGTGGAAGTGGACGTCCCGGTGCCGGCGGGAACGAAGTGCTGAGGGGGGTGCGGGCCAGCCTCCTGGGCGCTCTCGACCGCTCCGGCGAGGCCGCGGGCGCGGCCTCCGCCCTCTGGACCTTCCCCTGCGTGCTGTTCTCCGCCTTCATCGTCGCCTGGGGAGCGGAGACGGCCCAGTTCTTCATGAGCCAAGGCTTGGCTCTGGCCATCCTGGCTTGGCTCCAGACCCTGCCCGAGTTCGCGGTGGAGGCCGACATCGCCTGGCGGCAGGACGTGCCCGACATGACCGCCAATTTCACGGGCAGCCTGCGCCTGCTCGTGGGCCTGGGCTGGCCGATGATCTTCTTCGTGGCCTCCGTCGTGCACCGGCGCCGCACCGGGAAGTGGCTGAAGGAAATCGTGCTGGACCCGGAGCATTCGGTGGAGGTCATGGGCCTCCTGCTTCCGATCCTCTATTTTTTCTTCGTCTGGTGGAAGGGGAGCCTCTCGGTCTGGGACGGGGCGGTCCTGGTCGGCATCTACATCGCCTACCTCTACGTCCTGAACCGGATACCCCCCAAGGAGCACGCGGAGGCGGAGACGCTGGACGCCGTCCCCCGCGCCGTGATGTCCCTGCGGCCGGGACTCCGGGGGGCGGCCATCACCTCCCTCTTCGTCGGAGGCGGGATCCTGCTTTACCTCGTCATCCACCCCTTCGTCGACAGCCTGAAGGCCCTCGCCGTGGCGGGGGGGATCAGCGAGTTTGTCTTCATCCAGTGGGTGGCCCCCTTCCTCACCGAGTTTCCGGAGAAGGTCTCGGCCTTCAAGTGGGCCTCCACCGTCCGTCAGGCCCCCCTCGCCCTCATGAACATGGTCTCCTCCAACATCAACCAGTGGACGGTGCTGGCGGGGATGATCCCCCTGGTCTACAGCCTGAGCGCGGGGGAGGTGAGGGCGGTTCCCTTCGACCCCATGCAGCGCCAGGAGATCCTGCTCACGATCCTACAGTCGGTACTGGGCATGCTCCTGCTCCTGAACATGCGATACTCGGGGGGGGAGGCCCTCATCCTCTTCCTCCTTTGGTTCGTGCAGTTCGTGATCCCCTCGATCCGGGGGGAGATCATGTACGTCTACGGCGCCTTCATCCTCGGCGCCCTGGCCCAGCTCCCCAGGGGCAATCGCAACCTGGAGGCGCTGCACGCCTTCGCGCACCAGTGGAGGAGGTACGGGGCCCGCCCCGCGACCTCGGAGAAATAGAGCCCAATGGAGAAAGAGCGCGTCCTCAAGGAGATCACCCCCAAGAGCCAGGACTTCTCGCAGTGGTACCTGGACGTGGTCCTGAAGGCGGAGATGGCCGACTACGGACCGGTCCGGGGCTGCATGATCATCCGGCCCTACGGCTATGCGGTCTGGGAGCACATGCAGGCGGACATGGACCGGCGCATCAAGGAGACCGGGCACGTCAACGCGTACTTCCCCCTCCTCATCCCCAAGAGCTTCCTGGAGAAGGAGAAGGAGCACGTGGAGGGCTTCTCCCCCGAGTGCGCCTGGGTGACGAGGGGCGGGGGGGAGGAGCTGGAAGAGCCGCTCGCCATCCGCCCCACCTCGGAGTCCATGATCTGCTCCACCTACGCCAAGTGGGTCCGTTCCTGGCGGGATCTCCCCGTGCTCATCAACCAATGGGCGAATGTGATGCGCTGGGAGAAGGTGACGCGGCCCTTCCTGCGGACCACGGAGTTCCTTTGGCAGGAGGGCCACACCCTCCACGCCACGGAGAGCGAGGCGGAGGAGGAGACCCTGAAGATGCTCCAGGTTTACCGGAGCTTCTCCGAGGAGATCCTGGCCATGCCCGTGGTGTGGGGCCGCAAGTCGGAGAGCGAGAAATTCGCGGGGGCGCTGCGGACCTACGCCATCGAGGCCTTGATGTCCGACGGCAAGGCCCTGCAGGCGGGCACCAGCCACAATCTCGGCCAGCACTTCGCCACCGCCTACGGCATCGAGTACCTGGACCAGAACCAGGAGCGGGTGAAGCCCTGGTCGACCTCCTGGGGATCGTCGACGCGGATGATCGGCGGCCTGATCATGACCCACGGCGACGACGCGGGGCTCATCCTGCCCCCCCGGGTGGCCCCCCACCAAGTGGTGATCGTCCCCATCCCCCCGCGCAAGGGGGACTGGAGCGAGGCCGTCCTGCCCCAGGCGCGGGAGGTCCAGGCCGCGCTCCGGGGGGCCGGGATCCGGGTTCACCTGGACGACCGCGACTATCAGCAGCCGGGCTTCAAGTACGCGGATTGGGAGATGCGGGGGGTGCCCCTGCGCCTGGAGATCGGCCCCAAGGACATCGAGAAGGACCAGTGCGTCCTGGTCCGTCGGGACACGCGGGAGAAGGCCTTCGTGCCCCGGGCCGACCTCGCCCCCCGCACGCGCGCGCTGCTCGAGCAGATCCAAGTCGACCTCCTGGCCCGGGCCCGGAAGTTCTTGGCCGAGAACACCAGCCGGGTCAACACCTACGACGAGTTCAAGGCGGTCATGGCCCAGAAGCGGGGCTTCCTGGTGACGGGATGGTGCGGGGAGGCGGACTGCGAGGCGAGGATCAAGCAAGAGACGCGGGCCACGGTGCGGGTCATCCCCCTCGAGGGGGAGGGCGTGCCGGGGGCCTGCGTGCGCTGTGGCAAGCCCTCGCCCCGCGAGGTGTACTTCGCCCAGGCCTACTAGAAGCCGCGCCCCGATCCCCTCAACCCCTTCCGGAAGCGCGCGGGTCGACCTGGACCCTGCCGGGGCAGGGCGGGAGCGGGCGCGACCCGCCGAAGCGTTCCCCGGGGCATCCTTTCCGACTCGGCATCTCGCGTAGTACCATCACACCCGGACTCGCCCACATGAGGGGCGCTACGGCCAGATCGCCCGGACGTAAACGCGCGTGGAGCGGCGAGAACCCGCCGATATCGGCGGGGCCGCCGCGAGAAGCGCGGACGGCCCCCGTAGGACGCCGACTCCGAGCAGCGGGGTCGTCCGGGCCATGACCTGGCTCACGTGGTATCTAGCCTTGACCGCCTTTTCCTGCGCGCCCGGGCCCGACGCCGCCGACGAAGCGGCCTCCTCGCGCGTCCGTGAGCGCATGGTGTCCGAACAGATCGAGGCCCGGGGCGTGCGCGACGCCCTCACCCTGGCCGCCTTGCGCCAGGTCCCCCGCCACCTCTTCGTCCCCGCTTCCCTCAAGAGCGAGGCCTACGACGACCACCCCCTGCCCATTGGCGAGGGACAGACCATCTCTCAACCCTACATCGTGGCCTTCATGACGGAGGCCCTGGGCCTGAAGGGGGGGGAGACGGTCCTGGAGGTCGGTACCGGCTCCGGTTACCAGGCGGCGGTGCTGGCCAAGATCGCGAGCCGCGTCTACACGATCGAGATCGTGACCGCCCTGGCCGAGGAGGCGAAGGAGCGTCTGGCCCGGTTGGGCTACGGAAATGTCAACGTACGGGCCGGTGACGGCTATCTGGGCTGGCCGGAGGTCGCCCCCTTCGACGCCATCATAGTGACGGCCGCCGCCCCCCGGGTTCCCGAGCCCCTCAAGCAGCAGCTGAAGGACGGCGGCCACCTCGTGATCCCGCTGGGAGACCAGGACCAGGAGCTGATCGTGATGACGCGGCACGGCGCCGCCTATGAAGAGAGGCGGGCGATTCCGGTGCGCTTCGTGCCTATGACGGGGAAGGTCCGCAAGTAGCCTTTCCTGCCCGAGGTGGCGAGACACGGCGCCCGCGCGAACCCCTTCCCCGCACGACTCCCTCCCACCGTATGGCAAGGGGGAGTGTCGGCCAGGACGTGCCCCATCGTCCCGGAAGAGGGATGGATTCGGAACACGACTTCAGGGTCGGGAAAGTGGCGGGGAGAGGCCTGGCCAAGAAGAGGGGGCTCAGAGAAAGGCCAGATAAGCAGGTTGGACGGGGCGCGTGTCGCTCCCGCGATCAGAGGGCCCGGGGGATCGTCACCCCATGGTTCTTTTCGACGTTCGTGCGGACACGATCCGTCATCCAACATTGGATTACGGCCGGATCCTCGAAGAGATCCCAAGCGTCCCGCTCGGCGTCGGGCCCCGCCCCCGATCGCCGCTTCGGCAGGGAGTGCACGAGTGCTAGACGCTCCACCGGCGAAGGATGGCTGTCGTACGGCGACGGCTTCGCGTGGATCAGCTTGTCCACCGCCTCCACGATCTCGCCCTCCACCGGGCCTTTCGAGGGCCTAAAGGCATAGAGGTTCGCGAGGGCCAACTTTCCGTCGACGACCTCCCGAAGCGACGAGTTGGCGTGGGCCTGGAACCGAACCGAGCGCTCCACCACGTGCCGAAGCCCTTGCTCGAAGGCCTCCGCCCCGTAGGCGAAGGCGGCCCAGCGGTCGGCCATGATCTCCTGCAGGCGGGATGCCCCCTGGGAGATTCTGAGGAAGACGCGGTTGAAGCCGGCGAGGAAGAGCCAAGCCGGATTGTACCAGGCGGCGACGCCCCCCTGGGCCAAGCTATATGCCATCCTCAGCAGAGAGCGCAGGACAGTCAGGGCGAAGCCCCCCCCGGCGGTGTCTCGGTTGGAGAAGTGGCCGTACTCGTGGGCGAGCACGGCCTTGAAGGGTCCCACTTTCATGCCGTCCAGCACGCCCACGCCGAGGATCAGGCAGCGTTCCGACACGCCCCGGAGCTGCTTGGTGAGCCCCCCGCGCTCTGTCACTGCGAACTCGGTGCCCGGCGTTAGGTAGACGTTGTTCACGGAGCGGGTCCCGATCTGTTGCGCCACCTCGTCAAGCACCTGTTGCAACCGCGGGTGCTTCCCCTTTTCGAGCCGGTCGCCGGGGTCCTCGTCCGCGGTACGGACGAGTAGGCTCTTGAGCGCCGCCCAGATCGTGACCAGCACCCCGATGGCGATGAGGGCCACGAGCTTGATCGGCACGTGACCCATGGCGAAGAACGCGTAGATGAGGCCGCCGCCCGTGATCACTACCACCGCCAGCACGATTGGAATCGAAATGTAGTAGTAGAGGCAGCTCACCCAAAGCACGGCCCGGTAGGCCGAGCGCAGGCCGCCCGTCAGTCCAAGAAACTCTCCCGTCTGCACGGTTGGCGGGCGCTGGGCCACCCTCATGGCGACCCAGCTAAGGACGAGACCCAATCCGAGGAGCGCGGCCAGCCCCAGGGCCCACCCGGTCAGCGCGACAACGCTGGCCCGCAGGATGACGGGAATCGGCCCCCGCGCCCTTGCCGTGTTGGCTTTCATGGAAGCGTACTGGGCTTCTGGGAGGCCGAGCCGCCGGGCTTGCTCGAGGGCCCCGTAGGCGGCGTCCCAGTCGCGGTCGGACATGGCGACGACCCAGGTGAAGAAGTAGGTCGGCGCTTCGCGGGGGGCGACCGACTTGAGCCGCTCCACGCAGCCGCGGAGCTCTGCCAGGTCCTTGCCGGCGATGGCCAGCTGGCAGACCGGAAAGAGAGTGGTTCCGCCGGGGTTCGGCACCTGGAGCAGCACCTGGGCATGAGCGCGGGCCTCGCGCAGCTCGTCCGCCGAGGGCTCGCGCCCCGACCCGGGCTGCAGGAGCGCCCAGAGCAGCTGCACATGGTTCTCCGCCGTGTCCGCCGCGGCCAGAGCCTCTCGGCACAAGCCGAGCGCTTCGGCTTGTCGGCCCTGGTCTAGGACCACTCCACACAGGCGGCGGGTCGCGTGGTTGAAACCGGGCTCGAGGCGGAGCACCTCCCGGTAGTCGCGTTCGGCATCGGCCCACTGCCCCCGGTCCCTGGCCTGATTGGCCCGGTCGAATAGCTCGGCGGCCGCCGGGTCCTTCGCCCGAAGCTCCGAAGTGATCCGCTCGGTATACGCACTCAAGCTTTCGGCCGCAGAGAGGGTCGATGCCCCGCCCAGCCCGAGGAGGGAGAACGCGATAAGCCAACGCCCGACCCCGTCGGTCATTACCGTCGCGTTCAGCGACACAATCAACCTTGCTACCAAGACGGCGCAGCTTCACGGAATCCTGGCCAGCATGTTACACCGGTAGACCGCGTCTCACCCAGAGTGACTCCGAATCTGTGGTCCAAGCATCGCTAGCGTGTTGGCCGCGGGCGTTCTCCGTTTTCGCCAGGTCAGCGCGTGAGTCTTGGCCTGGAAACCTGGACCAACAGAGACCCGTGGCCGTTCCGCGCGTTTCTGGATGCGGTTCGCGCCAAGATGATACGATCGCTGTTGATGACGTCCGCATCGGCTCACGGCCTCACCGCCACCGCTCTCGCCCTCTTGTTCGCGGTCGGACCCGGGGGGGCCGCCCCCGCCGTGATACCACTGACCCTCCCCTCCGGGAAGGTGCTCCAGGCCGAGGTCATGATCAAGGACGACGACCGCGGGATGGGCCTGATGTTCCGATCCTCCCTCCCCCAAGACCGGGGGATGCTCTTCGTCTTCGACGAGCTGGACTTCCACGGCATCTGGATGAAGAACTGCAAGTTCCCGATTGACATCCTCTGGCTCGACGAGGGCGGGCGGGTGGTCCACGAGGCGGAGGCGGTGCCTCCCTGCACCGCCGACCCTTGCCCGGTGTATCAGCCCCTGCGGCGGGCGGCCTACGTGGTGGAACTGAACGCCGGACAGGCCCGCCGCGAGAAGGCGGTCCTCGGCTCCCGGGTCATCTTTCGCCTTCCTCGCTAACCTTTTCCTTCACCCGCTCCCGCCCGAAGAGCCAGGCCACCAGCACCCCCAGCAGGTAGAGGCCGATCATGGGAAGGGCGAGGGCGGTCTGCGTCACCATGTCCGGGGTGGGGGTGATGAAGGCGGCCGCGATGAACGAGCCGAGCACCGCCCACTTCCAGCCCTTGAGAAGGAAGCGCGGCGTCACGAGACCGATCCGGGCGAGGACGAAGATGATGACCGGGATCTGGAAGACGAGGCCCAGGCCGAGCAGGAACCAGGAGTAGAAGGAGTAGTACTCGTTGATTTTGGGCATGAACCTCATGTCCGCTCCCCCGAACTGGCCCAGGAACTGGAACGTGAGGGGGAAGAGGAAGTAATGCCCAAAGGCGGCCCCCAAGATGAAGAAGAGCGAGCCCATGCCCACGAAGGGCAGGGCGTAGGCCTTCTCATGGCGGTAGAGCCCCGGAGCGATGAAGGCCCAGATCTCCCAGAGGATGTAGGGGGAGGCCAAGAAGATCCCCATGAAGAAGGCCATCTTCATATACAGGAGGAGCGCCTCCGCCGGGCTCGTGTAGATGAACTGGTCCTTGAACCCTCCCGCGCGCAGGGGCGCGGTCATGAGGTGGAAGATTTCCTCCCTCCAGTTCCAGCAGATACCGAAGCCCACGCAGAGGGCCACGATGATGCGCACGAGTCGCGTGCGGAGCTCATCCAGATGCTCCAGGAACGACATCTTGTCCGGATGGGCACGCGCCATGGGCTAGAAACCGCTCCGAGGGCCGGGGGCGGGGCTTACTTCGGCTCGACGGGTGGCAGCGCGGCCTCGCGGCTCACGGCCGGGGAGGGGACGGGGTGCGCTTCGGTGGCGTGGGCGCCCACATCCGCGGGCGGGGTGGTCGGGTTGGCGGTCACCGGCTCCACCCGGGACTCCAGCTTTGCCGCCTCGCGCTGCTTGTCGGCCTCCACCTCGCTCTCGATCGTCTGCCGGAACTCGTTGGAAGCCTTCTTGAACTCCATCATCATCCGGCCCAGGCTCTTCCCGATCTCGGGCAGCTTCCGAGGTCCAAACACGATGAGGGCGATGACCAGGATGAGAAAGAGCTCAGGACCGCCTAGCGTTCCGAACATGCTATCCTTTCCGCGAAAGCTACGTGTGCCTGCCCAGACCCGGATCTTATCACCTATTGCCGCGGCCCCGTTGCCATTCTGAAGGGCGCACGCCCTCCCGCGACCCGGGGTCCGGGTAGCTTAGCGGGAATGGGCGGCCCATGACAACGGGGACCCGCACCCTCGTCGCTCTTGGCCTCGTACTCCTGACCCTCCTGGCCTTCGCGGGCGTTCTCAAGTGCGATTTCATCGGCTTTGATGACCCGCTGTACGTCTCCGCCAACCCCCACATCCGCGACGGCTTGAGCGGGCACGGTCTGCGCTGGGGGCTCAGCGCCGGCCTCCTCTTCGATTCCCCAAACGCGGACTACTGGGCTCCCCTCACCGTCTTCTCGCGGATGGTCGACGTGGAGCTCTTCGGGCTCCAACCCGCCGGGCACCATCTTACCAACCTGCTCCTCCACGCGCTGAACGCCGCCCTCCTGTTCCTGGTCTTGGAGGGGATGACGGGAGCGGGATGGCGCAGCGCTTTTGTGGCCGCCTTCTTCGCCGTGCATCCCTTGCGGGTGGAGTCCGTGGCCTGGATCACCGAGCGCAAGGACGTGCTCTCGGGGCTGTTTGGGATCCTGACCCTGGGCGCCTACGCACGGTATGCGCGGTCGCCGGACCGCGTTCGGTACGCGATGGTGGTCCTCATGTTGGCTCTCGGCCTGATGGCCAAGCCCATGCTCCTCACCCTCCCCTTCGTTCTCCTGCTCCTCGACCAGTGGCCGCTCCTCCGCGCCGCGAAGTCGCTTCGCGCCCGCGTCCTGGAGAAGCTGCCCCTCTTCGGTTTGAGCGGGCTCTCCCTCCTGATCACCTACCTGCCCCTCTGGCGCCGGGGTCAGATCACCGAGCTCGACGCCCTCCCCTTGGACGCCCGGATCACGAACGCGCTCTACAGCTACTTGGTATACGCGGGGAAGATGTTCTGGCCGCAGCCTCTGGCCGTGGTTTATCCGCATCCCGAGGGACACCTTTCCTTCTTGCCCGTGGCGGCCGCCGTGGCCTTCCTGGTCCTGGGGACGGGGGAAGCGCTGCGTCGGCGGAGGCGCCATCCCTACGGGATCGTGGGCTGGCTCTGGTACCTGGGCATGCTCCTGCCCGTCCTGGGCTTGGTGCAGTCGGGGGTCCACGCGCGCGCGGACCGTTACACCTACCTTCCGCTCATCGGCTTGTCGCTCATCGTCGCGTGGGGGGCGGCCGAGGCCCTGGGCTCTCGGCCCAACGCCAAGCCCGCACTCGCGGTAATCGCGGCTCTTTGGATCGCCGTCCTGATCCTGGTGACCCGCCGACAGGTGGACCACTGGCGGGACACCGCCACCCTGTTCGAGCACGCCATTCGAGTCACGACCGGAAACTATCTGGCGGAGAACAACTTGGCGACGGCCTTGGCCGTGCGTGGCGATGCCCGCGAAGCGGAGGCCCACTACCGCGAGGCGATCCGCATCCGCCCCGACTACACCCAGGCGGAAGACAATCTGGGCGTCCTGCTGGCCCGGCAGGGAAGGATGGCGGAGGCCATGGCGCTCCACGAGGAAGCGCTCCGCGTCCAGCCCCGCGACGCGGAGGCTCATTTCAACCTCGGCCTTCTGAACGCCCGATCGAGCCGGACCTCTGAGGCGGCCCAGCATTACGCGGAGGCCCTCCGCCTCAACCCCCGCCTGGCCAGCGCGCACTACAACTGGGGCAACCTCATGGCGGGCGAGGGCCGTTGGAGCGAGGCCGCAGAACACTTTGCCTCCGCGGTCCGTCTCCAACCCGACCATGCCATGAGCTACAACAACCTGGGTTTGGCCCAGGCGCTCTTGGGAAAGTGGCCGGAGGCGATGGGCGACTACGCCCGGGCACTTGAGATTGACCCCCGGCTGGCGACCGCCCGCATCAACCTGGGCCGCGCCCTCGTTGCGCAGGGGAGGCACAGCGAGGCCATCGAGCAGTACCTCCAAGTCCTCCGGGACCACCCGCGGGACGCGGACGCGCACTTCTACCTCGGTCTCGCCCTGGCCGCGGAGGGGAGGATGCCTTCCGCCCGGGAGCATTTCGAAGAGGCGCTCCGCATCGATCCCAGCCACGGGGAGGCGCGGCGGGCCCTGGCCGCCGGTGGGGCGGGGGGGAGCCATTAGGATTTTGTTGACAGGAACCCGTTGATTCTGCTATATTTAGATTGAACATGCCGGCATCCCCGGGGGCGGGCGTGGCTGCGGGTCTCATCCTGCTGGCTGCGTGCGCTCCTGCCCACGCTGACATCCCGGTCGTGGAGCTTCAGGGGGTCGTCCACGCCGTCACCGCCGGTCACGTCGTCCAGGCCATCGATCGCGCGGACGCCGCGGGCGCGCCGCTCCTCATCCTGCGCCTGGACACCCCGGGCGGGCTCGACACGGCCATGCGCCAGATCGTGGACAAGATGCTGAACTGCCGGACGCCGGTCGCGGTCTGGGTGGGCCCCTCGGGGGCGCGCGCGGCCTCGGCCGGCTTCATCATCATGGAGGTCGCAGATGTGGCGGCCATGGCTCCCGGCACCCACACCGGAGCCGCCCATCCCGTCTCCGGCGTGGGGCAGATGGACGAGGTGATGTCGAAGAAGGTCACCTCCGACGCCGCCGCCTACATCCGCGGCAAGGCCGCCCGCCGCGGCCGCAACGTGGAGATGGCGGAGAAGGCGGTCTCGGAGAGCCGATCCTTCACCGAGAAGGAGGCCCTGGAGTCCAAGCTCATCGATCTCGTGGTGAAGGACGTGCCCGAGCTCTTGGAGAAGCTCGAGGGGCGGACCATCAAGCGTTTCGACGGCAGCGAGCTGACCCTGAGCGTCAAGGGCCAGAAGACTTTCTCCGTGGGCATGGACTGGCGCCAGATGATCCTCTCCGCCATCGCCAGGCCCGAGGTGCTGTTCCTGCTTTTGCTGGGGGCCCTGGCCGGGTTGGGCACCGAGATCAGCCATCCCGGCCTGCTCTTTCCCGGCATCGTCGGCCTCGTCTGCCTCATCCTGTTCCTGTTCGCGAGCCAGATCATCCCCGTGAACTGGGCGGGCGTGCTCCTGATCCTGCTCGCCATCGGGCTCTTCGCGGCGGAGGTCAAAGTGGCGTCCTACGGCCTCTTGACCGCCGCGGGGATCACCGCCATGATCCTGGGAGCAATGATGTTGGTGGATTCCCCGATCCCCGAGCTGCGGCCGTCGCCCTGGAAGCTCCTGCCCGCAGTCGCGGCGATGGCGGCGGGGACCATCCTCCTCGTTCGACTCGTGATCCAGGCCCAACGCCACCAGGCCACGACCGGAGCGGAGGGCTTGATTGGGGCTGGGGGGACGGCGGAGACGGTCCTCGACCCCGAGGGCTGGGTGCTCGTGCAGGGGGAGCGTTGGCGGGCCCGGGCCGAGGAGCCCCTGGGGCACGGGGCGAGGGTCCGGGTCGTGGCCGTGGACGGGCTTCGGCTGGGCGTACGGAAGGGGGGGTGATGGAACCGGCAGTGGTCGTGGTCGGGCTTGTCGTCTTCTGGCTGCTCCTCTCCATCAAGGTGCTGAACGAGTACGAGCGGGCGGTCGTCTTCCGGGTGGGGAACCTCCTATCCCACCCCAAGGGCCCCGGCCTGGTGTTGGTGATCTGGCCGATCGACCGCATGGTGCGGGTGAGCCTGCGCACGGTGGTGCTGGACGTCCCCCCCCAGGACGTGATCACCCGAGACAACGTGACCGTCAAGGTGAATGCCGTCGTTTACTTCCGGGTGGTGGATCCGCTCAAGGCGGTGGTGCAGGTCGAGAACTTCCTCTATGCCACGAGCCAGGAGGCCCAGACCAGCCTGCGCAGCATCCTGGGACAGGCCCACCTCGACGAGCTGCTCTCCGAGCGCGAGCGGCTGGGGGTCATGCTCCAGGAGGTGATCGACCAGCACACCGATCCCTGGGGGGTGAAGGTGACCCAGGTCGCGGTCAAGGCCGTGGACCTCCCCCTGGAGATGCAGCGGGCCATGGCCAAGCAGGCGGAGTCGGAGCGGGAGAAGCGGGCCAAGATCATCCACGCCTCCGGCGAGCTCGAGGCCTCCAAGCAGCTCACGCAAGCCGCCGAGACGCTGCAGGCCCAGCCCGTGGCCCTGCATCTGCGCTACCTGCAGACCCTGACCGAGATCGCGGCCGAGAAGAACTCCACCATCATCTTTCCCGTGCCCATCGACTGGATGAAGGCGCTGGGCAGGGAGAAATGACGGATCGATGAGCGTCCCCGAGGCCGAGCCCGAAAGCAGCAACCTGACCCTGCGGGGCAGGATCGAGGACTCCAGCGTCCCCGAGCTGCTGAGGTCCGTGCTGGGCAGCGGGGAGACGGGGGTGCTCACTTTCCGCAGCGGGCAGGTCACCAAGAGCCTGTACCTCCACATGGGGCGGGTGGTCTACGCCAAGAGCAGCAACCCCGACGAGCGCATGGGGGAGAGCCTGCTCCTGCAGGGCAAGATCTCGGTCCGCCAATACCTGGACGCCAGCCAGATGATCCGGCCCGGCCGGCGGCTGGGGACGGTCCTGGTGGAGATGGGGGCCCTCGAGCCGGAGGACCTGCTCCCCGCGGTGGAGCAGCACGTCAAGGAGATCCTGCTCGACGTCTTCACCTGGACGCGGGGCGAGTACGTGCTGATCATGAGCGAGCCCGGACTCGACGACGTGGTGACCCTCAACTTCTCGATGGAGAACCTCATCCTGGAGGGCATCCGGCGGACCCGCTCCTGGGGCCTCATCTATCGGGGGATCGGCACCATCGACTCCGCTCCCGTTCCCACCGGCAACACGGAGGTCCTCCACAAGCTCGAGCTCACCGACGAGGAGCAGGAAGTCCTGACCCATGTCACCGGACGGGCCTCGGTGGAGCAGATCTGCCAGGTCTCCTACCTCTCGAACCTGGAGACCTGCCGCATCCTCTGGGCCCTCCAGGTCCTGGGCGTGATCCGGCACGGCCAGGCCGGAGAGGCGGTGGCGGCGGGGGCGGGGGTGCTCGCGCGGGAGCGGGAGATGGACCTGGAGGGCGTGGTCGAGAAGTTCAACCAGATGCTGAGCCGGATCTACGCCTTCCTGCGCGGACGGAGCGGGGACGAGGTCGACGACTTCGTGGCCGCGGCCCTCCAGCGGGTCTCCGGCCGCTACGAGACGCTGTTTTACGGGCTGGACCTGAAGCAGTATGGCCGGGCCGATTACGATCAGATGCTGGCCAACGTGGCCGACCTACCCGCGGACCAGAGGAAGAGCCTCATGCTGGCGGGGCTCAACGAGCTGGTGGGCGCAATCCAGCTCGGGGTGCGGGAGCGGCACGGGGCAGAGGAGGAGGCGGTGGTCTCCGGGATCATCAGGGACGGGTTCCGGAAGCTGGGGGCCTGACCCCCGGCGACAAGAGCGGAGAGGCAATGGCTCAAGACGACTACTACTACGAGATCCAGCTCACCAACAAGCAACTGGTCTTCTACTTCATGGCCGGGGCGACGGGGCTCATCCTGAGCTTCCTGGCCGGGGTGATGGTGGGCAAGGGCGTGGATTCC
>WNFI01170553.1_pt1 | contig 14550 bp, 10 predicted proteins | sample 5400471 | NCBI WGS metagenome assembly WNFI01 (sample SAMN13153348, study PRJNA577476) | soil metagenome | isolation source: 100 cm saprolite on Douglas fir-dominated hillslope | place: USA:California | collected 2013-09-17
TCATCGCCACCCGCAAGGTGAAGACCAATATTTCACTGCAGAGTGGCTACACCGCCGGCATCGGTGGCCTGATCACCTCTTCAGCGGACCACTTGGACAATAGGGTGCCTTTCCTGGGCAAGATTCCCGTCTTGGGCCGGCTTTTCTCTTCCAAGAGCGTGAACGATCAGACTACCAACCTGCTCATCTTCATCACGGCCAAGACCGTCACGGCGGACGGCGCCTCACCCGAGGTGGTGTTTGACCCCCGGGCGGTTCAGGCGGTTGGACTGACCCAGGATCAGTTGCCAGGCTATCGCGCGGGCAAAGGCACCGATATATATGTGGCGCCCCCGGCGCCGGAGAAGAAGTAAGCGCAAGAGGCGCCCATCAGTTTTCGGACCGGCGGATTGCCGCCGGTCTTTTTTTGCCCAGACAGAACACGCTCTCACCACCGGCGGTTCACCAATTCCCGGGCATACTTGATGAAGAAGACACCCGGGTTTTTTGCCAGTGGGTGGGATTGAGCGGCATGAAGCGCATGGCGTTGAGCCAGCGCAAGCCGGCCATGGGGCAAGGCCGGGCGTGCAGTATTTGTTAGCCATTTGGGCCAACCCGCCTAGCTTCCGACTGATGGCCACCGCTGTGACGCCTCGCCCACTGCCCCAGCCGCCCCGCGATTTCCACGAGCTGTTTCAGCGCGTTGGGCCGCAGATGGCGGCGCTCGATCTCTTCATGCGCCGCGAAGTGGAGCATTTCGAGCCGGAGATCCGTGGTATGGCCGCCTACTGTCTCGACACCACCGGCAAGCGGCTGCGCCCGACCCTGGTTTTTGTCAGCGGCTGGCAGGGCGAGGGTGTGGTGTCGGATGATCTGGTGCGCGCTGCCGGCGTGGTGGAGATGGTGCATCTCGCCACGCTCGTGCATGACGACATCATGGATCGGGCGGAAATCCGGCGCAACCGCCGAACCGCCGCACGCGAGTTCGGGCCTGATGCCGCCGTGCTGCTGGGGGATGCACTCTTCTCGCAGGCCCTGCATGTTGCCTCCCAGTTTCCCACCACCGAGGTCTGCCGGCTGGTGTCGGAGTCCACGCGCAAGGTTTGCTCGGGCGAAATCATGCAGACGCTGCGCCGGCGCGATATCAACATCTCGCTCGCTGAATACCGGCGGATGATCGACCTGAAGACCGCGGAGCTATTCCGGGTCGCGTGTTTTCTGGGGGCCCGGCTGTCCGGGCATGACGCAGGGTTTGCCAGTGCGGCCGACCGCTTCGGCCATCACCTCGGCATCGCCTACCAGATTTATGACGACCTCGTGGATTTTGTCGGCGAGGAGCAGCGGATCGGCAAGACCCTCGGCACCGATCTCGCCACGGGCAAACTCACGCTCCCCCTGATGCTGCTGCTTGACCGGGTGGAAGCCAAAGAGCGGGCCGCCATCGTGGCGGCCCTGCGGGGCGGCCAGCCGATCGGCCTCGCGGCAAGCAAACAAAGAATGCAGGAACTGGGCATTGCGGCCGGAGTAGTGCGGGCCATTGACGATGAACTGGCGGTTGCCACCCAGGCACTTGCACCCCACGCCCGGCTCGCCCCGGTGCCATTGATGCTCCAGCTCTGCGCCATGTTGCACGGGCAGGTGGCGGCGCTGCAACAGGCCGTGCCGGTTTCCTGATAATTTGCATTTGCTTGGCTCCCCCGCTGCTCTAACCTGCCACTCCGCGCGATGAATCTGTCCAAGGTATTCACCAAGGCCATCATTACTTCCCCCGAGCGCCAGCAGGAGGCGGATACGGACTTTTCCATCGTGAAACAGGTGCAGGCGGGGGATGTCGCCGCCTTTGACCGGCTCATCCTGAAATACCGCGAGCGCGTCTTTGGCGTCGTTTACAACCTAACCGCCAATCGCGAGGACGCCTCCGACCTCACCCAGGACGCCTTCATCAAGGCCTTTCAGTCCATCAATCGCTTCCAAGGCCACTGCTCGTTCTTCACCTGGCTTTACAAGATCGCCGTCAACACGACGCTCAGCCACCTCCGGAAGAACCGCTTGCGCAGCTTTTTCAGCCTGGAAAAACTCCACGAGGACGGGACAAATGCGCAAATCCTTGAGCAATTGACGGATAAAAGGGGTGCCGACCGCGATACCTACCTCCATGAGCTTCGGGAAAAATTGAACGAAGCGCTCCAAAAATTGTCTATCCCACACCGAACAGTGATTACCCTTTTTGAGATAGACGGCCTCAGCCATTCCGAAATAGCCGAAGTCATGGCCTGCTCAGAAGGCACCGTTCGCTCCCGGCTCCACTACGCCAAGCAGTTCCTGCAGGGTGAGCTTGGTAAATACCTTCAGTCCTGATTTATGCCCAAGTCCGATCAACGTCCCAAGGTCACCGTCGAGGATCTCCTGCGTCTCAAGCGCGCGGAGCGTCCTGCCGCGGAGTTTTGGACCAATTTCGAGCGCGAGTTGCGCCAGAAGCAACTTACCGCGCTCCTCAACAAGCGTCCTTGGTGGCAGGAGTTGCCGCAATTGCTCACCCGGCGCGCCTACATTCCCGTCGGTGCCACCGCCATTCTCGCCTTCACCTTGGTTTCGGTGAAATTTTATGCGCCGGCCCAGGTCGCACAGGCCGGCGTTCCTTCGATCCGTTCGACCAGTCACGAAACGATCGCTCCCGCCGCCACCCTTGTTTCCGCGCCGGTCAGCTCGCCTTTGGTGAATCGCAGCGAGACCGCAGCCCCCGCTGTTGATGACCGCACTGCGGTGTTCGCCGCCACAGCGGAATCACCGCCGGCCACCGATAACGTTGAGCTGATGCCCCGGTTGCTGCCCCCGCGCGAAGTGGAGACGCCCTCCGCCCGTTCCATCGCCGCCAATCTCAAGGATCTTGAGCAATCCGAGCCCGAGCTGGTCAACGCGGTGAGGGGCAGCCGCCTCAGCCCGCCGGCCCGCGTGCAAAACGCGGCCGCGGTGGTCAACGATCTGACCTCCGCTTCCACCAATGCTTCCAAACGCAACCGCCTGCTCGCCCAGTATAACGACCGCCAGCTCAGCCCCGAACCGACGGCGCCCGATATCGTCCGTGAACGCCTGGCCCGCCGCCTTGGTGACAACGAAATCACCGACCGCCTCAGCCGCATCGGCTTGAAAGGCGATCAGGTCTCGCTCGGCCTGACCCTCCGGCTGTAACACGCCTCCTGCCCGCCCTGTCCGGCGGGCTTTTTTTGCGGATCGCAGGGAACCGTTCACTTCTCGGCCACGCAGATGCCGCAGATGTCGTAGAAGAAGTCGTGGCCCTTGTCATCCACGAGGATGAATGCGGGGAAGTCCTGCACCTCGATCTTCCACACCGCCTCCATGCCCAGCTCGGGATACTCGAGCAGCCCGACCTTCTTGATGTTGTCCTGCGCGAGGATGGCGGCGGGCCCGCCGATGCTGCCGAGGTAGAAACCGCCATGCTGCTTGCACGCCTCGGTCACCGCCCGGCTGCGGTTGCCCTTGGCCAGCATGATCATCGAGCCCCCGTGTGACTGGAACAGATCCACGTAACTGTCCATCCGCCCGGCAGTCGTCGGGCCAAAGGAGCCTGAGGCATAACCCGTGGGCGTCTTGGACGGGCCAGCGTAGTAGACCGGGTGGTTCTTGATGTAATCGGGCAGCCCTTGGCCGGCGTCGATGCGCTCCTTCAATTTGGCGTGCGCGCTGTCGCGCGCGACGATCATCGTGCCGGTCAGCGACACTCGCGTGGTTACCGGGTATTTCGACAGCTCCGCCAGGATGTCCTTCATCGGACGGTTCAGGTCGATGCGCACGAAGTTCTCGTCCTTGAACGCCCGCATTTCCGGCGGAATGAACCGGCCGGGATTGGGCTCCATTTTTTCGAGGAAGATGCCGTCCGCGGTGATCTTTGCCTTGAGGTTGCGGTCGGCGCTACAGGAGACGCCCATGCCCACCGGGCAGCTGGCGCCATGACGCGGCAGACGGATGACGCGCACGTCGAGGGCGAAATACTTGCCGCCGAACTGCGCCCCGACCTTCGCCTCCTGGGCGAGCTTCAGCACCTTCGCCTCCATCGCGAGATCGCGGAAGGCCCGCCCGTGCTCGTTGCCGCTCGTCGGCAGGCCGTCGAGATACTTGGTCGTGGCGAGCTTCAAGGTCTTCATGCACGCCTCAGCGCTCGTCCCGCCGATGACAAACACGAGGTGGTAGGGCGGGCAGGCCGAGGTGCCCAGCAGCTGCATCTTCTCGGTGATAAACTTCTCGAGGCTCTTCGGGTTCAGCAGGGCCCGGTTCTCCTGGAAAAAGTAGAGCTTGTTGGCCGAGCCGCCGCCTTTGGCCACGAACAGGAACTCATACTTCGCCCCCTCAGTGGCGTGCAGGTCGATCTGCGCCGGCAGGTTGGTGCCGGTGTTGACCTCCTTGAACATTTCGAGCGGCGCCACCTGTGAATAGCGCAGGTTTTCCTTGGTGTAGCATTCGTAGACCCCCTTCGCCAGTTGCTCGGCGTCGTTGCCCCCGGTCCAAACCTGCTGGCCCTTTTTGGCAAAGATCGCCGCCGTGCCGGTGTCCTGGCACATGGGCAGGATGCCCCGCGCGGCGATCTCGGCGTTCTTCAGCAGCGTCAGCGCGACATAGCGGTCGTTGGCCGACGCCTCGGGATCCTGGAGGATGGCGGCCACTTGCTCGAGGTGCTTTGTGCGGAGGAAAAAATTGGTGTCGTGAAACGCCTCCCGCGCCAGGTAGGCCAGCGCCTCCGGGGCGACCTTCAGGATCTCCCGGCCTTCGAAAGAGGCCGTGGAAACCCCGTCCTTGGTGAGCAGGCGATACTCCGCCTCATCGGCTCCGAGCGGCAGGGGATCCTGATAAACGAAAGGCGGGGTGGGCATGGCGGCACCTTACTCGATTCCGTTCGCATGACAAGCAGCCGGGCGGCACATCTTGCGTGTATAAAGCGGCCGTCTGGTGGCTATAAATCCACGGACTCAGAGGATTTTCAGCTTTGGCAGGTCCTGCACATCAATGTAGCCAGCCGGCCGGCCCTTGGCGTCGAGCGCGAACAGGTCGGAGATCTTCAGTTGCTGGAAGATTTTCAACGCCTCGACGGCCAGTGCGTCGGCGGGCACGGTCTTGCCGCCGCGCGTCATGAAACCGCTCACGGGCTTCTTGAGAAAATCCGCACCGCCATTCAGCGCACTGCGGCGGAAATCGCCGTCGGTGAAGATGCCGGTCAGCTTGCCCTTTGCGTCCACCAGCGCCACGGCACCGGCCTTCGCCTTGGTCATGGCGAAGATCGCCTCCTGCACCGTGGTCTTCGCCTCCTTGAGCACCGGGCAGCTCTCGCCGGTGCGCATGATGTCCTTCACCCGGAGCAGGAGCGTCATGCCGAGCGTGCCCGCCGGGTGATATTTCGCAAAATCCTCGCGCGTCAGCCCGCGGCTCTCCAGCAGCACCATCGCCAGCGCATCGCCGAGGGCGAGCGCCGCCGTCGTGCTCGCCGTCGGGGCGAGGGCGAGGGGACAGGCTTCGCGCGGCGCGGAGTAGGCCAGCCGGAAGTCGGCGCCCCGGGCCAGCTCGCTTTTCGGCGCGCCGGTGAGTGCGACGGTTTTCAGGCCGAATTTCTCAAACAGCGGCAGCAGGCGCAGCATTTCCTCGGTCGCCCCGCTGTTGCTGAGCAGGATGGCCAGGTCACCCGCCGCGCACAGCCCCAGATCGCCATGCAAGGCCTGGGTGGCATCGAGAAAGCACGAGGGCGCGCCGATGCTGTTGAGCGTGCCGGTCAGCTTCTCTGCGATGTGGGTGTTCTTGCCCACGCCGGAGAAAATCACCTTGTGGCCGGACGCGACGGCGGCTTCCACCGCCCGCACCACCGCCACAAAATCTTCGCCCAGCACCCCGGCGGTGGCGTCCAGTGCCTCCCGTTCAATGGTGAGGCAGTTGCGGGCCTTGGCGAGTATGGTGGCGGAATCCAGTGGCATCAAAAACTTGTGTTGGTTTGGGGCAGGCGCAAACCTAGTCCTCGCTCGTCTTCATTCAATTCATTTCCAGCCGTGTTCCGTTTCACCGTCATCCTCCGCTTCCTGCTGCTCACGCTGGCGCTGGGGCTGGCTGGCTGCTCGGAGAATGAGCGGCTCTCCTACGCGACCGAGGCGGACGAACCCAGCTACCGGGAGGGCCAGGCGCTGCTCAAATCCGGCCGCAAGCAGGAGGCGCTCAGTGCCTTCCTCAAGGTCATCGACAAACGCGTCGACGACGCGCCCGAATCCCACCTCGAGGTCGGCTTGCTCTATCTGCAGCACATCAACGACCCGCTCTCCGCCATCTACCACTTCAAGAGATACCTCGCGCTCCGTCCCAACAGCCCGCAGGCCCCGCTGGTCAAGCAGCGCATCGACGCCGCGACCCGCGAGTTCGCCCGCACCCTGCCGGCACAACCGCTCGAGAGCCAGCTGCAGCGCGTCGATCTCATGGCCGCACTCGACCGGCTCAAACAGGAGAATGAAGTGCTCAAGCAGCAGCTGGCGGACCTGAAGACCGGTCGGGGCAACCCGGCCGGTTCTGCGACGGAGGACCCGGGTTCAGCCACTGCGGCGCCATCCCCTGCGGTTAATTTTTCGCTGGAAAACATACCCGTGGTGCGCAGCCGGCCGGCGCCCAGTTCGCCGGTGCGCGCCACGCCTGCTCCTCCGCGCTCCACTCCCGCGCCGACTCAAACCACCGCGACCCGCACCTCCGGAGTCCGCCGGCACACCGTCCAGTCAGGCGACACCTTGTCCAAGCTGGCCCAGCAATATTACGGCAACCGCGCCAAGTGGCGCGATATCTACGCGGCCAACCGCAACGTGATGAAAAGCGAAACCGACCTGAAGATCGGCCAGGAGCTCAAGATCCCCTGAAGAAGCTCAGGTCTTGGCCAGCGCCTGCTCGAGATCCGCGATCAAGTCGTCGGGATCCTCGATACCAACTGACAGGCGCAACATGTCCGCCGGGGCCGGACTGCCGGCACCCTCCACGCTTGCCCGGTGCTCGATCAGGCTCTCCACCCCGCCCAGGGACGTCGCGCGCTTCCACAGCTGCACGCGAGCGGCAGCCGCGATCGCAGCCGCCTCGCCGCGTTTGACGCGAAGCGAAAGCATCCCGCCAAAACCGCCCGACATCTGCCGGGCCGCAATCGCATGGCCTTGTGCCGCGGGCTGCCCGGGATAAAGCACGGTCGAGATGCCGGGATGGCTCCCGAAATGTCCGGCGATTTTTCCGGCGCCATGACACGCGGCGCGCACTCGTACGAACAGCGTGCGCATGCCGCGAAGCAACAACCACGCTTCGAACGATCCGGCCACCGCCCCCATGTCATGGCGGATGGCTTTGATGCGCTGCCAGAATTCGTCGTCCCGGGCTGTGATCAGCGCGCCCGCCAGCACGTCGGAGTGACCGTTGAGGTATTTGGTCGCGGCGTGCATCACGAGATCGGCGCCAAGGGTGATCGGCTGCGTGAGCACCGGGGTCGCCACGGTCGAGTCCACAGCCAGCCGTGCGCCGGCCCGATGGGCAATCTCGGCGGCCGCGGCGATGTCGGTAATGACCCAGGTGGGGTTGGCCGGTGTCTCGATCCAAACAAGCTTGGTTTTGCCCGGTTGCATCGCCCGCGCGAGGACGACGGAATCGGTGGTGTCCACGAGTTCGACCTTGAGGCCCCAGGTGCTGGCAAACGACTGCAGCCAGTTGCGCAGCCCCCAATACATGACCTTGGGCGCGACCACATGGTCGCCGGGCTTGAGCGCCAAGAAGACGCTGGTGGCCGCCGCCATGCCTGAGCTGAAGAGCATGGCGCCCGCGCCGTGCTCAAGATGAGCGAGCAAGGCCTCCGTCTGGTCGTAAGCGGGGTTGTCGGCGCGGATGTAGGCCCGGCCTGAGCGGTACTGGTTGTCCGGATCCCGCAGGTAGGTTGTGGCCGTGTGCAGCGAGGGCGAGATTGCCCGCGTTTTTTCATCGACCCAACCCAGGGCCTGGGCGGCGGCGCTCGCCGGTTTGACGTTCTTGGGATCCATGCGCGACTACCAAAGCGCAAATGAGCCCGGCTGCAAAGGCGGAATCAGCGGTCGCCCGCTACTCGGTGCGAAAAGGCCCGGCCACGGCCGGGCTGCGTTCCGTTTAAGGATATAACGTTCACCGGTCTTTTGCCACCGCTGGCGGCTCCTTAACCTTCCGTTGTTGGCTTACCTCCGCCTGACCTACCCCAGATGCCTGCCCCGGGCGATGCATGTCGTTCGCGGGAGCGTGACGCTACGCGGCCCTTCCACTTCACTGGCTCGCGCCCGCTGACACGGCGCAACGAGCCAGAGCCTTTGACCCCACCATATATGAACCGAAAGAACCTGCAGCTGCTGTTTGGCGTGAGCCTGGCGCTCACGCTTGTTTTGTCCCTCGCCGCCCAAACCCCGGGCACTGGCACCATCACCGGTCACGTCTTCAACAGCGTGAACAAGGAATACGTCCGTGACGCGGAGGTGCACGTCGAAGGCACCAATATCACGGTGCCGACGGAGAACGGCGGCTACTTCAGCCTGGCCCGGGTGCCGGCCGGCAAGGTGACCGTGACGGTGACCTACACCGGTTTGGCGCCCACCACGGCGGAAATCGACCTGACGGCCGGCGAGACCGCCGCGCATGAGTTCGAGATCGGCGGCACCGGCGACGCCTCCACCGTGAAGCTCGAGACCTTCACGGTCACCACCGAGAAGGACGGCAGCGCCAAGGCGCTGCAGCGCCAGCGCAATTCGATGAACCTGAGCCGCTCCGTCGCCGCGGACGCGTTCGGCAACGTGACCGAGGGCAACGTCGGCGAGTTCCTCAAATACCTGCCGGGCGTGGAAATGGAATACTCCGAGGCCGACACCCGCGGCCCCCGCCTCAGCGGCATGAGCTCGGAATACACGAGCGTCACCCTTGACGGCAAGAGCATCGCCAGCGCCGACTCGTTCGCGCAATATGTCGGCTATGAAAACTCCCCCGCCGGCACGGCCAACCGCTCCTTTGGTTTCGACACCATTTCGATCAACAGTATCGAGTCCATCGAGATCAACCGCGTCACCCCCGCTTCGATGGACGCCGACGCCCCGGCCGGCAACATCAACCTGAAGACCCGGAAGGCCTTCGACCAGAAGGGCCGGCACATCGGCCTGACCTTTGGCACCGTCTTGAATACGCAGGAGTTCACGCTCAAGCGGAGCGTCGGACCCGACGACAGCTCCGGCCTCAAATACAAGCCGAACTACAGTCTGCTTTACTCCGATGTCTTCTTCAAAAACAAGCTCGGCGTGGTCCTCGCCGTCCAGGAATCCAATGTCTATGTCGAGCAGTATCGGGTCGACGACACCTATAACCGCGTGCCGACGGCCACCGACACCCGCGGCCAGGTCCTGACCGCGGTCCTGCTCAAGGACGGGCCCAAGTGGACCGAGCGCGGCAGCTATACGGGGACCTTTGATTACCGGGCCACGCCCAACCTCACGCTTTCGCTGTCGACCTGGTTCGCCCGTTATCATGCCCAGTTCTACAACCGCCAGGTGACCATGACCGCCGGCGGCACGCGCGCCACGGTGCCGGGCGACGGCGTGCTCACCTATGGCTCCGCCACCCCCACGGGCGGCAGCATCGTCTTCGGCGGCGGCAACGGCGACAAGTTCACCAACACCCTCACCCTCGCGCCCAGCTTTGAATACCGCCGGGGCAACGTCACGGTGGACGGCGCCTTCACGTCGTCCCACTCGCGCAACGACTACGACAATCTCGCCAAGGGCACGCTGGCGAACAACAATGTCAACAGCCTGACGGGGATCGGCTTCACCGCCGTGCGGTCGAGCGCCACCGGCGCCGACTGGAAAATCACCCAGACGGGCGGGCCCGACTGGACCGACCTCGCGCAGCAGAAGAACCCGCGCATTTCCGACGACAACCGCCAGAACACGATCGATCTCAAGTCGGGGGAGGCGAATTACAAATACGTGTTGCCGGTCAAGCTGCCGACCTTCATCCAAGCCGGTCTCAAGAAGACCCGGGACTACGAGACGGCCACGGACACGAGAAGCTACGAAGTCTGGCAGTTCATCGGGCCGGGTGGCGGGACCACGGGCTCGTTCGCCAATTATCCCTCCCCGTTTGTGCTCTATCAGGGCAGCAACCAGCCCGGCGTGCAGTTCACCTCGATCGGGGGCGGCGGCGCGCCGGCCTTTCCGGACCGCGACACCCTCGGGACGCTCTTCCACACTCACCCGGAGTATTTCCTCCGGAGCCTCCCGACCAGTGCCACCGTCGCCGGGAGCTCCGGCATGACCCTCGCCAATTACGAGAGCGGCCGCTACCTGAATGTGCCGACCTACGACATCGCCGAGACCATCTCGGCCGGCTACCTGATGGCCAACACGCGCGTCGCGAAATTGCAGCTCCAGGGCGGCTTCCGCTACGAGAAAACCGATATCGATTCCACGGAGCTAAATCCCTACTCGAACAAGCAGGTGGCCGCGGCGGGCTTCGCGATGACGGCCCCGGTCGCCCCGGCGACCACGGGCGCCCCGAACAGCGTGGCCGCCATCGATTACAAATACTCCCGGCCGCGGGTCGCGCGCCATGGCGACTACCACGATCTCTTCCCCAGCGTCACGGCGAAATACACCTTCACGCCCAACCTGCTCGGCGACATCGGCTGGGGCAAGACCATCAGGCGCCCCGACCTGAAGAACATCAGCGGCACGCGGCAGATCAATGACGATGCCCTGCAGGTCACCACTCCCAATCCGAACCTGCTGCCCGAAAGGTCGGAAAAGATCGCCGCCTCGCTCAGCTATTTCTTCGGCAAGAGCGGCATCAACAACTTCCAGGTCGTCGCCAGCCACACCAAGACGAATAATCAGACGCTGGCCAAGACGATCACCTCCGATGCGTACGGCAACACCGACCCGACCCTCGTCAATTACGACTTCATCAGCTTCACCAACGCCAGCGCGCCGGTGACCTGGAATTCCATGGAGTATTCCTACACCCAGTACCTGTCGTTCCTGCCGCGGCTGTTCCAGGGCACCTCCATCAACGCCTCCTACACCCGCACCTATTTCAAGGCCCGGCCCGGCGTCTTCATCTCCGGGGTGATCCCGAACTCCGTCAAAGGCACCCTCGGCTGGCGCTACGGCCGGGTCGGCCTGAGCTTCAGCGCCATCTGGCAGGATGACTCCGGTCCGTTCCTCAACAGCGCCACCCGCTACCAGAAGGCCAACACCAAGTGCGACCTCAGCGGCAGCGTCAGGCTCACCGACCGGCTCAGCTTCTACTTTGCCGGCCGCAACATCTTCGAGCAGTCGCACCGCATCATGGAGTTCAGCCCCGGCAACCCCGACGTGCTCTTCCGCTACGAAAACTACGGCACCATCTGGTCCTTCGGCCTCAAGGGCAATTTTTAAGCCGGAGTGACTACATCGGGAGCGGGCAGGGGCTCGCTCCCATCTGCGGGCCGGCCAAAAGCCGGCCCGCTTTCTTTCGCCGGTGCCATCCGTGAAGTAACCGCCCTCGCGTTGACCCGCGTCACAACGCGCCGATCGCCTCGTCCAGAACGGCGAGCAGGAAGTCGGCGTCGGCCTTGGTGATGTTCATCGGCGGGGCGAAGCGGATGGTCTGGCCCCACAGGCCGCCCTTGCCGAGGAGCAGGCCGAGCTCGCGGGCGTTCTCGACCGCCTGCGCGCAGGCCTCCTTGGCCGGCTCCTTCGTGGCGCGGTCCTTCACGAACTCGATGCCAAGCATCAGGCCCTTGCCGCGGACATCGCCGATGATCTTGTGCTTCGCCTTGAGCTTGTTCAGCCCGGCGAGGATGTAGTTGCCGAGCTCGAGGCAGTTGGCCTGGGTCTTCTCGTGGTCGATGACCTCCAGCACGGCCTTGCCGATGGCGGAGACGACGGGATTGCCGCCAAAGGTGTTGAAATGGACCTTCTGCGCCATGACTGCGGCGATCTTCGGCGTGGTGACGACGGCGGCGAGCGGCGCGCCGTTGCCGATGCCCTTGGCCATCGTGACGATGTCGGGGATGACGCCCTGCGTCTCGAAGCCCCAGTAATGGGTGCCGGTGCGGCCAAAGCCGGTCTGCACCTCGTCGGCGATGCACACGCCGCCGGCCGCGCGCACATGCTCATAAGTGTGCTTGAGATAGCCGTCGGGGAACACGACGAAGCCGCCGACGCCCTGGATGGACTCGGCGATGAACGCCGCGACCTTGCCCGGCGTCGTGTAGTCGATGACCTGCTTGACGTCCTCGGCATATTTGCGGCCGGCGTCGGGGTCGTCATAGCCGTAATGCCCGCGGTAGGGGTAGGGCGCGACAGCGTGGTGGACGCCGAAGCTGTGCGGGGTGTTGAATTTCCAGGAGCTGTGCGCGGTGACACCCATGCCGGCCGCGTTGCCGCCGTGGTAGGCGTTGCGCAGCGCGATGACGTCATAGTTGCCCGTGGTGAGCCGCGCCATGAGCAGCGCGAGGTCGTTGGCCTCGGAACCGGAGTTGACGAAATAGCAGACCTTGAGGTCGCCGGGCATCTTGGACGCCAGCTTCTCCGCGAAGGCGCCGATGTTCGGGTTGAGGTAAATCGTGGTGGAGTGCTGCAGCACCTGGTTCTGCTCGTTCATCGCCGCGAGGATGTGCGGGTGGCAGTGGCCGACGCTGACCGTCACGATGCCGCCGAGGCCGTCGAGGTAGCGCTTGCCGGTGGAGTCCCACACATACTGCATCTTACCCTCCACGATCATGATGGGCTGCTTGTAGTAGAGGAAGAGCCCGGGGTTGAGGAATTGCTTGCGCTGCGCGAGCACCTGTTCGAGCGAGAGGCCGGTGTAAGGCGCGGGCTTGTGGACGGTGGGCGGAAGGGGGATGGTTTTCATAAAGTGGCGGAGGGAAAGTGACGGGCATTCAGCCTTTGGGTGCAAGCCTGCGCAGCACCAGGTAGACCACGAAGGCGATGCCGAAGCCGACGAGCCACGCAAAGCTGTAGAGTTCCATGAAGAAGGCCGGCACCTGCGCACCGTTGATCACTTTGATGTTGGCGAGAAACCCGGGCAGGCTCGGCAGCGCGCCGGCGAGCAGGGCCGTGATGGCCACCCAGCTGAAACCGCCGGAGTAAGTGTATTCGCCGGTCGTCCAGTAGAGCGCCGGGACGTTGAGCTGCTTTTTCCGGTAAACGAAGTAGTCGGCGATCATGATGCCGCCGATGGGGCCGAGCAGCGCGCTGTAGCCGACGAGCCAGGTGAAGATGTAGCCGCTCGGGTCGGCGAGCGGCGATGTTGGTCGCGAGCGTGGCGATGCAGAGGGCGACCAAAGACCCGACGAGCACGAGGGGATTCTTGAAGCGCGTGAGCACGTCGATCGGGTCCCAGATGGTCGTCCCGTAGATGATGGTGGTGGCGGGGGTGACCGCCACGCCGATGAACGAGAAGAGCGCCATGGTTGCCGGCAGCCCGAGGGCCTGCCCAAGGATCTGATCGCGCTGCGACTTGGCGTAGCGCGAGAAGTCGGGGATATTGAGCGAGAGCGTGGCCCAAAACCCGATCATGCCCGTGAGCGAGGGAAAGAAGATGGACCAGAACCGGCCCGCCTTGGGCTGGCCGGGATCGAACGCGGACGGCTGCGAGAGGATAGGGCCGAAGCCGCCGGCATTCTGGTAGGCCCACCCGAGCAGCAGCAGACCGAGGGCGATGAGCAACGGTGCCTTGATGTTCAGCAGCACGCGGATCGTGTCGATGCCGCGCCAGATGATCCACATGTTGATGGCCCAGAAAAACAGGAAGCAGGCGAAGTGGGTGAAGGTGATGCCGAGCACGGGCAGGGGCGCGCCACCCGTGACTGTCGGGTAAAACACGCCAAGGATCTTGTAGATGGCGTCGCCGCCGATCCAGGTCTGGATGCCGAACCAGCCGCAAGCCACCAGCGCGCGGAGCAGGGCGGGGATGTTGGCTCCAGTGGTGCCGAACGACGCCCGGCAAAACACGGGGAACGGGATGCCGTAGCGCGTGCCGGCATGGGCGTTGAGGATCATCGGGATCACGACGATGATGTTGCCCAGGAAAATCGTGCCCACAGCCTGCGACCAGTTCATGCCGCTGCCGATGAGGCCGGAGGCGAGCATGTAGGTCGGGATGCACGCGGCCATGGAGATCCAGAGCGAGGCCATCGAGGCCATGCCCCACTTGCGGCCCGACGGCGGCACAGGCGCGAGATCGTCGTTGTAGAGATGCGAGCCGCGGACGCCGGCGAGGGCGGCGGTGGAGTCGATGATCTCGGGTCCGGTGGCGTGGGCCATAAGCGAAGTTTGTCAGTTGAGAGCAAGCAGCTGGAGGGCCCGGCTCCCGCTGAGCCCTCCAAGTTCATTATCCGTGTTCATCCATACAATCCGCGGCTAAAAATGGCTTGGTTTTCTCTGCAGGAACTGGCCGCGGCCGAGGGTGCCCGTGAACTTGCCGTCGCGCACCGCGATCTGGCCGCGGACAGTGACATCGCGCGTGCGGCCCTCGAGCTTCCAGCCCTCGAAGGCGCTGTAGTCCACG
>WNFI01371697.1_pt1 | contig 14544 bp, 11 predicted proteins | sample 5400471 | NCBI WGS metagenome assembly WNFI01 (sample SAMN13153348, study PRJNA577476) | soil metagenome | isolation source: 100 cm saprolite on Douglas fir-dominated hillslope | place: USA:California | collected 2013-09-17
TAACTCGCCCGCCAGGCCGGCGAACCGCGTCACGTCGTTCACTCCGCGGTCCTGGAGATTCAGCTCCAGGCCCGCGGTCGTGCCCAGGCCGATGATTTCGGGGAGGTTGAACGCGAAGCCGCGCGTCTGCTGCAGCTGGAACAGGAAGCCGTTCACGGCGCCCAGCACCGCCGGGAACTGGTCCCGCGCGGCGCGCCGCTCGTCCCACGGCTTCAGCATCACGAACATGATGGCCGCGTTGGTCTGGTTCGCGTTCTGGATGAAGTTGAGGCCGACCAGCGCCACGACGTGATTGATCGCCGGCTGTTTCAGGAGGAACGCTTCCACCTGCTTCACCACCGCTTCCGTCCGCTGGCGCGAAGCGTTGTCGGGAAGCTCGATGAGCATCCCGAAGTACCCCTTGTCCTCACTGGGGATGAACCCGGTCGGCACGGACCGCACGAGAACGAACAACAGGGCGACCGCCACCGCGAAGGCGCCGAAGAACGTTCGGGGACGGTCGATCACGCGACCGGCGGCGCCCAGATAACGCTCAGTGACGGCGCGAAACCCGCGATTAAAGCGATCGAAGACCCGGTTGAACGCGCTCGCCACCGCGCCTGTCGTTTGCGGTGCGCCCTCTGGCACGGGCCGCAGCAGCACGGCGCACAGCGCCGGGGTCAGGGTCAGCGCCACGATGCCCGACAGCACCACGGAGACCGCGATGGTGATGGCGAACTGCTTGTACATGAGTCCCGTGATGCCCCCGAGGAACGCCACGGGGACGAACACGGAGCACAGCACCAGCACAATGGCGATCAGCGCTCGGCTCACCTGCCGCATCGCCCGGTCGGCGGCGACGGCCGGTGACACCCGGTCCTGGGCCATAATACGCTCTACGTTCTCGATCACCACGATCGCATCGTCCACGACGATGCCGATCGCGAGTACGAGGCCGAACAGCGTGAGCAGGTTGATCGAGAAGCCGAGCACCTGCATGCCGAAGAAGGCGCCGATGACGGAGACCGGCACGGCCATGACGGGGATGAGGGTGGCCCGCCAGCTCTGCAGGAAGACGAACACGACGAGCGTCACGAGCAGCATCGCTTCGAACAGCGTCTTCACGACCTCCTTGATCGACTCGGTGACGTAGGGCGTCGTGTCGAACGCGATCGACCAGCGCACGCCCGCGGGAAAGTTCTTGGCGAGCTCGGTCATGCGGGCCACGACCTCGCGCTTCACCTCGAGGGCATTGGCGCCGGGCCGCAGGAAGACCGGGGTCAGGGCCGTGGGCGCGCCGTCGAACCGGCCGGCGAGGTCGTAGTTTCGCGAACCCAGGTGCGCCTCACCGATGTCGGCGAGGTGCACCAGCGAGCCGTCGGGCCGGCCCCGCACGATGATGCGCTCGAAGTCGCTCGCGTCCTTGAGTCGCCCGCTCGTGATCACGGGGATCGTGAGCTGCGTGCCGCGCGGAGCGGGCTCCCGGCCGATGCGGCCCGCCGGATTCGTGGCGTTCTGCTCCTGGACAGCGGCGGCGACGTCCGACACGGTGAGGCCGAGCTGCGCCATCCGGTCCGGATCGAGGCTCAAAAGCATGGAGAAGTCGAGCTGGCCAAACGTGCTCGCGTCGCCGACGCCGGGGAGCCGCTTGAGCTCGTCGTCGATATAGATCTTCGCGTAGTTGTTCAAATACTCGGTGTCGTAGCGCGGGTCGTCGGAGGAAAGTGCCAGCACGACCAGGAAGGCCGTCTGACGTTTCTGGACCGTGATGCCGTTGCGTACCACCTCCTGGGGCAGCTGCGGCTGGGCGCGGGCGATCTGGTTTTGTACGTCCACCGCCGCCAGGTCAGGATTGCGCGAGACATCGAAGAAGACCGACAGGTTCATGACCCCGTCGCTCGAGTTCGCCGACTTGAAGTCCAGCAGTCCTTGCACCCCCGGCAGCTGCTGCTCGATCGGGGCGGCCACGGCATCGGCCACGTCCTGCGCGGTGGCACCCGGGTACACGGCCTGCACCTGGATCTCGGGCGGCGTGAGAGGCGGATAGCTCTCGACCGCGAGCCGGGAAACGGAGAACAGGCCGAGCAGCACGATCACGATCGAGATGACGGCCGAGAAAACCGGACGCCGGATGAACAGATTGCGGATCTGCGGTGCGTCGCTCACGGGCGACTCCTAATCCGAAGGGGGGCGGCGGGAGGAGCGATTACCGTGGTATCCTGCGCCTTGGTCCCGGCGCTGTCGAGGACCGCCCGATAGGCCACCGGCCTCGCCGGTTGTCCGGGGGCCACCTTCTGCACCCCGTCCACGACCACCCGGTCTCCCGCCTCGAGGCCCTGCTCGATGCGCCACGATCCGCCGTCCCAGGAGGTGGCCACCACGCTCCGCGCCACCACTTTGTTGCTGTCACCCACCACGTACACGAACGCCCCGTTCAGGCCCTGCTGCACCGCCCGCTGCGGGATGAGGATGGCGCTCGGCCGCTTGAGACCGAGCAGCCGCACCCGTACGAACTGCCCGGGGAGCAGGACGTGTTGCGGGTTTCTGAGCTGCGCCCGCAGCTGCTGCGTGCCGGTCGCGGGCTGCAGCGCCAGATCGGCGAAGTTCAGCTCGCCCGTGGCCGGAAAGAGACTGCCGTCCGCCAGCGTCACCTGCACGGCGAGGGCGTGGGGCGCGGGCGGCATGACCAGCCGGCCGTCCGCGATGTCGCGGCGCAGGCGCAGCAGGTCCTCGTCGGACGGGCTGAAGTTCACGTAGATGGGGTCCACCTGCTCGACCGTGGTGAGCAGGTCACTCGGACCGGTCACCCGCGCACCGAGCTCCAACGCGGCGCGCCCGGCGCGGCCCGTGATCTCGGCCCGCACGAAGGTGTCCTGGTAGTCTTTCCTCGTCTGATCGGCGGCCGCCTGCGCCTGGTCATACGCCTGCTGCGCGTCGTCCACGTCCTTCTGGGCGACGGCGCGCTCGGCGAGCAGTGGCTTGAGCCGCGCCAGCGTGCGGTCCGCGTTGGCGAGCCGGGCCTGGGCGCTGCGGTACGCGGCTTCGTACGTCGTGGGATCGATCCGGAACAGCAGCGTCCCCTTCGCGACATCAGTGCCCTCGGCGTACGGCCGTGCGACGATCACGCCCGTGACCTGCGAGCGCACTTCGACCGAGCGCGATGCCGCGGCTTGTCCCACGTACTCGAACCGTGCGGTGACGGTCTCGGGGACGACGGTGAGGACCGAGACTTCGGGGGCCGGGGGAGCGGCGCTCGCAACGGGCGCCAGCCGGCGAGCCGCCGCCGCACCGACGAGCACGAGTGCAGCCGCGACGCCGGCGGTCCACGCGAGGGCCTTGATCAAACGCTTCATGCGAACACCCAGTGGTGAAAGTGATGACGAGCTAATCGATAGTGCAGTAATGAACTATGTAAGGGGAAGGTTCCCACGGGTTGGTCCTGCGAGGCTGGGGCTCCCCCGTTTGGGTGGGAGTGCACCACCCGAATTAAGGGGCCTTCAGTTTGACGGCGTAAGCACGTCCAACGCGCGCACGTTGTCCGCGGTCCGGGGCCACCACAGGAAGCCCGGCACTAGAGACTCCCGCAGGGAATCGCTGCCCGTGGGATCCGTCGCCGTCGCGCTGGGCATGGTGACCGTGGGGACGGCGAACATCAGGCCGATGATCCGCCAGTTGGGCTGGCGCAGCGCTACGCCCACCAGCTGCTGCAGCATCATCTCTCCCCATGCGTCCAGCGTCACGCCGGACGGGATCTCGTCGACCAGCTTGACCGTCCCCATGACGGCGGGATCGTTGCAGGTGTCCCACGGCTCGTCCGCCACCCGCAGGCTGTCGACTTGCACAAAGGTGGCGGAGCTCGAATCGAGCGCGACCCGGCCGACCAGACAGACATAAGGATGGCGCGCGCGTTCCCGCCACAGCGCCGCGAACTGTGTCCCGACCGCGTTGCTCGAATAGTGAGGCACACCGTCGTCCACCGGACGTACCGCCGTCTGGCTCCTGAGCTCGGGGCCCAAGCTCAGCAGGATCACGGCAGCAGTCAGGGCGCGCATCGACGCAGTGTTCCTCGGGTCGCAGACGTCGTTGGCCGGCGCCGAAACCACGCGCCGGCCAACCACACTGGGTCAGAACGTCAGCGTGAGCCCACCCTGCCACGCGATGTCGTGCTGGGTCTTGTCGAAGCCGTAGCGGTCGAACTTGTAGACGAAGTCGCGACCCTCGGCGCGGAGCCCGATGCGCCCGACCCGGTACTCCAGGCCTGCGCCGAAATTGCCGGCGAACTTGGTCCAGGTGTCAGTGGCACCGAGTTGATGCACGCTAATGGCGCCCGCCCCGCCCAACAGATAGGGACTGAGGGTGGCGGAGCCGGCCTGAATCGGATAGCGCAACACGACTGCCGCGTCGTAGGTGAACTTGTTGAACTTCCCCCGGCCCGGCAGCGCGGCGCCACGGACGCTGTCCTGCGCCCAGCTGCCGCTGGCACGGATGCCGACATTGCGCTGCAGCCACGCGGTCCCGTCGATCGAGCCGATCCAGCCCAATCGCCAGTCGGCGGTACCCGCAGAGTTCAAATTGGCGGCGCCCGAAAGCCCGCCAAACCCGCCGCCCAGCGTGAAGCGATCGGACCAGGAATTGACCGGCTCCGGGGCCGGCGTGCGGGCCTGGGCGCGGAGCGCGAGGGGCGCGCTCATTGCCACGCCCAGGGCCACGACGAGGTTGGAGACGAAACGCGGCGACATAGGTTCCTCCAATGGGTCAGAAGTAGAATGATGCCTGCTCAGCAGTTCATGAATGAACTATATCCCGGGAAAGTTCCGGGGAACTTCCTAACCATCTCGATCATTGGTTCACTAATGAACGATTATCGAACCCTGGAGAGGAGCGACGCATGACGCCACCAGCGGCACCCGACCCGGCGAACGCCACGCCGGACGGGGGGCCCCCGGTATCGGGCCTGACCGCCCAGCAGGCGCACGAGCTGGTGGCGGCCGGTCGCGGCGCGCTGGTCGACACCCGCGACCGGCGGTTGTTCGACAACGCGCACGCGGCGGGCGCGCTGTCACTGCCGCTCGCCACCATCGAAGCCGCCCAGGGGCATGCGCCCGCGGGTCTGCTGCCGCCCGATCGCAAGATCATCCTGTACTGCGCGTGAGTGGATGAGCGCACAAGCGCCCGGGCGGCGCGACGGCTGATCGCGGCGGGATACGATGAGCGCAACGTCGCCGTGCTGCTCGGCGGCATTCGCGCCTGGCATCAGGCGGGGTACCCGCTCCAGAAGTGGACCGATGGCGCATGAGCCGCGCCGTCGCGGTATGAGCATCGCCGCGATACTTTGCGCTTCATGGTCGACGTCCTAACCGCCCTGCGCGAAGGGCTCGCGCCTCATTACACCGTCGAGCGGGAGATCGGCGCCGGCGGCATGGCGCGTGTGTTCCTCGCCGCGGAACGCCATCCGCCGCGCAAGGTGGCGGTGAAGGTGATGAACCCCGAGGTCGCCGGGTCCGAGTTTCGCGAGCGCTTCATCCGGGAAGTCGAGCTCACGTCGCGGCTCAGCCACCCGCACATCGTGCCGATTCTCGCCGCGGACGAATGCCTGTTCGTGCCGGATGGTCCCGACGGCCTGTGCTACTACGTGATGCCCTACATCGAGGGCGAGTCGTTGCGAGCCCGCCTGGAGCGGGAGCAGCGGCTGCCCCTCGAGCAGGCGGTGCGCATTGCTCTCGAGGTCGCCGATGCCCTGTCCTACGCACACGCGCAGGGCATCATCCATCGCGACATCAAGCCCGAAAACATCCTCCTGTCGGGTGATCACGCCTGGGTGGCGGACTTCGGCATCGCCCGCGCGATCAGTGCCGCGGGCGGCCACACGCTCACGGGGGGCCACCCGGTGGGCTCGCTGGCCTACATGAGCCCTGAGCAGCTGATGGGGAGCCGCGCCATCGATGCGCGCACCGACGTGTACAGCTTAGGGGGCGTGCTGTACGAGATGCTGGTCGGCGAGGCGCCATTCCTGGGACTCACCGGTGGCTCACCGCGCGGCGGCACGGCCCTCGACAAGGTGCTGCGCGCGCAAGGCGTGAGCCACCGCAGCGAGCGGGCCGTCAAGGAGACTGTCGCCCGCGCGCTCGCGCCCGAGCCAGGCGACCGTTTCGGATCTGTCGACGAGCTCGCGACCCGCCTCCGCGACGCGGTAAGCCGACGGCTGGTCCTGCGGCTGCCGCAGGCGCGCTGGAAGGTGGCGCTGCTGGGCGTAGTCACGCTCGCGGCGCTGGGCGTGGCGGCGGTGGCGCTGCTGGGCAAGCGCCCCCCGGCACTCGACCCGAGGCGCGTCGTGGTCGCGGGGTTCGAAGACCTCTCGGGCGACTCGACCCTCGCCCCGTTGGGCCGCATCGCGGCCGATTGGCTCACGCAGGCGCTGGCACGACGCGGTGGGCTGGAGGTCGTGCCCGGCGCCGGTACCGGCCATCTCCAGCCCGCGGACATTCGAGCCCTGGCCGCCCAGACCGGGGCGGGGACAGTGATCTCGGGAACGTACTACCGTGAAGGGGACTCGGTCTTTTTCCACGTGCAGGTCATCGACGCGGCGCGGGGTACGCTGCGGCGTGGCGTGGAGCCGGTTGGTGCGCCGCGGCGAGCGCCCACCCAAGGGGCCGAGGCGCTGGGCTACCGCCTCACCGCCTTGTTCGACACGCTGTTTCCCCGCACCAACGACTGACGCCACACATCAATTCACAGGGTGAACCCGACTCCCACGCCGACGGACGACACGTGGTCGCGGTAGAATTCGCCGTACGGCGCCGGCCCCGTGTATCCCTTGAGCAGCACGCTCCACCGCCTGCCGGACCCGAGCGCGACGTCCGGGTCGCCGAGCTCGAGACCGGTCACCACGCTCCACCCCACCTGCCACTTGTGATCCTCCGACGCTTTGGCATCCAACCCCGCCACCAGGCGTCCCGTAGCGAACCTGCCGAGTCGTACCAACGCCCGGGGCTGGCGGTATTCCAGGCCGCCATGCAGGACGCCGGGTTTCAGATCGGCCGGCGAGTGGGCGAAGATGTACGCCCCGCCGCCATACACCCGCCAGCGGGACGCTTCACTGGCCACGAGGAGCTCGGCCGCCTGGAACGTCAGATCCACCCGCTGCGCGTGGTTGTGGACCAGGTACTCGTCGCCCAGGTGGGAGCTCTGGTGGTACACACGGAAGCGGGTCGCGAAGCTGCCGCGCCGGTACGTGATCGGCAAGCCGACGAGGTAGTCGGTGTTCAGCAGGTCGGTGGTCGAGGACTGCATGTTGAACTCCGAAAACACGCCCGCAGCGATCGCCACCTGCCAGTCCCGCCCGCGCACGAGGCCGATGGTCTGCCCGAACCCGACGCTTCCCAGGCGCGACGCTAGACGAGTCGAATGGGCCCACAGGTACGTCGCGAAGAATTGCGGCTCCTGGGGATCCGCCAGGAGCGGCTCGAACACGACCCTCTCGGTCCCCGCCCCATCCGTCGGCGCCTGAGCGCCGATCCCCCGGAAGCCCACGAGCGCCGCCATGAGCAGTGCGCCGACTAGTTTGGTCTTCATGGTGTTTAGTGCATTAATGAACTATGTCGCGTGGGAGTTCCCGTCCCGACGGTGCCCGCCAACCGGTGAGTCGCGATGTCTGCGCGGCATCGGGCCGTCCGCCCTAACGCCAAGCATCACAACATGTTGCCCTTGATGAGCGGGCGCCCGCAAGCCGCTGCCTTGTGACACGGACCACCGTAGTGAATCGTGTGGGCCCGCATACTGTTCCATGGTCGCGCCTATGGCCTTACGGATCCTGTTGTTGGAAGACGTGCCGGCGGACGCCGCGCTGCTCGAACGCCACCTGTCCAGGTCGGGATTGGAGTTCGTCAGCGAGCGGGTAGACACGCGCGCCCGCTTCGAAGAGGCGCTGCGGGACTTCGTGCCGGATATCATCCTGTCCGACCACGGCCTCCCGGGGTTCGACGGAGCCGCGGCGCTCGCGCTGGTCAACGAACGCTTCCCCACCCTTCCGGTCATTCTGGTTACGGGCTCGCTCAACGAGGAAAAAGCGGTCGAGTTCATGAAGGCGGGCGCCGCCGACTACATCCTGAAGGACCACCTGACCCGACTGCCCGAGGCCATCCGGCGCGCCCTGCGGGAACGGCTGCTGCGCGAGGAGCGCGAGCAAGCCGTCGCCGCGCTACGGGCGTCGGAAGCCCAGTACCGCTCGATGTTCGAGAGCACACCGTATCCCATGTGGGTCTTCGACCTGGAGACGCACCGCGTGCTGGCGGTGAACGGCGCCGCGATCAAGCATTACGGGTACTCGCGCGACGAGTTCCTGGCGCTGCGCATCGAGGACCTGCGTCCGCCCGAGGATGTCCCGGCCCTGCTGCGACACCTCGAGACCATGCCCTCCGAATATCACAACGCCGGTACGTGGCGGCATCGCAGGAAGGACGGGACGCTCATCGAGGTGGAGACCAGCGGTCACGGAATCACGTTTGCCGGCCGGCGGGCGGAGCAAGTCGTGATCAACGACGTGACGGAGCGAAAGCGGCTCGAGGAGCAGTTCCGCCAGGCGCAGAAGATGGAGGCCGTAGGGCGTCTCGCGGCCGGAGTGGCGCACGACTTCAACAATCTCCTGACCGCGATCCTGGGCACGACCGACCTGATGCTCGAGGACATGCAGGCGGACGATGCCGATCGCGAAGGCCTGCTCGACATCCGGAGCGCGTCGGAGCGGGCCGCCGTGCTGACGCGGCAGCTGCTCACGTTCAGCCGCCAGCAGGTGGTGTCTCCCCAGGTGCTGCGCCTGAACGAACTCGTCCTGGAGCTGGAAAAGCTGCTGCGCCGTCTGCTGGGCGAGGACGTGGCGATCCGGGTCGGGGTCGCACCCGATTGCGGGGCCGTGAAGGCCGACCCGGGCCAGCTCGAGCAGGTCATCGTGAATCTCGCGGTGAACGCGCGTGATGCGATGCCGAATGGTGGACGCCTCACGATCGAAACAAAGAACGTCGATCTCGACGCCGAGTATCCCACCGATCGGGTCACCATTCCCGCGGGGCGCTACGTCATGCTGGCCGTCACCGATACGGGGACGGGGATGGACGCGCAAACCAAGGCCCGGATCTTCGAGCCATTCTTCACGACCAAGCCCGTCGGCAAGGGAACCGGGCTGGGCCTCGCTACGGTGTACGGCGCGGTGAAGCAGAGCGGCGGATACATCTGGCTGTACAGCGAAGTGGGACAAGGCACGAGCTTCAAGATCTACCTGCCGCGGATCGACGCCGCGGAGCCGCAAGCGGCGGCGGCCGAGGCGGCGGTGCCGCTCGACGGCTCCGAGACGGTGCTGGTCGCCGAGGACGAAGACGCGGTGCGCCAGATCATCGAAAAGGCGCTTCAGGCGCGGGGGTACACTGTGATGGTCGCACGGGGCGGAACCGAGGCCCTCGCCATCGCGGGCCGCCATGCCGGGCAGATCGACCTGCTGGTGACCGACGTGGTGATGCCGGACATGAACGGGCGGGCCCTGTCCGAGCGCCTGACGCACGTGCGACCCACGATCAAGACGCTGTATCTGTCCGGTTACACCGACGACGCGATCCTGCATCACGGTGTCCTGGAAGAGGGCGTCGCTTTCCTGCAGAAACCGTTTTCGCTCGGAGCGTTGGCGCGCAAGGTCCGCGAAGTGATCGAGGCCCGCCCCTGACGGAGCTGCCCCTCGTCGCCCGGGCGCGGGGGCACGGTGACCGACCGGCGATCATCGCCGGCGAGGGCACGTTCAGCTATCGCGACCTGCTCGACGCCTCGGCGAGCGTCGCCCAGTGCCTGCTCGCCGGGCGCAGCGACCTCGGGGAGGCCCGGGTCGCCTTCCTCGCCCCTCCCGGCTTTCACCACGTCGCCACCCAGTGGGGGATCTGGCGGGCCGGCGGCATCGCCGTTCCGCTCGCCGTCTCTCACCCGCCCGCGGAGCTCGCCTATGTGATCCGCGATTCCGAGGCCGAGACCGTCGTCGTGCACTCCGATTTCGCCGCCATGATGCAGGTGGTGCACCTGCCGCCGGCGACGCGAACCGTCACGACCGACGACGCGGTGGGTACCGCTCCCCGCTCCCCGCTCCCCGTACTGGCGGACGGGCGGCGGGCCATGATGGTCTACACCAGCGGCACGACGGGCAAGCCCAAGGGCGTGGTGACGACGCATGCGAACATCGCGGCTCAGGTCACCAGCCTCGTTACGGCTTGGGAATGGCGGGCGGACGATTGGATCCTGCTCGTGCTGCCGCTCCATCACGTGCACGGGATCATCAACGTCCTCAGCTGCGCCCTGTGGGCCGGAGCGCGCTGCGAGATGCTAGCGAAGTTCGACGCGGAGCACGTCTGGGGCCGCATCGCCGCCGGCGAGCTGACCCTGTTCATGGCAGTCCCCACCATTTACGGAAGGTTGATCACGGCCTGGGACGGCGCCGCGCCCGAGCGGCGCCTCGAATGGTCGGCCGGCTGCGCCCGGCCCCGGATGCGGCTCATGGTCTCGGGATCGGCGGCGCTGCGGCCACGTCCTGCTCGAGCGCTACGGCATGACCGAGATCGGCATGGCACTCGGCAACCCGCTGCACGGCGAGCGGCGACCGGGATGCGTGGGCACGCCGCTGCCCGGTGTGGAGGTGCGTCTGGTGGACGATGCGGGCCGGGCCGTGCCCGCAGGCACGCCCGGCGAAATCGAGGTGCGCGGCGCAACGGTGTTTCTCGAGTACTGGCGGCGGCCGGACGCGACCGCCGAGGCGTTCAGGGACGGCTGGTTCCGCACCGGCGACGTCGCCGTGCTCGAAACCGGGTCGTACCGCATCCTCGGCCGCTCGAGTGTGGACATCATCAAGACCGGCGGCTTCAAAGTGTCGGCGCTCGAGGTGGAGGAGGTGCTGCGGACGCACCCGGCGATCGCGGAGTGCGCCGTGGTGGGCGTGGAGGATCCCGAGTGGGGCGAGCGCATCTGCGCCGCAGTCGAGCGGCGTGGTGAAGCCGAATTGACGCTCGCCGTCCTGCAGGCGTGGGCCAAAGATCGTCTCGCACCCTACAAGATTCCGCGCGCGCTCCGCTCGGTAGGTGCGCTGCCGCGGAACGCCTTGGGTAAGGTCACCAAGGGCGAGGTGGCGAAGCTCTTCACTGCTTAAGTGTCAAGGAGCTGTCAAAGTTCGGCGAATCCTCTTGTGAGGTCCCGGGCGGGCCGGCATGTTCGGCCTCTACACGGGAACGTTCCGACCCCCGGTCGCCTGCCGCCAGCGTTCACCGACACTTCCCACATCGGAGGCGACGATGACGTCTGTTCGTCACGCGCCAGCGCGTGCGGTGCTGGTGCTGGCGCTTTGCGGCTCCCCTTCCGGCCTGGCGGCGCAATACTCGCGGTCGGCGCTCGATCCCATCACCAGTGCCGTGATGAAGCACCCCATCACCACGTCCTCGAGCGTGGCGCGGGACCACTTCCTCCAGGGCCAGCGGGAATTCGATCTGGGTCGGTTCATCGACGCGAACGTGCACTTCACGGAAGCCGTTGCGGCCGATCCGAGCTTCGCATTCGCGTACTTGAACGCCGCGTTTACCGCCAACTCGCTCGAAGAGTTCAAGCGCAATCTCGCGTTGGCCGAGCAGCACGCCGCGGCTGCCTCGGAGGCCGAGCGGCTGCAGATCCAGATGGCGCGTAAGGGATTCGACAATGATCTGGCAGGGCAGCTCGCGCTGGGGAAGCAGCTGGTGGAGAAGTATCCCGACAGCCCGCGCGCCTGGCTCGCCCTCGCCGGAGCCCAGATTGGGTTGAACAAGAACGAGGACGGGCGTGCCTCGATCGGGAAGGCGTTGGAGCTCTCGCCCAAGCTGTACGTGGCGCACGCCACCATGGGGAACGACTACATCTTCGGGGAGCCGCGCGATTTTACGAAGGCGCTCGCGCACATGCAGGAAGCGGAAGCACTGGCGCCGGATGAGTCCAATGCGCACCTCCTCGTCGGCGATGCCTACCGGGCACAGCGCAATCTCGAGAAAGCCCGCGATGAGTACATGCGGGGCCACGAGCTCGATCCCAGGAGTGCCGCGCTGCTCGTGAAGGCTGGGCACGCCAACACGTTCCTGGGCGACTACGCGGCGGCGCGCGCCGATTACGATTCCGCCATGGCCGTGGGACGGGCAAATGAAAAAGCCGCCTACGCTCCGTTCCGAGCCTACGTCAGCGTGTACGCAGGCGATCCCGAGGCGGCGATCACCGAGCTCAATCGGTTGGTCGCGTCCGTGGACGGCATGAGAGTCCCGGACCCGAAAGCCAACAAGGTCGCCGCGCTCACGAACGTCGTGGTCATCGCGACTCATACGCGCAACCGTGCGGCGGCGGAGCAAGCCCTGAAGCAGCTCGAGCCGCTGCTCATGCAACAGGCCGACGAAGCAGGCAACGCGGCGTTCCGGCGGGGACAACAGGCGACGATCGCATACCTCGAAGGGTGGACCGCTGCGCGCCGCGGGGACTATGCGTCGGCCCAGCAGCAGGCCGACCGCATCAACCAGCTACTCGCCCCAGACGCGAACCCACGGAAGCTCGAGCCGATGCACCAACTGGTGGGATTCATCGCGCTCTATCAGGGCAAGTACGATGAAGCGGCCGCACACCTGCGGCAGGGCAATCTGTTGGACCCGTACATCAAGTATCAGTTCGCGGTCGCGACGGAGGGCGCGGGCGATGCCGCGCAGGCCAAGAAGCTGTTCCGCGAGATCGCCGACTACAACTTCAATGCCTTGGGCTTCGCCCTGGTGCGAAAGGAGGCGCAACAGAAGGCTGGCAAGTCGGCGCTCTAGGGACCACGGCGGCTATCGACGTCATGCGTCGTAGGAGTCGCCCCAGCCCACGTCGAACACGCCGCCGCACTTCCCGCAGCGCATGTTGAGGGGCCCTTTCGCGAGCGGCGCTCGCGCGTGGCATTGCGGGCACACGCCATAGCGGGCACCCCAGCTGTGGGGCAGTTGCCGCGCGTTGCCGGGTCGCGGAACGATCGCCCAGACGCCGGGCGCTCGGCCCGTCATCTGCAGCGCAGCGCGCGGCACGTTGACGACGCGCTGGTTCACGTCCAGGACCGCGTCGGTGGTTGTCACTCGGAGCACCCGATACCATGCCCCGCGCCGTAGCGGGACGCTGGCATCGGAGCGTAACCGTGCCCACTGGCTGCCGCTCACTTTAAGCCTCCTTGTTGTCGAGAACATCGGCGATTGTAGGCGCACTGGCGGGTGACGGCTGTCACGCGTTGCCGGGTCGGTCGCGGATGAGCAGCTTACCGGCTCGTCGCGTCGCGAAGCAGCGGCGGATGGCCGATGGGATGGCGCTGCTGGACGTGGGATGCCAGGGCCAGCAGCGCCTCCTCGCCGAACGGCTTGCCGACGATCTGCAGACCCACCGGCAGCCCGTCGGGATCGACCCCGCAGGGTACCGAGGCAACCGGAAGACCGCTGAGACTCAACACGAACGTGGGCGCGATCCAGTCGACGTATGTCTCCATTTTCTTGCCGGCCACCGTTTCGGGATAATTCTGGTCCACCGGGAAGGGGGGGACCGCCATGCAGGGGGTGAGCAGGTGGTCGAACTTCCCGAAGAACTCGCGGAACAGATGCCACATGCGGCCGCGCGCCGCCTCAGCGGCGCCCAGGTCACGGCTCGTCGTGTCGAGCCCGGCGCGAATGTTACCCGCGACGTTGGCTCCGAATCGGTCCAGCTGGTCCATCCGCGGGAACATCTGCGCGACGAACCACAACCCGCGTAGCGCGAGGAACGCCTTCCGCCCGAACGACAGGTCGAGCTCGATTTCGTCGACTTCCGCGCCGAGCTCACCGAGTCCGACGGCCGCCCGGCGGCACACCCGCTCGATGGCGGGATCGATCCCGATCCCGGCGATGTCGGGGCAGTAAGCAACTCGTAAGCCTTGCGGGATGGCGCGGCCCGCCGCGGCCACGAAGTTGCGGCCGGCGGTGGGCTGCGAGAGCGGAGAGAGGGAGCTCGGACCCGCTACGGCCTGGAGCATCAGAGCCACGTCCTGGGCGGTGCGGGCCATGGGGCCTTCGACTTGGAGCGTGTCCCACGCCCAGTCCGCTGGATAGGTCGGGATCAGCCCGATCGACGGCCGGAGCCCCACCACGCCGCAGAACGACGCGGGGATGCGGAGCGACCCGCCCAGGTCCGTCCCCTCGGCGAGCGTGATCATCCCGGTGACGAGCCCCGCCGCCCCGCCGCCCGTCGAGCCGCCGGCGCTGCGCGTCGGGTCCCACGGGTTGCGCGTGCGGCCGAACACTTCGTTGAAGGTGTTCCCACCCGCGGCGAACTCGGGACAGTTCGTTTTTCCGAGAATCACCGCACCCGCCTCCCGCAGCCGCCGCACCACCAGGGCATCCTCGGTGGGCACGTGATCCCGGTAAAGGGCCGACCCGTACGTCGTGCGGAGGCCCGCGACGGGCGTCACGTCCTTGATGCCGACCGGCAGGCCCGCCAGCAGACCCACCTCCTCGCCGCGCACCAGCCGCAGCTCGAGCTCGCCGGCCT
>WNFI01595737.1_pt1 | contig 14544 bp, 10 predicted proteins | sample 5400471 | NCBI WGS metagenome assembly WNFI01 (sample SAMN13153348, study PRJNA577476) | soil metagenome | isolation source: 100 cm saprolite on Douglas fir-dominated hillslope | place: USA:California | collected 2013-09-17
AGCATCTTTGGTCAACGGATGAACGCGATCTTGCGGTGACCCAGATGGTGGAGATGTTCGAGCGCGAGCCGTCCTCCCGCTTCGTTATCCACCATCACTGAGCTGACGGCGTCACCGGGCATCTCCCATCCGATGGTCGCCGCGGTAATGTTTCTTTTGCTGAGGTCCGCGAGCAGGTGGATGTCCACGAAGAGCCAGTTGGCGACGACGATCAATGCCTCGACGTGATGCTCTAGCAGCATTTCAAGGTATCTTTCGAACCGGTTTCTCTGGTTGTGGGCGTCGGCGAAAATCGGCACGTACGACGACTGATAGAGTGCGTTCTCGATGCCTCGCAAGACCGGCGTGCAAAAGGGATCGGTAATGTCGAAAAACATCACTCCGACGCTATGGCTCCGTTTGCTGCGAAGAAAACGTGCCATCGCGTTTGGCCGGTAGCCAAGTTTCTTGGCGGTTTCTTCAATGCGCTTTTTTGTGGCCGGCGCGATGTACCGCGCCAATGGCGCATTGTTCAGGACGATCGAAACCGTTGCGGGAGAGAAGCCGCTGGACTTCGCGACATCCTTCATCGTGATGGTCTGGTTCTTTCCGCTTTGCCGTCTCACCGCAATGAGCACCTCCGCGGGCATGAACATCATGCTTCCAGGGTCGCTCACGGCGCAATGGGTCCGTCATCCACTCGCTGCGTCATTCTGCGGGCACCTCAAATGAAAGCTGCTCCCGGAAGCCACGCGTCTTCCACACGCCGAAAGCGATCCCCGCGGCCATCCAGATCGAGCCCGCAACCATCGCGGGCCGGCTCAGGTTCAGCCATAGCGCCAGGCAGATGAGAAACCCCAGGATGGGTGGAATCAAATTGATCAGTTTTTTCTCTTCCGCACGAAAGTAATAGCGCACGAACGCCGCTGCGTTCACGCCCATGAACGCGATCAAGGCTCCAAAATTCAGCATCTCCGCGCCAAGCCCGTAAGCCTTGTCCCCATTCAGTATTTTTAGAAAAATTCCCCAATCCAGCGCCTGCGCGCCGTGGATGTAGGATCTATATCCGGCCACTGCTTCGAGCAGGAACGCGCCGATGAGTGCGGCACCTCCGACGAAGAGAACGTTGTTCTTGGGAATCCGGTGCTTGCCATCCAGCTTTCCGAAGAATGATTTAGGCAGCGCATTGCTCCGCCCCATACCGAAGAGCAGGCGTGCCGCCCCAATTTGCGACCCCAGTCCGGAACCGAAATTGGCGAGCAGCAGCGTGAAACCAACGAGAAGAAAGAGTGGAGCGATGGTTTGAGTTCCGAGATGCAGCGCGGGCCAGAGGCGGCGCATGATTTCCGGATAAGCGGTATTTACGTCCGGGAATGGTTGTGATATCGGCCAGATGAGCTGGGCAATATAGACTTCCGCCGCGGACAGAAGACCGATGACCAGGCAGGTGAGCACTGTCGCCAGCAGGATGTTTCGTCGCGGATTTTCGGCTTCTTCAGACAGCGTGGAAATCCCGTCGAAACCGATATAGGTCAGAACCGCGATGGAGGTGCATCCAAATAGGCCGCCGAAGGCAAAGGTTTGCGGGTCGAAAAACGGCCTGGTAAAGAAGGCGGGATCGGCGTGTGGATGGCCGAAGATGTAGCGCGCGGCAACCACGAAGATGACCACGACGACAGCGCCCATCCCCGCAGCCATGCCGGCGTTAATTCGAGCGGACGTTTTGATGCCCCGGATATTCAGCAGCGTGAAGACCACCGCAAAGAAAACCTTCCAAGCCCAAGTAGCGATTCCCGGCGCGAAATCATGGGCTTGTCCCGCGCACCACACCGTGCAGATCAACGGGTTAAGCATGTAATCCATCACCATGCTCCAACCCGTTACAAACCCCACGCTCGGATGAATTTCCTGCGCGACATAAGTGAATGCCGAACCCGCGCTCGGATACGCCCGGGCCATTCGCCCGTAGCTGATCCCCGTAAAGAGCATCGCTACCATCGCGATCAGGATCGCCGTCACGACGTGGCCCTTGCCCCGGTCGCTCAGGACGCCGTAGATAGACATCGGCGCCACCGGTTGAATCACGATGACGCCGTACAGAATCAGGTCCCAGAGCGTCAGAGTCCGCCGCAGGCGCGGCCCGGAACCCGCCGTGATTTCATTGCTCAAGCCACTCTCCTATTGGGGGAAGCGTTTTCTTCGAAGTCATCCACATCCGGCGCCGCGTCCGACGGCAACGCCAACCTCTATTCAATCGTTTCAATGCTGACAGTGTGCGCAATCTTGCCCGACTGCGCAACTGCAAAAGTTTGCGCCACGCTCCCGCTCATCCCAGTTGGATTTCTGCTGCCACATTTTGTCCTGTACTTTCGTACAGCTCGCGTAATCCACAGGACGGTGCCTCTTGCCTAACGAACTCCCCGATTTGCCCTGCAACTGAAATAACCCCTATATAGTCTAATTAGGTAGGTGTCCGGCTAAGAGAATGAAGGAAAATCCGGTTCAGCCATGAGCGAGGCTCCAATCACAAACGGCCGCGGCAGCGTTCGGATCTTTCTCGCGCATTTCGGCGCCTTTCTCTTTGTGGTTCTCGCCGCTTACTGGCTTCGCCGCTTCACTCTGCAGCCTGATGCCATTCTTCAGGGCTATCTGCAGGTCGTCAGCGGCCTTCTCGCCTTTGTTTTCGCCGCCGTGACTCTCGTCCGTTTCCAAGGAACTCAGGACCGCATTTCACTGATTCTCGGCGCTGGATTTCTTCTCTCCGGCGCCGTTCTGTCCGCGACGAGTGTTCTCTTTTTTCAAGTTCTTCCGGATACTCTTCTGCACTCCATGTGGGGGCCCATCGCCTGGTGGCTTGGCCGCATGGTCTTGGCGCTGCTGCTCTTCGTCGCGCTTCTGGTTGAGCACTTCCTGCCGCGTTCGCGTCATCCACGCCGCGAAATCGCTGGCGCCCTGCTGGCGGTAGTCGCTCTGACCTATGTGCTCGCGGTCGCACTTCGCCGCTTGCCGCCGGAAGTCTCCCGCCATCCCAGCGCCTTCTTCCCCAATCCGGAGCAGTTGCTGCCCGGCGCAATTTTCCTCGTAAGTCTCATTTGGTTCCGCCGCCGCTTGTCCGTGGAGGATTCCGCTTTCGACCGCACCATTTATGCGGCCACTTGGCTGAATGTCGCCGCTCAGCTCTCCGCCGCCCAATCCGCGCGCTTGCTGGACGCTCCATTTGTTTTCGCCCAGGCACTTATGGTGTTGGGCTATACCGTCGCGCTGGGTGGCGCGCTTTTCGATAACGCGCGGCTCTTCGAACAAGTCCACCATCTTGCCGTTAGCGACCCGCTCACCGGTCTCGCCAATTACCGCCGCCTCCTTGACGTTCTCGAAAACGAGACGGAACGCACCAATCGCACCGGCCGTCCGTTTTCCCTGCTGCTTCTCGATCTTGATGGGCTGAAAGCGATTAACGATACTTATGGCCATCTCGTCGGCAGCCGGGCTATCTGCCGTCTCGCGGATATTCTCCGCATTCACTGCCGCGCCATCGATACTGCCGCGCGATACGGTGGCGACGAGTTCGCCCTGGTTCTCCCGGAATCCCGCGAAGAGGAAGCGCACCGCGTCGCCAATCGCATCCGCGAAAAAATGGCCAACGAGGATGAACCGCCGCGCCTCTCCGCGAGTATCGGCATCTCCATCTACCGCGGCGATGGCGAGCGCATCGAGAAGCTGCTTTCAGAGGCAGACAAGGATCTCTACGCGGAAAAGACAAAGCGGGGAAAGCGCGCCTCTGGTGCGCACAATCCCCGCCATCGTACCCCCCAAACCTAAACCGCTCGAGCCGTTTGCCTATTTATTCGAATCAACTGTTGGGCAGCGGGTACGCCCATTTCATGCTGGTTTATTATGCTTTAGTGAGTTGGCGATTTCGGCTGCGACCCGCGCGATGCCCTAATTGCATCCGTCAGCCTGACTAGCGTCACTGAGAGCGGCGAGGAGGCTCGCAGCCGTTCCGCCGGGGATCATCCGTCCGGTTTGGGCACTTACTTCGTTACCGAAGGCGCCGAGCATGCCGCAACCGGAATTGAAATCTCCACCGTCTAGCATGGTCTTCGCGTTCTGCAGTTTCGCGCTCAGGCTCTGGGCTATCCCCGAATCCAGGCTCAGAGAATTAAGCAGAGCAATCAGTGCATCGACGCTCCCGGTCACCACTTCGATGGTCACTTCCGAAACTTGGTAGCCCGGTTGAGTGAAATCGGCATTGAAGAAGCAATTAAGCGTGCCCCCAAACATGTTGCATCCCGTCAGGATGGGGCCGCCCGGGATGAACCCGGGATGCTTGTGAACAGTAGGATCCGCCGGGTCGGGATGAGTACCCGTTCCATTGACCTTTTGGTTGAGGAACGCGGTATCCATCTGACCGCTAGCGCCTTCGTCATTCGCTTCCGTTCCGGCGTCCAGGATGTCGGAGCCGAAGACAATAAAGTGAATCGGGCCTTCGCCGTCGTTGAATCGGCCGTTCCTGAACAACCGGATCGGGTGGACGCTGTCCGTACCGAAGAACGCGTCATTGCTCGGTACGATCATCACCAGATAGCTTAAGTATTGGTTGTTGGCGTTCTTGTGATCGAGTTGGAACACTGTCGAGAGGGTTTTACCCGGTCTGGTCGGATTGCCGAGCGTAGCTTGCGGGCCGTGGTTTGCGTAGTTGTTGAAAATCTCAAACATGCAAGGCGCCGAGGGAGAATAAACGCTCGCCAGGCCCTTGCACACGTTAGGCGGAGGGAGCACATTGGTAACATCACCAGTTACACCGTCCTCAGCAATGTGCTGTACTCCGGTTGAGGCTGGCTGGCCAACGAGGAAGGTCGGGAAATTGCCGTCGTGAACGCCAATCCAGGGGCGCATGGTCCAAACACCATTATTTAGAGGCGCTGTGTTCGTGATGCTGAACTGAACTTTCTGGGCGTGCAATGCACTCGGGGCCAGCACTAGCAGTACGCCTATTCCACCCAGAACCAGATGCTTCGTTATCCTCATACTTTCCTCCACAGAATCAGAATTTCCGTCTTGGGCTGTGGAAACCGCAAGTATAAATCCAACTCGTGGTTGCCGAACAAATTTCTTGCAACCATCGCGGTCAACCGTACCAGTACCAACTATCGCAGCGTAAGGCGCAAGCCGCCGCTCTCCGCACTCGAAGAACTGGTGAAAAGCAAACAGCACAAATCAGCAAGAGTATGACTCGGCGAATGATTGCATTCCTTTTTCCGCGGCCTCAGAAAACCGCGCGGTTCTGCGTGGTCGCTTTCGTCTCCAGCGAGAATCGCGCCTGGGCAGCGGCGCCGTCGAGCAGCTGCCCCGTGACATACTCTCCCACCCCCGGGCCGTGCTTGAACCCGTGCCCCGAGCCTCCGCCTGCAAACCACACATTTTCCATTTCCGGATGCCGGTCAATTAGAAAATCACCGTTCGAGGAGTTCTCATATTGGCAGACGCGGGTTTCCACAATCGGCGCGTCGCGCAGGGCAGGAAACCGCCGCGCCACATACTTTCGAACCATCTCCGTCATCGCTGGAGAAACAATCCTCGACTGCGCGTCCGGGTCGACGAGCTCGCCATGCTCGTCAAACGCAATCTTCAATCCCCGCCCCTCAATGTCCGGCATTCCATAGACCAGGTCCTCCTGAAACAGCCACGTCGGCAGCGCCGGTGGCGCAAACCGCGTATCGCCCGCAGGAATACCGAAGTAGAACACCTCCTGCCGCGAAGGAAAAATTCGCGCGCCAAGAACCTCCGGAAAAACTTTGCCAAGCCACGGGCCGCAAGCAAAAATGAATTGCCCTGCAGAAATTTTCCCGCCATCGCTTGTCGCCAATTCGTGCGCGCGGCCGGCCCCCGTTGGTCTGAGGACCTGCGCGCAGAGATACTCCGCTCCAAGCCGAACCGCGTCTTCCACCACCGCGGCCACCGCTCGCCGCGCCATCAGAACACCGCTCTTCGGCTCAAAGATCCCACTCTTGATGCCATCGAACCCCATCTGCGGATAGCGCTTCTCGAGCGCCGCCCGGTCCAGCTCTTCGAACGTTACGCCGCATCGCTCTAGGGTTTCGCTGGTCTGCCGCAACCGGGCATCCTCGTCACCGGACATCCAAAGCACCCCAGTCTCGAGAAAAAGTGGCTGTCGCGTGGCCGCAAAAAAATCCTTCCACTTCGCCAGTGAACGCTGAGACCACCGCGTATACAGCTCATCCGCGCCATACCCCATTCGAATGATCCGCGTTTCGCCCCCGGAACTGGCCCGCGAATGCGCCGGACCGTAGGCTTCCATCAACGCCACGCGCTGGCCCCGCTTGGCGAGGTGCCACGCCGTCCACGCCCCAAAAACGCCCGCTCCCACCACAACTATGTCGTACGTCTTCTGCCCACTCATGGCCCAAGAATCCTATCGCAAGTGCTACCTTCAACGAAGTAGCGGTTCAATCTCTGTTTAGCCGCTACGCGTCCCCACGAAACTTCCCCAAGACCTGTTTTCTCGGCATGCATGGACACTTGTCCGCTAACCCGGCACACCAGGAGTTAGGCGCGGCCGAGTAGCCGTTCACAGGTGATGAGGAAATTCGCCGACAGTGTCTAACGCACGGCCTCAGGCAAATCGCGTCCGACAATAACTTCCAAGGAGGCGATGATACGCTCGGAATCTGCTTGGCCTGAACACCCGCAGCCGCAATCGCTTTTTCTCATTGTCAAAGTTGACTTCAACTTGGCTGAGCTTAAACCGAAGAATGCCCGCCCGCACTTTTGCCAACGCGTAAGTCACAACAGAAATATCTCTTATGAGATAGGCCTCAGCACATTGAATAGATTGCTATACTCATCCGTCCACAGCGGCACTGCATGGCGAATAGTGACAGGCTTGCTTCGCTCCTTCAGCTCCGGCAAGTTCATCATATTGGGGTTCGCCGAGGCGAGGACCCAAACGCTGAAGCCGGGCTGTTCTACCTCGACGGACGTCATGCGATACTCGCGGCTCAGGCCGTAAGCTACGGGGCGGAGATCTAGCGCCCGATTCGAGAGATGGAAAGCAATAACCGAATCTGAGCCGCTCAGATGCCGAATGTACAGCGCCATGGCCTCTTTGGTCAGCAGATGCACTGGAATGGAATCACTGCTGAAAGCGTCAAGTACGACCACATCAAATTTCTGGAGCTGCCCTGTCGCTGCTTCTTTCTCGAGGGAAAGGCGGGCGTCGCCCAACACAACGTCAATTGTGGCGGGAGAATCCCGCAAGAAGCTGAACCATGGTTTCTGCCCCAGCGAGAGCCTGAGCACTTGCGGATCAATTTCGTAAAACCGGAAATAATCGCCGGGATGTCCGTAGGCCGCCATCGTGCCCGCTCCGAGACCTATCACACCTACTCGCAAGGCCCGTCGCTTCCCGCCCTCATCGATGGATCGTGGAAGGTGATCCAGAATCAGCCCTACGCCGCTTAACCGCTTGTAATACAGTGTCGGCTCATCATGCACGGCGGGGTCTCTTAACTGCACGCCATGTCGAGTTCGGCCATGCATCAGCCAGTTTCCGAACTGGTCTTGAAATCCAGTTTTCACGCCAAAAAAATTTCTGGCCCGAAATGCAACTCGTCCTCCCGCGTCCCGACGAATCAGCGCACTGCCGTAATTGTAACCTTGGGACATAAACGCGATTATTACCGCGTAAAGCAACACTCGAAGGACCGGACGCTTGTAAAACCAGGACTCCTTGTCGAGCAAAACAACGGTAAGCAGGAGGACACCGCAAAACAGGAGACTGAGTTGGAATTCCCAGAATCGTCGAAAAATGTGAGGCGCAATCAGGACCACGAGAATCGAGCCGAGTGCGCCTCCCGTGGCAATCGTAAGATAAAAGATCGACAAAAACTCGCGGGCAGGCTTGCGCTTCACCAATTCACCATGGCAAACCATGCAAACCGCAAATAGCGCCAAACAGAAAACCGTAATTTCAACTAGGATGTGCGGCACAGCTTTTGCTGATAAAACAATCAGGGCAGCAAAAAAAGCCAGCGCATAAATGGAATAACAGATGCTGCGCCGATACCAGCGCTCGTTGCCGAAGCAGATGATGAAGGTCAGCAAGTACAAGCAAAGTGGTAAAACCCAAAGCAGGGGAATGACAGCTATTTCTTGGCAAATTAGGTTGGTTGTGGCGAGCAGCATCGCCGAAGCGCATGCAGCGAAGGCAAGCCACATCAGTTGGGAAGTTTTTTTCGGTTTTTCGCCGGCCTTACTGACTCGGACCAGAGGCCTTTCTACTGTTGAGGAACGCTTTTGCAGCACCCACGTACATGCGCCATAAGCTACGAGAAACAAGCCATAGCCCGCGGACCAAACCCACGCTTGAGTGCGCAGCAAGAGAAAACGTTCCTCCAAGAACGGATAACTCAAGAGCCCGAGTAGAGAGCCTACGTTTGACAGTGCGTAAAGCCGATAGGGAGATCCTGGTTGAGCGCGACTGAGCCAGACCTGGAGCAACGGTCCAGTGGTGGAGAGGATCAGGAAAGGAAACCCCACGCTGACGAAAAGTACAAAAATCACTCGCCACTCTGGCGAACCTCCAGGAACCGGCTTCCAAACTGCACTAGGCGTGATCGGGGAAGGCCACCGATGAGCCATCACGGCCAGCACTGCCAAGGATGCCAACAAAAACGCGAAGTGCAGGCGTGTTTGCGACCTCATTGTAAGCCGCGTGGAAACCGCGTGAGCGTAAAGGTATCCTAACAACAAGAGAATTTGGAAGAGCAGCAGACAAGTGTTCCAAACCGACGGGCTTCCGCCAAACCAGGGCAGGACGTGCTTTCCAATAATCAGTTGCACCTGGAATAGCAGAAACGCGCTCAGGAAGATCGTGGCAGCATACAGAGTCGTGAAAGGCGCGGATTTCGATCTCGCGTTCACTTCGGTGGTTGGAATTGCTTCTGTGGCGGTAGCCGAATCGCTTTCAATGGTCGGAGGTTCCGTTTCGTTGTGATCCCAAACAGGAAACCCCTGCTCTTTGGTAAGCGTCAGAGGAAGGCACCTATTTCCCTAGAAGAGCGGCTGATGAAGTGGAGGGATGAGAGAAGAACAAGTCACTGGGGAAGGTCGGCTGCGACGGGGTCGGGCGGAGGCGGAACAGTTGGTCGAGATGATCGCGTTCGTAACCTATAGTCGATTCCTTTCGCGAGTGCTGGCGCCCTCGGATATAATCCACTTGGATGATTAACACGCTTATCGGACAAGTGGAATTCCACTTCTCCGCCAAGTCGGCTACACCGCCAGGTAGAAGTCGTATTGATGTGACCCGGCCCATCCGTGTTAGGCCTCGGGCGACGAAATTGGGGGATGATGCCGGCGCCGGTCAGGTTGAAAGGTATAATGGCTTCGCGCGCCCGTAGCTCAGCTGGATAGAGCATCTGGCTTCGAACCAGAGGGTCGGGAGTTCGAGTCTCTCCGGGCGCGCCAGTTTAGTTTCCCCTTACAAGCAGTAATTTCCAGCGATACCCATTGCCTGATTAACGCGGAACTCGGCAACTGTCTCACTACCCCAGCGAAAAACTCTTCCTTCCAAGTACGGGAAGCGATACCATTTTGCGTTTTCGTTCTCGTCACCGGAGGATCATGTGAAATTGTCTCGTCAGCTCTTTTTTGCCACCATTTCTTCTCTCATCTTCCTTTTTCTCTTGGCAGCAACAGCAAACGCTCAGCAGATTGATCCCAAGACCTACGGCGGAATGAAGTGGCGCCTCATCGGCCCCTTCCGTGGCGGCCGGGTCCTTGCCGTAACCGGAGTGGAGAGCCAGCCGAACACCTACTATTTTGGCGCTGTCGCAGGCGGCGTTTGGAAAACCACGGACGGCGGCGTTTCCTGGGATCCTCTCTTCGAGAAGCAGTCCACTTCATCCATTGGCGCCATTGCCGTCTCCGATTCCGATCCCAATGTAATTTACGTGGGCAGCGGCGAAGCCTGCATTCGCGGCAACATCTCCTTTGGCGACGGCGTCTATCGTTCGAATGATGGCGGCAAAACCTGGAACAACGTCGGGCTGAAAGATACTCGCCACATCGGCAGACTCGTCGTCCATCCTGCGAATCCCGATGTCGCCTTTGTCGCCGCCCTCGGCCATGCCTACGGCAAAAACACCGAGCGCGGCATCTTCCGCACCCGTGATGGCGGCAAGACCTGGGAGAAAGTTCTCTACCTCGACGACCGCACCGGCGGCATCGACATCGTTTTCGATCCGCGCAATCCCCACGTTCTCTTCGCCGCGATGTGGGAAGGCTACCGCACGCCCTGGACGCTCAACAGTGGCGGCGACAAGGACGGTCTCTACCGTTCGAACGACGACGGCTCGACCTGGAAGCGCGTCGAAGGCAATGGCATGCCCGAGGGCCCGCTCGGAAAGATCGGCGTGGCTGTTTCCGGCGCCGATTCCAATGTTGTTTACGCCTTGATCGAGGCGAAGAAAGGCGGCCTCTACCGCAGCGATGACGGCGGCGTGAACTGGGCGCTGATCAACGACGATCATCGTTTCCGCCAGCGCGCCTGGTATTTCACCCACGTTTGGGCCGACCCCAAGGATTCGGGCAAGGTCTACATCGCCAACACCGGTCTTTTCCGTTCGAACGACGGAGGCAAATCCTTCGAACGCCTCACTGCCCCTCACGGCGATCACCACGGCTTGTGGATCGATCCCAACGATCCCAATCGCCTCATCAACGGCAACGATGGCGGCGCAACGATTTCCGTCGACGGCGGCAAGAATTGGTCCACCCAGAACAACCAGCCCACGGCGCAGTTCTACCACGTCGCCGCCGACAACGATTTTCAGTATCGCGTTTACGGCTCGCAACAGGACAACACTTCCGTTGGCATTCGAACGCGCAGCGATCGCAGTTTCATCGATCGCGGCGACTGGGATGCCGTTGGCGGCGGACACCTGGACCATGCCGATCGTGATCTCCGCTCACAATCCGGACGTCATCTATCACACCTCACAATTCGTTTTTCGTTCGAATGATGCCGGCCGCACCTGGACCACCATCAGTCCGGATCTCACGCGCAACGACAAATCGAAGCAGCAGGATTCCGGCGGCCCCCTTACCAAGGATCAATACACGGTCGAATACTACGACGTGGTTTTCAGTCTGGCGGAATCACCAAAGCAGGAAGGCCTGCTCTGGGCCGGCACGGATGATGGCCTGGTCCAGCTAACTCGCGACGGCGGCAAGTCCTGGACCAACGTCACTCCCAAGCAAATGCCCGAATGGGCCCTGGTGAGCCTCATTGAAGCTTCACCCTTCGACCCTGCAACGGCCTACGTGGCCGTCGACGCGCACAAACTCGACAATTTTAAGCCCCTCATTTTCAAGACCAGCGACTTTGGTAAGACGTGGACAAAAATCAGCACCGGTCTCCCGGATAATTCCTACGTTCATGCCGTGCGTGAAGATCCCAAGCGCAAAGGTTTGCTTTACGCGGGAACCGAAACTGGCATCTGGGTCTCGTTCGACGATGGAGCACATTGGCAGCCACTGCAACTGAATCTTCCTACGACTCCCATCCACGACATGATCGTTCATGACGACGATCTTGTTGTCGCCACTCACGGCCGCTCGTTCTGGGTGCTGGACGACCTAGGCCCTTTGCGCCAGGCCAGTGCCTCGATTTCCTCCGAAGACGCGCATCTTTTCACCCCGGATACCTCATTTCGAACTCGCATGGGCCATTTCAACCCGCGCCGCTATCCCATCGGCGAGAATCCTCCCTCGGGAGCAATTCTTTACTATTACTTGAAGGAAGACCCCAAACAACCGGCCAAACTCGAAGTTCTCGATAGCCAGGGCAAAGTCATCCGCTCGTACACCAGCGAGGAAAAGAAGAAGGAGAGCGCCGCCGAAGAATGGGAGCGCGACCTCCCCGAAGAACACATCCCCGCCAAGGCCGGCCTCAACCGTTTCACCTGGGACTTGCGCTATGAAGTGCCGGCAAAAATTCCGCTGGCGGTTTATGACGGGGGTGATCCGATCGGCCCGCTCGTTCTGCCGGGCACATACCAGGTGCGGCTGACGGTTGCCGGAAAATCCCAAGTCGCGCCGCTCGAAGTGAAAATGGATCCGCGCGTCCAGACCTCAGCCGATGATCTGCGAAAGCAATTCGAGCTCATACTCAAGATGCGCGACCGCCTGGACGAAATGAACAAGGCCATTCTTGCGATTCGTGAATTGCGTGGACAGCTTCAGGCGCTTGAGAAGCGCCTCGGTCCGGGCGATCCGGTAAAATCGCTGGTCTCGGCTTCCGCCGATTTGCGCAAGAAGATGAGCTCCATCGAGGAAGAGCTGATGCAGGTCAATGCCAAGTCCAGCGAGGACTTTGCTAATTATCCGATTAAGTTAGACAGCAAAATCGGCGCTCTGCAGAATCTCACCGACAGCGCCGATGCCGCTCCCACGGAGGCGGAACTCGCCGTCTTCGCCGAGCTCGACCAGCAACTCGAAGCGCAGCTCGTCAAGTGGCGCGAGGTCCTGTCGAAAGACGTCCCCGCGCTGAATGACGTCATGCAGAAAAACAACGTTCCGCTCATTGCTCCATCCGTGGCCAAAGCCAACTAGCTACGACTGTTCGTTGCCTGGTTTTGTAGAAGCCGGACTTTAGTCCGGCCTTTCAGACTTTATTTCTGGAAGGCGGCGGCGATGGACGCGGCCCAATGGGAGAGATGATTGAGAGATTCCGCGTGTGTGGGGTCGAGATGCAACGGCGTGATGGAAACCGATCCGGAAAAAATCGCGGCGTAATCCGTGTCCGGCTCCACGTCCTTGTCGATACGTTGCTCGAACAGCCAAAAATAACTGCGCCCGCGCGGATCTTTTCCTTCGCTGAGCTGGTTGCGCGTGATCTTTTGCGATTGCCGCGTGAATTTCACTCCGCCGTTCCACGGCTCCGGCACATTCACGTTGAGCAAAACTTGATCCTGCAATCCTTCTTTTAAAATCATTTCCGCCGTGGCCCGCGCCACGCGTGCGGAATTTTCGAATTTCACTTTTTCTTTTTTCGAGCACAGCGACATCGCCACCGACGGAATATGATGCAGCGCGCCCTCGCGCGCCGCGCCCACGGTGCCCGAGTAATAGACATTTTCGCCGAGATTGGCGCCGTGGTTGATTCCGGAAATTACCAAGTCCGGCTTTTCAGGCAAGAGTTTGTGCAGCGCCACGATCACGCAATCCGCCGGCGTCCCGTCAATGGCCCACTCCCGCTCCGCGACCCGATTGCACACGATCGGCTGGCGCAGCGTCAGCGACTGCGCCGTCCCGCTCTGTTCCCGGCTCGGCGCAACAATACTCACCGTGGCAATCCCTTCCAGCGCTGCCGCCAGCGCGCGAAGGCCTTCCGCCTGGTATCCATCATCGTTGGTCAGAAGTATGTGCGGCATGTTCCGAATCCAATATCAAGTTCCGAACTGTGCTTTATTGCCCCAGACCCAGGGGCCGTAACTGTTCGTCAAGAATATTCGCAACTGAAGCCGGCAGCAGATCGGTCCGGATCATTTCTCGGGCTTCTGCAATTTCAATCCTCAGATATCGACAAGCCAATCGGCTCCGCTGATCTTCACTCACCGTGAGCGGACGAAAACACAACACGTATTCAGTGTCTTCTTCGTTTAGAAACAGCTCGGTCAGAAAACATTAGTGATGTCTTTTTGCGTAGCCGTCGAGAAGCTTGAAAAGCCTCGCGTAGTTAGTATTCATCTCAAGCGGTTAGCGGACAGGCTTGAGGTATACAAAAATGGTCGGGACGACTGGATTTGAACCAGCGACCTCACGCACCCCAAGCGTGCGCGCTACCAGGCTGCGCTACGTCCCGACCGGGTGAAATACCCAACCGGCGAAATCGCTGGAACCAGCGACCTGGCCGACCCGGTCGGCCCGCGCCGAAAGCTTGGAGCGCGTCACGCAGATCGAGCAGCATTTTGCGGCTCAGAAGCTGCGCGGCCTCTTCCGCAGCATGATTGACGCTTCGGCTGTCCGTTTCGGCGGCGCTATTGTGCTCGCGGAGATGCCGCCGCGCGCCCGCGATGGTGAATCCTTCGTCGTAGAGCAGGCGCTTGATGCGGAAGACCATGTCCACGTCATCCTGACGATAAAGCCGGCTGCCGCCTGGGCTTTTCAGCGGCTCCAGCATCGGGAACTCGGTCTCCCAGTAGCGAAGGACGAACGGTTTCAAGTCGGCCAGGCGGCTAACTTCGCCGATGCGGTAGAGTTTTTTCTCCGTGGCGATTTGCGCTGCTGTGCCGTTGTTTGGCATCGGAAAGTCCTCCCGGGTGGAGGACGCCGCTATCGTAGCAGTTTCCAGGGGATTGATGTAGAGGGAGAGGTTCATTCGTCACGCTCCGAGTCGCCGCCGGAGGATCTCTTCTCGCGTTTGCGGAGGCGCTGGATGAAGCGGACGGGTGTGCCGACGTAGTCGAACTTGGCGCGAAGCTGGTTTTCCAGGAAGCGCTGGTAGCTGAAGTGCAGCGGCTCTTTCTGGTTGGTGAAAAT
>WNFI01116727.1_pt1 | contig 14542 bp, 9 predicted proteins | sample 5400471 | NCBI WGS metagenome assembly WNFI01 (sample SAMN13153348, study PRJNA577476) | soil metagenome | isolation source: 100 cm saprolite on Douglas fir-dominated hillslope | place: USA:California | collected 2013-09-17
TCGATGACCTTGTCGTTGACCTGGTTGGCCTCGACCAGTTGCCAGACCCGCTTGGTCAGATCGGGCGGCAGCACCCGCCGGTCCTGCAGCGTCCACAACCGTTCCAGGATGATCGCCAGGGCGACGACTGAAAACAGGATGATGGGCCCCATCATCAAGCCGCCGGCGCGCACGATTTCCCACATTCCCGTTTCTTCTCCGCAAGAGGTCCGACCGCGCATGATACCTAAGGCGGCTCGGATAAACCTGTCCGTGAGCGTGGCCTTGCGCGCTGAACAATTCCGCCGGCGAGGGAATCAGGGCCCGCACCGGGCCATGGAGACTCCTCACGCCTGCGTCGCTGTGGCGGCGCGGCGCGGGCTGTTAGAGTGCGCCACGAATGCAACGCAGATTCGTCAAGCAGCTGGGCCAGTGGTTGGAGGCGCGTCGCGACCACTGGTCGCTGCGGCTCTTCGGGCAGCGCCTCATGGATCCGCAGCTGTGGTCCCTGAACCGGCACGCCATCACGACCGCCTTCGGGGCGGGCGTGGCGATCGCTTTCATTCCGCTGCCGGTGCACACCGTGGTGGGCGTGCTGGCAGCCCTGTATTGGCGCTTCAATCTGCCGGTGGTGCTCGCCAGCTCCTGGGTGGTCAATCCGTTCACGGTGGTGCCCGTCTATTACGGCGCATACCGGCTCGGCACCCTGCTGCTGCACAGCCGGCCGCGGCAGTTCGCGTTCCAGCTCAGCTGGCGCTGGCTGGAGCATGGCCTCGGTCCGCTGTGGAAGCCCTTCCTGCTGGGATGCCTGGTCAGCGCGATCGTCTGCGGCCTGTGCGCGCGCTGGGGACTGGAGCTGGCCTGGCGCCAGGGCGTCATGCGCAAGCTCCGGCTGCGCCGGCGCGAGCCGCCGGCGGCAGGACGGACGCGCTAACGCAGGATCCCGTTGTCCAGCTCCACCACCCGATCCATGCGCGCGGCCAGCCGCGTATCGTGCGTCACCACCACGAGACTGGTGCCCAGCTCGCGATTCAGTTCCAGCAACAACCCGAATACCTGTTCGGCATTGCGGCCGTCGAGATTGCCGGTCGGCTCATCGGCGAGCACCAGGCGTGGCGTGCTCACCAGTGCCCGGGCGACCGCCGCCCGCTGGCGCTCCCCGCCCGAGAGTTGATGCGGACGGTGACGCAATCGGGCCGCCAGTCCCACCCGCTCCAGCAGGCCCGCAGCCCGTGCCGCGGCGTCGGCCGCTCCCATGCGCCGCACCAGCAGGGGCATGGCGACATTCTCCAGCGCGCTGAACTCCGCCAATAGATGGTGAAACTGGAAGACGAAGCCCATCGTGCGATTGCGCAGCGTGCTGCGCTCCTGCTCGGTCAGCGCGTGCAGGTCGCGGCCTTCGATTTCCACGCGGCCCGCGTCGGGCCTGTCGAGCCCGCCGAGGATCTGCAGCAGGGTCGTCTTGCCTGAGCCGGAGACGCCGATAATTCCAAGCCGTTCACCGGCACGCACCTCGAGGTTCAGGCCACGCAGCACCTCGAGGGTCGTCGAACCTTCCCGGAATCGCCGCTCTACCGCGCGGGCGCAGAGCACGGGTCCTGCAACCTTCGCCTGCACTTCAGTCATGTCGCAATGCCTCCGCCGGCTCGGTCAGGGCGGCTCGCCATGCAGGATACAGGGTTGCCAGGGCACACAGCAGAAAGGCCACCGTGCACACCCGCAGTACATCGCGCCCTTCCACGTAGGCGGGCAGCTCGCTCATGAAGTAGACACGCGCATCGAGGAACTGCGCGCCGCTCAGATGCTCGGCCGTGGCCACCAGCGCGCCGATATGATCGGCGATCAACCAGCCCAGCAGCGCACCGCCGATAGTGCCGGCGAGACCGATCAGCACGCCCTGCACCGTGAAGATGGCCAGCACATTGCGCGGCTGCGCGCCCAGCGTGCGCAGGATGGCGATCGCCGGGCGCTTCTCGCGCACCACCATCACCAGTGTCGCGACGATATTGAAGGCCGCGACCGCCACGACCAGCATCAGGATCAGGAACATCATCGTCTTGGTGACCTGGATCGAGCGGAAGAACGAGGAGTGGTTGCGAGTCCAGTCGCTGACGAAGAAGCCGCCGCCGAGCTGCAGCGCAAGATCGCGCACCACGCGCGGCGCGGAGAGCGGATCGCGCAGCGCGAGGCGCAGGCCGCTCACCTGGTCACCGAGCCGGTAGACGCGTGCCGCATCCTGCAAGGCGGCCAGCGCCAGTGCACTGTCGTACTCGTACATTCCGGAATGAAACAGGCCGCTGACGTGAAAGCGCCGCATTGTGGGCGTCAACCCCGCCGGCGTCACGCTGCCCTGGGGCGCGATGAGCACAACGTCGTCCCCCACCTTCACTTCCAGCGCTTCGGCCAGCGCGTCGCCCAGCACGATGCGATAGCTGCCGGAGGCGAGTGCGTCGATCGTGCCACCGCGGATGAGTTGCGTGAGGCTCACCGCGCGCCGCTCCTGCGCCGGCAGCACCCCACGCAACTGTGTCGGGACCGCCCGCGCGCCATGCACCAGCATCGCCTGCACCTCGATGTAGGGCACTGCCGCGACGACCCCGGGTTGCGCCTGGGCCTGCGCCTGCGCGAGACGCCAGTCGGGCAGCGGGCCGCCCAGGCCCATCAGCGTCGCGTGCGAAGTCACGCTGAGGATGCGGCTGCGCAGCTCGCGCTCGAAGCCGTTCATCACCGACAGCACGACGATCAGCACCGCTACGCCCAGCGCCAGGCCGAGTATCGAGACGATGGAAATGAAGGACAGCAATCCGTGCCGCTGCGTCGAGCGCAGGTAGCGCGTGCCGATCATGATTTCGTAATGCGCCTTCATGTTCTATTCATAGCGCAGCGCGGCCGCCGGTGGCGTTGCTGCGGCGCGCAGGGCCGGGTAGACCGTGGCGGCCAGCGTCAGCAGCAGCGCCGCGACACTGATCCACAGCACATCGCGCGCGTGCAACTCGGAAGGCAGGGTGGTGATGTAGAACACGTCGGCATCGAAGAAGCGGAATCCGAACAGGCGCTGGAGAAATGGGGCGATGTGAGCCACGTTCACGGCCACCAGCACACCCAACGCGACGCCGGCCGCAACGCCACACCAGCCAATCACCAGCCCCTGGGTGATGAACACCCGCAGCACCGTGCCGGGAGCGGCACCGAGCGTGCGCAGGATCGCGATGTCGGTGCGCTTGTCGGTGACTACCATGACCAGCATGGCGACAATGTTGAACGCCGCCACGCCGACCACCAGCATCAGGATCATCGCCACCATCGTCTTTTCGATGCGGATGGCGCGGAAGTAGCTGGCATTGTCCTGCGTCCAGTCGCGCACCACCGTCCCGGCGCCGGCCGCGGCCCGCACCGCCGGCATGAAATCGGGCACCGCCAGCGCATCGGCAAATCGCAGCCGCAGGCCGCTGGCGCCGCTCGCCTGCGGGGCGAAGGCCTGCACGTCGGCCAGCGAGGCGAGTGCCAGTATCTCATCGTGGTCCTGGATGCCGGCCGCGAACATCCCCGCCACGACGAAGACCCGGAGTCGGGGTTCCGGCGCCGCGGACTCACTCGCGATCGGCACCAGCAGGGTGACGGAATCACCCACGGTCACGCCCAGCTGCTCGGCCAGCGCCTCGCCCAGGATCAGCCGGTCACTGCCCGGTTCGAGCGCCGCCATGCGGCCGCTCACCAGGAGCGAGGCGAGCTGCGTCACCTCGCCCTCGCGCCGCGGATCGACGCCGCGCAGGGTGACGGGCAGCATGTCGCTGCCGTGCATGGCGAGCGCCTGCAGATCCATGTACGGTGCGACCCCGACCACACCGGGCAGGCTGCGCAGCCGGGCGCCCAGTTCGCTGAGGTCCGCGCTGGCCGCCGGACGCGCATCGACGATCCGCGCGTGTGCACTGAGCGCCAGCAGCCGCTCGCGCAATTCACTCTTCAACCCGTTCATGACCGACAGCACCACGATCAGTGCCGCGACGCCCAGGGCGACCCCGGCGAGCGACACCCAGGTGATGAAGGATACGAAGAAGGCGTGCCGGCGCGCCCGCACATAGCGCAGTCCGACGAACAGTGAAAGCGGCTGGAACATGAGCACGGCATTTAATCACGGGAGCCTCGGATACGGCGATCAAAGCGGATCGGCGTCACAGTTTTGCGCGACAGTCGGCTCGGGCCCCGGTGGCCCCTGGGGCCACGCCGCGGGCCGGTGCTATAGTCGAGAGCCTCCGATCTGGCGGACCGCCCTGGCATCCAAGGAGCAGCCATGAAAGCAAGCAGCCTGAGCCTGGCACTGACGCTGACCAGCCTCTGGTGCGCCGCTGCCACAGCCGAAACCATAGTGGTGGACGACCAGGTGGTGGTGCGGCCCTCCACGGTCGAGGTCCCCGCGCGCGGCCAGAAGATGAGCGTCGTCGAGGCGCGCTTCGGCGCGCCCCAGACCCGGCACGCGGCGGTCGGCACGCCGCCGATCACGCGCTGGGACTACGCCGGTTTCAGTCTTTTCTTTGAGAACGATCGCCTCATCGACGCCGTCGCCGTCGGCCCCTGAGACCTTCGGGTCCATCCCCGAACCTGCCGGCCGGCCCCGAGACTTGTAATCGGGCGCTGCCCAGCTAAGCTCGCGCGCTGAAATCCGTAACGAGCCGGTTGCCCGCGCACCGGCACGGTGACCTGTTGCATGTCCGTTCTGCTCCGACCCGCAATTCCCGCCCCCGGCCCTTCCCGGTTGCAGTGGCCTGCGCTGCCCACCGGCGCGCGCGCGCTGGCGCTGGCCGAGGCGGTGCTGGCCGATACGCGACCCTGGGTGCACGTCGCCGCTGATGTGCGCGAACTGGAACGGCTGGCGCTCGAGCTGCGCTTTTTCGGCGGCCCGGCGCTCGAGATCCTGACGCTCCCGGACTGGGAGACGCTCCCCTACGACCAGTTCTCGCCGCACCCGGACATCGTATCCGAGCGGCTGCGCACGCTCGCGCGTCTCGCTGACTTCCGGCAGGGCATCCTGCTGCTGACGGCCGACAGCCTGCTCACGCGCCTGCCGCCGGTCAGCTACGTCAGCGCACGCAGCTTTTCGCTCGAGCGCGGTGCAGCGCTCGCCATCGAGTCGCTCCGCCGGCGCCTCAGCGCGGCCGGGTATGCAAGCGTGAGCCAGGTGAGCGGGCCCGGTGAGTTTGCATTGCGCGGTTCGCTCTTCGATGTGTGGCCGATGGGCACGGAGCTGCCGGTCCGGATCGATCTGCTCGAAGATCGGATCGACTCCCTGCGACGCTTCGATCCGGAGACACAGCGCTCGCTCGAGCCCATCGACGCGCTGCGCCTGCTGCCGGCGCGCGAAATCCCGCTCGACACCGAATCGGTCCGCGAGTACCGCCGGCGTTTCCGCTTGCGGTTCAGCGGCGATGTGGCGCGCCTGAACCTGTATCGCGGCGTCAGTGAAGGGATCGCGCCGCCGGGCATCGAGTACTACCTGCCCCTGTTCTTCCCGGCCACCGCCAGCCTCATGAATTACCTGCCTGCCGACCTGGTGCTCGCCACTGAACCGGGACTCGACGCGGCGCTGGCCGCCTCGTGGCAGGCGATCGGCGCGCGCTATGAGCAATACCGGCACGATCGCGAGCGCCCGCTGCTCGCTCCCGAGGAGATCTTCGTCAGCCCGGCAGAGCTCGGCACGCAGCTCGCGGCGCATCCGCAGGTGGACCTCGGCGCAGCCGGCGGCACCGAGGCGAGCGAGCCCGGCAGTGCCTGCCTGGCGCCTCCGGACTTCAGGCTCGATGCGCGTGCCAGCGAGCCGCTCGCGCCGCTGATGGCCTTCCTCGACCAGTACCCGGGCCGCGTGCTGGTGGCCGCCGATTCCCCCGGCCGGCGCGAAGTGATCACGCAGATGCTCGTAGCCCACGGGCGCACGCCGCGCGGCGTGAGTGGCTGGGCGCAGTTCGTGGACGGCGGCGCGAAACTCGCCATCATCGTCGCCGGTGACGTGCGCGGCCTGGGGCTGCGCGACCCGCCGCTCATGCTGCTGACCGAGAGCCAGCTGTTTGGCACACGCGCCCGGCAGGAGCGGCGCCGGCGGCTCACCCTGGCCGATCCGGCCACGATTCTGCGCAACCTGCAGAGCCTCGAGCCCGGGGCGCCGGTCGTGCATGAGACCTACGGCGTGGGCCGCTATCTGGGCCTCGAGCTCATGCAGATCGGGGGTGAGACGGGCGAATTCCTGCTGCTCGAATACCGCGACGGGGACCGCGTCTACGTGCCCGTGCACGCGCTGCACCTCGTCAATCGCTACGCGGGAGGGAGCCCGGAGAGCGCCCCGCTCCATAAGCTCGGCACCGAACAGTGGGCCAAGGCCCGTCGCCGCGCCGCCGAAGCGGTGAGTGACGTCGCCGCCGAACTCCTCGATCTGCACGCCCGCCGGCACGCGCACCAGGCCGCGGTGCTGCGCGCGGGCGAAATCGAGTACCAGAGCTTCGCCAACGCCTTTCCCTTCGAGGAGACCGCAGACCAGGCGGACGCCATCGCCCAGGTGATCGCAGACCTCGGCCGCCCCACTCCGATGGACCGCATCGTCTGCGGCGACGTCGGCTTCGGCAAGACCGAGGTGGCGATGCGCGCGGCCTTCGTGGCGGTGCAGGCCGGCCATCAGGTCACGGTACTGGTCCCGACGACACTGCTGGCCGAGCAGCACCTGCAGAGCTTCCGCGATCGCTTCGCCGACTGGCCGGTGCGCATCGAGGCGCTGTCGCGGTTCCGCTCCAGGGTCGATGCCCACGCCGTGCTGGAAGGCTTCGAGAGCGGCCAGGTCGACATCCTGATCGCCACGCACAAGCTGCTGCACGTTGACGCCCGCGCGCGCCGACTCGGGCTGCTGATCGTCGATGAAGAGCACCGCTTCGGCGTGCGCGACAAGGAGCGCCTCAAGGCCCTGCGCGCCGAGGTGCACGTGCTGACGCTGACGGCCACCCCTATTCCGCGCACGCTCAACATGGCGCTGGGCGGCCTGCGCGAGCTCTCGCTGATCAGCACGCCGCCGGCCGGCCGCCTGGCGATCAAGACTTTTGTCTGCGAGTGGCACGGTCCGACCCTGCGCGAAGCGGCCCTGCGGGAACTCCGCCGCGGCGGCCAGATCTACCTGGTGCACAACGAAGTGCAGGGCATCGAGAAGGTGGCCAGCGATTTCGCCAGGCTCGTGCCCGAGGCGCAGGTGCGCGTCGGACATGGTCAGATGCGCGAGCGCGAGCTCGAGCAGCTGATGGTCGATTTCTACCATCGCCGCTTCAACGTGCTGGTCTGCACCACCATCATCGAAAGCGGCATCGACGTGCCCACCGCCAACACCATTCTCATCGACCGCGCCGACCGCCTCGGGCTGGCGCAGCTGCACCAGCTGCGCGGGCGCGTCGGGCGCTCGCACCACCGCGCCTACGCCTACCTGATCATTCCCTCGCGGCGCGCGCTCAGCGGCGATGCCGCCAAGCGCCTCGATGCGATCGAGTCGATGGAGGATCTCGGCGCCGGATTTCTGCTCGCCACGCACGATCTGGAGATCCGTGGCGCCGGGGAATTCCTGGGCGAGCAGCAATCCGGGGAGCTCACGGAGGTCGGGCTCACCCTGTACCTCGACATGCTGGAGCAGGCGGTTGTTGCCTTTCGCGCGGGCCGCACGCCGCAGCTGGAGCGCCCGCTCGCGGCGGTCAGCGAGGTGGATCTGCACGTCCCGGCCCTGCTGCCCGCCGATTTCGTGCCCGACGTGCAACTGCGCCTCGCGCTCTATCAGCGGATTGCCGCCGCTTCGGCGTTTGAACTGCAGGACATGGGCGGTGAACTGGTCGACCGCTTCGGCCCCCTGCCCCCGCCGGCCAGCAATCTGCTGCAGCTGGCGACACTGCGCCTGAGCGCGCGCGCCTTAGGGCTCCGCAGGCTGGACCTCGGGCCACAGGGCGGCAGCGTGCAATTCGAGGCCGAGAACAAGGTGGATGCGGCGACGGTGATCCGCCTGATCCAGCGGCCGGCACATGATTACCGCATGGAAGGCCCGCTCAAACTGCGCTTCAGCCGTGGACTGTCGGCCGTTCCGGCCCGCTTCGAGTTCGCCGCCCAGCTGCTGCAGGAACTGGCCGGTCCTGTCAGCCCGCCCAGGCCTGCTAACATAGGCGCATGAACGCACCGCGCTACGCCCTCATGGCGGCCCTGGGCCTGGCCCTCGTGCTGTCGCCCCGGCCGATCCCGGCCGCGCCCGCCGCCACGAACCTGTATCAGGTGGAGGTCATCATCCTCCAGTCCGAGGCTCAGCCCAGCGGCGAAGACCTCAACGCGAACGCCGAGGGACGGGGCTTCAACGGCCAGCTCGAGCGCGGCGGGACGCCCCCGGCGGTGGTACGCCTGCTGGACAGCTCCGAGATGCAGCTCGGCCGCCTGGCCGCGAGACTGCGATCGGGCCGCTCCTGGCGCGTGCTGGCACACACGGGCTGGATACAGGGCGCCACGGACTGGCCGCAGCACGCCGGACTGAAGCTCCAGGATCTGGGCATCGCCGTGCCGGGCTTGAGCGGCAGTGTCTACGTGGAGCGTGGCCAGTACCTGCATCTGGGCTTCGACCTGCGCCTCGGCGCCAATCCGCCCTGGTCCTTGAGCGAACTGCGCAAGGTGAAGTTCAACGAGAAGAACTACTTTGATCACCCGGGCTTCGGCGTCATCGCCATCGTCAGCCCGGCGCGCCCGTCCAGGGGCACTGAGACGGGGACCCGGACGGGCGGCTAGACCCGCTGCGGCCGGACGGGCGAACTTCCGGCGGGCGCGGGGGACCATGAGCGCACCGAGGGCAGAAGCCACTTTCGAGGAGGGCCTTCACCAGGCGCACGCGGCGCTGCGCTCGGGCCGCGCCGCTACGGCGGAGCGCTGCCTGCGTGCGCTCGAGGCGCGCGCTCCCGGCGAGGTCAACTGCCTCTGGCTCCTGGGCGCTGCCCTGCTGGCACAGGAAAAGATCCCCGAGAGCATCGTGACGCTCGAAGGGGTGCTGCGCCGCGCACCCGATTTTGCACACGCGCGCGTGGATCTGTCGCGCGCTTACCGGTGCGCGGGCCAGGCCCAGCGGGCGCGCGAGGAGGTGCGGCATGTCCTTGAAAAAGAGCCGCTGCACTCACTGGCCTGGCTGGCCTACGGCGATGCCCTCGTCGATCTCGAGCAGTACGCCGACGCGCGCGTGGCCTTCGAGCGTGCGCGGCTCAGTGACCCGCAGCGACGGCGGGTGGAGGAGGCCACCGCCGCCCTGGTTGCAGAGGACCGGAAGACCTCCGAGCGCCTCTTCCGCGCCATCCTGCAGACGGACCCCAGTCACGTCGCGGCGCTGTGCGGCCTGGCGGCCCTGTCGCTCGCGGCGGACCGGGCCGAAGATGCCGAGCGCCTGCTGCGTCACGCCCTGAAGCAGTGCGCTTGCCATCCGCTCACGTGGCGGGGACTGGTGCAGGCGCTGCTGGCGCTCGGACGCCTCACCGAAGCGGAGGCGGGTGCACGGCGCCTGACCCGGATTGAGCCCGAGAACCCGCAGAGCTGGATCACGATCGGCTCGGTGGCGACGCGGCTCATGCGGCAGGAAGAGGCGCTGGAGGCCTACGAGCAGGCGGCACAGCTCAAGCCCGGGGAAGTGCGGCTGCGCATGTCGATCGGCCACATACACAAGACGCTCGGGCGGCGGCAGGACAGTGAGAGCGCCTACAAGGCGGCCCTGGCCATGGCTCCCGGATACGCGGAGGCGTACTGGAGCCTGGCGGACCTCAAGAACTACCTGTTCAGCGATGCCGAGATCGCCACCATGCAGCAGCTGCTCGCCAGCGAAAAGACCGAGCGGCCCGCTGCGGCACAGCTGAATTTCGCGCTCGGCAAGGCTCTTGAGCAGCGCCAGCATTACGCCGACGCCTTCGGCTATTACGCCCGCGGCAACGCGCTGCGGCGCCTCGACGCACCCTTCGATGTCGGGCAGTTTGAACGCCGCACGGCGCGGATCCGTGCCTTCTTCGATGCGACTTTCTTTGCCAGGCACGCCGGCAGCGGGGATCCGAGTCCCGCACCGATCTTCATCGTGGGCCTGCCGCGCTCCGGTTCCACGCTGGTGGAACAGATCCTCGCCAGCCACTCGCGCGTGGAGGGCACCATGGAACTGCCCAATATCATCACCATCACGCACCAGTTTGACGACATGGTCGCGGGCCGTGACGGCTATCCCGAGACGGTGGGCACCGCCCCGGCCGGGTTGTTCGCCGCGCTCGGCGGCCGCTATCTCGGGGAAACCGCGCCGCTCCGCACGGGACGGGAGCGCTTCACCGACAAGCTGCCCAATAATTTCAGCCACGTCGGGCTCATTCACGCGATCCTGCCGCATGCGACCATCATCGATGCCCGCCGTCATCCGATGGACTCATGCTTCAGTGTCTACAAGCAGCACTTCGCCGAAGGGCAGACCTTCAGCTACGATCTGGAGGACCTCGGCCGTTACTACCGCTGCTACCTGTCCCTCATGGACCACTGGGATGCGCTCCTGCCGGGCAAGGTGCTGCGCTTCCAGTACGAGGACCTGGTGCGCGATCCGGAACCGAATATCCGCCGGCTGCTGGATCATTGCCGGCTGCCCTTCGAGGCTGCGTGCCTGTCCTTCCACGAGACGCGGCGTTCCGTGCGCACCGCGAGCGCCGAGCAGGTGCGCCAGCCGCTCTACAGCTCGGGCGTCGGTTACTGGCGCCATTTCGCCGCGGAGCTCGAGCCCCTGCGCCGCGCGCTCGGTGACAGTCTCGATCGACTGGCTGTTGACTGGGCAGGTCCGCTCAAAGGATGATCGCGCGGTACCAAAGACCACGGGTAAGCGCGAAATTAGAATATCAAGCGCTCAGGGAGTCTGCCAATGCGTACACGCAAACGGAATCACAGGGCACCCGGTCTGATCAGGGCGTCTGCCGCGGAGGCACGCGGTCCCTGCTCGGCGATCGGCCTGGCCGTAGCGGCGGCCATTGCCGGGCTGGCGGCACCGGCTACACCGGCGCTGGCGGCGGAAGCGGACAACTCGTCAACGGGGCGCCTCGAGGAAGTGATCGTGACGGCACGCAAGCGCGAGGAGAACCTGCAGGACGTGCCTCTGAGCATTGACGTGCTGTCCAAGAAGGACATGAGCAACCTGGCCATCGCAGGGTTCGATGACTATGCGGAAAAGGTACCGTCCATTTCCTTCATCAGCGTGGGCCCGGGTACGCAGTTCCTGGTCATGCGCGGTGCGTCCGACGGCAGCAATCCGACCTACTCGAATGCCTCTGCGACGGGATTTTTCGTCGACGACATGTCGACGAGCTGGGCCGGCGTACAGCCGGACCTGCACCTCTACGATATCGAGCGCATCGAGGTGCTGAACGGGCCGCAGGGCACGACCTATGGCGCAGGTTCCATGTCCGGCGCCATTCGCTACATCACCAACAAGCCCGACGTGAGCGACTTCAGCGCCGGCGTGGACTTCGGTGGCGGCACCATTCGGGGAGGGCAGCAGAACTGGACCTATGAGGGATTTCTGAACGCCCCGATCATTCCAGGAAAGCTCGCGTTGAGGGTTTCCGCGTACAGCGACTCCCATGGCGGCTTCATCAATAACCGGCTGACCACACGCACCTGGGTCAATACAGCCGTGTCCGACAACGCGGCTTGGGCGGGCAACAACTACAACCGCGAGCATGCCGAGGGTGGCCGGATCGCATTGAAGGGGGTCCTCAACGATAAATGGAGCGCCACGCTCACCTACAGCTATCAGCACCAGACCGCCCACGGGGCCTGGGACGAAGATCCAAACCTGCCGCCCCGGACTGTCGAGCGCTTCGGGCCGGAGAGCCACCACTTCGAGGCCAAGACGCTTGATTTCCACGTCGACGGCGACATCGGCATCGCGGACCTGGTCTTCGCGAGCACCTACTGGGCGCTGCCTACGCGCCAGCTGAACGAGTACTCACAATACATCGAGAATTACCAGGGTGGCGCCAACGAAGGCGTCACCTGCCTGAATGATCCGGTCTACGGCGATCCCGCGGCGGGTTACGTTGGCTGCAATGTGCCGCTCCAGTACTACGAATATCACACCAACCCGGAGCGCTGGTCGCATGAGCTGCGGCTCGTCTCCAAACCGGGCGGAAGCTTCCACTGGCTCGGCGGCCTGTACTGGGAGAAGACCCAGGACAAGAACTCGGGCAGCACCTACTACATGCCGGGGCTGCGGACGAACAGTCCAGCGTTTTATTATTACAACTACTATGCCGGCACCGCGCCAGGCTCCACCTCACTTCCCCCGGGGGAGTGGTACGCCTACCAGACGATTTCGGACTACAAGCAGACCACCGAGTTTGCCAACATCAGCTTCGACCTCACCGATAAGTTCACCGTCGAAGCGGGCGCGGTGCATTTCCATTCGGATTTCAGCTACTACAGCCCGTTTGGCCAGTTTGCTTACGCGGCGACGGCTCCGGCGCTGTCAGTGGGCTCATCGCAAAAATGGAACGGGAAGCTTGGCGTCAAATACAAACTCACCAACGAGGTGATGGTGTACGCCAACTTCGCACAAGGGTTTCGCGACGGCGGTACGAATTCAGGATTCCCCCAGAGTTGCTACAACAATGGCGTGCCGCACGACTACGTGCCTGACACACTCGACAATTACGAACTCGGCTGGAAATCCACGGGCCTGCAGGGCCACCTGCTGTGGAACGGCGCGGCCTACCGGATGAACTGGAAGCAGCTGCAGACGATCATCTACGACCCGGGCATATGCCCCCCGAGCAGTTTCTACGTCAACGTCGGAGACGCGCGCATCCAAGGCGCAGAATCGAACGTCGAGTACAAGCTGGACGAGCACTGGTCGCTCCAGGCGGCGGCCAGCTACACGGATTCGCATTTGATCTCCAGCCCATACGTCGCATTCCAGCCCAACGTGGGCGAGCGGCTGCCCTTCGTGCCGTACTTCAGCTGGAGCTGGAACCTGCGCTACGAGCATCCGCTGACCGCGGGCCTGCGCGGCTACGCGCAGATCGACATGGCGCACAAAGGGAACGTGTGGGACGACCTGCATATCGTGGGCTCGCACGGCTTGCCCAGGATCCTGCAGCCCGGCTACAACATCGCGAACCTGCGCTTTGGGCTCAATCCCGCGGGCGGCCGCTGGCTCGCCGAGCTCTACGTCACCAACGTCGCTGACGAGAATGCAATCGTCTACAGCAACACCTACAACTTCGATCTACGCGAGACGACGAATGAGCCGCGCGTCATTGGCCTGCGCCTCAACTATCGTTTCGGCAAGGAAACCAATTCGCAATAGCGCGCACCGACCGCTGCGGCGGGTGCTTCCCGGGGTCATGAAGACTCACCTCTCCCCTGTCGCTTGCTTGCTTTCACTGGGCCTTGCGATCGCCGCCGCGGCCGCAGAGCCGCCGGCGGACCTGATTCTGCTGCACGGCAGGATCCACACGCAGGACCCCAACCGCAGCGTCGTGCAGGCGCTGGCGCTCCGCGGTAACTCGATCGCCGCCGTCGGAACGGATCAGGCGCTGAGCGCCTTGCAGGGGCCGAAGACGCGGACGATCGATCTGGCGGGCCGTACGGTGCTGCCGGGCATGATCGATGCGCACGTCCATCCCGCCGAGGGCGCGCGGGACAGTGGCAAGTGCAGCCTCGAGGACAAGACGCTGACGCCCGCCCAGATCAGGACAACCGTGGCCGCGTGCCTCAGGGAGCATCCCGGCGATACTGCTGCCTGGTTCGAGGTCGTCCAGGTCAACCCGACCGGACTGACGCTCACGCGCCAGGATCTCGACTCGATGCTGCGCGACCGGCCGATGATACTGAGTGGATCGGACGGTCACACGGTCTGGGTCAATTCCGCCGCGCTCAAGGCCGCTCACATCAGCGCGGCGACCCGGGACCCGGTCGGCGGCAGAATCGAGCGTGATCCGAACGGCAAGCCCACCGGCACGCTGCGGGATTCCGCGGCCAACGGAATCTGGGCCGTGAAGCCGGAGGCCAGCCTCGAGCTCGAAGCGTCCCAGCTGGAAAAGGTCCTCCAGGCGATGCACGCGACAGGCATCACCTCCGTGCAGGACGCGGCCGTCAATGATCATTACATGCAGATCTACAAGCGCCTGTACGATACCCATCGGCTGAACATGCGCGTGCGCGGCTCCTACAGCCTCGAGAGCCTGCACGAGTCCGCCGCAGCCCAGATCGACCAGGCGATCAGCTTTCGCGCGAAGTGGGCCATCGATCCGGAGTTTCTCCGTGCCGACGCCGTCAAGATCTTCGCCGATGGCGTAATAGAATATCCGACGCAGACGGCCGCGCTGCTTGAACCCTACCTCGACAGCCATGGCCATCCGAGCGGTAATCGCGGCCCTACCTATTACGCGCCGGACAAACTGAATCGCATCGTCGGCGCGGCCGACGCTGCCGGATTTACCGTCCACATCCACGCGATTGGCGATCGGGCCGTGCGTGAGGCACTGGATGCCTTCGCGGACTCGAGGAAGCACCG
>WNFI01137593.1_pt1 | contig 14540 bp, 14 predicted proteins | sample 5400471 | NCBI WGS metagenome assembly WNFI01 (sample SAMN13153348, study PRJNA577476) | soil metagenome | isolation source: 100 cm saprolite on Douglas fir-dominated hillslope | place: USA:California | collected 2013-09-17
GTGGTGCGATAGCTGTCGATGCAGATCAGGACAATCGGGCTGGCCGTGACGGCCGCGGGTACGCTGCCTGCGGCGCTTGCCCCCAGCTGCACGAGTGGTCGAGTCTTGGCCGCCGACCGGTTCCACACGGTCAGGCGGTGCCCGGCGTTGACAAAGGAACGCGCCACGGCAGAGCCCATGAGGCCAAGTCCCAGGGTTGAGATATCACTCATGCACGGCCTCCGCAGCGAATGAACAGCGTTCCGGGAACCGGCGGCAGATCGACATGAGGGGCAGCTGCTGCCACCAAGGCGCCACATTAACAGGCGCGAGATGGATTATAGAGGGGCGCGAACGCGAGAATCTTGCACCAGGGGATTCACTGCCCGAAGATGGCCACCATCGACAGTTTCAGGCCCGTTGCTACGTTTGGGTATGACCATGGACGATCGGGGCGTTGCGCAGGCGCGGCAGATCCTCAACGGCCTCGAGCTTTTTCGGCGCGTCGAGATCCGCGATCTCGACGTCACACGGCTCGGCGGGCTCACCAATCTGGTGTTCCGCGTCGATCATGGCAATCAGCACTACGTGCTGCGCGTTCCGGGCAAGGGCACGGAAGAGTACATTAATCGTACGCATGAGGCCCGGGCGGCACGCGAAGCGGCGCGTGTGGGGGTCAGCCCCGCGGTGCTGCACGTCGATCCGGCCACCGGTGTGTTGGTAACGCAGTTCGTCGATAACGCAGTGGCCATGTCAGCGGAGACCTTCAGATCGGTGTTGGGCGCGCCGGGGCGCGCCGGCGCGGTGCTGCGCACTTTGCACAGGTCGGGCGCCGCCTTTACGTTTCGTTTTGAACCGTTCGCCATGATCGATGACTATCTGAAAGTGCTGGCGAGCAAGGACATCGATCTTCCGGTGGGCTACCACGACGTGGTGAGGGAAGCCGGAGCGGTGCGAGCTGCGCTCGCTGCACATGCTCTGCCGCAAGCCGCATGTCATTGTGACCCGCTGTGCGAGAATTTCCTCGACACGGGCGAGCGCATGTGGCTGGTCGACTGGGAATATTCAGGCATGAACGATCCACTGTGGGACCTGGGTGACCTGTCGATCGAGGGCGGGTTTAGCGAAGCACAGGATGAGGAGATGATGCGCGCCTATTTCGGTGGCGAGCCGCGGCCGACCGATCGCGGACGCATGATCATCTACAAGGCCATGTGCGACCTGTTGTGGACGCTGTGGGGACTGATCCAGCACGCCAACAGAAATCCGGTCGAGGATTTCTGGGCCTATTCGCTGCGCCGGTTCGACCGCTGCAAGAAGCTGATGGCCACGCTGGAGTTCCGCCGCCACGTGCACAACGTCCTGGCGAATTAGGGCGAGAGCGCCGGGGGCGTACCTTGAAATGAGCGCCGCGCTCGAAGTCCTTCGAGTTCCCGGCCCTTGATTCCTGGCCAAATGCCGCCGGTGCGATGAGGGGGCCGATCGGTCATTCCGTGATGATGCGATCGGCCCATTCGACCAGCGACACGAAGATACTGGGACTGCCGAATTTTGCGCCCCATTGCGCCAAGTCGGTGTCCGCAATTCCACGGGCGCGAGAACAGGCACCGCAGGCATAGATCTGGATCTTGTCCGCAACGACCTTTTGCAGTGCTTCCTCGAGTGGTGGCCAGCCAACCGGCACCACGGCCTTAGCCACGGACAGACGCATTAAGGAGACGGCTTCCCCGAGCAGGAAGATCTGCACCCTGTGCCCGGCTTCGGCGAGCGCATGAGCGTGGAGAAACGGGAAAGCCGCCTTGGTGGGATCGTCGGATCCCCAAGCACTCTTCATCATGACATTGAGCGGTGACTTCGTCTCTGCGGCTGCTGACGCTCCTGCTGCCATCATCAGAGGTAGCGCGGCGATGTGAGCTAATGCGTTACGACGACTCATGCTGGGCCTCCTTCGCCATCTTCTCTTTATGATGTTACGGAGGCGTCCCTACGCCAAGTTCTGCCTGGCTCGATTGCGATCATCCGGCACGATCAAATACTGGTCTATATTAATCAATCACTTGCGGAGGTTGTCGTCGCATGTCCAGTCTGGTCGAGGCACGTTTATGGCACACGCAGCCGGGCTTCGTCGCACTTGCCGACGATCACAGTCGCCGAGGCATCGGGGTTAAATTACCTCTGAACGGAATAGACACCGAGATCAGAATACAGAACAGGCCGGCACGACAAGTCCAAGGCAATCCAACAAATGTGGCAATACGTCTTTAAATTTCTTCTGACCGCAGTCGTTGTCGTTGCGATTGCCGGGATTGCGAAACGCAGTACATTCTGGGGCGCTGCCATCGCCTCCCTGCCCCTGACGTCGCTGCTTGCCTTCGTATGGCTGTATATCGATACCGGCAATGCTCAACGCGTCGCTGATCTGTCGCACGGCATCTTTTGGCTGGTGCTTCCCTCTTTGACGCTATTCGTCCTGTTGCCGCTGCTGTTGCGCGGTGGCGTGAATTTCTGGCTGGGTCTTGGCGTCTCGTGCGTTGCAACGGCGGCAGCGTACTTCGCGATGACGTGGATCCTCAGTCGGGTGGGCATTCGCGTCTGAGGCGCAGGCACTGACCCAGACGTCATTCGATGGGCGCTCACCGCGCGTGGCGAATTCGGATCAGCTGAACATGGTAGCCATCTATGCTCCGCCCTCTGCCGAGTCGGCAGTTGAAAACGCAGCGTAGAGGCTGTCGAGCATCGGCCTGACTGCGCGCAGCAGCGCATCATCGTCCGGCTGCAGCGCGCGTGCGCCGGCCACCAGCGTGGCCAGGCCCGCCGCCTCCGCGACCGGAAGTCCGCCCACGTCCAGATAGTGCACGAGCGCGCCCAGCCGTCGTAGGCCCGGGTCCTGGTCCAGGCCGAAGCACACGGCCAGCACCTCAAAGGTGACCCTGGCCTCCACGTGGGTGAATGGCGCACCGTCGAAGTCAAAGCCGACTGCTTTCTTCGGGCACTTCCTCGTGTCCTTGAGCCAGAGAAACCGGGCCTTGGGGTCAATGAAGCGCTGGATCAACCAGGCGGAACAGACCCGATCGATCCACAGCCGCTCGCGCGTCGCCCATGTGCGGCCGGCGAATTTCCTGCGATCCAGTCGTGGCAACGCTCGCCTGGCCGGGTGGGGCTCCCCCGGCGAGTAGCGTGCGTTCAGGTCCGCCTCCAGTTCCGCCAGCGCACTTTCAATCTGGGCGCAGGGCTCGGCGGGAAAAAAGTCGATGGCCCCAATGCCAGCAGCTTCGCGCTGCAAGGCGGCGAGTCGTTGACGTGCAAGCGGCTCGGCCAGCCGCGGCAGGGCCTGGCGTAGCACGACGAGTCTTCCCGCGATCTTCTCGTACTCTACGGTCCGGTCGAACAGCACCCTGAAGCCGCCGCCGCCGGAGCCTGCAGGTTCCTTCTCACATTCCACGACGTACGCTGTTCCACCACCTTGGGCGATCTCGGCGCACTGGCGCTCAAACAGGGCACGGGCGCGATCGGAATCCGGCAGGACGTACACGCCGTCGCGCAGCGCACCGGCTCCGGAAGCCTTCAGCGAACGCCAGACCCGCATGCGCAGGGTCTGATTGCGTCCGGGCAGGTTGGCCACGAAGACCAGCCACTGGGAGGGTTGCATGTAGTATCCTCTATGTGAGTGTAGTATAGTCTACATCACCTCCACCGCCACCCCCGGCCGCGCCTGACCGGAAGGAGTCCGCCGTGAAATGGGTGACCCGCGAACGTCCCAAAATAGACCGGATTGCCTGCCCCTGGCTGATTCTGCGGTTCATCGATCCGCAGGCCGAGATTCTCTATGTGCCAGCCGCGAATGTTCTGGCGGTCGCCCAGGCCAAGGGCGCGCTGCCGTTTGACGTGCCTGGTGTAGAGTTGACCCATGACGGGCCAAAATGCAGTTTCGACGCCTTTCTGGCGCAGTACCACCTGGACGATCCGGCGCTGGCGCGCCTAGCCGCCATAGTCCGCGGCGCGGATACCAGCCGGCTCGATCTGGCCCCGCAGTCGGCCGGTCTCTATGCCATCTCCCTGGGGCTCTCTGCGGTCTACGCCGATGACCAGGAGCTGTTGCACTACGGGCTAGTCATGTATGACGCCCTGTATGCGTGGTGTGCCCATCTGCAGCATGAGACACACGGTTGGCCGCCGGCCGAATATCGCGTTGCCTCCTGATCGGCGCGCATAGAAAATCATAGAAAGGAGATCCTCCATGCTCCGCCTGCACTTCCCATTCGCGCTGTTGATCGTCACTGTCGCTGCGACGGCTGAGGCCGCCGATGTCGATTGGGGCAAGGTCGACCAGATCCTGGGCAAACCCGGGGCCATTCAGGCGGGAGGTGTCCACAAATGGGGACTGCCGCGCACCGACCTCAGGATTACCGTGGATGGCATCGCGCTCAAGCCCACCTTGGCGCTCGGCACCTGGGTCGCCTTCCTGCCGTCGGAGGGCGGCGCGATGATGATGGGTGATCTGGTCCTGGGCGAAGACGAAGTCAGCCCAGTAATGAAGCGCCTCATCGAAGGGGGCGTTGACATTACCGCGGTACACAATCACCTGCTGCGCACCTCACCGGCCGTCTTCTATATGCACGTGGCCGGGCACGGCGACCCCGTGAAGTTGGCCGAGGCGCTGCGCGCGGGACTCTCGCTGAGCCACACCCCATTCGGCGCGCCCCCAGCGGGTGCTCCGCCGGCAGCCATCGATCTCGATACGGCTGCCATCGAGTCAGTGCTCGGATTCAAAGGCACGGCCAACGGCGGTGTGTATCAGTTCGGAATTCCGCGCGCGGAATCGATTTCGGAGGCGGGCCTGGTCATCCCTCCATCGCTTGGAACAGCCATCGCCATCAACTTTCAGCCCACTGGCGGCGGCAAGGCAGCCATCACGGGTGACTTCGTCCTGCTGGGTAGCGAAGTGAATCCGGTCCTGAAGAGCCTGCGGGATCACGGCATCGAAGTCACGGCGTTGCACAGCCACATGGTGGAGGATTCGCCGCATCTGTTCTTCATGCATTTCTGGGCCGTGGACGATGCGCTGAGCCTGGCGCAGCGTCTGCGCGCGACGCTGGATCTCGTGAACATCAGGCGTGGAGCCTGAGCCGAACCGGCTCGAGCGGGGACCGGGCCGGCAAGGCCCGGAGGGATCTTCGATGCATGGCGACCAGCGCCGCAGGATCTCCGAGCTGGTGCGGTATTTCCTCCGCCTGGGGCTGCTGGGCTTTGGCGGACCCGTCGCGCTCGTGGGTCAGATGGAAGGCGAACTGGTCACGAACCGAAACTGGCTCACCAGAGAGCAGATGCGCGAAGCCATCGCCGTGTGCCAGTCGCTCCCCGGACCGCTTGCGATCCAGGTTGGCATCTATGTGTCGTATCTGCGCGCCGGAACATGGGGCGCGTGGACTGGCGGCTGGGCCTTCATCCTGCCCAACTTTATTATCGTGGCCGCGCTTGCGGCTCTGTACGTTCACGCCGGCGGCCTGCAGTGGGTGGCCGCCGTCTTTTACGGCGTCAGTCCGGCCGTCATCGCCCTGATCCTCCACTCCTGCTACCGGCTCGCAAAGCTCGGGCTCGAAGACGGGATGCAGTGGGTCATCGCGGCCCTCTGCTTTTTGGTGACGCTCGTGCTGCACGCCGAAGTCGCGCTGCTGTTCCTCGCCGCGGGCATTCTCGGCATCCTGTACTACGGTGTCTATCGCGCCCGGCCTCCGACCTCCATCACGCTCTCCGCCATGGCAGCGCTGGCGCCCCACGCCAAGGCCGGCACTCTCACCAAGCTCGGGCTGTTCTTCCTGAAGGCTGGCGCACTGACCTTTGGCAGCGGGCTCGTGATCGTTCCCTTCCTCCAGCAAGGCGTGGTCCGACAGTACGGGTGGCTGGACGAACGCGACTTCCTCATCGCCGTGGCGATCGGCATGATCAGTCCGGGCCCGGTGGTGATCACCGCCACCTTCGTGGGCTATCTGGTGGCCGGATTCTGGGGCGCGCTCGTCGCCACGATTGGCATCTTCCTGCCCTCCTTCATCCTCGTGCAGGTGGCTGCACCATTGCTGGCCGCACATCGGGCCAACCGCCACATTCAGGGCTTCGTCAAAGGCACTTACGGGGCTGCCATAGGCACCATACTGGGCGCCTGCGTACTGCTCGGGAGCATTGCCATCGGCGACTGGCTGACCGTATTGATCGCCCTCGCTTCCCTGGTGGCCTTGTTTCGCTGGAAGCTCAGCAATCCGTTGCTGATCCTCATCACCGCCCTGGTCGGGATCGTGGCCTATCCACTGCTCCACCCGACCTGGCTCATGCTGAAGTGACGGGCATGCCGGCAGCAGGATTCCGAGGGCGGCGATGCACGATGGTGGGCCTGATCGTCGGATTGGGCCTGCTCCAGGCCCAGCAGAACTCCCTGGCGGCCGCCCTGACCGGACCCCTGGTGCTCGAATCGACGATCGTTCTGGAGCATGTCAGCGGGCGGCTTGATCACCTGGCCATCGATCCGCAACGCGAACGCCTGTATGTCGCCGAGCTCGGCCAGGACAGCCTGGGCGTCGTCGACCTCAAGATGCGGATCGTGATGCGGACTGTGGGCGGCCTGCGGGAGCCGCAGGGTCTGGGCTACGTCCTGTCGACGGACACGCTGTACGTCGCGAACGGCGGCGATGGATCCGTGCGCTTGCTCCGGGGCGCTGATCTCAGTGCCACAGGACGGATCGAGCTGGGAGCCGATGCGGACAACGTCCTGGTGGATGGCGCGAGCCAGCGCGTCTACGTCGGCTATGGCAACGGCGGCGTGGCCCTGATTGACGCCGTGCGCGCCAGGAGGATTGCCGAAGTCCCGCTGAAAGCCCATCCGGAGAACATCCAGATTGATCCGTCACTCCGGCAGCTCTACGTCAATGTGCCCGACACCCATGAGATCGCAGTCATTGATCTGGCCGCGGGCCGGCAGACCTCGAGCTGGCCCACGCTAGAGCTGGCCGCGAACTTTCCCATGGCGATCAGCGGCACCGGTCTAGAACTCTGGGTCGCGTTTCGACATCCGGCCACGATCGCCGCTTACCGCACGCGCACGGGCGTGCGCATTGGAACCATCGAGACCTGCGGTGACGCCGACAATATTTCGCTGGACGCCAGGCGCTCGCGCCTCTACGTGACGTGCGGTGCCGGCGAGATCGATGTACTGGAGTGGGCGAATGACAGGTTTAGATCCGTCGGAAGAATCTCCACCAGAGCAGGGGCGAGAACCTCGCTGTTCGACCCTGACCAGGATCGCCTGTACGTAGCGGTGCCCGCGAGCTTCGGGCACCCAGCCGCCATCTACGTGTATCGTCCAGGGATTCTGTAATTCGCTCCCACTGCGTAAATGACGGACTGGTACGTTTTGCCGAGTGATCGGGTGAGCGCAATCGGCCGTGGATTCAACCGGTCGGATCGCGCAAAGCGATCAGTTCCAGAACCATTGGCGTCACCACCACACTTTCCGGATCCTGCTCCGCCAACTGGAGCTCACGGATGACGTTCTGTGTCCACGCGTCGGACACTCGGCCGAGCGCGCACAATCGCTCGACATTGGTCGCAACGAATCGAGCGGGCCACTGCCACATCAGTTCACCAGGACGCGCAGCGAACACCAGTGGCCGAACCGAAGTCAGTCGAAAGCCGCTCTGATTTAGAGCCGCGATAAGGCTCGCCGCCACGTCCGGCTCACCTCCGGCAGCCCGCCAGCTGGCCATGACCTCCAAGACAAACTCCCGGAGGTGCGGTCGTGCCGGGGCAAACTGCCAGCTGGCATAGTCCACGTACTCGTGAAAGACGGCCACCCCTCCGGATCGGAGGGCATCGTGTATCCAATCGACGAGCGCGGTCACCGAGGGCACGAATGAAGCCACCCATCGGCACCAGACCATGTCATTGCCGGGCGGGGCAGGAGCGACCATCAGATCCGCCGCCATCGCCTGAACCTGTGTGAGGCGCCGCTCCCGTGCCGTCGCCTCAATCAGCTGGACAAATCGGGTCGATCGTTCCACGGCGAGGACTCGTCCGGACGGACCCACGGCCTCCGCCAAATCGGTTGTCGCGTACCCCGGCCCAGCACCGACGTCGATGACCCTCCACCCGGGCCGGAGTCCCGCGCTCCGCCAGGCGCTGAGCATGCTGTCGCGCCACACCCGGTGCTGGAGCCCAAGCCGCGCGACTTCGGCGTCCTGAGTGCCCAACACGTAATCGCCGGATTCCGTCGTCATGGTTTCTCCAGAATAGGCGTTGACCCCACGACGGTAGCCGGACGCCAATCGCCTGTCTTCCCAATTCTTGCTTTCAAATTCACGTGAGCGCGCCGCTTCGGCATTGCGGAGGGCACCGCGAAGGCTCACGTCAAATCGATCTTGCTGAAGCTTGACGCGATCAGCCGGACGGAAGCCGTCGCCGTGGCGCACAAGCGGGGTCTCGTGCACCTTAATTCTTTTGCCGGTGGTCGCTGACGCCTGCCTCGCCGAAAACTCAAGGCTGCGGCCACGTACGGACGCTACTCCCGGATGGAACTCCAGCGGGGTTTCAGCTCGGGTAGCGTTGTGACGCGCCCCGCGAGATTCGAACTCTTGACCTTCTGGTTTGTGGACGCATTTTGACAAGTACGGGTATATATTAATCAACCACGTGTAGCGCTTGCCCGTCGCAAATAAGCCCGCCTTAGGCACGTTCCAGGCACGGCAAGTGTTGGTCCGGCACCTGTCCCGATGATTTCCACGGCGGAGTCCCTGAGCAAGCGGAACCCGCGGCCAAAACAGATCAACCAAGCGGCGAAGTTGACGGCCGGACAACGGACGTTGGCACGGCATGCAGGACATTGAACACGGCGCCGGTGTGACATAACACAGCCAGCCTTTGTCATATTTCCGTGTGACTACGCGCGGCGTATATTCGCGCCTTCACTAGCAGCAATTTCGGGCACCCGGGACTGATCCGCGGGGAAGCATCGACGCTTCCCCCAAATGCCCGCCCGGTGCGCTTGCGGAAGTCGTGTCGTGGGGGAGCAGCGTCACAACCAGAGGAGAGTGTTTATGAACGCAGTTCGATTCAAGCGGTACGGGATGCCGATCGTCGTGCTCGCCACCTTCGCGTTCGTCCTGGCGGAGGTGCTCGTGCGCGGCGGAGGCGTGCAGTCGCTGCCGCAGCCCCAGCCGATGTTCAGCGATGCACAGCTCGTCTCGACCGATATGACACCGCCGACCGAGGCCCAGTGCGAGTTGGTCGGTCGGCGCTGCTTCACGCCCCAGACGGTGCGGGCGGCCTATAACATCGAACCCCTTTACGCGACCGGACTCGACGGTACGGGTCAGACGATCGCAATCGTTGATTCATACGGCAGTGACACCATTGCGCACGATCTGCATGTCTACAACCAGGCATTCGGCCTTCCGGCGATGTGCGGTGAGGAGGGTGTGACGTGCGCTGCGGGGATGCCGACTTTCAGCCGCCTTGCGTTGCAAGGATCGCCGGCGACCGTCGCGCCGCCGTCCACGAGCCGGGGCACCGGACAAGAGAACAAGGCAGCCTGGGCGCTTGAGGTGTCGCTGGATGTCGAGACGGCGCACGCGATTGCGCCGATGGCGAACATCGTGCTCGTGACCACACCGACCGCGGAGACGCTCGGCGTACAGGGCTTCCCGCAGATGATGGCGGCGGAGGACTACGTCGTCCAGCACCACCTGGCGACTGTGATCTCCCAGAGCCTGGCTTCCGCCGAGGACGCGTTCAGCAGCACGCAATCGCTGCTCAGACTGCGCTATGCGTTCGTGCACGCCGCCCAGAACGGCGTCACTGTGCTCGGCGCCTCCGGGGACGGCGGCAGCGCCAATGTCGCGAAGGCTCCGGTGGGCCATGGAGGCTCCCTGATCCCCTACCCGACGGTCGAGTGGCCGGCCTCAGACCCGCTCGTCACCGGCATCGGCGGCACCTACCTGTGCGCCGACCCCAATAATACTGAGTCTCGGGCGGCGGACAGCAGCGCCGGGCCGTCCAGGTGCCTCGCCAATCCCGGCGCAGCGGAGGCCGGTTGGACCTTCTCGGGCGGTGGCTTCAGCCACGTGTTCAATAGACCGGCCTACCAGGACACGCTCCCGGCTGGCTCGACTGTGATCGGCACGATGCGCGGCGTGCCCGATGTCGCGTTCCAGGCGAGCGCAGGCACCGGTGCGCTCGTGTACATCACGCTGCCGCCTGACGGCAGCGGCGGCCTCTTTTGCGGCGGTGCCCCGTGCAGCACGGGTTGGTACGACATCGGGGGCACGTCGCTCTCGACGCCGCAGTGGGCGGGGCTCATTGCAATCGCCGACCAGTTGAACGGTGGCGGACTCGGCCCGATCAACACGGCCCTGTAGAAGATTGGTGCGGATCCCGCCCGCTACTCGAACGATTTCTTCGACATCACGCGCGGCAACAACCAGACCGTCTCGACTATTGCCGGCTATCCGGCGACGACCGGGTGGGACCCCATCACCGGTCTCGGTACACCTAACGCGACGAATTTGATCCCTGACCTGGTATCGGCCGTGCATGGCAACTAGAGGAAGCAGGAAGATCTCGCTGCTGTGGACCCATGCGCAGCAGAGCGAGTTTTAGAGCAGCACCGGGAGGCCCCCTGCGGTGGGCCTCCCGTGTGCTTCCCCGTCATGTTGACGGTCTAGGGCTGGACTCTCCGGGTCTATGACGTTGCCCCGTTTGTCGGCAGTCCAGCGCTGGAGAATCGCCGCACTCAACGCACTACCCGCGGGCGACAACGCCTTCGCTTCGCGCCCACGCTACTTTGAGCGCGGCAGCCAGAAAGCCAGACGGACACCGTTTTGGGGTCCCGCCTGGGGCGCCCTGGCAACGCGTCTGCACCTGCTCACGGTCGACTTCGAAACAGGGTGTAGCCCTTGTGACCGACGACCACACCCACCATGTGGCAACCAGGAAAAGGCTCGTTGACGAGTTCCTCCGAGGTCATGGCTCTGACTTTTACAATGGATGCGGCGTGGTCGTCATAAACCGCGAACCCTGAAGAGCGCACAACGGTCACGGAGCTCCACGACTCGTCCGCGTTGAAGCACACCACCAGCAAGGTTGATGGGGCCATATAGTCGGCAACCACGTTCGTCCGCCCGGACACAAAGTCCGTTTTGAAGCGCTGTCCATCGGTCAACTGGAGCGCGCCGCTGCGGGTCGCTATGCCGGCGACAAAGTCGCCCTCATATCGATTGCCGTTGGCGTAGGTGTAGACCCCTCGACCATCGTACCGGCTGGCGTAGAATTCACCTTCGTAGCGATCGCCGTTCGCATACTCGTACACGCCCTGCCCTTCCAACTGCCCCGCCACCAGCGTCCCGGTAAAGGTGCCCGTGAGCTTGCCCTTCAAGAACCAGGCCAATCGGCCCTCACCGTTGGCGATGCCCGAGACGCACTCACCGGACCAGGAAATCGATTCGCGGGCCCGTGGTCGCGGATTGACAACCTTGCAACCGTTTGGATCGGCGATCCACTTCTGTTCACCGGCCTGCTGCGCCACCGACACCAAGGCTGTGGCCGCTGCCGCGCATGTTGCCAGGCACTTAAGAAAAGCCTGCGGCATAGTCACCCCACTCCCCTTAGCCGTCGAGCTGGAGTCTTGACACAATGAGTCCCGGACGGCGGAGGTTAGTACTTCACTCTAGCACGCACCGATAGAGTCGAGTGCCTGGTGCGAGGGGCGCTTCTGGGGGTACCGAGTCCCCACGTGAGGTGCGATCATCGGCCCGCCCACCCTTCCTGTTCTGAACAGCCATGCGACTTGGCACTCTGCAGGATTTCGCTGAGGGAGATCTCGACATGAAGACGCTCGCGATTTTTGGACTCCTCGTTGCCACTGCACTGGGCATGGCAAGTTGTGCGCGCAACTCAGGCGCACCGATCACGCAAGAGGAATTGATGCGAAGGGCACAGGCTATCGTGGATGCCATCGCCAGCGGGGATCGGGCGCCGTTTGAGCAATACTTTGCGGCGGACAGCATCATCGTTGACGAGACGGGTCACATCATGGACAAGAAGGCTTTCGTCGCCGCCCAATCACCGTTGCCCACGGGCTATTCGGGCTCGATCAAGCTGGTGAAACCGCAGAGCCGCATCATGGGAGACACGGCTGTGTTGAGCTACGACCTGGATGAAACGGAGACCATTTACGGCCACGAGATGAAGGCCCGCTATCACGAGACGGACACCTGGGTTCGACGTGGTGGCGAATACCAGATTGTCGCTGAGCAGGTATTGCGGTACTACGAAGACCCGGCGCCGGGCGATACGGATGCGAAGCATTACCCCGATTATGTGGGCACGTACCAGCTCGCACCCGGCGTCGTACTCGCGATCTCGGCTGAAGGCGACCAGTTATTCAGGCAGAGAATGGGCCGGACCAAGGAACTGCTCCTTCCTGAAGCACCGGACCTGTACTTTCGCAAAGGCGTCGAAGGCCGGTTGCTGTTTCAGCGGGACGAGCGGAGAAAGGTCATTGCGCTGATCGATCGACGCAACAATGAAGATGTGGTCTGGAGAAGGCTCGCAGTCATGGCAAAGTGACGATCGATAAGATCCCTGTGCGCGCGAGGCGCTATTGCCAGGATCGGCGTGATAAATCTGCAGCAGGGGCAACCCTCGTGGTGGCAACCTGGACCTCTCTACTCGGGTGCCCATCATTGCTGGAATCGACGCGGTTGCGCGACTGGACGTCGAGCGTTACTTGGATTGCGAAGTATCCGCAGCGTCAGGACTCGACGGCGATGTGGAGCCCACATTCCCAGCGTCCTTATTTTCCGGTGGTGCCTGAGTTGATGCACCCGCCGCCGGGCTTATGGGTGAGGCGCTCGATTCGGCACATACGTTGAGATCGCCGCCTTTGATGAACCCTGCTGGGGTAGCTCGCGCCACATGCGCGGAAGCCACAGGTAATTCCTTGTCACCGTCGACTTCTACGATACCGACCTGGCAGGCTACCAAATGCCAATGCTGGGGCGACTGAAAGCGAAGTCGGTAGTGCTTGCCACTTTCACTGTGAAATCGCAGGGCTGCCGTGCACATGACGGAATTTCCTCCACCCTGTTCTGTAGACTCAGCAAACACGGCTAAGTCCGCATCGCGGGGCAACTGCACGGCTTGTTCATGTTCTTTGACGGTCAGGACACCTACACCCAGTTCCGTGAGCTTGGGCAACTGTTTCGGATCCACCGAACACGCCGAGTGAGTTGACACTGTTACGGTCACCCACTTCTTCTGCAATAGGGGGATGTTTCGGAATGTCGCGAGATCCGGAACCTGAATCTCGACCGCAACCGGATGGTCTCCCAAAGCATTGGGATCAACTGTGAGCGCCCTCGCCACGCCAAACGCCGATGCTACCCAAGTTCCCATAACCCACCCCCTCAAACAGGCATGGCACCAATGTACTGTTTTTCAGACTGCGTGCAACGTTCGCGAAGCCTCAGATGGCCGCCGCAACCAGCGTATTCTTCGAGATTTCCAGCACGCTCGCCAACTAAGGTCCTTACCCATGGCGAGTACTACAGTGTCCATGGCCACAGGCCACATTGCTGAGGCATGACACGTACTTTCCCCTTGAGAACAACAATCCCGCGCAGATCTTGGCCGACCCCGACGCGCATCTGTTCTTGTTCACGTCCCCGGACTCAAAAACCCGCCGATCGTCGTACCGTACTGCGGCCAGAGTTGGATGTCGTTGTGCCCGGCGCCGGGCACCTCTATCGCCGAGACACCACCGGGAGGAAATGCGGCCACCAGCCGCCGGGCGTGCCGAGGAGCGATGACCTTATCGTTTCCTGCAATCAGTGCCAGCGTCGGGCACGAGACCCTCGGCGCATAGTTCACCGACTCAAAGCGGTCTCTCGCAAGCCAAGACACGGGCAGCCAGGGCAGCGCTTCCTGCCCGACGCTCACGAGGCTGTCGAACGGTGTGACGAGCACCAGGCGACTGCTGCCACCGTACCCGCGATAGTTTACAAACACCCAAGTCCGATCCGGCACCGCGCGAGCGAACGCCTCTGCGCTGTCCGCCACCGATTCCGCATTCCCACCAAAGTAAATGGCCGCCGATGATCCGGGACGCCGCACTACCCAAAGCTGCAGTACCGCTCCGGCAACTGGAAAGGGCACTGCCTCCCCCACGCCACTCCCGCTCGCCGGTGTCGGGTAGTAGATGAGCGATCGTTGCCGCGCGTAGACGAAAACGCACAACAGGGCATACGGGATGAGCACGAGTCCAAAGAGTTTCAGCATCGTTCGTCCCCACATCTTCCCTACGACGGCACAGCTCGCCAGAACACCGACACCCCGACGCGGCCAGGCGGTTTGCAGGCTTCCTCGCCACCCTACTCTTTATTCTTGGGCCTGCAGCCGATTCCGATGACACCCCCTTTAATCTGATCTGCTCTGCTGCTCCCATGCCTGAGTAGCCGGGCGACTCAACGGCGTCGGACTCCCGACCTTCTGGGTCCTAATTCGTCGGGGCGCGCCTAGGG
>WNFI01378025.1_pt1 | contig 14540 bp, 17 predicted proteins | sample 5400471 | NCBI WGS metagenome assembly WNFI01 (sample SAMN13153348, study PRJNA577476) | soil metagenome | isolation source: 100 cm saprolite on Douglas fir-dominated hillslope | place: USA:California | collected 2013-09-17
CACCAGCGACCTTCACACGGTCAAGCCCTGGTTTCAAGGTAAGCTGCCCTTCTCTTTCAATCTGCCCGACGTGGCCGGATCGCCTTACACGCTGATCGGCGGCAAGGCCGTTTACGTTGGACTGAACCCTGGCGCTGAACTTCTCTATCAGGGGGGCAAACACAAGATTTCTGTTTTTATCTTCCAAGCGCACGACAACGGAGCAAAGACGCCAGTCTGGAACCACGATGTCTCCTTTACGGTCAGCTCCTGGACTGCGGGCGGCCGGCAATGCTATCTGGTGACCGATGCGAGCCAGAACGAAGCCGGACAATTGGTCGCAATGTTCCAGGATGCGAACCGGTCGTAGCTCTGACAGCGCGGCGCTTTTATGCGACGGCGAAAGCATTCTGCCTGTTGATGAGACTATCCTTTTCCACTCGGCTTTTTTGGCAGCGGAATGGGAATGATCCGCGACATGAAGCGGTCGGTCAGTTGCCAAGCATCGCCATCCCGCGCCCATACGTCCACTACAAAATACTGACTGGCGACACTCTTCCCGTGGACCGTCGATTTCCCCTGACCCAAAAATTTTACCAGCATGATCTCCGGGTATTCCTGGGCTGACATTTGCGCGAACATCGTCGGGACCGGGTTTTCCCGACCTGCCTTCATCCAATCCTCTCCGGCAATCGCGCTGCCGGTCTGGTTCGGCATCCACACTTTGAAGTCCTCTGACAACATCTTCCCCAACGCGGCTTGGTCCTTTTTCTCCAGGGCCCGCACAAGATCATTCTCGATCTGCCAGAATTGCGTTACCTGCCTGGTCGCCGTCATGATCTTGGGCGAGCCCTGTAATGGATCGAGTTTCTCTGGGGCCGAAGCCTGCTGAGGTCTGGCGGCTTGCTTGGTTTGCGCAGTCAGCACGCAGGATGCGACCAGAACGAAGGCGGACAAGCAGCATGCGCGAAAGGTGCTTCTCATTTTTATAAGCTCCTGGTTGGGTTTTGGCGATTTTAGTAGAGACGGCTCTGCTAGACAAAAATAAGGCCGCTTGAAAAGCAAGCGGCCGTGGATCTTCAATCAAGAATTAGAGGTGCTGGACGCAACCGCCGCCACCCGAATTCTTCCACTCTTCCTGCATCAAGTAGCTGTTACCGCCGAAGGTCTGGTTGAATTTGGCTGCGGCAGCCTTGCCCGATGCCGAGCAGACGCTCGCAGACGTGCAAGTTGATGTAGTTCCGAAATTGAAGTTGCACTTGTCGGCGTCTTCCTGTCCGCTCGCGTCAAACCAGGCGTTCAGGTCCGGGTCCGTAATGGCTTCTTCGCTCTCGTGGGTGATGATGTTGATCATGCCGTCCGCGCCGCCAACGTTGGTTGCGGGGCTGTTGGGGCCGGTCCGCTGGGCCTCACAGCCGCTGGGACAACGGTCCGGGTTGCCGACAAAAGAATACTTAATGTCCGTGCCGCTCAGCGTGGCGCGAGTGTGGAAACCGCAATACTGGGTGCAGAATCCTGACGTCTCGTTGATATTTGAGGAGGACAGCACCATGTACACGCCATTGGCGTCATTTGGCAACGCGCCGCTGCTAATGGCGTTGCCGACCGTGGTCCGCAAGCGGGCATCGGTCAAGTTGGTGGTGGTATTAACAAAAGTGTGACCAGAAAATGTCAGGTTGCCGCTCACATTACCGGTGGCGTCGCCGTAGGTGGTATTGATTTTTTCATACGGTGTGTTGCCGACGGTGCTGAGAAAGTGTTCAACCAAGCTGACCGTGGCGGCAGTATTGGATCCGGTGCCGGCCCAGTTTCCATACCAGATAAGATAAATGTGGACCGGATTAGCCTTCATCACCGGGCCACCGTGATAATTGATGCCGTTGCCGGTGACCACTGCATCGCCGATTGGGCCCAGTTGGATGTCGCCCGTCGCGGCTTCGGTTTCGGCTTCGATCACTACTCCGCCTTTACCATCGGGGCGCGCTTTTCCGGACTGATCGTTATGCATCACTGCTTGTGCCATCAGAAAGTTGGCGGCCAGAACCACAAAGAGAAAAACTAATGTGTATCTCATCTTTCCAAGGGGAAATGCCATTCAACGACCTCACTGTTTTGAATTTTGCTGCGTCTGTCTAAAAGGAATGAACAGAAGAAGCCGTGAATAAATAACAACACTGGCAACACTCAAAACGAAATCTTCCGCCTTGTGGGTTTCTTTATGGTCTTGTTGCAGGATCTCAAAGCCCAGAAGTTAGCTTTCAAAGTCGGGCGAGTCTACAACGAATTCATCGCGGCTCGCAAAAGAAAATAGAAATGTTCTGAATACAGAACGGTACGCGATCAGAAAAAGCGCATCGAGCGAAGAAAGTTTTGCGCAAAACTTTTCACAATGAGAGTTCTGACAGAATAGAAAATGAACACTCTTGTTTGCTTTAGATATTTATCTTTCAAGAACCTTATCTTTATGAATACTTATTCTAGGGAATCACAATCTTCTGCCCCCAAGGATCTTCGTCCACTGGAGCAGACGGGCCGGGTGTGGACTCGGGCTGCGGAAGCGGAGCGGCCTTTGCCTCGGCGATTGGAGGAGCTGCCTCTGCGGGCGGGGCGGTCTGCGGCAATGAAACCGTATTTGCCTCCAGGATTGGATGCGGCGCTTCCGCTGGCGGAGGCGGTGCGCTTAGCGACGCAGGCTGTACCAGAGGTGGAGCGATGGGGCGGGAATCTATCGGTAACAACTGGCTATTCTGTGCCGCCCATTTTGCCGCCAGCCCGTTGAGCGGGCTCTTGGTGTTGTATTCCTGGTATGAAATCATCCGGCCAATGCGGATAATGAGATCGTCGAGCCCTTCTGATGCTGCCCAGAAATCGCCGATGCAAACCGAGCTGTCGTCAAAATTTGGATGAAAGACCGGAGTGAGCATGCGGCACTGCGGCGCGCGCCGCGGATATCCCAGAGAAAGATTGACCTCCAACAGATGATCATTGCGCTCAAGGATGGCGCCGTCCGGCGCAACATAGAGTCCGCGAATCAAGTATTGAAAGCGATACAGTTCCGGCGGAAGCCCGGCGCTGCCCACCATGCGGACCAAAGGCCAGCCGGCGAAACGCTTGAGCAGCGAATCGTGATCAAGTTTGAGCCGGCGGATTCGGGGCGAAAGCATGGTTAGATTACGAAAGCGATGCCGGTGTTTCTTATCACAGCGAACAGGAGAAAAACCAAATACAAACAAACCACAACACTGCGCGGAAGTTGAAGACGGGGAGAACGGCCATACCGCACGGTCGAATAGTACCAGAAAACAAACCCCGCACAAGCAATGGGAAAAAGGGCCGTTATCAGCGCGTTATAGTGCAAAGCCTCCCTGAGGTGCAGGTGCAGCAACTGGTAAAGGGCCCGGGTTCCGCCGCATCCCGGGCACAACAAGTGCGTCACCGCAAAAATGGGACAGCGAGGATAAAACGAGTGTTCGGTGGGAGGGAAACTGTAGAGCACACCGCAACCAACCAGCAGAACACCTGCCACGCCATGGGCCCGCGTTTGAATACTCAAATTCATTGTGGCAGCAAATATCCGGTACTCTTCCAGTTGGCGATGCGCGTGAAATGATACTGAAAGTAATAAACAGCAAAGAAGAACGTCATTACCCCGCTCAACCGCAGATTGATTGGTTCAACGGTGTTGTAGTGGTTCTCAATGGCGCTGCGCATCTGAAAGATTCCCACGAGGTGCAGAACGAAACCAGCCAACGCCACAAGCAAAAACAGGAAAAAGATCGGTGGAAGTGCAGCTTGGTGAGTCTCCAATTGGTCAGCCACCATGACGATGGAGATAACGAGCCCAACGGCGGCCACCACTGAGGTACAGAGGCCGGCGATGAGAAAGGTCATGAAATTGCTATTGCGATCAAGCTTGCGTACAAACCCAGCCTCCACAAAAAGCCATACAAGCTGGAAAATGCTGCAGAAGAAATTTATCAGGAGCACGAACGCCCAGTGAAGGTCCGGCGGGGTGGGGTAGGCGCTGGTTGCCTGTGGAGACGCGGGTCCGCCGTAAACCGTCCCTCCTGCGTACACCGGCGCTCCCGCGTACACCGGCGCTCCTGCCGCCATGGCTCCCGCGGCCGGCATCGCGGGTGGCGGCGCTTGGACCGGAATGTTGCCGATGACCTGCGAAAGCGGCGCCCAGTCGGTCATGCCTTCACTGCGGGCCAAATCCGTAAGCAGAATGCTGCCCTGAGCAATGTAGCGCTGAAGGTCGGCTAGAGTGTATGGACCGTACTCATTGAGCTGCCGTTGAATGTAGTATTTCATTCGTCCCCTTGCGATCGTCAGTTTTATGCCGCTAGCTAGTCCGTCGCGTAGTCGCGACATGACGTCCCGACTCCGTCAACCTTGAGGCACAAGCACACCGGTCTTCTTCCATTCGGCGATCCGGGAAAAGTGATACTGGAAGTAAAATACGGCGAAAAAGAAGGTCATGACGCCACTCAGCCGTAGATTGATCGGCTCGACGGAATTGTAGTAGTCCTCAAGATCACTGCGCATCCTAAAGACGCCAACAAAGGAGAGGACAATAACTACCAGCGACACGAGTGAGCAAATCGGATTACTTCCGACGCTGTGGTTCACTGCGTTTGTAAATCCGTTGATGAAGCCGTTAACAAAGGAGACGGCAATCGCGACGATCACGAGAATCGGCCCGGGGCTTTGCGGCTTGATCTTCCTGATCCATACAGCCTCAACGATCAGCCAGACGCTCGAAAAAAGCGTACAGGTAATCACAGTGAACAACAGAACTAGCGCCCAATGAAAATTCGGTGGAACCAGGAAAGCGCCGCCTGCCTGTGGCGAGCCAGCCACTGCTCCATACGCAGGTGCTCCCCCATAGACGGTTCCCGCAGGGGGCCCAGGCACGGGGATTGGAATGTTACCGATGACCTGAGAAAGCGGCGCCCAGTCGGTCATGCCTTCACTGCGGGCCAAGTCCGTAAGCAGAATGCTGCCCTGAGCAACGTAGCGCTGAAGGTCGGCTAGAGTGTAGGGGCCGTACTCATTGAGCTGCCGTTGAATGTAGTATTTCATTCGTCACCTTGTGATCGTCAGTTTTATACCGCCAGCCAATCTGTTGCGAAGATGCCGGTCATAGCGCACCCAACTCATCAGCGCTTAACTCATCAGCCCTGAGGCTGCAGGTAGCCGGTTTTCTTCCAGGCACTGATCCGGGAAAAATGGTGCTGAAAATAAAACACCGCGAAAAAGAAAACCATGGCGCCGTTCAGCCGAAGGTTGATGGGTTCGGCAGATTTGTAATGGTCCTCCAGGTCGCTGCTCATCATGAATACTGCCACCAGATAAAAGCCAACACAAGAAATAAAGAACAGGATTCCGATGGGAATGGGGTGCCCGGGGCTGGCAAGGGCCATAATCACGTCCACAACCCGCTCGACCACCCAGCTTGCTATTGACACGATAGTCATTGCCAATCCTTTGCTTTCGGGCTTGATTTTCTTGATCCAGAGGGCCTCCACAATGAGCCAGGCCCACAAGAACAACCCGCAAGTGACAACGCTGAGCAAGAGGACCAGCGACCAATGAAAGTCCGGCGGGACGGGGAAGATGCGAGTCGCCTGTGACACGCCAGCCGGAACTCCATATCCAGATCCAGTGGCTCCGCCATAGACGGACCCTGCAGGCGGCATGGGCACGGGAACAGGGATGTTGCCGATGACCTGCGAAACCGGCGCCCACTCCGTCATGCCTTCGCTCCGGGCCAGGTACGTCAGGAGAATGCTGCCCTGAGCAACGTAGCGCTGAAGGTCGGCTAGAGTGTAGGGCCCATATTCTTGCGATTGGCGCTGAATATAGTAGTTCATCGCTCGCGTGTCATGGCTAGCTGAACTGTATACCGGCGTTGTCTTTATCCACAATGCAAATCTCGACAATCGCCCATATCCAGGAAGCTAAGGCCAGGTAGCCAAGGGTCAAAATGCTCAGGCAAAGCTGCCCCACAGCCCTGCCGGTATATCCGGCGTAGAAGTTATGGACACCCAGGGCGCCAAAGACTACCCCAAGGACAATGTAGGTCGTCCGGCTCTTGGGGATACTCCGGTAGGCTACAACCGGCGGGACATACTGGTACCCCGACGGATTCGGCGATGTTGCAGACGCGACGGCCCCAGGTGGAGGAGCCGCAGATTGGCCCGTTGGCGGCCGAGGGCCGGGCGCGGATTGTGCCAACCCCAAAGGCCCGCCATACGCTGAAGGCGGGTATTGCGGGGTCGGGTATTGTGAAACCGGGTATTGTTGGGCCGGGACTGCCGCTTGAACGGGAACAACAATGGCGCTCAGGTCATTCTGAGAAACTTGAAGTTTGGGGTCGTCCGCGGGAGCGCGGGCGCAGCCGAAAACCGTACACCCTCCGTTTTCCTGGTAACAGTCTTCGTGGTGCGGCGTACCGCAGGCGGTACAAAAAACTTTGGGCGGACCAGTCTCGTCAAAAGCCGTGCGGCAATATGGACATACTGGCTCGCTCATCAGTTTCTAGACCTTTCACGGAAGTGGAAAGCGTACCGGCCTATCTGGATGAGGTCGCCGCTTTGCAGAGCGCGGCTCCTTGTCGGCTGGCCGGAGACATAGACCTGGCCGCCGGCGCGTAGGAACGTTTGCGCTCCGCGCACTTCAATGCTTCCGTGCTGGGGAAGAATGGTGTTGTCTTTAAACAGGTAGATATCGCATTGCTGGCTGCTGCCGATGGTCGTAAGCGGCTTATAAAGAATGAACTGCTTGCCCGCCAGCGGGCCGGAAGCCACATAAAGCCAGCGGTCTTTCAGTGCGCTCTCCACAATGCCAATGGCGATGCCGGTGGCAAGGCCAATCAGGCCGAAACCAACAGCACGGCTGGGGCCTCCGCTTCTGGTCATTATGCTGATGGGATCGAAAAGCACGCCACCAATGCCGCCGCCAAGGATGGCGCCGATCACGCCGTATCGCCCCTTCTTGACCGAGCGGTCCACAAGCCCGTAGACGACGCCAGCGGCGGAAGCAAAGACCATCCAGGCAAAGCCGCGCGCGATCCACAGCGCGGGATTCTTGTATGCATCTGGGTTTCTCAGATCGATCCCCATCGCCATACAAAATTCCTTGCCGATGCTGTAAACGATGCCTCCCCCAATCATAAAAACCACAGACAGAACCGCCGCCAGCGGCAAACCCAGCGCGGACCTCAGCAATGCCTTGCGAAGCGACCGTTCTACAATGCTTTCCGCAATGCTGAAACCAAGGCACATGAAGACGAGAACAAGCGGGATGATTATCAGGACCCGAAGCAGATCACCCGGCGTGTGCTCTGGCGCATCCTTGAAGAACGGCTCGCCGATTCCCCAGCCTAAGAGCGATCCCAGCAGTCCCGCAGCGCCCAGATAAAACCAGCCTTTGAGAAAGATGCTTCCCTTCTCCTCAACAACTGCAACGGCATCACCGGCAGGCTCGGCAATATTGCCATACTGCCTTGCTCCGGCCACGGCAGTTGCGCCGCCCGCGCCGCTCTGCGCCTCCGCAGACACCGTGACCTTTGCCAGATCGTCAAGTGTGATTTTCATCACCGGTTTGTCGTCAGTGTTTGCCATTGCTTCCCTTTCCCGGCGCTTTCTCCTGCTGCTGCGGGTGTTGCTGCGGACTCTGTGCTCCAGGCGTTTCCGGTAACCCAGGAGCCGTGAGAGAGGGGGCAAACTGTTGTAGGATCTGCTGGCACGCCTCAACTGGATGTTCCGCTATCTGCTGGTATGCCCCCGCTATCTTCTGGCATTCCCCCAGAACTGGGGCCATCCTGTACCCAAAATACTCACGGCCCGCGATGAATCCCACGAGCAGCATAGCCACGCATGCCACGATCCGGCTGGTCCATTTCACCCACTCCGGTTCCTGCGATTCACCGGGCCGCCGGACCTTCACCTGAGCTTCCAGGCCAGTCTCGGCGTCTTCGTCGTACTCGCTCGCCTCGGAACCGGTGACCTCAACGCTCTGCGAATATCCCACGCGAATTCCGGAAAGCTTTTCGATCTTGCCGCCGATCCAGCCAAAGCACCCTTCTTCATCGGTGTGCGGATCATAGACCCAGGCAACTTGCTGCGTATTGGAGAAGAAGTTCTCCTGAATAAAGAGATCGTGTTCGGAAAGAAAAACGCCAAATCCCGGGTGGGAGTGGTACCAGCCGACAATCTTCTCGTCGGGGTACTGCTTGTCCTTGATCTTATATATGTGCTCCCAGGTGTCCTGGGTAAAGGTGACGTGAGCACCACCCTGAGCAGCGTTGATGCCGGCGATGCATGCTTCTACCGTCATGCGGTCCTCATCCATGCTCCCAATGAGCACACCGCAGACCTCCGCCTTCATGGAGGTGCGGGCGTGCTGGCGGATCTTGCGCGCCACCTCCGCCTCCATCACGATGACAGGTTGAACTCGTACTTTGATCTTGGGCGCTTTAGACATCAGTGAGAAGCCCCCTTTGCCATTTTTCCCAGGACTGCTTTTTCATCGCCGGCGATTAAATAGGCAAGCTCGCGTTCCGCAGCCTCGCGTCCTGAAGACCGGGCAGTAAAGACGTCAAACAGAGGCAGGCCCAGACGGTCCAGCGTCCTACCGCCAAACGGTTCCGTGCCTGAATAGCTGTGCGCCGTAATCACCGCGCGCATCTGCCCGTCTGTAGGGCACCGTCCCTGCGCATAGGCTACCGTGCCCACGGCGGAAAACAACTCTTCCTCAGCGTTGCAAGCCGGGCAAACCAGCTTATGGATCACGTCACGACTGAACTCAATCGTGACTTCCTTTGAACCAAGCTCTTGCCGCGCCACGTCCAGCAGTTGATCCAGCGTGAGCTCACGCGAAGCTTGCGGCAGCACCTTGATCTCCGCGAAGGTGTGGTGGCTCATGCAGTCGGCGTTCTCAGTGTATTCAACTTTGTACGAAGTATGGTTGAGTCCTTCAAAGATAAAGCCCTTCCCTGCCAGTACAGGAAGCCCGTGCAGCAACTTCACTGCTTCTTGCACCTGCAACCCCGCAATGATGGAAGAAATGGTCGGCGTGGTTGCTACTTTTCCACCCGGGTCGCTTTCCAGGGCCAGCAGGTTGCATGACATACGCTTGTTCAGGATGGCCCAATCGGTTTCTCCCAGCGTGCATTCGTAGCATGGCGGTGTTCCCGGCATGAAGACACGGGCGACGCCGTTGATGCCTTCAATCGCGCCGTCAATCCATGGTTTATTCATCTTCCAGCAGGCGCGATTGATCCAGAGCCGGGCTTCGCGGTTGTCCAGGCCGGCCAGGACCAGATCAGCCCAGCCAAACAGGCCCAGTCCCAGCCCGTGCACAACGTCGCCGGTGATCGCATGAACTTGTGCTTCAGGAAAGATGTTGCAGACCGCTTCAGCGGCAACGTCAGCCTTGCGTCGACCCACATCCGAGGCGCGATAGAGAATACTGCGGGAAAGGTTGGAAGCTTCAATCGAATCCAAGTCCACGACCACAATGTTGGCGAAACCCAGCAACGCCAGGTTTTTCAGGATCTCATTGCCCAACGCCCCAGCGCCGATGACCAGCACATGCGCGGCGCGGATCTTCTCCTGGTCCCACCAGCCGATGAGACGAAAACGGCTGAACCGGTCCTCTGCGGCCGGTGGAGCAAGAGAACCATTCATTGATTTCCCGCGGTGATTTCAGGCTGTAGGCGAAGGATATCGCCGTCTTTAACGGCGGCATCAGACAGTGTCTGTCCGTCCTGGACCTGGCGCCCGGAGTTTTTGTGGTGGAATTTGTAACTGAGCGGCGCGCCGTCAGGACCGTTCTGCGGGAGTTGCAGCTTGTCCACCAGCACAGCGATGATCTTGTTGGCCGGCGCGTCATCAGGAAGCTCAACCGGGACGCGCTTGTTCTCGGTGGAATCGTAAACCGTGACTGTAATGTTTGCCATGTTTGAGATTCTACTATTGCGCCTCTGAGGCCTCAGACGACGCTTTTCTCACCTTAGCCTGGCGCACAAAATCCGCCAGAACGTTCTTCGGGGCCGAAGTGCCGCTGACAAATTCCCAGTCCGCGTCATGCATCAACGCGTCCGTGCTGACGGCAAAGTTCAGGTTCTCTGCCTCCGGCTCCATAGACCGGGCCACCTTGGAGGTAACAATGCCGAGCAGGTTGCCAAATTCGTCATACACAGGGCCGCCGCTGTTGCCGGGGCTGACCGGAGCGGAAATCTGCAACACATCTCTTCCCGGAAGCCGGGACACGATCCCATTGCTGATACTGAAATTCAGCCCCTCCGGATGCCCGATCACGTAGATCTTTTCTCCCGTCTGAACGCTGGAGTAAGTGGCAATGGGCTGGCGAAATTCTGCCGCGCCTTCCCTGCGCTCCAGCCATAGCAGTGCCATATCAAGCTGCTTGTGGCGGCCGACGACCTGGGCCGTAGCCCAGCCATTCATCCCTGAACCAGCGCTTGGCCGCTGGTGACGCCAGCAGGACCATCGGCTTCAACTTTGTGCTCAGCTCCACGCCGGACATGATTTTGTGCGTAGGCAAGACGGGAAAATTGTTGCGCTCGTCCAGGCCGGACAAGGCCGCGCCTACCACGTCTGGCGCGGGTGCCCAGGAAAGCGAAACGCCGACGACCATCACAGCGGTCGACCAGAACCCGCTGATGATCAGTACCGTAAGCAAGTACGATGACCAGATCTGCCGCAAACGCGGCGTTCGTCCGCGGACTGAAACCATGACGATCAGCGCCGCCAGGCATATCAACGGCAGCACCAAGATCAAAGGCGCCAGCAACACCATGGTTAAGATGGTCCAGGTGGTCCAGATGGGGACCTTGGGACGGATTTCTGGCGCGCCCTGGACCGGTATCTGCGCCCGGTCAACCTCGTGTGTAGTGATGACAATAGGATCCATGAAAAATCGCAGTTCACACCTGGGAAGTCATTTGCTGTGGTGATTGTTCCAGGATACTGATCCCGGATAAAAAGGTATATCGGAATACTCATTTTTATAATGGCTTTCGCCTCAAATCAAGGAAAACTATCAGAATGGGCCAGTTCCATGATTACCAATGTGTAATCTGGGAGTCGATTGTAGTTGTACACCTCGTGCAAAGGCATCAGGAGTTACGATCATGGGCCACGCTGTCCGCGCGGCCAGAACTCGGACTGCGCATGAATCGCTCTTGCGCTGCCGTGAAACCAGCCCGGAGCCTCATATTGAGGTCATGATGAAAACCGCACCCCCTCTTTGACGATATTTGCCGAGAAAGTTGCGGTCGGCGCTTCACTCATGCGGGCTTGCATCCTTATTAGATTAGGTTGATTCTTGCTTTTGGTTTGCAGTTCCAGCTTCGTAATCCCGGCCTCTTAATTTCAATAGTAAGATTTTATTAATGTTTAAAAAGATGGCCCGATATGAGAGAAAACTAGCAATCTGTTTTATAATATCAGGCTAAACATGGAATCGAATTTAAAAAGCGAAAAACTATTAGACCAGATCGGCTGGAAGCTCCTACAAGAGTTGCAGATCAATGGACGACTCTCTTATGCCGAGCTTGGCCGCCGAGTCGGTCTGACAACCCCAGCCGTGGTGGAACGCGTGAAGCGCATGGAAGAAGCCGGCATTATCGTTGGCTATCACGCGGACATTGACCCCATGAAGGTTGGTATGCCCATCACCGCGTTTATACGCATGTCCGTGGTCGGCGACGTCTTTACCCGCATCACCAGCGTGGTGAAAAACTCTCCGGAAGTGGTGGAATGCCACCGCGGCACCGGTGCGGACTCCTTCATCATGAAGGTACACGTGCGCTCGGTGGAGCATCTTGAATCTCTCATCGACCGCCTGACCCCGTTTGGAACTACGTCGACGTCCATTGTTTTGTCGTCGCCGGTAGAGAAGAGGGCGATCCACAGACAAGGTGAGACGATGCCCCACGCGGCGCAGGCACATGCGGTCCAGAAGAAGTAATTGAAGGATTGAGCGGTCGAGCTACTGGGTTTTTTCGTGCTCCAATCATTTCAACTTCGCTCTCTCATACTGGAGCGGCCACTTGATCTCCTGTCCCAGCGTGCGTGCGGCGATCAGCGGCCAGTAGGGATCACGCAGGAACTGACGCGCCAAGACCACCACGTCAGCCTGCCCTGAACGAATAATGTGATCGGCCTGGGCGGGCTCGGTGATCATGCCTACGGCAGCAGTCAGGACGCCGGCTTCACGCCGAATTTGTTCCGCGAATGCGGCCTGGTATCCCGGTCCCACCGGTATTTTCACTCCGGACACATTGCCGCCGGATGAACAGTCAAACAGATCAACGCCGAGTGGCTTGAGCGTCTTGGCCAGCACAACGGAATCTTGCACCGTCCAGCCGCCTTCCACCCAGTCGGTGGCGGATATCCTCACCCAGAGCGGATATTTCTCCGGCCAGACCTGCCGCACGGCGGTCACCACCTCACACACGATCCGCACGCGGTTGGCGAACGGACCTCCGTATTGATCAGTACGATGGTTGCTGAGCGGCGAAAGGAAAGAGTGCAACAGATAACCGTGGGCCGCATGGATTTCAATCAGTCTGGCGCCAGCGGCCTCCGCCCGGCGCGCCGCCGCGACAAAAGCTCCAATAACGGAAACAATCTCAGCAGCACTCAGGGAATGGGGTACCTGGTAGCCGTCGGCAAACGGGAGTGGACTGGGCGCCATGATTGGAACCCAGCCACCTTCCTGCGAAGAAATCGGTCGGCCTCCTTTCCACGGTTCGCTGGTGCTCGCCTTTCTGCCGGCGTGGGCAAGCTGTATGCCGGGGACCGCGCCCTGCTTTTCGACGAAAGAAAAGACCCGGCGCAAAGGCTCCACATGCGCGTCACTCCATATGCCAAGATCCACGGGGCTGATGCGGCCGTCAGCGGTAATGGCGGTAGCTTCCGCTATGACGGCAGCGGCGCGTCCCACAGCACGTGTGCCCAGGTGAACAAGGTGCCAGTCAGTGGCCAAGCCATCATTCCCCAGGCAGGAATACTGGCACATGGGTGAGACCACAATGCGGTGAGGCAGCTCCACGCCGCGCAGTCGAAGCGGTTCAAATAGATGGGCCATAGTGAAGACGCTATTGTAATGGCAAGTGTAAAACCGTCTGTCTCGGTAGACGTTCTCCGGCTTCTCCGGCTTGGAGAACCAGCGAATGTATGGGGCTAGGGACTTTTGGCAGTTGAATTTTCAAGAGAAATACGTCAGATTTGGATAATGGCACAGCGTCCGCCGAAGGCGAAAGACAATTGGGGAACTGGCGTCCGGGAAGGCTATGAAGACCGTGGCTCCTACCGGCCTCCGCGCGCCCCGAGAAAAGAGCCGGGCAGCCCTCTGTTGCGCACGATCGGCGCAATTTCCATCGTGGGAGGAATTTGCTGGGGCGTGTATCTGGTTACTGCCGGTGGCGATCCGGCGGCTGCCCTGCGGGAGAACCATGGCCCGATTGCCATCATCGGCCTGGGCGTAGTTGCTTCCATCGTCGGCAAGTATCTGCGCGGCTGACGCGCCCGGCTTGAGACTGAAAGCCCTGGTAAGAATCTCTACTTAACGCTCTGCGTAATACCCGTCTCGCGCTTGCACCACCAGGTCTTTCTGCTTGGTCGTCAGGTGGATCTTATGATAGCCCGCGGCCAGGTCGGCCCTGTCAGGCGTGTATCCCAGGCTGTACTGATTGCGCAGTTCCTCGGCAATGGCCTCATAGATTTTCTCTACCGGCTGTTTCTTGGAAACTTCAAAAAAACGCCCGCCCGTTTCCTTGGCAATCCGTTGCAGAATTTTCTTGCCATCGGGACGCGACTCCTGAGGATATCTTCCGCGACCGCCACCATGCCGGCCCATGCCCCCACCCATGCCGCCACCGAAGCCTCCATAGTGTTCGCGCTCTTCGTCCGCGTAAAGAATGGCGTAGACCACCGTGTCTGATCGCTGGGCCGACGCAATCGCGTTGTCAAGCGTCTCTTTGCTGCCACGATCTACGCCGTCAGAGAGGACAATGAGTGCTTTGCGGCCTTCCTGTTTCCTCATCAGCTCGTCGGAGGCGAGAAATACAGAGTCGTAAAGCAGCGTGCCCCCTCCCTGGGCGACACTACCACCGCCTCCGCCTCTGTGGCGGCCTCCACCTCCCTGGCCGGAAGGGTTGCCTCCGCTTGTCTGTGTGAATTGCAGCGTCTGCAGCGACTGGAACGCCGCCTCCAACTTCTCCCGTGAAGAGGTCAGGTCCTGCAGCAGTTCCACTTCGTGATCGAAATGAATCAAGAAGGCCACGTCCTTTGGCTGGCGCAGCATCTGGTCCAGAAACATGTAGCTGGCGTGGCGCTCCTGCTCCAGGACGCGCCTTTGGCTCAAGCTTGTATCCACCAGCAAGCCGAGCGTGAGCGGAAGATCGGTATCATGAGCGAAATAGTGTATCTCTTGCGGGCGGCCATCTTCTTCTAAGATGAAGTCATCTTTGGCCAGGGCGCGGATGATCTGGCCGTGTTTGTCCCGCACCGTGGCAGGCACATTGA
>WNFI01048499.1_pt1 | contig 14538 bp, 14 predicted proteins | sample 5400471 | NCBI WGS metagenome assembly WNFI01 (sample SAMN13153348, study PRJNA577476) | soil metagenome | isolation source: 100 cm saprolite on Douglas fir-dominated hillslope | place: USA:California | collected 2013-09-17
CTTCCTCGTTCATGAACGGTTTCAGAATGTTTTCCTCGTTTCATGATAGACGATGGAGTCCTTCCTTGTCACCTCCCTTAACTTAATGTGTATGGGGCATGTAAAAGGGAGCCCACCTCTAAGGCTCCCGATGCTTTTCACTGTGTCTAGAGTTTCATGCATGGAATGATAGTTCTCCCCTCATCCTTTGGTTTGACTTTCTCTTGATGGTCTACTCGGAGCCATAGCTGCAGGTTCATGCTGTGCATCAGGCGAGCGTTCCTCAAACTGGACATCCACCATATCGCCTGGCCAGTAGAACCGCTCGACTCCATCATGCAGCAGGGTTACGCCAAACGTGTAGCGCAGTTTCGTTTTCATCTCCTCGGACATGCAGGAAGGAAGGTATTGCTCTTGCTGATTGCCCGTGAGGGAGCGTGACCCATCAGGTGTTTCGACAAAGTGGCAGGTTGTATCCATCTCAACGTCACCCACCGGGCAATGTCGCCGGATGAACGAGCAATCATGATGCAGCCACCTGGCAGGGGCACGACAGGCGTAGGCTTGCCAATGTGCGCGACCGGCTCCAACCGCGCGAGACTCCGTGAGTTGGAGACGTGGATAGCCCAGCCTTGCCCCCAGGTCAAGAAGTACCTGGGCCTCTTGATGCTCTGCACACCAGCCATGTGCAAGGGGCCTGCCCTGGCAGGGAGCCGTTTTGACATACCCCTTGCGGTCAACCACGATCCGCTCAAACGGGCACTGCGTACGCTGGACAGGAAACGGGATGGGAGCGAACACCCGGCGAGGGGGTTGCTCCGGTTGCGCCTGAATCAGCTCCTTGCATGGTTCTTTGGGTGGTGCGTCAGTCGGCAGCGGAGCATGTGCTAAGGCGGCGGCTATCCACGCGCGCAGGTCGGCTCCATCCTGGAGCATCTGATTAGCATCTTTCCACAGGGGACGCAACCGTTCCGCATGGGCTATGCGGTCCAACCACCATTGTGCAGCTGCATCCCCTTTGTCTTCTTCGGCATCAAAGGCCACGAGCACTCGCGCCTGTCGCGCCAGGAGCGATATCCAACGCGGGGTATGACTTCCGTGTGTGGTGCCGGTAGCGATCACGGCGACCAAATCACCACACTCTTGGGCAATCGAAAGCGCATCAAATTCACCCTCGACCAGTATGACCGCCGGGCGTCTGAGCAGCAAACTCTGTGCCAGGTACAAGCCATTGGAACCACCAGGCACCTGGAGATAGCGCCTGTTGCCCGCTGCATTGCGCTCGTCTCGGATGGTCAGCCGCCAAATGCCGCCCTCTAGCAGCCAGGGAATGACAATCCCCTGGGTTAGCCAGGTCGTCCGTCCCCATCGCTTGGCAGGGGCACGCCATGCCCCAGAGTGATATCCGAGTGCTGCTTTGCCGATCGTCTCATCGGATAAGCCTCGTCCTCGTAAGTAGTTCAGGGCACCTTTGCCACGTTCCGACCACAGTACCTGCTGGCATGCCTCGTAAAAAGCCGTTGCTGCGTGTTGCCAGTGCTCCGGCGGTTCCTCCCAGTGTGGCTGGTTGGCCTGGGCGTGTCGTGGGATCACGAGTTGGAGAGAACTGCCATCCCTGGGCGTCCATCCGATCCTGGCAAGAGCTTCGTACTTGGACATGCCACGTTGCAGCATCAGGTAGTCAATGGCCGTCCCCGAACGCCCACACTGGTTGCAGGCGAAAAAACCATACAGGCCATAGTGGGGTTGCACCCGGAAGCGGTCCACACCGCCACACCAGGGGCACGGCCCGTTGTACTGGCCCCCGCGACTGCTTGAGGTGCGCTTGAGGCGTGTATCTTGTTCTACCTCAGCAAGCAGGTCGTAACCCATATACCTACCTCCTTAGTAAAAAATAGAATGAGTAGAGTGAGGAAGAGTGATGTAGAGTCAGGTGGAATTACTCTGGTTCATGTAGAGTAGGTGCCTGGAAAGGTGTGATTAGTGTAATCAGTGTAATCACTATAGTCCCACGGGATGCGCAACGAGTTTTAGCATATCGTGAAGCGGCTTTTGACCGTCCTTCATCACTCTCCTGTTTCCATAAGGCAGAGGTATTTCTGATCTTCACTTTCCCAGCTATGGCATACTCAACGGACATCTACTTCATGGAGGAGGTACTCATGACCGTTGTTGCCGCTGCTCTCGTCGCTATCCAAACCTGTCCCCAAGACGTTCCCTCGCTTCCCGCATGGTTTGCGGAAGTCACCTTGCTGGCCCAGCACCTGAGACGCCGTGGGATCCTCGATGCGCTGTGTGACCAGGTCCACCTGGCCCGTGGACGGGCGGGACAGTATGAGGTGATCGATTTTCTCGCGGTCCTCTTTGGCTATGCCATCAGTGGAGAACCGACCCTCGCCGCGTTTTTCGAGCGCCTGACCCCTTTTGCCGGTCCTTTCATGGCGCTCTTTGGCCGTGAGCAGCTGCCTCACCGCTCCACCCTGAGTCGTTTCCTCGCCGATATGGATGAGTCATGCTTACAAGCCCTGCGGACGCTCTTTGAGCAGGATTGCTTCCAGCACGGGTTCTCGCAGGAGCAGGTCGGCGGCTTGTCTGATCGCCAGGGACGGCGCCTGGTGATCATCGATGTCGATGCCACCCGACGAGCGGCTCGCCAGCGTGCCCTGACCACATGTCGGGAGTACCCAGCACCTCGGCGACGTCTGGAGGAGGTCTGTGCCCCAGGCTACCAGGGGCGCAAGCGGGGAGAAGTCGTGCGCTCCCGCACCACCATTTTGCAGGCCCACACCCAGCAATGGCTGGGCACTTTCTCTGGGGCGGGCAATGGCGATTACGTCGCCGAACTCGTGGACGCCTGTCGGGTCGTCACCCACTACCTGCAAAGCCGAGACATCCCGCTCTCGCGCGGGCTGCTGCGGCTGGATGGCTTGTATGGGAACGCCTCGGTGCTGACTCGTATTCAGCAAGCGGGACTGGGCTTCCTCACGCGTGCACGGGACTATCAGTTGCTCACGCATCCTAAGGTGCAAGCTCGGCTCGCTGGCCCGTGCGATCGGGAACTGGTGCATCCAGAGACAGGGGTCTGTCGAGCCGTCTTTGAGGTGGGCTACCTCTCGGATTGGCTGGAGCCCTTGTTTGAGCACGAGTTGCGTTGTCGGGTGATTGTCACCAAACGGACGGCACCTGCTGATGGGGAGCAGGTGAGCGTCGGCAAGCTCGTGGGGGAGCACGTCTACGAACTGTTCTTGACTTCCCATCCGGCCCGCTGCTTGCAGGCGGCCGATGTGGTCCAGCTCTATCTGCATCGCGGCTCGTTTGAGACGGTGCTAGCCGATGAAGATGTCGAGCAAGACCCGGATCGTTGGTGCTCGTATACGCCCCATGGGCAAGAATGTTGGCAAATCGTGAGCCAATGGGTCTGGAATCTGCGTCTGGAGCTGGGCTGCGTCCAGCAACAGCCCCAGATGCGCCACACCCGCCTGATGGAAGACGCCATCTTGCCAGGCGCGACGGAGCCTGTGCTCTCTGAGCCTCCGCTCGACGAGCCCGTCGAGGAGGAAGTGGTCGAGAACTATGGCCCGCTGGAGATGGCACAGGAATGGGCCAAGTCGCGCGGACGCTTCTCGGGCAAGGATTTCGTCCTGCTGGATGAGGCCACGCTGCGTTGCCCTGCCGGCAAGCTGCTGCGGTCGCGCAGTCGGGTTCCTCTGCGCAATGGAAATCTGCGGATTTGCTATTCTGCCAAGATTGGGGACTGTCGCAGCTGTCCGCTGGCCCAGCAGTGCATCGGTCGCAATGCCTGTGGCGACAAGCCCAGACAAGTCAGTGGCATTCGCAAACGTCTGGAGCCCACTCGCCGCCCTAAAGTCGCTCCATGGCAGGAGCCTGGAGAACACCCGCAGGGGCCACAGCAGGAAGCGCCCTGCGAACTGGTGTGGTGTGATGCGGGTGGTCGCGCGCTTCGACGACAGTGGTTCAGGTTTCTGCGCAAACAACGGGTCAATGTGGAAGAGGAAGAGGCAACGCCCATCCAGCCAGCACCCAGGACGGGTCCTCAGATGTTGACCCGTGCCCAGCGTGCCCACTCGCGCTTGAGTTGGCAAGAGCGTCAGGCACGCAATATGAGGACGAGTAGCAGCACGCACTTCCGGATCACGCTCTTTGGGGTGGCTCTACACGTCGCTGACTACCTCCACCTTGCATCAATTTCCCCAGGAGAATAGCGCATTTCGCATCTTGTGGAAAGAGCTTGCTCCTCTGCTTTGAGCCGGCAAACTGCTCGACCGCGGTACGTATCACCCCCACCAAAATTGAGGGTGAATGCAAGCACGCTGTCAAAGTCCTCGCTGCCCGCCTCATTCTCCTGGCGTGAGGAGGGGCCTTCAGGATGAGAAACGGCCAGGCTTATGCTTCTTCCCTCCTTGCTTCCCACTCCTCTTTCCACCGTTTGCCACTTTTCATCATTTCTCGAAAGACAAGCAGCCCGAAAATGCCTGATGCTATGAGGTTCACCACGCGAAGAAGAGAACGCAGCCTCATGTATTTGTCCTTTCTTTGGTACGGCGAAAGTAAAGCTCCTACGCCACTCTCTCTACGAGTGTGTTTCCCTCGTGGTTGGAAACGGCATGCTGCAAAAGACTCCTCATGTGAGAATGGCTGGTTTCTTACTCACTAGACATCTCTTTTTTCTTCACGCTCGTGGTTTCTTGTTATCTCGTTGCGCATCTCGTGGGTAGTCACTGTAATCACCGTAATCAGCGTACCCATGCGAACCTGAACGCGGGCCTCTACTCACCTGGAGCCGGCATGACTCTCCCTCTAGCGGAATTGCAGGGAATACGCCGAGTGGGCCTGTAGAGCTGGATGGTGCTCCATCATCGCAGAGGGACGAAGTGATTACGCTGATTATAGTGACTATAGTGATTACAGTGATTACAGTGATTACAGTAATCATATCTTTTGGCCAGGTTAATCATATGAGCAGCAGTACTATGTACAGTATATTCCATACTGATTTCCTTGCCCTGATCAGCACATCATCCTTAGATATCGGAGAGGTGTTCACCTGCTGAATCATCCGAACCGGAGAGGCTTTGGTCCTCGAAGGTAAAGATACCTTGCTTGGAGGTGATCATCCCTTCGTACACCATTTTTCTGAGGATTGTGCGCACAGTGTTGAGGTTCTTGTCTAGCTTCCCTGCAACCGCTTGAGCAGAGAGTCCTTGCGGGTACCCTTTCAACACGTCGATGATCGCCTGGCGCTCTTTGGTCAGATGCTTCATTTGCACCTCATCTGCCTTGCCCTCCAGCGTCCAGGTTGCCGTGACTTGATCGAATGTCAAGGCGAGTGCTTGCTCCTCTTCGATGTCGCGTCCAATGACATGCAAGGTGGCCATCTGCTGCCCTCGTTCTCTTTTGAGCACAAGGAACCCATCGACCGCACCGGTCATACCTGTAGTCCCGCTGATTTCGTCCAGCACGTCACTGGCCCCCATTTTCCGTAGGTGCGTCACAGCCAGGATACTAACGCTGTACTTGTCAGCGATCTCTTTGAGCGGGGTCAGCGCGTCGTAGTCCTCTTCATACTGCGTACGCTTTTGTCCCTGCACCCGTGGAGCGATCTTCGTCCAGGTGTCCACGACGACCAGGCGCGTATCAGGATGGTCTTTGAGCCAGGTTTCCAGATGTTCAATGCCTCCACGATCCAGGCGCGGCCAGGAGAGCGTCAGATAGAGCGCGTCCGGGGTGACTTGCATGTCTTGCAGCACTTGCCTGGCCCGACGCTGCAGGCGGCGCTCATTGTCCTCTAACGAGAGGTAGAGGACATAGCCTTGCTCAACGTTGACTTTGCCAAGCACATAGCCGCCACAGGCAATGCCCAGGGCAAAGCCGAGGACTAACCACGATTTCCCCATCTTGGGCTTGCCACACAACAATGTCAGCCCTTCGGGTAAGATACCAGGAATGGCCCATTTCACCGGTGGCAACTCCTTTTGCAGGAGCGCTTTGAGGGGGAAGATCTCCGGCCCCTGGGGTGTCGTCTCGGCTTGCCCAGGTGGTTGCTGACTCGCTAAACGCATCAGCCAGGGGCGATCTTTGGCCAGCGCCAGAAAGGCTTTGCGCACGGCCTGGACCCCATCAGCATGCAATGCCTCGATCAAGGCATCCACGCAGGCTTTGACCTCACCGGTGAGGGCTGAAGTCATCTCGGCAGGTGGAATCCTGCCGGCAAGGAGTTCTTGCAGCGCAAGCGCCGCCTGGGTCTCTTGCTGTTCAGGTGTACTCATGCAACTCTCCAATGGCAGTATTCACCTCGCCCAAGGAGATGTGCTCTCATATTTCCATGGGCATTGCTACAGATGCGTGTTTCCTGAGCCGTGGTGTCGGAATGTTGGCTCCAGGTGACACGCTCTTCCGTTTTTGGGCCTGCGCTCACAGGCTCAGCCCTAACCACCCTGCACTAACTGTAATCCGTCACATGACGAAATCATGTGACGTGTGACGGAATACAGTCAGGAGCACGATGGGTAGGATCAACCTTGAGTGCTTCACGAGGGGACTACTTGGTGATTGCTTGCAGTTCAGAGGGCATAATCAGCCATGCTTGCCCGGTTGCGCGAGCAAGGATGACATCGCCTACCGAGGTCGAGCGGACAGGGGCGTCGGTCGCATGCCACACAACCTCTGGATGGTCTGTCCAGCTGCACTCATGGTGATTCGTAAGAGCGAAGACGCGCTCAAGGGGCGCTTGGACCTCAGCGACGTGCCGGTAGTGGAGGTTCCTGCTATCTCGCCAGCGCTCCGCATGTGGCTTCACCATCATCCAAGGGTCACACGCGTGATAGACTGCGTACCGAGAGGTTGAGCGAGCTGGTGTCATCGTGGTTCTTTCCTTTCCTGTAATGCACTTCATGCGGTATCGGCTTCCCGCTTGCGACAGAACTGAAAGGCGCGCATCTTGCGCCCACTGCGCAGCATAGATGCCTGCTGCGTGGAGGGATCAGCAATCACCCGCTGCCATTCGCTCACCGGCGGTGAGGTTCGCCACATGGTCGGAGTCGTCAGCGATGGGGGAGCATACGCAGCCCCTCGCCAGATGTGAATGCGGTAGCCTCGGACCCGCCTGGGTTTGGACAGGGCTTCATGATGGCTCATGGCTTTCCTCCCGCTCGACCTGGCGATGCCAGATCGCTTGACGCAGTTCGACCAGGCGCTTGACGGTTGGTTGTAGCTCCGGGGGTAGCAACTCGCACACCACTTCAAGAGCAACCTCTCGCGCTGCATCAGCGAATATACGTTGCATATCCAGTCCCTCGGAGGAATGCAGGGGGCGATCTGCAAGGTGTTCTCCCCCTTGGGCGATGAGCACCAGGTGTTTGCTGATGCGTTCCTGGGGTGTTTGCCTCATGACCTCCTCCTGTGTGCTACAGCATGGTTTGTTGCTTGTACTGGGCAAGCCAGTGCTCGATGGACTGCGTATCGAACCGCAAGGCTGCATTGCGATTCTTCCCCATTTTGATGTAGGGAAGCCCTTTCTGATACATCATCTTCCACAGTTCGGTGCGGCTGACATTGAGCCAGATCATGACTTGCTGACTGCTCAGCAGTTGGGTGGGTACCGTGGGTTCAGGTTTCGTTGTGACGCGCCTGGCTGTTCGTGGCATGGGCGTGTCTCCTTTCATTTCGTTGCTCTCATTAGCTCACTCCCGTTTGAAACAGGCATGAGCGATGAGTAGGTTGCTGTTGGGTGAGATGGTGAGAGGCTCACTGAGCAGCCGTGCGGCCTGCCTGTTGCAAGAGGAAAGCGTTCGCGGTCGCTTTGCAGACGCAAGCTGTAGCGACAAGTCGTCTGCCTGAGATGCGCTGCCTGCTGGCTTGCAACTCAGTCAGGGCTTGCTCTAAGCGCTGCTGCCGATCGGCTTGTGCCAATCCCTGTTGTTGCAGGTACGCCCCGACGATGGGCCCCCTGATATGGGTGACCTTTTCGAGGGCATTCTGGGTGAGTTTTTGCCCGCTGGCCTGCAGGTCTGCGACCGCCTGCGCTAAGCGCTGCTGGTGCTCTGGACTGATCGACAGTTGCGCATAGTCCTGACGTTGCTGTTCGGATCGATGAGCAAAGGTGAACCTTGCGCCTCAAGGCTCAGCCCTACCTATCGTGCATGACTTATTTGCAGCGTGATAGTGTCAGTGCCACAACGTGGGTCAATGCACGATCAGGCAGGATCAACCTTGAGAGAAAGTGACAGGTGGTGGATTTTGCCGGAGAGCGGCAAGCACCTGTCTGTAGAGGTGTCTGAGACGCCCTCTTGCCTGGGCATGTCAGAAAGCTGTCTACCCCGGAGAGTAGACGCCGTGCCATCCTGCTTTGCTTCTTACGTTAGGACTGCACCTGAGCTCGTTCGCCACAACTTGCTATCGGACTCAGCCTATAGATCAACAGGGCTCCCTTTGGTTTGGCACGCGCTGTGAAGTTGTTCAGGTACGCTTTAACTTCCGGGCCTGGCGCGATATAATGCGGGCAGGCCCGGACGGACGGGCATGTGTACTGGAGAGGTCTGGACAACTTGTACCAATACACACGCTTACCGGGTTATCGAAGCGCTTGTAGTTATCAGCTGCAAGCGTTTCATACTACTAGTTTATGTGACTTTTTCGCGAAGGAAAACCTCACCCGCACCCCACGAACACCTGACCAAAACCCCACGAATACCCCACGCGCTTTTGAAGATTGTTTCTTGCACTAAGTTATTGTAAACATACGTAACCATTTATCTCTAAGATAAATTGTATACATATGTTACCATTTTATCAAGCCTGGTCAGAACGAGCAGTCAGTGGTATACTTGGGAGAAGAATATTGTAGGGATATGTCATCATTTTTCAGGAAAGAGGACATGCAGGGCATCAGTGGAGACCGTGTTTTATTGCCAACAGCAGTCGCATGCCAGAGAACAGGCTTCAGTCGAGGCTACATTCAGCGTCTACTCAAGAGCGGGCGCATAGAAGGTGTCAAGTTAGGGCATGATTGGCTTATTTACGAGGACTCGCTTAGCGCATTTCTTGCGCAACCTCGCGAACGGGGTCGTCCGAAGAGGCAATCCACCACGTCTACAGGGCCATCTGTTGCCACCAATGAGACCCACAATGAGAATGCATGAGTAGGTAGTTGAAAAACTGCGTTGGATCGAGTACTCTCAGGAAGAAACGTCCATCCATAAACATTCGTGAAGTGTCCGTGGGGTGTTGGTGAGGTTTCGCTTTATATAGTGGTCATGTATGCTTGCTACGAACTGAAATGTTTCGGTGCGTACCCTAACCTTGGTTAGGATGGAGGAACAGCAATGGACGGTGAGACGAGGAATCCAAACCATCTCCTACGTCGCCAACGGGAACTGCGTGGGTGGTCACAAGCGCGTCTGGCGGAAGAGTTGCTTAACTGTTGTGAAGAGGATCCAAGACCAAGCGCACGCGGTGAGATCAACGCGAAGATGATTGGTGCCTGGGAACGTGGAGAGCATGTGCCGAGTCCTTACTACCAGGAGAAGCTCCGCCTCCTCTTTGGAAAGTCGGCTGAAGAACTTGGATTCATCGAACCTCTGCAACCACCGGAACATGCTCCAGTCGTGGTTCCTTCAAGCGTACCACAGGTATTACCAGCGTTGGTCACACTTCATCAGGCCATTGACCTCCTCTGTGAAGCTTCAGATGCCAGTATTGAACAGCAGTCAGGAGCATGGTTAGCATTAGGTGCCGGTAATCTTGCGCCGTTGTTTGCATTTGGCTGGTCGCTTGAAGATGTCTTCACCTCATTACACGTTCTACTCAAGGGGGTTCAGGCGATGTCAACATTTTCACGACGCACATTCATACAACTCGGAGCTGCTGCGGTGGTAAGCAGCGTTCCAATCCCAGAAGGAAAACACATCTCAGCAGAAGATCGCGCTAAGCTCCAGAGTGCATTGAGTGAGAGTATTGCGGCAGGCTGGAAGCTTTTCCATACAGCAGGGAATGTACAGGTCTTCGCTGTCGGCCAAGCGCAATTGTACCTGGTGCAACAAAGCCATGCATTGCTTTCCTCTCGTGTCCGTGCTGGGTTCTATACATCCGTGTACAACCTTATGGGCAAAGCATTGCATTTTCAAGAGCGCTATCAAGATGCGCTCGATGCACATATCAACGCACATGTTGCAGCAATGTCAACAGGTGATCCCTGGAATATAATTCAGAGCTTAATTTGCCAAGCAGATAGCCATCAAGCACTCGGTCAACATATCCAAGCGATTGAAACTATAGAAGAGGCCTTGCGTCTTGTTGGGAATCCAATTGATGAGGAACATATTCGAACCAAAGCACACCTATTAGCGTGTTGGGCTGACAATGCAATGACAATGGAAGAGTATACAGTAGCACAAAAGAAATTAGAAGAATCGGCTACCTATCTCTCTCAAATCAGCCCAAAAGAAGAATTTGATCGTACGAGTTGGCTTCAACTCGCTGGAAAATGTGCCCTGGCGACTGGAGATCATGAAACAGCTATTCGCTATTATACGGAAGCTCTCGTCGATCTTCCTCCGAACTGGCTCATACGGCAAGCCTTCATTGTCACACCGTTAATGGTGGCCTTTGCGTGTGCGCAAGATCGGAAAACAAGCCTTGAAATGGCAGAAAAAGCTGCATCTGTTATGAGTACACTCAATGCCCCCATTATCAATAAGCAGTTTGCTGCTTCTGTACAGCTTGGCTTGCTTGGTGCATTCCCGCACGATGTGCAAGTCCGTAAATTTGTAGATGGTTTACCACGTCGACTTCCTTCATTGAATGTCACTGCTGGTAAAGGGCAATAAAATACTCGCTTGCTGACCCGCTAGAGAGTTATAGCTTCTCGGAATTACATCTTGATCTCCTGCGGGTCAACAAGGACGCTTTTCGACGAGCAGAAGTCCTCCCTCACAGTCTTCACACCACGTCCTACTAGCTCCTCCTAGTTGCTGGATACACCATTGTCCCACCGATTCGAGCTTCTTACGACTAAAGGTTTGCTTATGGTCGTAGATTACCTCTGCTTCCTGCTCATACGGCACAATAAGAATCAGTCGATGCGCCGTCACCTTTAGCAGATTACTAAGGACTCGGTACATGTCTGCTTCAGGGAAGTGCTCGATGACGCCAATTGCGGTGACTGTATCGAACTGCCCCAGTTTGCTGAATTCGTCAGTCAGCAAATCGACCTGATCAAATTGTACATTGTTTAGCTGCCATTCCTCAGCAAGTTCTCTTACGACAGGGAACATATCAGATCGTATATCTATCCCAACTACTCGGCTCATGAAAGGTATGCGTTCGGCTATCACTAAGGGAAGAAAGCCCGACTCACAGCCAGCATCAAGAAATGACTCGCCAACACATAGTTCACAAATACGCTGATACCAAGTAGCAAGTACCCCGATGGTAGCGTAGTAGTTGAAAATAGGTGGAGTTTGAGCCGTTGACAAGAACAGCAGAAAGCGCCGAAATGTATTTGCTCCAAAGCCATGCCAAGCTGCGCGGGCATCATCAGGGAAGAATGAGCCTACTATTCCAGCCAGGATTTCCCCAAAGTCACGAGATTGTCGCAGAAGACCCAAAGGCTTGCGTTCGTACATCACATAGTGCTTAATGTCTGCATTCATCTCCTCAGGCGCAAATGCATGTACGAGGATGGTTGATGGAGCTTCCGAGCGTGTAAAGAGCAAGAAGTGAGGAGTTTCTTGTGCCTGATAGCCGCCCTCAGCAAAGCGTTGTTTGAGCAAGGTTCGGCTCACGCCATGACCATTCACCACGATCATATCTCCTACCAGAACAGAGCGTTCTTGAATGGACACTTTTTTGGTCTTGGGATTGGCATCGTTAATGGTGGCCTGGTTCTCTGTCATCGGTTGCTCCTGGAAAACTTGGTTAAAAGTAGTTAAACTTGCTGCAACGATATTGTATCACTTTGCTACTCACTTTCCGATGTCAGATCTGTCATACACCTCTCAGGAAGCGCGTCGAACACCATCTGAGGCTTCCTGGAATTGAGAGGTTCATCTACAGGCATAGGCAAACAAGAACATTAATTGGAACAAGAAGAGAAGCACAGCGAAGACTGTGATCAAAAGATGGAAGTTGGTTAAAAAATCCTCTTTACCCTGCTTATGGTACTATGCCTATCACTTTTTCTATATCTCCCCTATTTCCTCGTGCCCTTTCTACCCTTCTCTCTTTCCCTTAATCAGTCACATCGGCTGCAGGAAAGAGTAAAATATATTACTTTACCATTTACCGCAGCCGCGCAGCTTGTTGCTGACACTTACATGTCAACCGTCGTATCTGCTCGACAAGAAAATGGCGCCGCACCAGCCTTGCACCTAGTTCACTGTGAGGTTGTATGTCACATCCAAGGTGATTCCCGGTCCGGAGCCGCCGAAGTTGATACTATGCGAGCCAGCCGTGAGCGGAGTAAGCATGATGTAGAACCCATCGGCGACAGCTGGGGTAACGGTCAGGCTGGGCCAGCAGGGGCCAGGAAGCGATACTCCAAATGCAGCGTCAATCAGGTTGTCCGGCGATGGTGGCAGCGTGTAGCTGAATACTGGTGAAATGGCCCGATAGGACTCGAGGTTGGTAAGGGGTTTGGCATCGATGCTGGCGTGGAGGTTCGCTGGTGGGATCACTCCGCTTGCCGCTAAGGCGCGTAGCTGGTCCACGGTGAGCGGTGGTGTGTTACAGACGTTGTCCGCCCATGAGTTGATTAAGGGAACGAACAGCGCCTTTCCAACCGGAACAGTACAACTCCGAGTGAAGCTGCCACTGCCCTGGAAATGGCCTGCCAGGAACCAGACGTTGCCGGACTGACCCACACTGCAATCAAGCGCACCATTCGTGGCGAGCGCTGGGTTCTTTGATGCTGGCACGGAGAAGGACCACTGCCACCACCTGGCGTTCCACTGCCCGTAGGTGTTCCCAAAGGGGTGGGAATCCGGTGGCAAGACGCCTGGGTTGGGGTTCTTATCAGCCAAGGCCGGGGTCACTTGAAGGAGGAAGACGAGAGCGATCAGGGCAAAGCCGCTTCGCAGATGCCTGATACGTAACATTTTCATGTCGAGCCTCCTTTCCTGGGACTCAAATCGTCCAACTGAGCGCGATGGGCTCTTTTCTAGCTGAAATGATCAAGCGGACTTCTAGCAATTACATGAATCATTAGAAAACGATCAAACGATTGAAGAAAGATCGATCTAAGCCAAATGTAATATATATGAAAAACATAACAATTACAAGAGGGCATTTCCTAACCCTGAAAAAGTAGGGGAAACTGACCTCAGACGAGACTAGCTCCCTCGCCGCCTCATCGGTGCACGCAATCTGATCATGGATGGTGCCCCCATCCTCGCTTGGCGCAGAGCCGACCCCGATGCCGCTGTCGGGCACGCCCCGGCCCACCATCCGCACCCGCTCTTGCGTGGGTTATGAGATGTCCTCATACTTTGTTGGATCGGTAGACATGATCGCCTCACTTTCATAGCCGGCCTGTAAGTGTTTTTCTGACGAAAAGATACGACATCTCTGTGAAGGCCCTCTACAAGCCGTTTGAGAGAGAGTGGAAACAGCGTCTTTTGTCTGCACTCTGCGTTTTTGCTCTGCACTCTCAATGCCCTCCACTAGCCATCTGAGGAGACCCCTCTTGTATCTTTTCGTCAGAAAAACACTTACAGTCCATAAGGAATGTTTGTCAAGAGTCAAGATGTAAATTTTGGAATTCCAAGGCTCAAGGCCGACTTTGGTGAATCGGAGAATAGATGAGTTATTCTGATCTATTGAAAGAGCACAGAAAGGTCATCCATACCATCCATTGCATTGCGCTGCATGGAAGGTAGCACATGCCCATAGATGTCCAGGGTCATACTGATATTCGCATGACCGAGAATTTCTTGAACGACCTTTTTGGCGTTCTAAGAGGTATGACTTGCTGCGCGAACGCAATGTAGCCGTGGCATCAGGCAACAACTTTGGCTCTGTGGCAGAGAACTACGTACGTATCTCCCTGGCAACCTCAGAAGAGGATATCGAGCGTGGCGTGCGGGAGATTTGCGCCTTCGCGGATAGGTGACAGCCGCAGACAGAGGCCCTTGCATGAAACACATGCAAGGGCCTTGATAAGGTAGAGACGGTACCCTGGAGGGGATATTCCTCTTATTGGTCGGTAAGCGAACTCGAAGTATCTGGATCAGGACTGCTGGTATTGGTTTGATCACTCGCCGAATTGGCGCCCCCTCCCACAACACTCAGTCCACCTTTTACGGTGAAGGTAGCTTCATCGCATGTTACTCCTGCTGAGCCGCAGGTGGTTCCTCCCGTGGGTGGGCTGGCTACCGCAAATGCAGGATAGGCCGGTGTGCCTACAAAGGAAGTGGAGATGTAATCACCAACCATGGTCCCTTGGGTGGTTTGTGGGAGCCAGGAGAGTGTCATGGGTCCAGCAATCTGTGTATTAGTGGTCCACGTGGCTCCACCATCCGATGAAGTCGAGAACCCCACCTCCAG
>WNFI01045693.1_pt1 | contig 14537 bp, 13 predicted proteins | sample 5400471 | NCBI WGS metagenome assembly WNFI01 (sample SAMN13153348, study PRJNA577476) | soil metagenome | isolation source: 100 cm saprolite on Douglas fir-dominated hillslope | place: USA:California | collected 2013-09-17
CGGCGGTCCCGAAGAAGACGATGGGCAGGGTGCCGATGCCGGTGTGCGCGCCGAAGGTGGTGGCCCACGAGCCGTAGCTTGCCTGGGACTCGGAAACCAACATCGAGGTCACCTTGTCGAGGCCGAGCCCGCCGTGGGCCTCGGCGATATCCACCGAGAGCAGGCCGAGATCGCCCGCCTTTTCGAGGAGCTGGCGGAGCAGCCCGTTGTCCTTCTGCTCCAGCCGGTCGACCTGCGCGAGCACCTCGTCGACGGAGAACTCGTGCCCGGTCTGGAAGAACTGGCGTTGCTCGTCGCTGAACCGCTCTGGCGTCATGAACGCCCGCGCGCCGACCGGCGCGAAGAGGAACCCGCCGCCGCGCGCCGCGGACTGCTCCATCTCCCCCACGTCCTGGACGTTCTCCGCCATGCCCCGCCTCCGCGATGACGCTCTGCGCCAAAGGCTAGGGGACGCGCGCCCGGTGCGCAAGCGAAAAATGAATGAAGCGTCATTCAGCGCACCTGCGCGCCGCGGCTCTGTTTGCTCTTCGCGACCGGCGCGGCACCGGCGCGGCGGGTTATCGACGCGCAGACGTTCGATAAGTTTCGATAACATGGCGCTACCGCGGCGGCGCTTCGGTGCGCCCTGCTTGCGGATCGGCAACCTCGGGAAGCGTTGACCACTCGTGCATGGCGGTGTACGCAGGGCCCCGGCGGCAGCGTGCCGCACGATCCGAAAGGGGCCCGCCCGAGATGGTCAACCAGGCTGAGATCCGCATCGGCGACGGCAGCCTGCGCATCGGGGACCGCGTGGTCTATCCGAACCAGGGGATCTGCCGCATCACCGGCGTGGACGTGAAGCAGATCGCCGGGCAGCAGCTCGAGTTCGTCAGCCTCGCGCGCGAGGAAGACGGCGCCACCGTGATGGTGCCGAGCGCGAAGGTGATGGGCATCGGGCTGCGCAAGGTCGCGAACGTCGACGCGATCGACGAGGTTTTCGACTACCTCTCCTCGCCCTCGGACGACCCCCAGCTCGACTGGAAGGTCCGTCACCGCGAGAACGCGGACAAGATGACGGGCGGGGGCCTGTTCGGCACCGTCGAGGTGCTCAAGGGCCTGCACGCGCTCTCCCGCGTGCGGCCGCTGCCGCAGAAGGAGCGCGAGCTCTACGATTCGGCGCGGCACCTCATCGTCGGGGAGATCGCCGCGGCGATGGGCATCCCGGTGGGCGTTGCGGAGAACAACCTCGACTACGCCCTCTTTCCGCCGCCTGGAATGAAGCGCAAGGGCAAGGAGCTGCTGCCGGCAGCGATCCCAGCGACGGCCGGTCCGCTCCGGCGCGACGAGGACGACGACCTGGGCTTCGACGACGAGGCCGGGGGGGACAACGGCGAGAGCGGGGGCGAGGCCGCCCCCAAGGCGCGCGCGCGGCCGACCGCGGCCGAGGACGACGAAGAGGAGGAGGAGGAGGATCTGTCCGAACCGAAAGAGAGCGAGGAGGCCAATCTCCCGGCCGCCGCGAAGCTTCCTCTCGGTGCACGACCTGCGGCACCCGGAAAGGCCGCTGCCGCGCCGGGCCCCAGGGCCGTGCCGAAGGCCGGGCCAGCGGCGGCCCCGAAGCACGCGCGGAAGCGTGCGGCGAAGCCCGCGGCCACGAGAGCGGCGCCAAAGCCACCCATGAGGCCCGCACCTGCGGGCAAGGCCGCGAAAGCCAGGCCCGCTGCGAAAGCGAAGCCCGCGACGAAGTTGAAGGGCCCGGCAAAGAAGCCGGCCGCGAAGAAGCCGGCCGCAAAGAAGGGGAAGAGATGATCCGCATCGTCACGCTGAGCGAGCTGCCGCCCGACGTGGTCGACCACGTCGCCCGCCGCATCCATGCCGCGTATGGCATGGGCTGCGAGGTGCAGGGCTCCGCCGAGCCCCCCGATTCGACTCTCGACGAGGACCAGAACGCCTACGACGCGCCCCGGCTCCTGGCCGAGATCGACGACGACACCGAGCTGTACGCCGACGACAAGCTGCTCTACCTGACCAGCGAGCCCCTCACCGCGCCCCCCGGCCCGATGGGGCCGGGCCCGATGGACGGGTACGCGCAGTACGGCGGTGGCAGGGCGGTGGTCAGCTCGCACGGGCTCGGCGGCAAGGGCGAGCTGACGCTGGAGGCCGGCCTCGCCAAGCGCGCCGCGCACCACGTCGGCCACCTCTGGGAGTTGCACCACTGCTTCGACCCGCGCTGCGCGATGCATCCGGGCTGGACGCCCGGCTTCTCGCAATATCCCGAGGTCGCTCTGTGCCTGTTCTGCCGCGAGAAGAGCGAGCGGAAGATCAAGCTGGGCCAGACCTGAGGCGGGCGCGGCTGCGCGCGCTGCCGCTCTTCGCCCTGCTGCTCCTCTCGCTCGGCGCGCTCGCGTTCGACGCCTCGCTGCAGGTGCGGCTTCCCTCGGGCGAGGCCTGGGCCGAGGCCGCTGCCGCGCTCCGCGCCCTGGGCAAGCCGGGGGATGCGGTCCAGATCTGGCCCCCCTGGGCCGAGCGCGCGCGCCTGGTCGTCGACGCGCTGCCGGTGCTCGCGGAGGAGGATCTGCGGCGGGCGGAGTTCCTCGGGGTCCAGCGCCTGTGGCTGCTCGCGCTTCCCTCCGTTCCGCATGGGGGCCTTGCAGAGGCGGAGGCCGCCCTGCGCGCGCGCGGCGCCACCCCGGCCGCCGGGGCTCAGAGGTTCGCGGGCCTCTCGCTGCGCGCCTGGGACCTGCACGCGGCGAAGGTCGCCTACGACCTCGCCTTCGCCGGCCGGCCCGAGGAGGCGCACGAGGTCGACTACGTCGCGCGCCGCTGCGTGCTCGCCGCGGTGGGCCCGGCTGGCGCCCCCGCACGCCTGCACGTTCGCGGCGCCGGCGGCCACGAGCTCCATCTGCGCGCCGGCTTCGTCGGCGAGCGCGCCTTCGACGACAAGCCGCCGGTGCGCCTCCTCGCGATCGCGAACGGTGCCCCGCTGCTGCGCCTCGAGGTGCCGCGCGCGCGGCTGCGCCAGCCCGGCTGGCTCGCCGCCGACGCCAGCGTCCCGACCGGCCCGGACGAGCGCGACTTCGACCTATTGATCGAGAGCGAAGATCCCCGCGACCGGCCGCTCTGCATCGCCGCCTGGACCACGCGGTGAAGGGGGATGCGCACCTTCCCCGCGCGCTGGGCGCGATGACCGCGCTGGCGATGGCCGCGACGCAAGGGGGCGTGGGCTTCACGCGCGACGAGGGTTACTACTTCGCCGCGGCGAGCCGCGCCGAGGAGTGGATCGCCCTGCTCTTGCGCGCGCCTGCCCAGGCGTTCTCCGCCGACGCAACCGAGCGCTTCTGGGGCTACAACGCCGAGCACCCCGGTCTCGCCAAGCTGCTCTTTGCCAGCTCGCACTTCCTCTTCACCCGCACGCTGCACCTGCTTCCCGACGCCTTCGCCTTTCGGCTGCCCGCGTTCGCCTTCGCCGGCCTGCTCTCGCTGTGGCTCGCGCAGCTCGGGCTTGCGCGCTCGCGCGCGGCTTCCGTGCTCGCGCCGCTGCTCTTCTGGTGCGCGGAAGGAACGTTCTTCCACGGCCACCTCGCCTGCTTCGACGTCCCCATCTGCGCGCTCACGGCGGGCACCGGGGTCGCCTGGGCGCGCGCTCTCGGCCTGCTCCCCGGCGCCGCACCACCGGCAGCGACCGCCGACGCCCGGTTCCGGGATGGGGCCGGGCTGTCGTTCGTGTTCGGCTGCGCGCTCGCCGTGAAGCACAACGCCTGGTTCCTGCCCGGCGTGCTCCTCGTGCACGCCCTCCTCTGCCCCGGCGCGCTGCGCCTGCGCGCGCTGCGGACGCTGCCCTGGCTCTTCGCGGGCCCCCTGGTGCTCTTCGTCGCCTGGCCTCTGCTCTGGCACGACCCCGCCCGCCACCTGCGCGAATGGGTCGAGTTCCACCTGCACCACGTGCACTACGCCTGGTGGTACCTCGGCGATCTCTACCGCGCGCCGCCGTTTCCCCTCGCCTATCCGTTGGTGCTGGACGCGCTGGTGCTCCCCGTCACGACCGCGGCCCTGCTTGCCGCGGCAGCCGCGCGCCTGCTCTTCGACTTGGCGCGGCGGCGGCTGGGACCGCTGCGCCTCCTTGAGCTGGGCCTCGCCAGCGCCGCGGTCGCGCCGTTCCTCCTGCGCACGACGCCCATCTTCGGCGGGATCAAGCACTGGCTCGTCTTCCCTGCCCTGCTCGCGCCAGAAGCGGCCTCGCTCCTCGTCGACCTCTCGCTCCTCGCGGTGCAGCCGCCCGGGACGGGCCCCGCGCTGCGCTGGCTCACCGCTCCGCGCGCGATCGCCCTCGGCGCCTGCGCCACGCTCGCGCCCGGGCTCTACCAGATCGCGCACGTGCATCCGTACGGGACGAGCGCGTACGGCGAGCTGGCGGGCGGCATCCCGGGCGCGGCCAGCCTGGGGATGCAGCGCCAGTACTGGTCCAACAACGTCACCGCCATCCTGCCGTGGCTGAACCGCAACGCCCCCCCTGGCGCGCGGATCTTCTTTCACGAGGTGAACCAGGAGAGCTACCGCGCGTACCAGATGTCGGGCTGGCTGCGCGGGGACCTCGTTTACGCGATCGGCCCCGAGGACGCCGACTACGCCGCAATCCAGTGGCACCGCGAGTTCCGCGACCAGGAGCCACGGGTGTGGAACGCGTTCGGCACGCGCCGGCCGGCCACGGGGCTGTACATCGACGAGGTGCCGCAGGTGGTCGTCTATGCGCGGCCAGGCCTGCCCGGCGCGCCCTGAGCGGACCCGGGGCCTTCAACACCCTGCTAATCCCACCGCTCAGTTGAGTTGACCCCGCCGCCGGAGGCGGCCCGGCCGGGAGTCCGGCCGTCAGCGGAGGGAGGCTCGTCGAGCTTTGTCCTCGACCTTCTCGATCAGCCTGACGAGCTCGCCGCGGTTGAACTTCCCCTGTGCCCACTCCTGGAATGCGAGCGCCGACTCGACCAGGTACCGGGTGACGAAGTGCGCGGTGCGCTCCTCGAGCACGTTGGGGAGTAGCGCGCGGCTCGCGGCGCCGCGGAAGAATGCGTCGATCACCTCGAATTCGCGCAGCAGCTCCAGCCGGGCGATCTCGCAGGCCACCCGAAACGTCTCCAGCTCCGGCTTGCCTTGGCGCTCGATCACCTCGCGAAAGCGCGCGTACTGCGAAGGATCGCTCCACTCCTCGAGCGGAGGCGGAAAGGCGCGCAGATCTCGGGCCAGCTCATCGGCCACCTGCCCGAGGACGTAGTCCTTCAGCTCGAGCGGCTTGCGATCGGCGAGGTGGTCGAAGCGGCCCATCGCAGTAGCGTACCGCAGCGAAGGGCTATTGGGTCTTGGCTTTGGGCTTGACCTTGGCGGACTTCGACTTGGTGCGGGACTTCTTGCACTCGGCGGACTTGAGCTTGGCGATCCGCGCCGCCTCGGTGCCCTTGTGGCTGGTGGTCACCTCGTCGAAGAAGAGCTGCGCCTTGCCGCACTCGCCGAGGCTCTGGAAGGAGAGGCCGATCTTGAGCAGCGCGTCCGGCACCTTCTCACTCGCCTTCCACTCCTTGAGCACCTTCTGGAACTCGACGATGGCGTCGTTGTAGCGGCGCTCGGCGTAGTAGGTCTGGCCCAGCAGATACTGCGCGCTGCCCGCGAGCGGATCGGAGCGGAAGCGGTTGAGGAAATCGACGAGCAACTCGCGCGCGCGGCCGGTCTCGTTCGCGTCCAGCTTCTTGACCGCCAGCGCGTAGATCGCCGCCTTGTCGGTGGGGTGCTCGGCGTCGTACTGCTGCTTCTTGCGCTGCTCGAGGAGCGCTGTGGTCTCGGCGAGCTTTCGGTCGTTCTCCCCCTGGCGGCTGTCGAGCAGATCGATGCGGTGCTGCAGCACCTCGATCTGGCCGCGCAGCGTGGAGATGTCGTTTTGCGCCTTCTCCAGATCCACCGCCAGGTCGGCGCCGCTCTTGCGCGCGGCGCGGTTGAGCGCCTCTATCGCGTCCGAGAGTTCCTTGGCCTTCTTCGCGGTCTCCGCCTTCAGACTCTCTCGCTGCGTCCGCAGATCGGTCTGCAAGGCGTCGATGTCCCTGCGCATCTGCTCGCCCTCGCCGGCCGAGGTCCAGCACCCCGCGAGGGACAGTGCGCAGCACAACGTCAACAGGGAACCTGTGCGCATCGAAGCACTCCGGGCTTTAGCGTGAGCAGACCATCCCATCATGGCGCGGGAACCAGCTCGACGCGGCGATTCTTCGCCCACGCCGATTCGTCGTGCGCCCGATCGACCGGGCGCTCCTTTCCGAAGCTGACCGCGCGCAACGCCTTGGCGTCGGCGCCGAGCCCGACCAGGTACCTGCGCACCTCCTCGGCGCGGCGTCCGCCGAGCGCGAGGTTGTATTCGGTGGTGCCGCGCTCGTCGGCGTGCCCGGACACCTCCAGGCGGCGGAAGCCCTTGCGCGACAGGCACTGCCAGTCGCGGCTCAGGGTCTCGCGGGCGGCGGTCGAAAGCGTGGCCTCGTCGAAGCCGAAGTGGACCGGCCGCACCTCGCAATCGACGTTCTGCGCCCCGGCGCTTCCCTGCGCCTTGCAACCTCGCCCGTCTGACACTGGGCGTCGTCGCGGCACTGCCTGCAGAAGCCGCCGACGCAGAGCTTTGCGGCCGCCTCGGCCCGGCAGTCGTCGTCGGACCTGCACTCGCCGGGAGGAGGCCGGGAGGGGCAGGCCGCGAGCGCCACCGCGCAGGCTGCGAGGGCAAGGTCGCATCGCATCGATCCCCCGCACCTACCGGCGCCGGGCTGCAGTGTCAAGAAACGCCGGCGTGGAGCAGCCGCCTGCGGGCTCAGCGCAACCGCCCGCAGAGCGCGAGCTTGTGCGCCCGCGGCAGCCGCTTCAGCTCCCGCTCGCGGCGAAGCGCCGCTCCCCGATCGGGCGCGGGCTCGCAGAACGCAAGCGCCAGCGGTCCACGCCCGCGCGTGTATCGCGCGCCGCGGCCGCGCCCGTGCTTCGACAGCCGCGCGCCCAGCTGGTTGGTCGAACCGGCGTAGAGCGATCCGTCCCCGCAGAGGAGGAGATACACGCACCAGCGCGCCTCGCCCGCGCCCTTCCCACGGCGTTTGTCGTTTCCCGGGAGGTCATGCATTGTGCACCCCACCATGGCAGCGAAGCATCCCGGCGAGAACTTTTCCGCGGAGCCCTACCAGCCCCTCCCCGCCGATGACTACCAGGGGCACTTGACGGCGCCCCCGCAGCCGCCGCGCGGGCGCCTGCGACGCCTGCTCGCCGCCGCGGCGCTGACCTTGGCGCTCGGCGTCGGAACGCTCGCGCTCGGTTACCTCTACATCTCGCGCGAGATCCCGGCGATGGACAGCGTGCGCGACTACCACCCCCTCGTCACCACCAAGGTGGTCACCTCCGACGGCACGAAGGTGGGCGAGTTCTATCGCGAGAAGCGAACCGTGGTGACGATGGACAAGATCCCCCGCGTGCTGATCCAAGCGGTGATCTCCGCCGAGGACAAGGACTTCTACAAGCACCCCGGGTTCAACCCGATCGCGATGGCGCGTGCGGTGGTGGTGGACGCGTTCTCGGGCCGCAAGCGGCTCGGCGCCTCCACCATCACGCAGCAGGTGGTGAAGAACTTCTTCCTCACGCCGGACAAGAAGCTCAAGCGCAAGCTGAAGGAGTTGCTGCTCGCCGCGCGGCTGGAGCGCAACCTCTCCAAGGAAGACATCCTTTATCTGTATCTCAACCAGATCAATTTCGGAAAAGCCCACTACGGTGTCGAGGAGGCCTCGCTCTACTACTTCGGAAAGCACGTCTCCGCGATCGATCTGGGAGAGGCCGCGCTCCTCGCCGGCCTGCCGCAGAACCCGACGCGCCTCAATCCGCGGCGCCACCCGGAGAACGCCAAGCGGCGGCAGATCTACGTGCTCGGGCGCATGCTCGCGAACGGCTACCTCACGCAGCAGCAGCACGACGCAGAGGTGGCGAAGCCGATCCAGCTCCCGCCGCTGCCCGAGGAGCCCGCCTTCGCCTGGTATCTCGACGAGGTGAAGCGGCAGATGGTGGCGCAGTTCGGGCAGGCGGCGGTCGAGAGCGCGGGCATGACGGTGGAGGTGGCGATGGACCCGCGGCTGCAGCAAGCCGCGGAGCAGGCGGTACAGGACGGCTTGCGGGCGGTGGACAAGCGGCTCACTGCTCGTGCCCGACCTGGGGGACCTGGCCGAGCGCGATCGCACCTCGCCGGAGGCCGCCGCCCGGGCCGCGCGGGTTCGCACCCTCGTGCAGGGGGGGATCTACGCTGCGGTGGTGACGGCGGTGAACGAGCGCGAGGCGCGGGTCGCCTTCGCGCCCGGCGTGGAGGGCGCGGTGCCGTTCGCCACCATGGCCTGGGCGCGGCCGTTCAAGCCGGAGGGGCGCACGCCCCAGCCCTCCTCGCCGCAGGGAGTGCTCGCGACGGGCAACGTCATCGAGGTGCGCGTCGCGCGGGTCGATTTCGCGGCCGACCGCTCGGGCCGCAGGCGGCTCGCGCGGCTAGACCTGTCCCTGGAGCAGACCCCGCTGGTGCAGGGTGCCTTCACGGCGATCGACCTCAAGACCCGCGGCGTGCTCGCGCTGGTGGGCGGCTACCGCTACGACGCGGACCGGAGCGCCTTCAACCGCGCGACCCAGGCGCGGCGCCAGCCCGGCAGCGCGATCAAGCCGTTCCTCTACGCCGCCGCGCTGGAGAGCCGCAAGTTCACCCCGGTCACGAAGGTGGACGACTCGCCGGAGGTGATCGTGGACCCCTGGAGCGGCAAGGCCTGGAAGCCGGAGAACTTCGAGAAGGACGAGTTCGTCGGGCCGATCACGCTGCGCAAGGCGCTCGCCGAGTCGAAGAACACGGTGGCCGTGAAGCTCCTCATCGACCTCGGCCTCGAGAAGGTGCGCGCCCAGGCTGCGGACGCCGGTCTCGAGAGCTCCATCCCGCAGAGCTACACCGCGGCGCTCGGCACCGGCGAGACCGGCATCCTCGAGCTGATCAACGCCTACGCGACGTTGGCCTCGCTGGGGCGTAGACAGGCGCCGGTGCTGATCCGCAAGATCACCGCTCGCGACGGCGGACTGATGTTCGTCGCGCCGACAGAAGCGGCGCTGGGCATGCGACCGGAGACCGCCTACGTGACCGCGGACCTGATGCGCTCGGTGATCGACGACAGCGATGGCACCGCGCACTCGCTCTCGGTGCTGGAGCGGCCCATCGCCGGCAAGACGGGCACCGCCAGCGAGCACCGCGATGGCTGGTTCATTGGATTTACGCCGTCCGTGATCGCCGGGGCGTGGGTGGGGTTCGACGACCACCGGATGATGGGCAGCCTGGAGACGGGTGGCCACTGCGCGGGGCCCATCTGGCTGCAGTGGCTGCGCGCCCACGCGCAGGGCCAGCCGGTCGAGCCCTGGCCACAGCCCCCGCCGGGCGTCGCCGAGGTGAAGATCAACCGCAACACCGGCCTTTTGACGAAGGACAACGACCCCTTCGCGATGCGCGAGGTATTCCTCGCCGGCACCGAGCCGACCGCACAGCAGGCGGGCGATCTTCCCGACCAGAAAAAGTTCTACCAGGAGGGGCGCTGACCGGCGCCGCTCGCGCGGCTCGAATTTCGCGCTTCAGCGGATAGCAGAGGCCTTGATCGCGGCCTTGCCGTCCTTGATGTAGACCATGAAGCGCACTCCGCGGGCGCTGTGCTTCGCGAGCAGATCCTCCCTGTTCTTGCGCAGCTTGGCCGCGAACTTCTCGTAGCTGACGTTGGAGGCGCCCTCGCCCGTCTGCGCGCGCAGCGCGACGAACTTCTCGAAGGTGTCCTTGTAGTGCGCCTCGTCGGTATCGTCCGCGTCGGTGTGCGCCGGCGCGGGCGCTGCCGCCTTTTCGTCGTGCTCGCGCAGCTTCTCCAGCAGCGCCGCGCTGATCGGCTGGATCCGGGTCGGTTCGTCGCCGGGAAAGTAGCCGGTCTCCACGGGCGGCGCGGCCGGCGGCGGTGCGGATTGCGTGGCGGCCGCCTTCCCGCTGGCCGGCCTCGCCTGCGCTGCGGCGCCGTGCGGCTTCGAGTTGCCGCGGGCGGGCTCGAGGACGGGCGGTGGCGCTTCCCAGGGGTCGTCGGCCTGCCCGTGCGCCTCGGTGGGAGGCAGCGCGAACGACGGGGCGGGAGCCCCGGTCAGATCCGCGCCCCAGACCGGGTCCGTGGCCGAGGTAGCGTCGCCGGCGAAAGAGCCGGCCGCCGGGGCCGCGAGGTCGGGATCGAGCGATTCGATCGCACGCGCCCGGGATTGCGCATGCGCTGTGGCGCCATCGGCCTTCTTCGGAATGGGCGGGATGGGCGGCCCAGCCGCAAGGCCAGCCTCCGCGCGCGCCACATCCTCGGCATGGCGCGGCCGAACGTGGATGGGGCCGACCTCCGGCTCGTCCTGATCGACCAGCTCCTGGAGCCGCTCCTGCGCTCCCTTGCGGGCCTGGGGGCGCTGCTTCTGCGGTTGCTGCCCGGGGGCCGGGGCCTTCGTCTTCTCCTCGCGACGCCGGGGTAGGAGGATACCCGAGAGAAAGCCTCCCACGAGGATCAAGGCCAGCACGATCGCGTTCAGGGCCTGGTACCGCGCGAGCCAGCCGAGGGTGGGCGCCGCGGGCAGCACCAACGCGGCCTGCGCGCCCGAATCCAGCGGCAGGAGCACGCCCCGCATCGAGAAGTGCGGCGCGCTCAACGGCAGCAGTCCATCCAGCGCCCCGCCGACCGCCGGCAGGTTCAGCTCGAGACGGCCGTAGCCCGGCCCGGGCGACTTGCGCCAGGCGACCAGCTCGTCGCGGCGCGATCCGGCCGGCAGCGAGGTGGCGGCGAGCGACCCGTTGGCGAAGAAGCCGACCTCGGCGTCGAGCAGCGTGCGCAACGAGGCGGCGAAGCGGTCGTCGATCAGAGTGCCCGTGAGGACGACGAAGGCGTTGCCGGGCCCGCGCGCGCCGGCCAGGCGGTAGAGCTGCTTGTCGAGAACGACGAAGGCTGGCGTCAAGCGACCGCCGTCGAGCAGCGCCTTGAGGGGCGGCAGGGCATTGGTGTCCTCGAGCTGCTGCGCGGGCCGGCCGCGCCGGGACACGACCGCGCCCGCGGGGCTTCCGACGGCGAGCAGGTCGGGGTCGGGCGAGGCCACCGCAGCCGCCGCGCGCAGCGCGCGTTCGTCGGGCCGCGGCGCCGGCACGCCCTCAGCGGGCGCGCGCAAGGCCTCCGCGAGATCCAGGTTTTGCGCCAGGCCGCGCGGGGCCAGCCGCGCATCGAGCAGCTCGAGCTGCGCGCGCAACGCCGCCGCCGAGGCGGCCAGCCGGGCGCGCAGGCTCTCGTCCGCGGTCTGGGCGATGCGCGGCGTGACCAGGCCTACATTGGCGGCGACGCCAAGCCCCACGACCGCTGTGAAGGTCCAGACCCGCATCCTGCCCATGAATTGGTTGCTACCTCGCCACCGGGGTCGGGTCAAACTTCGAGCGCGGCCGCGTTCAGTCTTCCAGCTCCGCTGCGGTGGTTTTCATCGCCTCCCGCAGGATGCAGGCCGCGTAGCTGCCGGGAGGCAGCACGAACGTGAACACCAGGGCCTTCGCGGGGCCCGCGACCGCGTCCGGGGGCTCCTCCTCGACCTCCGTCTCCGCGACGATGCGATACGGCCTGCGCGCCCCCTCCATCTCGCCGCCGCCGGCCGCAAAGCTGCGGGGGTCGATCCCGGCCTCCGCGAGGACGGCCTGTTCGCGCGCGAGCGCCTCGCCCCGGGCGGCGAAGATCGAATGGCCCGGCAGCGGGCCCGCCGGATCGATCTCGCCCGCTTCCACCCGCGGCGTCTCGGCCGCCGGGTCCTCGCCGACGAAGAGGCCGCCGCTGTCCCGCTTGCGCAGCACGTCGCCCGCGATGGCGCGGGAGAAGAGTCCGTCCCGGAGCCGCGCGGCGAGGCAGCGGTTGAACAGCTCGGCCTGCAGCGCGGAGAGCGCGAGCCTGCGCAGAAAGCGGTCGCGCGCCGCCTGCCGCGCCGCGGGGTCGCGCGCGAGCAGTGCCGCGCCGAGCTGCGCGTTGTCGCCGCGCCGGCCGAAGCGCTGCGGCCCGAACAGGTTGGCGGCGCCGGCTTCGCGCAAACGCGAGAGGACTGCGCGCGCCCGCGGCAGCGCGTCCTCCACGCAGCCGCGGGCGACGATGCGGAAGCGGTTCCCGGCCAGATGGCCGGGCCGCAGCTTGTTGCCGTGCCGCTCGGCCGCCAGCACGCGCCAGCCCGGACCCGCGGCCTCGAGGGCGCGCCGGGTGAACTCCGCCGCCCGCTCGCCCGCGCGCGGCCCAGCGGCCCCGCGCGGCAGCGGCAGGGAGAAGCGCTGCACCGCCACCGCGCGCTTGTCCTTGAGCCCGGCGCTGCCTACCTCGCGCTCGTTCACGCCCAGCGAGGCGCCCAGCTCGCGCGCCACCTCCTGCGTGGTGCGTCCGATCTTCTCGACGGTAGCGAAGAGGTGGTCGCCCTCCCCCGACGCCGGGTAGAGCGGCAACTCCTCGACGCGGAAGTCCGCCTCGCTCACGCGCAGCACGCCGCCGGTGCCCGGAAGCCCGGGGGTGAGCAGCGGCACCGGCCGCGGGGCGAGCGAGGCGTACGGACCCTCCCCCGCCCCGCCCATCACTTCTTCGCGGGCTCGGGCAGAAGGGCCGCCCACCCTCCCTCGAGCAGCTTGAAAGCGGCCTTGGTGCCCTCGTATTCGGACAAGCCCGCGGCGGCGGCGGCGGAGCCCAGGTTGCACTTTCCGTCGAGATGCGAGAGGAGCAGCCGCGCCTCCTCGCTGAAGCGGCCGCCGTCGGTCCCCTTGGGCAATGCCTTGCGCGCGGGCCCGAGCCGCACCGAGAGCGAGGGCAGCTTGTCGCGCAGCTCCTCCATCTCGTCCAGGCGGCGCAGGCCGTCGAGCAGCAGCGCCTCGGTGTCCAGGTCGAGATCCGCGGGCAGCTTCTTCACGTCGCAGCCGCTCAGGAAGATGAAGGTGCCGCTCTTCAGCAACAGCAGGCCGAGGAAGATCTCCACCACCTGGTGGCGCAGCGCGCGCGCCATCGCCTCCGGTTTGATCCCGACGCGCCGTTCGAGGAGCTGCCCGAGCCGGACCTGTCCAGCGTCGGGCTTCTTCTCGCGCAGCCGCCCCTGCTCGGCCAGCGCCTCGTCTACCTGGCTGCGCTCGACCGCTCCGCCGCGCGCCAGCATCTCCCCGAGCCGCTCCCCCGGGTTGTTGGAGCAGGCCCAGGCCACGTTGCCCTCGAGCAGCACGACGCCGCGCTCGGTGTCGCCGCCGCGCGCGAGCAGCACACCGCTGCGCTTGGCCTGGTGGAGGAAATTGAGCAGCTCGGAGGGCTGCAGCTCGCTCAGGTTGCCGGCGAGGACCGCGTCTCCCGAGCGCATCTCCTGGAGCGTGCTCCACAGCCCGGCGGGGCGTTCGCGCAGCAGGAGCAACAGGTCGGGCCCGCCGGCGAGGATCTGGAAGGCCCCGTCGCCCTGGCCGAGCAGCGAGCGCGCGCTCTCGCTCTGCGGCACCAGGCGCCCCCGTTCGATGCGCAGGTCGTCGGGCACGGTGTGGACGATCTACGTCCGGAAGGGTCGGCGATGCAAAGAAGATCGACCGGGCCCGCGGGCCCCGTCCCCTTCTTGTCCTACTCTTTGTCCCAGGCCCCGCCGTTGCGCTGCCACTCCAGCTCGTCCTCGACGGAGTGGCGCAGGTACTCGAGCTTCACCGGTAGCGTGTGCAACCGTCCGTTGAGGAACAAGGAGGGCGTCGCTTGCACCTCGGCGGCGGCGCCCTCCTTGAGGTGCCGCTCGATGATCGCGTCGAATTTGCCCGCGTACGCTTCCTTGAGCATGTCGCTTCCGTCCAGCTTGAGCTGCTGCGCGAAGGATTTGAGGTTCGCGTCGTCCAGCTCCTCCTGGTGCTCGAAGAGCAGGCCGCTCATCTCCCAAAACTTGCCCCGCTTGCGCGCGTACTCGGCGCAGGCGGCGGCGACGCGCGCGCGGGGATGGCCGGGCAGCGGGAAGTACTTGGAGCAGAGCTTGACCTTGCTGTCGGGCGCCGTCACCAGGTCGTGCAGCGGCTTCATGGCGACCGCGCAGTGCGGACACTGGAAGTCGCTGAACTCGACCAGCGTGAGCTTGGCCTTCGGGTCGCCGAGGATCGGACAGTCGTCGCCGGCGAGCTTCTTGCGCTTCGCCTTGTCGAAGCCCGCGTAGTAGCGCTCCAGATAGAAGATGATCTGGCTGGTCGGCAGCCCCTCCCGGATGAGCAGCGCAGCGAGGCGCGCCATGCGGGGCGCGTGCCGGTCCTTCACGTCGGCGCGCAGGCAGGCGGCGAGCGTGGAGTTGCAGCCGGCGTAGTCGAAGGTGTCGCCGGCCACCTCGAGCAGCTGGGCGCGTTGGGCGCCGTTGAGTCCGGACAGGTCGGCCCGCGGCAGGAGCCGCTGCGCTTCCTCCGGGGACAGCTCGTGCCCGGCTGCGGGCGGCGTCGCCTGGGCGAGCCGCGCTGGGGCGGGCCAGGCAGGAAGGGCCGCGAA
>WNFI01081214.1_pt1 | contig 14537 bp, 14 predicted proteins | sample 5400471 | NCBI WGS metagenome assembly WNFI01 (sample SAMN13153348, study PRJNA577476) | soil metagenome | isolation source: 100 cm saprolite on Douglas fir-dominated hillslope | place: USA:California | collected 2013-09-17
GCTGTCTCCAGCGGACCCGAAGAATCGCTGCTTTCGGTCTTACGCAACGGGCTGGGACTGACCGGGACAAAATACGGTTGCGGCGAAACCCTGTGTGGCGCGTGCACCGTGTTAGTCAACGGGCGTCCTGTCCGCTCGTGTCGCACTGATGCGGCCACGGTGGCCGGAAAAAAGATCCAGACCATTGAGGGTCTGTCCCAGAATGGCGCTCTGGACTCCGTACAACAGGCGTTCCTGGACGAAGAAGCCTTCCAGTGCGGGTATTGCACTCCGGGTATGATCATGTCGGCCCACGCTCTGCTCAGCAACAATCCTGCACCTTCCGACGAAGAAATTGTGCGGTACATGAACGGGAACGTCTGCCGCTGCGGAACGTATCCCCGCATCGTGGCCGCAGTCCGTCGCGCCGCGGCTGCCAGAGCGAAAAAATGACCGACAAGCTGCTCCACGCCGAACTCGAACAACATGCCGTGGACCGTCTCCGCCATCTGTTTGAAGTCAACCGTCGCGATCTGTTCAAGTTTCTCGGCGCGGGGATGATCGTAGGCGTTTGTGCGCCCGGGATTCTCGCCCAGCAGTCGGGCCGTGGGCGCTCCGTTGGAGACGCTACGCCCGGCGACGTAGCTTCGTGGCTGCATATCGGGGCCAATGGCAAAATCACGGTGTTCACCGGCAAAGTAGAAATGGGACAGAACATTCGCACTTCCCTCATCCAGCAGGTAGCGGAAGAACTGCGGACGCCCGAGGCTTCCGTTGAAATGGTCATGGGCGACACCGATCTGACGCCTTTTGACATGGGCACGTTTGGCAGCCGCACCACGCCCACAATGGGACCTCAGCTCCGCAAAGCCGCTGCCGCTGCGCGTGAAGCTCTGCTGGATTTGGCGGCACAGCGCTGGCAAGTGGACCGCGCCCAGATCTCCGCGGCCAATGGCTCCGTCGTTGACTCCAAGTCCGGCAAAAACATCAGCTACGGCGAATTGACCCACGGCGAGAAGCTGGTGAAAATCATTGGCCCCGACGTACCTGTCTCCGCTCCCGCGCAGTGGCACATCGCGGGCAGTCCATCTCCCAAAGTAAACGGCAAAACATTTGTCACCGGCGCGCACCAGTACACATCCGACATGATTCGTCCTGGGATGCTGCACGGCAAAGTGCTGCGTCCCAGCGCGTTCAACGCCAGGCTGGTATCTGTGGATTCCGCTGCCGCGGAAAAGATGCGCGGTGTCAAAGTAGTGCGCGATGGCGATTTTGTAGGCGTTGTCGCTGCTGATCCGGAAGCCGCGAGCAGCGCGCTTTCGTTGCTCAAGGCCCAGTGGAATGCTCCGAAGCAGGTGTCCGAAGCCGAATTGTTCGACCATTTGAAAAAGCCGGGCGCGTCCGACAACGGCAGGAACGGTAGTCGCGAAACAGGTTCCGTTCAGGCCGGGATGGCAGCGGCAACGAAAACGCTCTCCCAGACTTATACGGCGGCGTACATCGCGCATGCTCCGCTGGAACCGCGCGCCGCGGTTGCCGAGTGGACTGACAACAAGCTGACTGTTTGGACGGGTACGCAGCGTCCTTTCGGCGTGCGCGAGGAATTGGCATCGGCCTTTCATATTCTAATCGACCGCGTGCGAGTCATCGTCCCCGACACCGGATCGGCGTACGGCGGTAAACATACGGGAGATGCTGCCGTGGAAGCCGCCCGCTTGTCCCAAGCCGCCGGCCAGCCGGTCAAGCTCGTATGGACGCGCGAAGAAGAATTCACCTGGGCTTACTTCCGTCCCGGGGGAGTAATTGAAATAAAAAGCGGCGTCCATGATGACGGCACGCTGGCGGCCTGGGAGCACCATAACTACAACTCGGGGCCTGCCGGCATCGAGACGTTTTACACTGTCGCCAATAAGCGCATTGGGTTTCATCCCTCGGACTCGCCGTTGCGCCAGGGGTCGTATCGCGGTCTGGCGGCAACGGCAAACCACTTTGCACGCGAAGTCCACATGGACGAACTGGCGCATCTGCTCAAGATGGACCCTCTGGAGTTTCGCTTGAAGAACATCGCAGACCCGAGGCTGCGGGCGGTTTTTGAAGCTGCCGCCGCGCGCTTTGGCTGGAGCAAGCAGCAAGCTTTCTCCGGCCGCGGCTTTGGCATTGCCGGAGGCTTTGAAAAGAACGGCTATATCGCGATGTGCGCCGAAGTAAATGCCGGCGCGCCGGACGACGTCAAGATAACCCGCGTGGTCGCGGCCTTCGATTGCGGGGCTGTAGTCAATCCCAACGGACTGCGCAACCAGATTTCCGGCGCGATCGTGCAGGCGATTGGCGGGGCTTTGTTTGAGGCCATTCACTTCGACAACGGCCGCATTCTCAACCCGCACTTCCTCGACTACCGCGTGCCCCGCTTCCGTGATGTTCCTGATATTCAAGTTGAGATCCTTGACCGAAAAGATGTTCCCTCCGCCGGCGCCGGCGAGACGCCCATTGTGGGACTCGGGCCTGCGGTGGGCAATGCCATCTTCAGCGCAACCGGCGTGCGTCTTCGCGGGTTGCCGCTCATGGCGCAGGCGCTTCCGTTACAATCATCTCCAAAATCAAAATAAGGACCCTGACGGCCAGCTTCATGCACAAAGTCTTTCATTTTGCCTCGCCGCGCGAGCGATACAAGTGTGACGCTGCGGTCGTGTGGTGCTATGACCACCGCTTCGAGCTTGCTTTGCGCAAGCTGCTGAAACGCATTGGAGTCATGCGCTCCGATCCCATTCGCATTGCCGGAGGAGCAAAATGCCTGGCTGCGCCGGACAAAGAGAGCGACCGCCAGTTCGTGCTCGAGCAGCTTCGCTGGTCCATGCAATTGCACGGGACAGACACCGTACTCCTCATGCTCCACACGGACTGCGGGGCCTACGGCGGACTGGCCGCGTTCGGCAATGACGCGGCAAAAGAGCTCCAGAACCATACGGCGCATCTGCAACGCGCTGCCATAGCTTTGAAATCCGCTATCCCGGAGTTGACCGTCAAGACTTATTTTGTAGACTTTGAAGGAGTTTGGGAGCTGGGCGCAGGTGGTCTGCCGACAACCGGCAGTCCGGCGGCGCGCTCGAAGAAGTAAGCATCCGGACCGGCTAGTAACTACATGGCAAACATACTCTATGGAGTCAACGGCGAAGGCGCCGGCCACTCGACCCGGGCGAAAGAAGTTATTTCCCATCTGAAAGACAAGGGACACAGCGTCCGCGTGGTCTCGTTTGACCGCGGTCTTGCCAACCTGAGCAAGAGTTTTGACGTGACCGAGATTTTCGGTTTCCGCATGGCGTACGTGAACAACCGCGTGCGCTACAAGCGGACATTCGCGAAGAACCTGATCACCGCTCCGCGCGCCGCCAAAAGCACTGCCCGCTTGATGAAGCTCGTCGAAGAATGGGACACACAACTGGTCGTAACCGATTTTGAGCCGCTGTCGTGCCACGTGGGCCATCGCAAGCGGCTCCCGGTGATTGCCATCGATAACCAGCACTCGCTGACCAACACTGACATTCCTTGTCCGCAGCACCACGCCCGCGACATGGCAGCGGCCAGGCTGCTCGTAGGACTGATGACGCCCCGGGCCAATGCGTATCTGGTCACGTCGTTTTTTCCGGCGCGTCCCCGGCGCGGCAATACGTTTGTCTTTCCCCCGATCCTGCGCCAGGAAGTGCTCGACACTAAACCGTGGCAAGGCGACTCCGTTCTGGTGTACGTGACCTCGCCGTCCGCCGATCTGGTCAAATTGCTGAGCAAAGTCCGCTGCCGGTTTGTGGCTTACGGTTTCGGCCAGGACGGCCAGCAAGGCAATATCCTGTTCAAGAAGCCGGGCCTCGACGAGTTCCTGCGCGACCTTGCCGGCTGCAAAGCAGTCATCGCCAACACCGGTTTTTCGCTGGTGAGCGAGGCCCTGTATCTTGGCAAGCCGTATCTGGCTGTTCCGGTGAAAAATCAATTCGAGCAGATCCTGAACGCATACCATCTCGAGAAAACCAGCTACGGCGTCTACTGGAAAGACTTGAACAAAGAACAAGTTGACTCGTTCCTGTTCAATCTGCCGGAGTACGCGGATAAGCTGAAATCGTATCCGCGTGAGGGCAATGCAGCGCTGCTGAACAAGCTGGATGAACTGATTGCTTCGCATGTCCCGAGCGTAGCGAGGGAACCCTATAGCCACGATGCCGCACGAACCTAATCGCGCTGCCCCAGAACTTACCGGACCGGAACCAGCGCCCCAGCCCAGCGTGTTCCTGGAAGTGGCCGTGCTGGCCAGTCTGGCTGGCGCAGTTCTGTCCGTCTTTCTGTTTGCGTGGATCGCGCAAGAGATGCGCGAAGGCGACATCATGCGCTTTGATCTCGCCGGACGCGCGTGGGTGCACCAATTCGCTTCTCCGCGAATGACTCTCGTGATGGAAACATTTTCGTTCATGGGATCGTACGTGCTAGTCGCGACCTTCATTATTTCGCTGCTTATTTTCTGGAAACGGCGCTGGCGTCGCGGACTTACCTGGCTTACCATCTCCGTGGCGGGAGCGGTAGTGCTCGATCTGGTTTTAAAGCACGCATTTCATCGATTGCGGCCCTCGCCCTTTTATGGAGCAGCGCCACACTCCTGGAGTTTTCCCAGCGGACATGCCCTCTCTTCTTTTTGTTTCTACGGCGTGCTCGCCGGGCTGCTCATGCACCGCGTCAAGCCTTTGCTGTTGCGAATCGTTATCTGGTGCTCGGCCGCCGCGCTGGTGGCCGCCATCGGTTTGTCGCGCATCTACCTGGGTGTCCACTACCCCAGCGATGTCATCGCCGGATATCTGGCGGCCACAGTTTGGGTCACCGCCATGGTCGCTCTGGACCGCGTACGCTCGGCCCGGCGCGTCAGGAAGTCCTCGTCCTGAAATTCCCTTCCGGACGCTCCGCCGCCAGATGGACGAGTTGCTTGGTCTCCGGCTTGGGACGCGTCGCTTCATACTCCAGAAATTTCGGAAGCACGGACATGGCGTCGCGATATCCCTGCACGATGATGGGGCCAATGATTTCAGCGTCAAAATCCAGGGCCAGAGCCGGCAGCGGCTTTTCCGGAGCAATGCTGAAGGACTTAACGTAATGGTAGCGTTGCTTGCCGATCTCCAATTCCAGTTGCTCCGGCTGGACGCCCAGCTCGCTGGCGTAAGCCGTGCATACCCGGTTGACGTTGTCGAGCAGCATGATGTCCGTCTTGAAATTCTTTGACACCATAATGTCCACGGCCTGCACGCCAACATCGAGAAAAGTTTTGATGTCGCCGGACTGGTCAGCGCCGGTCAGCGGCGCGATCATCACCAGGACCAGCAGGTCCGCCCCCAGACGCAATGCCGGCAGGATCGGCTGGTTGGTCATGACTCCGCCGTCTGTCCAGAGACGCCCGTCCATGGGCACGGCTTCATAAGCAAACGTGTACGACGACGATGCGACTGCCGCCTGCACCAGGTCTTCCGGGCACTCGAATTCACGCAAAACAAAGTCCTTATTCGCCCCCGGATCATTGGCCAATACCTCGACCGGAGTGTTGGAAAAAAAACGTGCCACACCGTGATTCAGGTCGGTGGCGGTCATGACCACGCGGATCTCCGAATTCCTGAGCCCGTCCACGGGGATGCGCGCGCGCAGGAATTTTGTCCGCTCGAAGTTGGCGAACAATCCGGTGCGCAACGGCAGGCGCAGAAAGCGGTGACTCAGCCGGCTCAGTGGTTCGCGCAAAATCCTGTACACCAGCCAGCCAAAGAAGATCACCAGGATGGCCGTACCCGGCGCGCTCAACTCAACATAGGGATAGCCCCGCAACGGAGCATGAATGTGCGTGAGATTCAAAAACAAAATGACAAAGCCCCAAACCAGCACGTTGGCGCCAAATGAAATCCAGGCTTTGCGGCGGTCGGGCTCCCGGCGCCGTCCGCGCAGCAGGTTTTTACCATGTGATCTTAGGGTTACTCGCATGGAAGTAAATCCCACTCTCTTCCAGCAACTCGCGCACCAGGTTGCCGATTCCAGCGGACGCGGCAACCAGCCCAGCCAGCGTGAAAATGTAACGCGACCAGTCAATGCCCAGCATGGCCGGAGTCAGTTCCATCCACGACTTCACCAGCGAGTCAGCTTTGCCGACGAGCCCTTCGGAATGCGCCGCGTACGACGCTGCATTGATGCTTCCGATGGATGTAGCGGCCAGAATGTGTGTGGGAACTTTCGCATCCTGGAAAGCCATAAGCACTCCGGCTTCATAAGCGCCGCGCGCCCCGCCTCCGGAGAGCACTACGCCAACCCGTGAACAGAACACCGGCGGCGCAACTTCGCCGGCGTGCTCCAGAAACTGTGCGCGCAACCCGGCCAACTCTTCCATCGCAGCCGTACTACGCTCTTTCGACTTGACGCCAGGAATCTGGGGCAACTACCCTCCTTCAACAAAAGTCAAAACCTTACCGCTGCTGACGCTGATAACGCTGATTTGGGAACAATGCCAGGTAGAGACGCGGCATGCCGCGTCTCACTCTTGAACTGCGGGAATCGTCGCGCACTGTGAAGATTTCACGTTCCGCCAAGCTCTAAGACTCCTTCCCGATCAGCGTAATCAGCGTCATCAGCGGTAAGATTTTTTTCCGCTAGTGATGGCCCAACACCGTATGAGGAACATACACCGACTCCAGCGCCGTAATCTCCTCACTGGTAAGTTTTACTGACAGCGCGGCCACAGCGTCTTCCAGATGATGCGGCTTGGTGGCGCCGATGATCGGCGCCGTCACTCCGGGCTTGTGCAGCAGCCAGGCCAGCGCCACCTGCGCCGGTGGAACACCGCGCGTGTTTGCCACTTGCTCTACTGCATCTACCACGCGGTTGTCGGCTTCAATGGTGTACATCTGGTGAGCGTACTCGTCCTGCTTCGACCGCTGCGTCCCGGCTTTGCGGCTGCCGGCGAGCAGGCCGCGCGCCAGCGGACTCCACGGCAACAACCCAACGCCTTCCGCCTTACACAGCGGAATCATCTCCCGCTCTTCTTCGCGGTACATCAGGTTGTAATGATTTTGCATGGTGACAAAGCGCTTGAATCCGTGACGATCGGCAATGTACTGCATGCGCGCAAACTGCCAGGCATACATCGATGACGCGCCGATATAGAGCGCCTTGCCGGCTTTCACCACGTCGGTCAGCGCTTCCATGGTTTCTTCGATAGGCGTCGCGGAATCGAAACGATGGATCTGGTACAAGTCCACGTAGTCTGTCCCCAGACGCGCAAGGCTCGAGTCAATCGCGTGTATGATGTGCTTGCGCGAGAGCCCGCGCTGGTTGGGATCGTTGCCCATGGGAAACATGACTTTGGTCGCGATGACCAGCGTTTCCCGCGGCTGTCCGGATTCCTTGAGCGCACGGCCCAGGATTTGTTCGCTCACGCCAGTACCCACTCCCGCCACTGTTTTGAGCCGTAGGTCATGGTGCCCAGACAGAGTCTGGAAACTTTAAGGCCGGTAGTGCCAAGGTTTACGTATTCCATCGTTCCATCCTTAAGAGAAGATCAATCTACTTCAACTTTTTCAAATCCCAATCCCAGCAGCAGGCTGGTAACGGTGGCGCGGGCGTTGGCGCGGGCCGTGTCCAGAATTCCGCCTTGCAGCGCTTCTTCCGTGAGTTCGCGCTCGGCTTGCTGGCGCACTTGCGTCTCCAGGTTTATATCGACGGGCACCAGAAGGCCGGTGTTGCGGGAATAGACACGCGTCTTGCCGTTGTCGACCCGCGTCATCAAAACCTGGACGCGGGGCAGCCGCATATGGACTTGTTTGCCGGTCACCGTGATGTCTCCATCGCGCAACTGGGCGAAATCGATTCCGGCCACCACTTGGCCGTGAACAATCATGAGCACGCGATCGCCCGCAAGGAAGTCCGGCAGAATAGGATTGGAGCGTTCACCGCTGACGATTTTGTCCATGTTGTAGACCACCGTCTCCAGCCGTTGCAACCGCTGGATGCGCTCCACAATCGCGTTCTGGCTGATGATGCGCGTGTCCCGCCCTGTGACCGCCGTCCATAGCGCGGCTAAAACTCCGGATTGCGCCCGGCCTGCCACCAATGCGAAGAGCAAAGCAATGATCACACCGATCACCAATCCGGCGACGAGGCCCAATTTGGGTAACTTGCGTGTCTTAGTGACTGAATTCTGGTTTTCCATGTTTCTTTCCTGCTACTTCCCGATCAGACTTGTCGGTAAGATTTTTTCCGCCGTTCGCATTCATGATATTCGCCGGAAATTCCTTCCGTTCCCCGTGAAAAGCATATTCCCGCAGTCCATCAATCGCCGTCCACGTCGCGTGATAACGCGTGTAAACGTCTTCTTCGTCCGGATCGCCCCAGCTGCCGTCGGGATTCTGGTGCGCGAGAAGATATTCGATGGCCGCCCGCATATCCGGCTCGCTCTCATCGTGTCCGAAAGCGCGCAGAGTGTCGAGAAACTCACCCAGAATCTCGCCATCTTTGTAATGGCGCATGGCCCGGCGAAGATTGCGCTTCAAGTAGTCGTGCTCCTGCGGCAGAAGCCGGGGCGAGAGACTGTAGTATTCATAGTCGTCCAGCGTGTAAACGACATGTGTGATGGCATAGATCACGTCGTCAAAGTGGTCCTCATCAAGTTTCGATGCCTGCGGGTACGGACGCATGACGGAGATCCAGCGCAATACATGTTCGTAGGTAGCGCCGAGCGGCACGCCGTACAATTTGCCGCAGTAGGAGACGGTCAGAGCGTCGTGCCAGACTTCATACTTGCTGCGAAAATCCTTGCTGGTGCATTTCGGGCACGGCGCATGGCGTGCGTCGCGGCGGCTGCAGTCATCGCACGATTTTGGAATGTTCGATGGCGGCGGCTCGATTTTCGGATCGAACCCCAGGAAATCGACAGCGGAAAAACGGCTGGCTGCTTCCTGCGCGCGAAGCCGGAGAGCGGGATCGCTCTCTTCCAGCAACAAGTCCGCCGATTTTTCCCCGGAAACGAAGTTGAATAACTCGTCAGCATCCGTAGTCGGAGGTTCCAGGTGGTCGCGGCGCCATTGCCGCGCATGCTCCTGGCCCATAGTGTGGGCCATGGCGCGGACCTTCTCGCTTTTGGCTGTGACTGAGATGGTGTAAAAGCACCAGATGAGATCGTGTCCATACTTGGCGAAATATTTCGGGTCGTCGGCAATCCGCCCAAGGAATTGCAGCCTCCGCTCAAGGGCAAGTTCGCGGTCCTGGCCGGTATAGCGCGCACCGGGCCACAGCGGTGTCGCTTGAGCAGCCGCGTTTGCCGTCAACGAAGCAATGAGCAGCACTGCGCTCAACAGCAACGCGGACGTCTTGATTGGATGAAAACTTCTCACTGGTGGAATCGACTCTCCGTTCCAAGTGGACCACCCCGGCAAGCCCCACGGCCAGCCGGGGCATGCGGGACGTCAGTGGCCAATTCAGCCGCTAGATCCTTTGGTTTTTTGTTCTTCAATCGCCTTCAGCATCGCGTGATCGTGGCCGAACTTGTACCACGGCACTCCGCGCGCCTGGGCTTCCTGCTCTTCGGCCCGCGCCAGATGTTCCAAATCGGCTTTGGTGACGGTTTGTACGCCTTTCAGTTCCAGTTGGGTGACCAGTTCCTGCGCCGAGATGCTGGTTCCGTCCGGCGCCGTCTCCAGATACTTCAAAACGTTGGCGGCACCCACTTCACCGTCATGACGCGCAATTCCTACCAAGCCGTCGCTGGCTTTGCGCGCCCAGCCCACAGCGTACATTCCGTCCAACGCGCGCTGGCCCTGCGGATCAAAAATTTCATACGAAGCGCCCTTGGGGTCCGTAGTCACCGGATTCGTAACATAAGCATCGCGGTTGTACGGCAATCCCACAGACGGATCGGCTACGTCGCCGATGGCGAAGATCATGGTGTCAACGTCCAGATCGGCTGTCTGATCAATGGCTTTGCATCCGATACTGCCATCGCGCTCGAACAAAATATTTTCCGTGACAGTAAGCCGGTCAATCCGTCCCGCCGCATCGCCGTGGATGGCCTGGGGCGAGCAGAGAAAACGGAAGCGCAGCCGTCCTCCAGGAGCCTGGTCCACAGGCTTGTTCAGCACGGGAAAAGTATCGTCGGCAACCTTGGCGCAGTCCTGACCCACGGCATTGAGCAGCGGCTGTATGCGCTTGAGCTCATCCTGAAATGCATTGCGGTCGAGATACTTTTCAATGTACGTGAATTCCTTCACGTCGAACTTGGCTTCAAACGGTCCGCGCCGCGCCACCACAACAACATCTTCTGCCGTCTTCAGGGGAGCGTCGACCAGCAGCCAGTGGGCGATGTCGACCATCACGTTGCCCATGCCCACGATGGCCACGCGCTTGCCGATGGAAAAATCCTGCGCGGCAAACGGCGGCAGCGAGTTGTAGTGATAGACAAAATCCTTGGCCGCATAAACACCGCGCGCGTCCTCGCCGGGAAGTCCAAGCTTCTTGGTGCCTTGCGCGCCCACGGCAAACACCATGGCTTGCGGAGAAAACTCGCGCAATTGCGGAATAGTGAGCGCAGATTCGTTACTGACCGCAACGCCACCGAGGTAATGCACATTGGGCAGACCCAGGACTTTGACAAACTGTTTGCGCAAGCCGTTCTTCATCTTGTCCTTGGTGGGATAAATGCCATACTCAGCCAGCCCGCCGGGCTTGATGTCGCGGTTCAGGACAATGACCTCGTGTCCACCTAAAGCGATCTTCTGCGCCGCGAATAACCCCGCGGGGCCCGCGCCGACTACGAATATGGTCTTCAAAAACTTACTCCTTAGAATGCGATTGGCAAAACCTTACCGCTGATGACGCTGATAAATACTGATCTGAACAGGTCTTCTTTTCTAACATCTTCCCCAATCAGCGTTATCAGCGTTATCAGCGGTAAGGTTTTTAATTACTTGGCCAATTGCTAACTATCTTTCTCCAATAACTTCCTCGCGGCTGCCAGCTCTTTCCGCCGTTCGTCGTCGACTACCGGAAATGCAGGCCGGCATTCTTCCAGAGCTTCAATGATGGCGGAACTTACGACCAGCCGCGTGTACCACTTGTGGTCTGCGGGCACCACGTACCACGGCGCATGACGCGTGGACGTGTGGCGGACCATGTCTTCGTACGCTGCCATGTATTCGTCCCAATGCTGGCGTTCGTGCACGTCGGCTTCGGAGAATTTCCAGTTTTTCTCCGGCTCGTCCAGGCGCTTCAGAAAACGCTTCTTCTGCTCGTCCTTGGATACGTTGAGGAAGAACTTGCGAATGACCACGCCGTTGCGTGCGAGATAGTTTTCGTAGGAGCAAATGTCATGAAAGCGCTGCTGCCAAATGTCTTTGCCGATTAACTTCGGCGGCAGATGCTGCTTCTGCAAGATCTCCGGATGCACGCGGACTATCAGCACTTCTTCATAGTACGAACGGTTGAAAATCCCGATCTGGCCGCGCTGGGGAAGTTCGCACACCGCCCGCCACAGATAGTCGTGGTTTAATTCCCGGGTTGAGGGGACTTTAAAACTGGTGACCTGGCACCCTTGCGGATTCACGCCCGACATCACGTGTTTAACGATGCCGTCTTTGCCCGCAGCGTCCATGGCCTGGAACACCAGCAGGACGGCCCATTGGTCCTGTGCGTGGTTCGCAGTACTTCGCGGTCTGGCCTGCAATCTTCATACTTCAGTGGGCCCTTCCAAGCCCTTGCATTGTATGGGAAGCCGAAGCCGGGTTTCTACTTGCTCACCACACGGACTCGCCGATGCGCCGCTCGGCATCCACCACGACTTTCGCCAGACGATGCGCTTCCGCCAGGGCGTCCAGCATCTCGCCCGTGTTCTTGATTCCGGCCTCTTGCACCTCTGCATCAGAGGGCAGCGGTCCTTTTCCTGCCGTAGCGCGCGCCTCCGCTCGTAGCTGCTCCAGCTTCTCTCGCATGACGGGAGAATCCAGATCGAAATCAGGCTGCGTGGAAGACTGGCCTGCGACGGAAGCTGTAGCCTGTTCCAAGTCGCCGGCAACCACGGTCTGCGGCGGCAAGTCCTCCGCAGGCGCAGGCATCTCTGCCGGCGCGTCCGATTCGAGATTGTTGATCGCGACGCGCGCTTCCTCGCAAGAGCTATTGGCGGCGCGTGCGGTGCCGGGTTGTTCAGCGCCAATATCGGTCTCAACATCGCAATACCGGACCACGTCATCAACGTTGCGGATCACGGATGCCCGGTCCTTCGGCTCAAAGCTCACATACTTCAGGTTGGCCGACGCCATTTGCAACCCATAGAGAATCAGCCCAGCGGTCTTGCGCTCAACCTCGCCAGACAGCAAGCCGCGGATGACCTCCATAATGGCGACCTGGACGCTGTTGGCGTCCTCCAGAATCGGAATGTCCAGCACGGCGGGATGGTGCATGACCAGCCGCGAGTGCGCATAACAGTACGCGCAACTCCGCAACGCCGGCGACCCGCACTGGATACCGTTGGTCTTAATGTAGATGCAGCGCAGAACTCTGCCCGCCTGCTTCAGGTTTTCTACTGCTATTGGTCTTACTCCTGCCATAATCCTTCTCCTTTTGTCGTTGAATGTCTGCTGGTTTTTCCGATCACCAGATCACCCGATCACCGGACCACCCGATCTTTGGGGTACCCCTACCCCCCTCCCCATTCATCCCAATGATCCCAATGCCTATTGGACTTCAGAGGGGTGTATCCCAATGGGATCCAATGTTTATGAGGGTTCCGTGATTTGCCCCCCATAAGATGCTCTGCAATAAGGACTTACGAGGACTGCCTCCTTCTGCCAATTGCCGGCCCCGGCTCACCGTGGCCAGCTAATGGCGTTCTTGCAGATGCTTGGTACCGCGAAATGGGGGGTGTTGTCAACTGACAAAAAATGTCAACCAGAACGTGCTGGAAAAGTGTCCCTAAAGCAATTTCACAATTGATGTGGCTGGTGGAATAAGTGAATGACGATCTCTGTCATAGGTATAGATATGCTCTCCAACCTGTCATTTTGAGCGGAGCGCCGCCAACATTTTCATGTACGAGGGCCGTGAGCGCGGAGTCGAAAAATCCCGAGGATGTCTCCTCCGCCATGCTGATTCGAGGAGTTCTACCGATGGACTGTCCCACAAAATTCTATTTCCCTACGCCAACTCTCAGGTCTGGCCATCTTGGAACGTGGGAAAAGGTAGCGCACGCAGTCCGGGGAGAACTCCCTGAATCTGCATTTACGCGATCGGCATTGTCGGGATTTTTCGACTCCGCGCCGAAGGGTTTCGCGCAAGAAATAGAATCGTGGCGCTCCGCTCAAAATGACAGGGTGTAATGATTTCGAGCCCACCACGGATCAACTTTGGGACATACCTTCGCTGAAACAGATCTAAAAGGGCTGCGGACCGACTTTGACTCTAGCCCACAACGTCCGATGCTCTTTCCCTTGTCACTTCCGCTTTCCTCTCCAGGCCGCGAAAGTCGAGATGAGAAATAGTGCCGCGACCGCTCCGGTAAGGGTCCATGAAGGACTGGGATCGGCCAGGTCCAGTCCTCCTGAGAACAGGAAGGCGGCGCTGGAATAAAAGGCAGCCTCAATGATTCCGCGGAGGACCATGGATTGCTCAAGCAGAGTCATGGCCAGGACCAGACCCAGCACCAGACCCACGAGACCTCCGGGGATGGTCAGCCAATGCTGCCAGGCGCGCGCCCAGTCGCCTACCAGGTAAGCTCCCGCAATCCCGCTAATGAACGGCAGAGGCACCGCTCCTGTAGACAGGATTACTTCTCCCCATGAACCCGCTCGTCCGGAGTCGCTACGCTGCCCCAAGGGTCGTGGAACCAGACGATCTGGCGGAGGGATGGGAAACATGTGTCACAGTCTATCCGCCTTTCAGGGGTTGTGAGAATAAAACCTTTGAAACACGGAGGAATTTGTAATTGCCAAAATCGGGTAATCGGGTAATTTTAAATTCCGGCGATTTTGGCAATTTTGGCAATTCCAGCAGTCTTCCCCTAAGATTTCCGCGGAGGGTTCTCAATGCGCGCTGGCGTTCAATCCTATGCTCTTTCGGCCAAGTATTACGACCAGGCTTACGCAGCCGAGAAAGAACTTACCGACCTTCCGTTTTATCTGGAGCTGGCCAAACGCATTGGCGGACCGGTGCTGGAACTGGCCTGCGGGACAGGACGCATTCTCCTGCCGATTGCCCGCGCCGGCATCGCCATTCATGGAGTGGACAACTCCGTGCCCATGCTGACTGAACTGCGCAAGAATCTGAAGCGCGAAGCCAAAGACGTCCGGGAACTGGTTTCTATCTACGAAGGCGACATGCGGACCTTCCGCTCCAACCGGAAATATGTCCTGGTGACTATTCCTTTTCGTCCCTTGCAGCACATGCACACCGTGGAAGACCAGATCGCCGCCCTGAAGACGGCGGCATTTCATCTGGAAGACGATGGCCTTCTGGCTTTCAACGTCTTCTTCCCCCTGTTCGAGCGCCTCTACTCGAGAATAGGCGAGGAG
>WNFI01138147.1_pt1 | contig 14535 bp, 11 predicted proteins | sample 5400471 | NCBI WGS metagenome assembly WNFI01 (sample SAMN13153348, study PRJNA577476) | soil metagenome | isolation source: 100 cm saprolite on Douglas fir-dominated hillslope | place: USA:California | collected 2013-09-17
GGCCCAGGTGGGTCAGGAGCCGCGAGGCACATTTTTTCCGTTCCTGATACGCGATATCACACCGCGGCCGAAACGCGTCTTTCCAACCGGCAAACCTACGACGAAGGATTTCAGCGGAGTGACGCGAGTGGTCATCGTGGTGCGCGATCTCGACGAGTCGATCAAGCGCTATCGCGCGGCGTACAATCTGCAGCCCGCGATCAAGCAGGTGGATGCTGCCTTCGGAGCACAACTGGCGCTACTGGGCGGAACGCCGGTGGTGCTGGCGGCGCCGCTCACGCCGGATTCGTGGCTGTCCGAACGGCTGCAGAAATTTGGAGAGGGGCCCTGCGCATTTGTTCTGGGCGCGCGGAGGCGAAGCCCGTACACGGAGGCGTCCAAGACCCGCTGGTTCGGCGCCGATATCTCGTGGTTCGACGCCGGCAAGCTTGGCTGGCATCTCGGATTCGAGTGAAGGACACGTGATCGGCGCCATTCCGCTTTGCTTGCCATCCACGGCGCCGCGATCACAGGCGACACCTTTTACACTTGGGGTGACGAGCTGGCGGCGTGGTCGCTGCCGAGAATCGAGAAACGCGTCTTGACAAAACCCGCGCGGCCATTCGGTCCCGGACTGGAGAAAGGTATGCGCGACCACAAGTGGTACGCGTCAGGCGTGGGTCCCGTAAAAGACCAGCAACTGGTCCTGACGGCTATCCGGCGGCAATAAAGCTCTTCAAATATTTCAAGACGCGCGCGACGTACGTGCGCGTTTCTTTGAACCGGGGATCTGCTCGGGATCGCTGGCGTCGAGCCCCATCTCCTGGGCGGTCGCCGGCATCACTTGCATGAGTCCTAACGCGCCTTTCGGGGAGACGGCATCCACCTGAAAGGCCGACTCTGCTTTGACAATGCTCTTGACGAGAGCCGTACTCACGCCGATGCGGCGAGCGGTCGGCCCGATCAGATCGATGTACATCAGTTGCGGCGGTTTCGGCGGCGGCCATTTAATGGAGAGATAATCTTCCAGCGGCGGCTGAACCATTACGGGGAGTACGGTTACGGACAAGAAGCCGGTCGTAAGTACAGATGAACAAAGGATTTTTGGAAGGAGCACTGCTGTTTACTACCTGGACAAAATTCGAGCTGGCTGGACCAACTGCTATCGGATCAAAACAGGACTTCTGCTGTCTTACAAGTGGATACTATGCCTATTATACTCGCTCCGCACGATGAAGGTTACGATTCTCTGTAATATTTCCGTCACGACCGTGGCGCACGCACTCCTGCGTGCAGCGTTCATTCCTGTGAACGCGTTCTAATACGGTCGCTCACGTGTCCGACCGAAACTGGCTATACTGGTCCACAACTGAGGCCGTAACAATCAGTCCGACGCCCATCGTCATACTCTCTTCCACTGCGACCGCGGTCCTGGCGGCATGCATTGTGCTCCTTCGTTCCCGCGCCCGGTCTAAACGCATCCGCGCACTCGTACGAATGACGGACGATCTGCTGGGGTCCTCGCCCAGTGACAGGTTCTTGCTCACCTCGGGAGATGAAATCGCGGCGCTCGAGAGATCGATTTCGGCCGTGGCGATCGAAATCCGCCGCGTCGTGGATAACCTGCGGATCGAGATGACGCGGCGCGAGGCGGTCCTCGCGGGCATGGCGGAAGGCGTCCTCGCAGTGGACAAGAGCCTGCGTGTAATCTTCTCGAACGAAGCGCTCGCCAGGGCGGTTGGAATGCGCGCCCCGGTCAGTGGTGGATTGCCATTGCTGGAGGTGGTTCGCGACGCGGGCGTTCTGGAAATCATGGAGGATGTCGTGGCATCGGGCGGCGACGTCAAGAGATCGCTCACCATCGGGGCGGCAAACGGCCGCTCCTTCGAAGTCTACGCTACGCCGCTGACCACTCCGGCCGGCCGCGGCGCCATTGCGATCTTCCACGACATTACGGACCTGGAGCGGTTGGAACACGTCCGCAAAGATTTCATCGCCAATGTCTCGCACGAGATGCGTACGCCGCTCGCCAACATCGTCGCCTGTTCCGATACGCTGCTGAATGGAGGTTTGGAGGACGCTTCCGCGAATCGCAGATTCGTCGAAATCATCATGTCCAATGCCACGCGGCTCAACAATATCTCGGCCGATCTATTGGTTCTCTCGGACCTGGAATCGGGTGGGACTCCTGGCCAGATGGAGCCGATCTCGATCCGCGACGCGCTCGAGACCGCGCTGCGGTCGGTGGAGACGGAGGCAAGCAGCAACGGCGTCAAACTCATACGTGAGTCGATCGAGGAGGTGTTTGCTCTCGGATTCAGGTTCCGGCTGGAGCAGGCGCTATTAAACCTGATCGCGAACGCGATCAAATTCAACCGTCCGGGCGGAGAGGTTCGCGTCAGCGCCCGCAAGGCGGACGACGGCAACCTGCAGATTGCGGTAGCAGACACCGGCATCGGAATCCCCTCCCAGGATCTGCCCCGGATCTTCGAGCGCTTCTATCGCGTCGACAAAGCCCGTTCGCGGGAAGTTGGCGGGACGGGCCTGGGCTTATCGATCGTCAGGCACGTCGTCGAGGGCATGAACGGAACGATCAGAGCAGAAAGTCAACTCGGCCGTGGATCGACGTTTACGGTCACCTTGCCCTCGCTGCAGTAGTCGTTTTGTAACATTCTGTTCATTCTGCGGACATCGTGCGGCAGGTATGCTCATGAGGACCACATCGCAACAGCGTTCTTGCCCGCTAACCCCCGGGGTTCGAGGCGCTTGGCCGCTGCTCCCCATGTTCCCAGCGCGTGGGCTGCAATGTAAGCACCTGTAATGGTGCTGTAACAAACGCATGACAGAGTAAAGATAGTAGTTCTGAAAAGGATATCAAGACATGAAATCCAGAGCGACTAAGTACCTGATTCTGACTAGCCTGGCCGCCACGACCCTGGCCTGGTATGCATCGCCGGCGGCGGCGCAAACGTTGATCAACGGAACGGGTGCGACCTTCCCTGCTCCCATCTACCAGAAATGGTTCAGCGATTATCACAAGCTCCATTCGAACATTGAGATCAACTATCAGCCGACGGGTTCCGGCAAGGGAATCGGATCGATGACCGATGGCACTGTCGATTTCGGTGCGAGCGACGGCCCCATGACCGACGCCCAACTCAAGACCTTTCACGACAAGTACGGCTACAACGTCCTGCATTTCCCAACGGTAGCCGGCGCGGCCGTCCCGATTTATAACGTCGAGGGTGTTCCCGCTGGCCTGAACTTCACGCCGGAGGTTCTGGCAGGAATTTTCCTCGGAAAGATTACAAAGTGGAACGATCCCCAACTGGCCAAAGCGAATCCGAAAGTGAAGCTGCCCGCCGCCGACATCCTGGTCGTACATCGCGCCGATGGCAGCGGAACCACCTATTGTTGGACCGACTATCTGTCGAAGGTGAGCCCCGAGTGGAAGGCCAAGGTCGGCACCAATACGACCGTGCAGTGGCCGGTCGGCATGGGAGCTCCGCAGAACAATGGAGTTTCCGGCCAGGTGAAGCAGACGCCCGGCTCCATCGGATATGTCGAGTTGGTCTATGCTTTGAGCAACAACATTGCCTACGGAAATGTAATGAACTCCGCCGGGCAGTTCATCAAAGCCGATCTTGCCAGCATCACGGCCGCGGCAGCAGGCGCCGCCTCGATGATGCCCGATGATTTTCGCGTCTCCATCACCAACGCGCCGGGCAAGACAGCCTATCCCATCTCGACCTTCACGTGGCTGTTGATTCCCGAACAGATCAAGCATGCGACCAAGCAGAAGGTGATCAAAGATTTTCTGCAGTGGATGTTGACCACCGGGCAGGCATCGGCGGAAAAGCTTATCTATGCTCGTCTCCCCAAGGAAGTCGTCGCCAAGGAAGAGAAAGCAATCGCCAAAATAAAGTAGCAACGCAAAAGTAGCATGGCCCCCTCGGCGAGTATCGCTCCAAGCCTCCGCCCGCAAGGGCGGGTGCTCCGTTTCATAGCGCGCCTCAAGACAGGCGATGAGATCGCGCGTCTCATCGCACTCACTGCGGCATCCACGGTCATCCTTATCACCTTCCTTTTCGTCTACCAGTTGTGGATCGACTCGGCCCTGACTCGCCACAAGTTCGGTTGGGCGTTTCTGTTTCGTCAGGGATGGGATACGAATGCGGACCAATACGGAGCGCTGGCCTACGTTTTTGGAACCGCGGCGACTTCTCTGCTCGCGCTGCTGATCGCCGTTCCGATAGGCGTCGGTGCGGCCATATTCCTGGCGGAACTCGCGCCTCCCCGCTTGTCCGACGCTTTGACGTTCCTGATTGAACTGCTGGCTGCCGTCCCGAGCGTGATTATTGGCCTCATCGGCCTCTTCATTCTTGCGCCGGCCCTGGAGGCCACCGTGGTCCCCGCGCTCAAGAAGGTCTTCGGGTTCCTGCCGTTCTTTCAGGGAGCTTTCTATGGCTACAGCGTCTTCACCGCCGGTATCGTGCTCGCGGTAATGATAGTTCCGTTCATCATTTCCGTTTCCCGCGAAGTACTGCTGGCAGTCCCCAGAGATTTTCGCGAAGCGGCCTTGGCCGTCGGGGCCACGAAGTGGGAATCCACCTGGCAGGTCGTAGTCCCGTTCGCGCGTTCCGGTATATTCGGCTCCATCTTTCTCGCCCTCGCTCGCGCCCTCGGTGAAACCATGGCTGTGACCATGGTGATCGGCAACTCCGACATCATCCCGAAATCCCTGCTGGCCCCTGGATACTCGATCGCGGCGAAGCTCGCAAACGGCTTTGGCGAGGCCTACACTGGGACCGCGCTTCTGAGTGCCTTGGTGGAGCTGGGCCTTGTTCTTTTCGCCCTCACCATCGTCATCAATGGGGTAGCTCGTCTACTCATTCTATTGACTACCGCGAAAGGTACCAGATGACGGCCGCGCTCTCCATGCGTCGCAGACTCACAAACTCCGTGATGCTGGTGTCCTCCGGTGTCTGTACCATCCTCGCTGTCAGCGTTCTGTTTTTTATTCTCGGGTACCTTTTCATTAAGGGCGGAGCTTCTGTAAACCTGGATTTCTTCACCAAGTTGCCCGTGCCCACTGGAGAAACCGGCGGCGGCATGGCGAACGCCATCCTGGGAAGCGCCAAGGTTCTAATGCTCGCCACTTGTATCGGCGTACCGATCGGTTTCATTGCGGGCATCTATTTGTCCGAATACGCGGGCGCCGTGTTTGCCTCGGTTGTCCGCTTCACGACGGACCTGCTGAACGGCGTTCCTTCCATCGTGATCGGCATTGTCGTATATACCTTGGTCGTTCTCAAGACCGGCGTTGGCCCGCTCGCTGGCGGCATTGCCTTGGGCATCATGATGATTCCCATTGCACTGCGCAGCACCGAGGAGTTTCTCCGCGCCGTGCCCAATTCGCTGCGTGAGGCTTCCATGGCGCTTGGCGCCAACAAGTGGAAGACCATTGTCGCCGTGGTGGTGCCGGCGGCGATTCGGGGTATCGTCTCCGGTATGATGCTGAACCTCGCACGCGTCGCCGGCGAGACGGCGCCATTACTGCTAACTGCCGGGCTCAGCATGTACTATAACCACGGCTGGCGCGACCCGGTTGCAACGCTGCCTGTTATGATCTATACGGATGCGTCCAGCCCCCAGGAGGATTTGCACCAGCAGGCTTGGGCGGCGGGGTTCGTCCTGTTATCCCTGGTGCTGCTGGTCAACATAGTCGCCCGCACGATCGTTTCGCGCGGCTCCCACAAAGCGAGATGAAACCTGTGACTCCATCCCTCGATCCTTCCGACTTGCAAGCGGCGCCCGCGCCCTATACTGGCCCGCGCGCCCCTGATGTCGCCGCCGAGGCCCCCAAACTGAGGTCGGTCCACCTCAATTTCTTCTACGACAAGTATCAGGCACTCGTCGATATCAACCTCGCTGTTCACACGAATAAGGTGACGGCGTTCATCGGTCCCTCCGGCTGCGGCAAGTCGACGTTTCTTCGCACCCTCAATCGGATGAATGAAACCATCCGCAAGACCCGCGTCGATGGCGAGATTCTGCTTGATAACGCCGACATCCAGGCCATGGAGGTTTCACACCTCCGGCGCCGGGTCGGCATGGTATTCCAAAAATCGAATCCGTTTCCAAAGTCGATCTTCGATAACGTGGCCTACGGACCGCGCATTAACGGTACCAGGCGCAAGGCGGCGCTTCAAGAATCCGTGGAAAAGAGTCTTCGCCGCGCCGCACTCTGGGATGAAGTCAAGGACAAATTGCATAAGTCGGCCTACGATCTCTCTGGCGGCCAGCAGCAGCGCCTCTGTATCGCGCGGGCGTTGGCGGTTGACCCGGAAGTCTTGCTCCTCGATGAGCCCTGCTCGGCGCTCGACCCTATTGCGACCGCAAAGATAGAAGACCTTCTCTTCAAGCTCAAAGACTATTGCACCATCGTGATTGTGACGCACAACATGCAGCAGGCCGCGCGCGTCGCGGATTATACCGGGTTCTTCCTGCTGGGCAAGTTGATCGAGTTCGACGACACTCGAGTGATTTTCAAGACGCCCGCGAAAAAGGAGACGGAAGACTACATCACGGGCCGGTTTGGATAGAAACAATGCGCCAAGAAAAGAGGAATCTATGCGTCACTTTGTAGAGGAACTCGAGCAACTCAAGGCGAAGCTGCTCGAGATGAGCTCGCTGGTTGAGTCTGCGATCTACCGCAGTATTACGGCCGTCGTGCAGAAGGACGAGGCTCTGGCCAACGAGGTCCTCAAGAACGAAGCCCGCATCAATCAGATCGAGATCGAGATTGACGACTTCACTGTCCGACTGCTCGCTCTCCAGCAGCCTATGGCGACCGATTTGAGATTTCTGGTTGCTGCTCTGAAGATCAACAATGACCTCGAACGTATGGGAGATCTCGCGGTCAACATCGCCAACCGCGCCATTTCGTTGTTGAATGAGCCACTCGTGGATGCGATGATCGACATTCCCCACATCGCCGCGCTGGTGCAATCGATGGTGCGCAAGAGCCTGGATGCTTTTGTGAGAAAGGACGCCGACCTGGCGCGCAGCGTCCTGGCATCCGATGACGCCGTGGACGATATGCGGAGCGCCAGTTTCCACGAACTGATCAGCTTTATGGAACGGGATCCGAGCAACATCCGGCAGGCTGTGGATCTGCTTTCGGTGGTTCGCAACCTGGAACGGATAGCCGACCACGCTACGAATATTGCCGAAGACGTCTTGTTCCTGGCGAAAGGAATCGACGTTAGACACCATTCTGAGAGTCGGGAAGGCGGTCGAGTGGTGCCGCCGGCGCGGTAGCCTGCCATGAAAAAAATCTTACTTATCGAAGACGACTCGGACCTCTTCCAGCTCATCCAGTACAACCTCGAAAAAGAGGGGTTTGCCTTTGCGGGAGCGAAGAGCGGCAAGGGCGCGCTTGGGCTCTGCCGGCGGGAAAAGCCGGACCTGATCGTTCTCGATATCATGCTTCCGGACTCCGACGGGCTGGATATTTGCCGCGGCATCCGCAGCGATACCGAATTGGCCCACCTCCCGATTATCTTTCTAACCGCCCGCGCTTCCGAAACCGACCGCATCGTGGGGCTCGAGTTGGGCGCCAACGATTACATCGTCAAACCGTTCTTTGTCCGCGAATTGGTCGCCCGCGTTCGCACGCAGTTCCGAACCGTAGCGACGCAATCGAGCGTAGTCCGCGATGGCGACCTCGAGCTGAACCGCACCGCTTGCCAAGTGCGCCTGAAGGGAGCGGAATTGAGCCTGACCGCGACCGAGTTTCGCATGCTCGACGTCCTGATGAGCCGCCCCGGTGTGGTGTTCAGCCGCGAGCAACTGCTCGACGCGGTGTGGGGGAACAATCACGCCATTACGGATCGCGCTGTCGACGTCTATATCCTTCGCCTGCGGCAGAAGGTGGAAGAGAACCCCACCAACCCGGAGCGGATCCGTTCCGTCCGCGGTTTCGGCTATACGTTCAAGGCCGCCGCCGAAGAGGTCCACGTCTAAACCGCAGTAACCGTTTTGTAACAGTCTATTCATTATCCGGACACTATGTGACCGTTATGCTCAGAAGGACCACACGCAATTGAGACGTCTGGTGCTCGAAGATACGCGGGCGCCAGTGATCGTTGCGCATTTCGCGACGATTCTCTGGTCCGCCACATTGCCGAATCACATTTCGCAGTACGGAGGAGCTAAAGAATGATCCGAAAAGTTTTGTCCCTATCTACTCTTGCTTTCCTGGTGACCTCGTTTGCCGCTGCCGTGCCGGACGACAGCAACAGCGGATCGCCCGCCGCACCGTCTGTCGGCACGGCAAATCAGAAAGTTTCCAACGAAGAAATCGCGGCCCTAAGAGCGGCTTTGGCGAATCAGCAGAAACAAATCGACGAGCTGCGCCGGACGGTCGAAGCGCAACAGAAGATCCTGGAGCGGCCGGGCGCCGAGGCGCCCCTCGCGATCCGCCCGCAGCAGAGCCTGGGCGAGGTCGCCAGCACCACGCCGATCATCCCTGGCGGTGTCGGCCGTTCGACATTGGGCTCGCCGGTTGTTCCGGCGCCGCTTCCACAACCTGACAAGGCGCCCGAGTCTGCGCCGCTGCAGTTGCACCTCGGCAACGTTACGATCGTGCCGGTCGGGTTCATGGATTTCACCAGCGCGTGGCGCAGCACGAACACCGGAAGCGGCATCGGAAGCAACTTCGGAAGCATTCCGTTCCTGAATACGACCCAGGGGCGGCTCAGTGAATTCCGTCTGAGCAACCAGAACTCGCGCGTCGGAGTCCGCGTCGACGGGGATTTCAAGGGAACCCACGTCCTCGGCTATTTGGAGTCTGACTTCCTGGGGACTCCGACCTCGAACAATTTCGCGATCACCAACCACGCCAACCTGATGCGTCTTCGCCTTTACTGGGTCGATATCAGGAAAGACAAATGGGAGTTGCTGGGCGGCCAGTCCTGGAGCATGCTGACCCCGGGGCGTTCGGGCATTTCCGGGCTGCCCGGCGACATTTTCTTCAGCCAGGACATTGACGTGAATTACCAGGCGGGCCTAGTGTGGTCGCGCACTCCTGGAATGCGCGTGATCTACCACCCGAACAGTTCTTGGGCGATGGCCGTGGCGATCGAGGATCCAGAGGCTTCCATCGGCGGCTCCGGCGGTGGTGGTATCGTGAGCTTGCCGACCGGAACGGGAGCGACTTCGATCGCTACGCTCTACGGGACGCAACTCAACAACGGCGGAACTCAGTTGACTGTTCCGAACGTGCTCCCGGACATCGAGGCGAAGATCGCTTACGACTACAAGAAGAAATTTCATTTTGAAGTCGCCGGCGTCTTCCGTGAGTTCAAGGCCTACAACATCAATAGTCTGAAACACTACTACGCTACCGGCGCTGGTGGAGAGGCCAACATGAATGTCGAACTGGCTCCCGGATTCCGGCTGATCTCGAACAACTACTGGAGCGACGGCGGCGGCCGCTATATCTTCGGACTTGCGCCCGACCTGATCGTCCGCGGGGACGGCAGTCTCTCACCAGTTCACTCCGGATCGATGATTCAAGGCTTCGAGTTCACGAGGAAGAACACCCTGCTGTACGGCTATTACGGCGGCGTCTACATCAGCAAGAACACCGCCGTCGATCCCAAAAACAACGGGCTAGTCGGCTATGGGTTCACCGGATCGCCAAACAGCCATAACCGCACCGTGCAAGAGTATACGGTCGGCATGAACCAGACGTTCTGGAAAGATCCAAAATACGGCGCCATCAATCTCATGGGCCAGTATTCATACCTGACCCGCAACCCCTGGTTCGTAGCCGTCGGCCAGCCGGACGACACACATCTCCACATGGTGATGCTTAACCTTCGCTACACGCTGCCGGGGTCGGCCCCGACGATGGGCAAGTAATACGTTCGTCGTTGTTCCGTTCGTCGTCAAAAGGACAGCTTCAAAGCCATCTGAACTAAGCGCGCATTGTTCTGCTCGGTCGGATCCACCTTGCCGAAGCTGGAGCTGGTAGGATCGGCGTTCGGCGACCCAAACCGCACGTGGTTGAACACGTTGTAGACCTCGAACCGGTACTGAAGCCTGAAGCGATCGAGGATCGTGAAGGTTTTCGAGATGATCGCATCGAGATTGTTCACGCGGCTCGCCCGCACATCGGACCAGCGCGTCGGAATGGTGCGCACGTAGGTTCCGAAATCCTGATAGACGCCGTTCTTGATGCTATCGTTGGCCGCCGGCGTGTAGTTATAGCCGGGCAGGTTTTGTATTCCGGTCCAGGCCGGATAGGTCGCCAGCGTCGTCGGCGTCATGAGCTTGTCCGGGAAACGGTAAAACTGGCTGGTGTCGAACCACTGCGCCAAGGTCCGTTTGTCCGGGGAGAGCGCAAAATCCTTCCCCGTGAAAAAGAAGCTGTCGTTGGCATTGAAGGTCACCGGCGCGCCGGACTGGATGTTGTACTGGCCAGTGATCATCCACCCGCCGATGATTGCGTCGAGCAGCTTCGGCATCTTCGACCAAAGCTGGCGATTGCGTCCGACCGGGAGCTCCCAGATGGGAGCGATGGAGAGGTGGAACGGCCGATCTTCGGCGCCCAGCCGGTGCTCGACGTGCCGGCCCGCGATTTCGGGTCCGATGTAGGAAGCGTCCTCCATGACCTTGGACCACGTGAACGCGTTGATCATGCTGAAGCCCTTGCTGAAGCGATGCTCCGCTTTCGCCACCAGCGCGTCGTATCGGTTGCGCCCCGTGGGATTGTTGTTTCTGGTAATCACTCCCAGGATGGTCACGGGATTCAACAATTGGTTGAAGGAGATCTGCTGGTTGGTTGCAATGGTGCCCGTCACGTTCGGCAGACCCTGGAACGGATTCGGAATCTGAACATCCCAGGTGAGCAGGTCGGCAGGCCGGCCGCTCGCGTCGAATACCGGCGCGCGGTATTGCTTCCACAAGCTGAAGCTGGGCATATTCTGGTTCTGGTCCATCGATATGGCGTAGGTCGCGTTGTGCGTGTAGCCGGCTTCAAAGAGCCAGTTCCTGAATTGATGCTGCAGGTGCACGCTGTACTCGACCGCGTAGGGACGTCCGGCATTCGGGTTGGTCCAGTTGACGCCCTGTCCGAAATTCGTCAGCGGGCCGAGCGAGGAACCGGTAGGCGCGAGTATGCCGCCGCGGAAGGGATTATCCAGCGTGTCGTACGGCGTCACGAAGTTATCCAGCGTGGCGATCAGCGAGGTGGTGCGGCTGAACCCGTTTTGCCCGGCTGTGATGAACGATGCCTGCGTAAAGCGGCCGACTCCTCCGCGAATCACGGTGTTGGGGCCCAGCTTAAAGGCCATGCCGAAGCGCGGTTGAAATTCGTTCCAGATGGTGTTGGACACGCCCTTCGGTACGCCGTTCACGCCGTTGAACTGCTGCGAGCCCAGAACCTGGAACGACGATGGAGGGACTAACTGCGCCAGTGTCTGGATGGTCGCGTTCGACGGGTTGCTCGACACAATCTTCGCCCACGCCGCCTGCGCTAAAGGCGTGATGGGATTCACGGCCGACGGATCGAAGAATGCTGTGGCGCGGTTGTACCGTTCCGTAATGGGCGACTCGACGTCCCAGCGCAGCCCGAGATTGATGGTCAGCTTCGACGTGATGCGCCAATCGTCCTGAAAGTAGAGCCCCGTGAAATGCTGCGACCAGAATGCGTCTGCGTTCCGCGGGAAATTGCTGTTGCTGTTGTGCGGCAGGCCCAAAATGAGGGACGCCAGAGTGGATCCGTTACCGGTCCCGCCTCCGACGTTGTTCTGTTGCCGGGTCCACTCGCTGCCGAAATCGAAGCGGCCCTGGTTCCCGATACTCTTGTTGGCCTGCTGCAGAATCCAGTACTCGGCGCCGTACTTCAAGGTCATGTTGCCGTGTATCTGCGTCATCACCGCAGACCAGGTGTAGTTCGACGTATCCACGACGCTGCCCGCCTGGTTCACGCCGATATCGCCGAACAGTCCGGTAATACGAGGCGCTGAGGGAACCGCCTGCTGCGAGGTGTAGGAGGTTGGGAAGCCGAGGATGGACGGGTCGAAGCCGACGCCGTGATCGTTATTCGGCTCCTCGTAACGCGTGAGATTCGCCTTGATGTCTAGAATCCTGGTGGGGCTCAAGGTCCATACATGATCCACGCCGGCGCCTCTGGTCATGCGGTGCTGGAACGCGCCGGTGAAGGCATTGCCGAAATAGTCGTTGCTCAGCTCGTCTTCGTGATACCAGCGGAGGGTGGCGAACGTCTTGTGCGAATTGTTCCAGACCTGGTCGCCTCGCGCCAGGATATCTGCCATCTTGTTCTGCCGCGTGGAATGCGGCACGAAATTGTTGGCGTCGGTGCTGGTGCCGTCGCCTGCTGCGTTCGGAAGCGGAACATATTTCAGGATGTTCTGCGCCACCTTGCTCTGTTGGTTGACCGGAATTACGTTGCCGCCGTAAGGCGTGCGAAAGCCCTTCGAATCGACAGTGTACGGATCGTAAATGGTCACCGGAACCCTGATGCGTTGGCCTCCCACTACCTGCGTCGTGTAGGTCTGACTGAAATCGCCCTTGCGTTCGAGCTCCGTGGGCAGCGAAAGGATCTGGAATCGGGGGTCCTGGTTGCGAATGCCGTTGAAATTGAAAAAGAAAAACGTCTTCTCCTTGCCGTTGTAGACCTTCGGTATTCGCACCGGCCCGCCGATGGTGCCGCCGTACTCGTTGTAGTGGACCGCGGGCTTGTCTCCGCCCACCAGATTGGTCTGAAACAGGTTGGCGTTCAGAATGTTGTTCTGGTTGTATTCGTACAGATTCCCGTGGAAGGCGTTGGTGCCGCTCTTGGTGGTCATCTGAATGGTGGCGCCGGCCTGCCTGCCGATGGACGAATCGTAGGCATTCATGACGACGCGAAATTCCTGGACCGCGTCCGGAGCGGGAAGAAACGCCACTTGGCCGCCGGTCTTGATGTTGGGCATGCCGTCGATTTGATAGTCGTTGGAACGGTAGACTGTCGAACCGTTGGAGCTTGTGCCACCGGTGGCATCTTTGGCTTCGCCGCCGTTGGCGCTAAGCTGCGACCCCGCGTCGTGAGACCACAAGTGCGCCACATTCTGATTCTGGTCCTGCTGGAGGACACCGGGTGAAAGAGTCGCGTAGATGGTCAGGATGCGCGACATCGACGGCATCTCGGCGATTTCCTGTTTGGTAATGACAGTGCCTGAAGTGGCTGCCGTGGTGTCGATGAGCGGAGCTTCGGCCGTTACCTCGACCTGCGTGCTGGTGGAGCCGATCTCGAGCGTGGTGTCGAACTGCTTCTGGTCGGCCGTCTGCAGTTCGATGCCGTGGCGTTCCACCTGCTTGAATCCGGGAGCCGTAATGCGAAGGGAATAATTGCCGGGGATGAGGAATCGAACGGCCCAATTGCCCTGCTCGTTTGTTTTTGTCGTCTGCTCGACGCCGGTCGTTTCGGAGCGAACCACGACCTCGGCATTCGGAACGGCGGCAGTCTGCGGGTCGACGACGCGCCCGCCCATGCTGGCCCGCGCTTCCTGCGCTACGGCCTGTTGTGTGGTCACGGCCAGTAAAAGCACGGTCCCACATAACACTGCTATTTTGTTTTTCATTTATAAGACACCCTGTCTCGCGAAACCCGGGATGCGGCGATCTGCAGGCGCGCTGTTGTATTTGTCTCCAGTTTACTCCATTAGCGTTAAAGTTGGGTAGCATGGGGTAGGTGATCGTCTGCCCCACGGGGAAAGCGCTACAAGCCGAAGACGAAAAGAGCGCTACCGGCAGCGATGGCTACGCGCTGTTTGCCGTCCACGGTGAAACTCACCGGGTTTGCAGAGATGCCGCCGCCGGTTTGGAAATCCCACAACGGCTTCCCGGTGCCGGCATCGAGTGCGTAGAAATTCCCTTCGTTTGAGCCGCCGAACACCAGGCCGCCCGCGGTCGCCATGACGCCGGCCCAGGGAGGCGAGTGCAGCCGAAATTCCCATTTGACCTTCCCCGTGGACGCTTCGATTGCCCGGATCGCGCCGTACGCCTTGTCGCCGCTCAAGGCCCGCTCACCGCCCGCGCCGTAGAATGTGCCGGGTTTGAAATCGTCCTCGCCTTTGTAATAGTAAGCGCCCATCTCTCGCACCGAGACATAGAACAGCTTTGTCGCCGGGCTATAGGAAGGGCTGAACCAGTTGGTCGCACCTTGCAGGCTGGGGTACACGAGATTGCCCTCTTCGGTCGGATCGGTGTTGGGCATATGCATCGGACGGCCCTTCTCGTCGAGGCCCTTGGCCCACGTCTGTTTGGCGTAAGGCTCGCCGAGCAGGAACTCGCCGGTCGCGCGATCGAGAAGATAGAAGAACGCGTTCCGGTTGGCCATCGCGACCACTTTGCGCGCCTGCCCGCGCACCGGCATGTCGATCAGCACGGGAATGGTCCACAGGCGCCACGCGCGCTTTCCGGTGTTCGCGTCGTAGGCATCGAGGAAGCCCCGAATGCCGGCCTCGCCTCCGCTGATCCCGA
>WNFI01638604.1_pt2 | contig 14535 bp, 16 predicted proteins | sample 5400471 | NCBI WGS metagenome assembly WNFI01 (sample SAMN13153348, study PRJNA577476) | soil metagenome | isolation source: 100 cm saprolite on Douglas fir-dominated hillslope | place: USA:California | collected 2013-09-17
TGTGTGCTGTCTCGGTAATCCCTGGTATGCAAAGCGTTACAGTCACCGTGAAGCCAGGCTTTTGTCTGCGCTTGTAGCGCTGTTACCAATGTAAGTTACACCGGCTATTTATTGGCGGTCGCGGCCAGATTCTTAGGTACCATAGACAAGGTCGAAGCGAGTCAAGAGACGGGAGAAATTTGTTTTTCGACGAAAGAGGCTGTATGAAACCCTATCGTGCCCTTTGGCTCTTCTTATTTGTTGTTAGTTGCCTGGTCCCCTGCTACGCCCACCACATGGCTGTCGTGGTCAACGTGGAAAACCCGGCGCAGGATATCAGCGCCGCCGACCTGGCCAAGATTTTCAAGGCTCAAACCGCACGCTGGCCGGACGGCAGAAGCGTTGTGCTCGTGCTTCAGGGCACCAGCGGGGAAACGGTTACCCTGCAACGGCTGAACAAAATGACCGCCGCGCAATGGCGCGCATTCATCGAGCAACACAAAGAGTCCATTGTCACCGCCAATTCTGACGCCGCCGTGCTCAAACAGATCGAATCCAACAAGGGTGCGATCGGCCTGGTGGAATTCCACTCCATCACCAGCAAGATCAAGGTGCTGAAGGTGGGTGGGCAGTTGCCGTTGGAAGAGGGCTATCTTCCGCACTAACAGGTTGGCCAAAAAATCGGCGGAATCGCATTGGGATTGAAAGGTTCGCGTCGCCGCTTCGCTTTCCTTAGCCGATGGTTTGGTCTTCGCTTTCCCTCGGGGAGGACCGCCGCGCGATCCGATCCGGGGAGGGCTGCTGATCCTTTCTTCGCGCCTCATCAATGAGGAGACAGGAGAGACGGTTGGAGTGGCGGTTAATGAGTCGATGGAAGTTCGCATCATGCAGAATGCGCGGTACGCTGCCAACCAGCACTGACGGTTTCAAGTTGCACTTACAACATTGTTCGCATTTCACAGCTAGGCCGCGGGTGTGTCGCGCTAAGATAGGGGCCTTATGGCTCCCCATTGGCTGACCTTTCTACTCATTTCGCTTCTGTGGATCGCGCCGCAAAACCAGCAACCGTCCCCGGTCTCAACCGGGCCAGGGACGGAGATAACTCGCCTGTCTCCGCAAGCGGAGAAGGCGGAGACTCCAGGGGAATCTGAAGAAGCTATCCGGCAGTTGCTCACGACCCAGGTGGCTGCCTGGAACCGCAAGGATCTTGAAGGCTTCATGGAGGGTTACTGGCATTCTCCTGACCTGACATTCTTTTCCGGGGCCACGGTCACCAACGGCTGGGAGCCGACGCTGGAGCGGTATCGTCAGAAATATCAGGGCCAGGGCAAAGAGATGGGCGCGCTCACCTTCAGCGACCTTCAAATTGACATTCTTGGTCCGGAGGCGGCGTTTGTCCGCGGGAAGTGGCAGCTCAAGATGTCCGATGGCAAAATGCCTGGGGGCCTGTTCACTCTTGTCTTCAGGAAGCGTCACGGCGTGTGGCGCATTGTCCATGACCACACCTCCAGCGCGTAGTCCGCATTGGCAGCCGCAGTATCTAGCGTGACTTTGCCCCAGCCACAGCGAGGAGCTTTTCCATTTCCGGAAAGGGCGTTGGCGAGATTGCCGTGCGCTCTGCGGGCTGCTCACCGGAGATGAGGGCTTTCACCATCATTTCCAGAGCGCGCCCAGCCGAGGGAGGCAAAAGGACCGATGCGGTCAACGATCCATTGCGCACCCATTTCTGTCCTGCGCCCGGACAGGCATCGCAACCCAGATAAGGAAGATTGGACCAGCGTTCCCGATCCTGCAGCGTTATCTTTTCGGCAATGGCCCTTCTTGCCCCCATGGCCATCTCGTCGTTTTGTGCCATCACCAATTTCACCGGGCTGCTGCGTGACGTGCTCAGGCTCAGCCAGTTTACAACTGCTTCGTAGCCGCTTTGCTCGGTCAACTTCCCCGGCAGTGTCCGCATCTGGACATTGGCCGGCTTGGTTGACTCCAATCCCTCAAGCCGCATTTTGAAAGCAGGATTGCTGGTTGGCCCAAGGATGCATAACACCAGGCCGCCATCGGGTAGCAAGGCGCCGAGTTGCCGGCCCTGGATTCGCCCGACCTCATGGTGGTCAACCGTAACAGCAAAAACCGGGACTTTAGATTTCTTGCGCAGCTCTGCGACATAGTCCCCTTCACGATTTGCGATCGCCCAGCCGATACCGGCAGTAACCGCTCCCTGCGCCACCTGCATCAAGGACGTTCCGACGGGATGACAAATGATGGCATCAGGGCGTCTGCCCGATGATTGAATCAGCTCCAGGAGCTGCTGGCCTTGCGCAATCGCATCGTTCCCGCCATAAATTACTTCTATTTCCGCGCCCAGGCGTTGTGCCGCTTCTTTCGCGGCCGCCGCCTGCTCCTGTTGATACTGGTTTTCGGAGACAATCAGAGAGACGACGATATATAGTTTTTTCATTCACAAGTTCTCCAGGCACAAGATTGAAATGCTTAACTGCACGGCCCGGTCGCACTTCCCGTCAACGGTCTCCTGAAGACGAAAACTGACCTGCAAGCTAAAGGACCTTGCTGAGCGAGCTTCCCGTCTTGAATATATACCCAGTAGAGTGCGGGCCATCCTTTGAAACGCGAACATGATGGGCAAGCACCGCCTGGACGGCTGACATATCGTGGGACGATCAAACGCCTGCTGGTTGACGCCAGGGATTTACTTGCGTCCGCGGGCCTGCACTCGCTGTAGCTCGCGGTAGAGTTCGCTCTTGGAGCGGCCCTGCTCTTTAGCCAGCAGCTTGAGAGCGGATTTTTCGTCGAGCTGCTGTTCCTGCATGATGGCTTTGAGTCTCGATTCCAAATCTTCGGTGTGAGTTCCCGGCTGAGCTTCGGTCTTGCCGATCAGCAGAGTGATCTCGCCTTTCAGCTCGCGGTCCTCGGCAATCTTCAGGAGTTCATCGGCGCGTCCGCGGATAAATTCCTCGTGGATCTTCGTCAGCTCGCGCGCGATGACGACCGGAACGGCCGCTCCCAGGACTTCAACAATGTCCCGCATAGTCTCTTTGATTCGGTGCGGCGCCTCGTAGAACACGACCGTATGTGCAGCTCCGCGCAGTGATTCGAGCATGGTCCGGCGCTGGCCGGGCTTGGCGGCAAGGAATCCGTGAAACTCAAACGCGTCAGTAGGCAGGCCGCTGGCGGCCAGCGCGGCAATCACAGCGGAAGCTCCGGGAACCGGCACAACCCGGATTCCGTGCTCGATCGCGAGCTGCTGCTCGTTGTGTTCGTGATAGCTGATGGCAGGTTTCTTGATGTCGTAGTGATCAAGAAGCTTCTGCGTCTGGCGCGTATCTTCACAGGCAATCAGATCGGCTTCGCGCAACACGCGAATGGCACGGTAGGTGCAGTCCTCCAAATTGCCGATTGGAGTGGCGACCACATACAGCTCGCCTTTTTTTTCCTGGGGCATGCGCGAATTCGGGCAGCAGCTCTCTCAGAATAGCATCAGCAAACTGCGGCAACGCATCTCACCGGACAAAAGGAGTAGAGCATGAAGTTGAAATCCTTACACGACTTGTTTGTGGAAGAGCTGCAGGACCTGTACTCAGCCGAAAACATGATACTGAAGGCGCTCCCCAAGCTGGCGGACGAGGCCACGTCCACCGAACTGCGTGATGGCTTCCAACAGCACCTGGAACAAACCCGCGGCCATGTTCAGAGACTGGACAAGATTTTCGATCAACTTTCCGGCGCGGACCGCAAGGGCAAGAAATGCAAAGGAATGGAAGGCATTCTCAAAGACGGCAAAGAGCTGCTGGAGGCCGATGCTGAACCCGAAGTGCTGGACGCCGGCATGATCGCCGGAGCACAACGCGTTGAGCATTACGAGATAGCCGGCTACGGCACCGTCCGCACCTATGCCAGGCTGCTCGGTCGCGACGACTGGGCGCAGCTTCTGGAACAAACCCTCGACGAAGAAAAAGAAACAGACGCGAAGCTGAACCAGCTCGCGGAAAACATCAACGTAGACGCGAAAGCGGCCTGACCGCGGACGCTACGAAACCCCCGGCGTAGAGACGTGGCATTGCCACGTCTCGCCGCTCGCTGCGTAGTTAGCTATCGGGGGAAAAGGAAACAATCCGCGTCCATGCGTGGATTCTCGTTGTGCGCACATGGAGACGTGGCATGCCACGTCTGTACCTTCGATTCTCTACACAACACGTGCTTTATTGACGCTTTTTCCGCCCACACCCTACAATCGTGAACAGAATCTCTGGCTCGGGAAGGCTGACGCTGTGCCCCTCTACGAATATCGGTGTAAGAAGTGCAAGCACCGCTTCGAAAAAATCAGAAAGTTTTCCGACAAGCCGCTGAAGAAGTGTCCTGAATGTGGAGGACCCGTGGAGCAGCTGCTCTCCGCGCCCGCGGCCCATTTCAAGGGCAGCGGATTCTACGCAACGGACTATGCCCGCAAAGGCAGCGGCTCGTCAGAGGACGGCAGCTCCGCAAAACCCAAAGAAGAAAAAACCGAAGCCAAGACCGAAACCAAAAAGGCGGACTCAACCACGGAGTCCAAGCCCGCAGCCAAGACCGAATCCAAGTCGAAAAAAGAAAAGTAAGCCGGCAGCGGTCCTCGGCTCCCGGCGCACAAATTCCCAAGACCAGCCGCGAGCGGCTGGCCGGCGTGGTCCCCTCTATGCGGCTTTCTTTTTCGGGACCTTCGCTCCCTCTTGCCGGGCCTTGGAAAGACCGATCGCGATCGCCTGTTTACGGTTCTTCACCTTATGTTTTCCGGACCGCATGTGATGCATCTCGGTCTTCACTTGCTTGCCGGCCTGCGGGCTGTACTTGCGCCGGCTGGATCGCTTCTTCGAACCTGATTTCGCTGCCATTGTTTTTCCCCTTACTTTTGAGACGCTCCAGCCAGGGAGAGGGTTGGAAGGCGAGAAGCGTTGCGAAGCGATCCCGCTAGTTTGCCGGATGCAGCACTACGCGTCCCTTGGCTGGCTGTGTCCGCTGCATGGCAGCCTGATCTCCAAATCCAGCACGCGCCTTGGCGGACACCCCACATTGACCATGAATATATGGACTACCGGGTGAATCAGCCGGCCCAACCATAGGCTGACGGGGCCATATTTCGTGCAAGAATCCGGCACTCTTTTCGTTCTTCTGGTGTCTGTATGGAAAAGGAGAGAGCCATGCTGGACAAAACTCTTCGCGAGCCCAGAGCGCCACGTTGGCCTATCGTGGCCGGTTTTATCCTGGTCATGCTTGCCGCGGCGCTTATTGCGATCGTTCCGCTGATGAGCGCGGAGGTCGCGCCTCCGCCGGCCTTGCGCGTGCCGGATGCGCCCGCGCCCTCCAAAGTGCAGTCACAACCCGCGCCACATCGCCCGCCAACTATGAAGGCGACAAAGGTGATTTATAGGCCGCGTTCCCTTTGAGGCATGCGATAACCCCGGCGGCGCCGGGGAATACCATTGATCGAGCGCATAAAATCTGAACCGCGCGTTCCGCGAGTGGACTCAAATGTGATTGAAGGTCATGGCCGGCATCTCTCTGCAATCCGTCTTAGTCCGACTACAAACGCAGCTTGATTCGTTGCCGCTTGTGGTCGGTGCTGCCAGTGACGAGAAACTCAAGACGCGTCCTACGTCCGGCAAGTGGTCTGCGCAGGAGAACCTGGCGCACCTGGTGCAGCATAGCCGCGTGACGATTGCCCGAATCAACCGCACTCTTAGCGAAGACCGCCCACATCTTGGCAGCTACAAAGCGGAGAATGATCCGGAATGGCCGGTGGTGAGCGCGTTGAGCAAGGACGAGGTTCTCAGCCGGCTGTTGGCGGTCCGCGCCGAGTTGAATGATCTGGCAGCTCACCTGTCTCCCGAACAGGCGGAACGCACGGGCTTTCATCCAGCCTTCGGAGAGATGTCAGTCGTGGAATGGCTCAACTTCTTCCTGATCCACGAGGCGCATCATCTCTATGTCGCGATGACACGCGCCCGGGGATAGAAGTCTCTTCTATTCGAAGATCCCAAACAATATTCTGCCTGTGCTTCCGCTGGGCTTCTCGACTCCCAGGATGGCCGCGAGCGTTGGAGCCGCGTCGTTGATGGTCACGGGTTCATAGTGAATTCCCGCTCGGATTCCCGGGCCCATGAAGATCAGCGGCACATGCGAATCATAGCTGTAAGGCTGGGCATGGGTTGTACCCTGGGGCGAGTACATCCAATACGGCTCAGGAACCAGGAACAGGTCGCCGGAGCGCGGTCCGTAGAAGCCGAACTGGACTGCGGTACCGGGCCACTCTCTCGCACCCTCGGAACGCAAAAGTTCATCGCGAGTATAGACACGAGCAATGTGCGGCAGTCCGCGCGCCACGTCAGCGGCAAACCGGCGGACCTCGGCAGCGTCGGCATTGTTCTTCTTGAGCGTGTCGTAGTTCAGATACATGAAGCCGCCACCGTCAAAGACGAACCAGTCGCCCGCGCCGAATTTCGTTGCAAGCGCCGAGCTGATCGTCTTGGAAATGGCCGCAGAATCCAGCCGTCCGCCGGGCATTTTTCTGGCTTGATTCACCTCCGGCACCGGCGCAACACCGTGGTCCGCGGTAAAGACGAGAAGCGTGTTGCCCGCGCCCAGCCGTGCGTCAATGAAGTCCAGGAGTTTCCCGATCAGAAGATCAGTACGGATAGAGATGTCGCGGACCTCAGGTGCGTCCGGCCCCACGGCGTGGCCGACGTAATCGTTTGACGACAAGCTGAGCGTGAGGATGTCAGTGCTGTCATGCGAGCCCAGATGTTCGTTCTCGATTGCTTTCTCCGCAAACTCTTCCAGAACTTCGTTGCCGAAAGGCGTCGCTTCAATCGTGCCGCAGAATTTAGTTTCGGTGCCCGCGGTCATGGTGCAAAACGGTTTGTCGCCAGGTTTGGCGTCGATCGCCATCCACGGCTCGCCCAGATATTTGTAGAGCGGCCGATCGTCATTGACTTTCTTCACCCACTGCGGCAGCTCCTGCATGTAATAACTGCTGGTCACAAAGTGGCTTGAATCGGCGTCGACCCAATAGGCTGCATCGGCCATGTGTCCGGCGGTAAGGATCGCGCCGCGGTCTTTTATCGAAATACCTATGACTTTGGAGTTCTTTCGCACCATCTTTAATTCATCGCCCACCGTGCTCACCAGCATCCGGTTTGGCGAGGATCCGGTCAGACCAGGCCCGCCGCCCAGCAGGCGCGTAGATGCATCCGACACGCTGGTCACGGTCTTTCCGCTCGCCCGATCAAACCATTCGTTGCCGATGATCCCACTCACGGAAGGCGTAGCGCCGCTCAGAAAGACCGAGTGTCCCGCAGCGGTCACGGTGGGAAAGTGGACATAGTGCGCGTCGGTAAAGACGGCGCCGTGCTCCAGCAATCGCGCAAGCCCTGCGTGATACTCGGAGCGAAATCGCAACAGATAGTCATAGCGGAACTGGTCGACTACCAGAGTGACCACGAGCTTGGGCTTTTTGTCGACGGCGAAGCCGGGTGTCAGCAGGAACAGCAGAATAAATATCGAGCACAGGCCGCGAAGCTTCTTCATTACGATTGCATTCTCCTGGGGAAAGTCGGAGAAAATTATCGCACGCGAGCGAGCGGGCCGGAGGTCCGGGAATGCTGGTTTTACATGACATTAACAATGCGCCGCTCTGAGCGGAGAAGAGTCTAGACCCCGAGATACGCGGCGCGCACCATCTCGTTCGAGAGCAGGTTCTTGGCGGTGTCTTCCAGCAGGACCGCGCCGTTCTGCACGACGTATCCGCGGTCGGAGATGCTCAGGGCACTGACGACGTTTTGCTCGACGATCAGCATGGTAATGCCGGAGCGCCGGACTTCCTGGATTTTCTCGAAGACCTCTTCCACGATCTTCGGCGCCAGGCCCAGCGAAGGTTCATCAAGAAGGAGCAGCGTTGGTTTCGCCATGAGACCGCGCGCGATCGCGACCATCTGCTGCTCACCGCCGGAGAGCGTTCCCGCAAGCTGGTTCAGCCGCTCACCCAGACGCGGAAAAATGGCAAGCTGCTCTTCCATGAGTTGCTTCATCTGCTTGCGCACGCGCGGAGCGTACGCGCCCAGGGAAAGATTTTCTTTGACCGTAAGAAACGGAAACACCTGGCGGCCTTCCGGCACATGGCTCACGCCGCGCGCGACCATCTCATGCGCGGGCACGCGCGCCACGTCCTCTCCGGCAAAGCGCAGCGACCCTCCGCCCGGATGCTTGATGCCCGAGACGACGCGAAGAATCGTGGTCTTACCCGCTCCATTTGCGCCGATCAGCGCCACGATCTCGCCTGCCATCACGCGCAGTGACACGCCAAACAGCGCTTGCAAATCACCATAGAAAGCGGTCACGTTCGCCAGTTCCAGCAGCGGCGTGGAAATTGGAGAAGTTGGAGATGCTGTGCTCATCCCGTCAACTCCTTGTACTTGGGACCGAGATAAGCTTCGATCACTACGGGGTCCTTCACCACGTCGGCCGGTTTCCCTTCCGCGATCTTGGCGCCGTAGTCGAGCACCACGATGCGGTCAGAAATCTTCATCACTACCTGCATCACATGCTCCACACCACCCACGACGCTTACGCCCCATTCGGGCAGTCGCCGCACCAGCGCAGCCAGGGCCAGCGCTTCGCTCGTGGTCAATCCGGAAACTACTTCGTCCAGCAGAATCACTTTAGGCTTAGTGGCCAGGGCGCGGGCAATTTCCAGGCGCTTCAGCCCGGCCAGAGGAAGGCTGTTGGCGAGATGGTCCTTCAAGTGATGCATCTGCAGGAAGTTTAGAATTTTCTCCGCTTCCTCCTCCGCGCGCCGCACACTCGGCGTATGCATGAAGGCGCCGAGCATCGCGTTTTCCAGCACAGTGAGACTGGGCAGGGGTTTTACGATCTGGAAGGTGCGTCCAAGCCCGAGTCGCGCGGTGTGGTGCGGCGCCGAGCGGGAGATATCGCGTCCGCAAAAAACTATCTGGCCTTCGTTAGGATGAAAGAAGCCGCTGATCAGATTGAAGACCGTGGTCTTACCCGCGCCGTTCGGTCCGATTACAAAGACGACTTCGCCTTCATTCAGCGTGAATGAAACGTTCTTTACGGCGGTAAGCCCGCCGAAACGTTTGGTGACGTTCTTGAGCTCCAGTACCGCGCTCATACCCGCGCCTCACTGGGAGCCGGCTGCGGCGGAGGTGCAGGCGCAAGTGCGGGAGGCTTGGGCTGCTTGCGAAAGAGGCGGCGCACTCCACCAACAATGCCTTCCGGCAGAAACAGAACTACCAACACGATCAGCACGCCATAAATAAGAAGATGGCTTTCCTTGAACTGGTTCTTAAAAACTTCTGAAGCCGTCAGCAGGAGCACCGCGCCAACCACGGGACCAACCAGCGTGCCCGCGCCGCCCAGCATGGTGATGATGGCGATCTGGACCGAGATATCGAGTGTAAGAATGCTGTCGGGAATAATGAACTGAAAGGCACTGGCGTAAAGCGCCCCGGCCAGCGCGGTGAGGAACGCGCTCATGATGAGCGAGAGGACCTTGCATTGCGCGGTGTCAATGCCAACGGTGCTGGCGGTCTCTTCGTCTTCGCGGATGGCCATCAGGTAGTAACCAAACCGCGAGCGCGAAACCCAGAAGTTCACAGCAAACGCCAGCAGCGCCAGAACGACCGCCGAAACGTAAAACAACTTCCAGAAGAGCGGGCCGGTGAAGAGCGAGGGCGTGGTCAGCCCGATAGCGCCGCCCGTGACCTCCAAATTGGTCGCGATCAGTCGCAGAACCTCGGCAAAGGCAATGGTGGCGAGAGTGAAGTATGGTCCACGCAGCCGGAACGCGATGCGGCCGATGATGGTTGCGAACAACGTCGCCACCAACGCCGCCAGCACCACTGAGATCCAGATAGGAATAGACGCCTCAGTAAACAGCGCCAGCCCATATGCGCCTACGCCAAAGAAAGCCACGTGCCCAAGCGAGAGCTGTCCGGCGTAACCGCCCACCAGGTTCCACGCCAGCCCCAGCGCGGCGAACAGCGCAATCCGGAAGAACACCTGCATCAGATAATCGTTGTGCACAAAAAGCGGAGCGCAGGCGCACGCGACCGCGGCTACGAAGATCACCAGCTTCCAAGGAGTGATCGATTTGTGGGATGAAAAAGCCATTAGCAAATAGCAATTAGCAATTAGCCAAAGCACCGTTTAAGAACCTGGCTGCTCGAACTGCAAACTGGATAAAAAGCAGGAACGCGGCTCCGGCTAATTGCTATTTACTAACTGCTAATTGCTCTTACGCCCTCTGTCTTCCAAACAACCCGCCTGGCCGGAACGACAAGACCAGGAGAAACAACACAAAGTCCACGGCCAGCGCCCACTTATTGCCCCAGTACAGGCTGGTGAGATTTTCCGTGACGCCGAGCAGCAATCCTCCGAGCGCCGCGCCTTCGATTGAGCCCATACCGCCGAGCACCACAATCACAAATGCTTTCGTGGTGTAATCTTCGCCCACGCTGGGAAACAAATAGAGCGCGGGCAGCAACAAACCTCCTGCCACGCCGGCCATGCCAAGCCCAAGGGCGAAGCTGAGGCCTTGAATGCGCGCGACATTGATGCCCATCAGCGAAGCCACTTCAGGATTTTGCGCGATCGCGCGCAACGCCTGCCCGGTGAGCGTCTTTGATACGAAGAGCGTCAGACCGACGATAAAGACCGCAGCAATGGCAAAGGAGAGCGCGGCGGCCGCGTTGACCGTGAATGGTCCAAAGCGCAACGTCTTGTTGACAAGCTCGATATTGGTCTGCCGATAGTCGGCGCCGAAGATCAGTTGTGCGCCGTCAATCAGGATCAGTCCAATTCCGGTGGTCATCAGGATCTGCATGAAGTGCGACTGGTTGCGTATCGGACGAATCAGTCCCGCGTAGACCAGAATGCCGAACACAAACAGGAGCACGCCGGCAGGAAGGAATCCGAGGTAAGGATTGATCTTGAATTTATCGAACAACACGAACGTGACATACATTCCTGTCATCAGGAACGCGCCATGTGCGAAGTTCACGATGCGCATGACGCCAAAGATCAGGGCCAGTCCCATGCCAATCAGCGCGTAGAGCGCGCCGGTCAACAGGCCGTCCATGCAGGCTTGGAGAAAAGATGTCAACAGTCAGGCGCTTTCTTACTTGCGTTGCGACCACGGTGGCGCAGGAATAATTGGCTTGGCGTCCGCATCCTTTGGCGGATAAACCACGTGATATGCCCCGCCCTGCACTTGCGTGATCAACACGGTGTGCTGGTTCTGTCCGTTTACAAACTTCACCGGGCCAAAGGGCGTCATCTTGAGGTCAGTGTTCTTGATGGCATCGCGGATCTTCGCCGGATCCAGACTCTTGGCAGTGTTGATCGCCTGCGCCGCTACGATCAGTGACTCATAGGCCTGCATGGCGTGATACGCCGGATGCGTGCCGGTCCGCTTGAAGTACTCAGCGTCAAATTCTTTCGACCCCGGCCACGGCGCTTCCGGCAGCCACTGCGAGACGGAAAAGGTGTACTCGGCGTTCTTGCCCGCGCCCTTCGCGGTAGGAAATTCAGCAGCGGCAAAGCCGGTGCCCGCGGACGTGTAGTACTTCGGATTCAGGTCAATCTCTTGCGTCTGCCGCATCAAAGTGGTCGCGTCCAGCAAGTACGAGCAGAAGTAGATCACCTCCGGATTGGCCTGCTTCACGCGCTGCAACACGGACTTGTAATCCGGCGACCTGGCTTCATACGACTCCACCGCCACCAGTTTGATTCCGGCGGCCTGGGCCGCGGACTGCATGGCGTTCTTGTTCGACTGTCCAAAGTTAGTGTTCTCATACACAATGGCGATGGTCTTGGGATTGCCATTGTTCTTCAGGAAGTCAATCGTAGCTTTGGCGTAATCGTTGGCACCGGCGCAGATACGGAAAATCCACGGCGACTTGGTATCCATCACGTTGTCCGCCGTGGCGGTTGGAATCAGCAGCGGAATCTGGTGGCTGTTCACCGGACCCAGGATGGCCTTGGTGTTTTCGCTGGAATAAGCACCCAGCAGCATGGACACGTGGTCCTGGTCCACCAGCTTCGATACTCCCTGCACAGCCTGGTCGGGCTTGCTTTGGTCGTCATAGACGTCGAGTTCGAGTTTCTTACCCAGGACTCCGCCCTTGGCGTTGATCTGGTCCAGCGCGATCTGGTAGCCGTTCTTGTGCGCGTTCCCAAACGCCGCCTGGCTGCCTGTGAGCGGTGTAATCACGCCGATCTTCACTGTGTCCTGGGAGATCCCCGGCAGAGACATTGCGGCGCAAACAACTGCAAAAACTACCAATTTATTTAGACGCATTTCCCCTATACCTCCCGCTCCTGGTGCATTTGACAGCGAATTATACACAACGATTGGCGACGCGCCCTCGGGCAAGAGTGTCGGAATACGACCCTCAATTGCGCCATCTTGTCGTGACGATAATACGCTTTTAGTTGCTTTAATGTAGCAATCCAGTTCCGCATCAAGACCGACAGATCACAGATGGTTTGAGACTTGTGAAGGACATCGGACGATTCGAAATCCTTCCCGTATACTCTTGAGGGAAATTTTCAAAGGTGAAAATCTTGAAGGCTGAAGAGATTCTGACGCTCGTTGAGCTGGAGAGCCTGGCTGAAGCCTGCATGTCGCCCATGGCCATGGCCTACGTGTGCGGCGGCGCCGCGGACGAGCTTACTCTGCGCGCGAACTGTGAAGACTGGAAGCGCATCCGCCTGATGCCCAAGGTGCTGGTGGATGTCTCCGAGATTGACCTGCACACGAAGCTCCTGGGCCAGGACTTCGACCTGCCGATCCTGCTGGCGCCTACCGCGTTTCATCGGCTATGCCATCCTGAAGGCGAATTGGCCACCGCAGCGGGCGCCAATGAGGGGAAAGCGGGAATGGTCCTAAGTTCGCTCTCCACCGTTTCCGTTGAAGAGATCGGCAAAGCGGTCGAGCAGCCGCTGTGGTTCCAGTTGTACGCCCAGCCCGACCGGGGCTTGACGCAGGAGATGATCCAGCGCGCCCACGCCGCCGGATGCAAAGCCATTTGCATCACCGTAGACACGCCCGTCCTGGGCGCCAGACACCGCGAAGCGCGCTCGCGTTTTCAGTTGCCGCCTGACTGCAAGCTGCCTAACTTGAATCTGGGTGCGGTAAGCCACCGTCCGGTGCGCGGAGCAATCTACAGCGAGCTGCTCAATCCCCGGCTGAACTGGAAAGACGTGGAGTGGATTTCCGCTGTCAGCAAAGCCCCTATTCTGCTGAAGGGCGTGCTGAATCCTGAAGACGCGGTCCGCGGCGCCGATGCCGGCGTTGCGGGATTGATCGTATCGAATCACGGCGGGCGCAATCTCGATACGCTGCCCAGCACAGCGGAAGCCCTGCCGCGCGTCGCGGAAAAACTCAACGGACGTCTGCCCCTGCTGGTGGATGGCGGCATCCGTCGCGGAACTGATGTGCTGAAAGCGCTGGCGCTGGGCGCACAGGCGGTGCTGGTGGGCCGTCCTTATTTGTACGCGCTATCGGTCGCGGGCGCCGCGGGTGTGGCCCGCGTCATTGAGATCCTGAGGACAGAATTGATGATGGCCATGGCCCTGACCGGACGCACGCGGATCGCGGAGATTGATCGTTCGGTGTTGTGGGAGGCTTAGCCGCTACGAAGAAGAACCTCAACACAGAGGAACCAGAGGACACAGAGGGTTTGAAATTGCCAAAATCGGGCAAATGAAATCTGAAATGCGTTCTCAATTTTCGGCAATTACGGCGATTTTGGCAAATTATCAACCCCTCCATGTCCTCACTTCCTCTGTGTTGAGGTTTTGTCTTTGTTCCCCAAACAAAAACACCGCCGTTTCCGGCGGTGTTCCGTTCCTCTTACGACTTCACCACAAGAATTTTATTCCATGTGGCACCAAGGCTTTGGCAAAAGGTACATAGGCATAGATCATCACGATCAGACCCACGATCGAGCCCAGCGCGATAGAGTGCCAGACAACGAAGCGGAAGATCATGCCCTCGTTGCCAACCTGATTCGTCGCCGCGGTAGCAACGCAGATGGATTGTGCGTCCACCATCTTGCCCATCACGCCGCCGGCGCTGTTGGCTGAAGTCATCAGGATGTCACTAATGCCCAACTGTTGCGCCGTGATCTTCTGCAAGCTGCCGAACAGAGCGTTGGACGAAGTGTCACTGCCGGTGAGCGCCACGCCCAGCCATCCCAGGAAGGTCCCGAAGAACGGGAAGAACCATCCTGTATGGGTGAACGCCAGTCCCAAGACGGCGTCAGTCCCCGAGTATCTGGTAACGAACCCAAGGCCCAGCATCGCCGAGATCGCCAGCACCGCCCAGCGCATTCGGAAAAGAGTATGTCCAAAGATCTTGAGAAGGTTCATCGGGTTGACCCCGCGAATCAAACCGCCCACGATAGCCGCCAGGAAGCAGGCAGTCCCCGTGGCGGAGAGCCAGATGAACGCGAAGAGCGCGCCCTCATGAGTTGGCTTGGGCACAACCGG
>WNFI01653909.1_pt1 | contig 14535 bp, 13 predicted proteins | sample 5400471 | NCBI WGS metagenome assembly WNFI01 (sample SAMN13153348, study PRJNA577476) | soil metagenome | isolation source: 100 cm saprolite on Douglas fir-dominated hillslope | place: USA:California | collected 2013-09-17
CGGGATCGTCTCCCAGGGCGCTGCATGCTATGTGGTCGAGGCCGGGGTGCGGGCCGGGCGGCACGAGGATGCCCGGCGAATGATGGCTTTGCTCGAGGCACTGTCCAAGCGCACACCAGCAACGCTCATCCACGCGGGGGTGCGCTACGGAAGTGCGGTCCTGGCCGATGATTCTAAGGCCGAGGCCCTCTATGAGTTGGCGCTCAAGGCTGAGCCAAAATGGCCGTTCGACCATTCGCGGCTGCAAATGTCGTATGGCAGTTGGCTCCGAAGGCAGCGCCGCATCACGGAGTCAAGACCCCACTTGCGAACGGCTCGGGACACTTTCGAGGCGCTTGGCGTGCATGCCTGGGCCGACAAGGCGCGGGCGGAGTTGCGCGCCTCTGGCGAACGTCTCGCCGAGCCGACCGAGGCGCCTCGCCAGTCGCTGTCGCCGCAAGAGCTGCATATCGCACAGATGGCCGCGTCCGGACTTTCCAATCGCGAAATCGGCGACCGATTGTTCCTTTCGCACCGGACTGTCGGTGCTCACCTCTACCGGGTGTTCCCGAAGCTCGGGATTGCATCCCGATCTGAGCTTTCAGCTGCGCTCACAAGCCTGAAGCCCACCCTCACGTAACCTTCGAGTCGTATTCGGAATTTGGCTCGGGACAGGGACTCGAACCCCTGAACCTTGCGGTTAACAGATCGCTGGAGCCAGTTCAAAGCTGGCGATCACAATTCGCTGCGTGCCGCGCCGTGCCACGCAATGCCGCCGTTCGCCATTGGCGTTGCTGCACGCCGAGCCTTTCGCTGACCTCCCGCGGGCATGACTCGCTGCACGGGTCTTGGAGAGGGCCGAACCCCCAGAGGTGTTTTCATGTTCGCAGGATGCAGACACAGACCTGATGACCACCGACTCCACCGTGCTGGTGTTGATGGGGGTTTCGGGAAGCGGTAAGACGACGGTAGCCCGCATTCTCGCCACCCGGATGGGATGGCAGCTCGAAGAGGGTGACGCACTGCACCCCCGATCGAACATCGAGAGGATGCGAACCGGACATCCGCTCACAGACGCTGATCGCAAGCAGTGGTTGGAGCGCATCGCCGCTTGGGTGGAGGGGCGTTTAGAAACCGGGCAGAACGGGATCATCACGTGTTCAGCCCTCAAGCGCTCATACCGAGAGGTCATCAGCCGACGAGGCTCGGGCGTCGTGTTCGTCTTCCTTGCGGGCGCGAAAACGACGATCGCGCAGCGGCTGGCCGTTCGCCACGGCCACTTCATGCCGCCAAGCTTGCTGGACAGCCAGCTGGCCGACCTCGAGGTACCCGAACCGGACGAGCCGACGATCCGGGTTGATATCACCGGGTCGCCGGAAGCGATCGCTGAACGCATCATTGATGAGCTCGGCCTCGACTAGAGATCCCTGGCGCGGTACAGCATCTCGCCGGCGTTGCGGACAACCAGGTCGCCCTCCGCTTCGCGGCCTTCCCACTCGGCCACGTCGACCTCGCGCGGATCCAGATAGCCCAGATTGGTCCGGCCGCAGCGCTCCTTCGGGATTCCGGTCGCAAGCGTGACCTGGATGCGTGGCTCCTCGTGTCGGCTCGAGGCGTCGTAGGTTCCGAGACCTTTGACGTGGGTGCTGTGAGCCTTGATCACTCCGGGAATTGCGGTAAACCGCTCGCGCTGCTTGGTGAAGTACTCGAGCACGTGGTATCCGACCTCGTCGATCAAGCGCCCATGCGTGTAAGAAATCTCGGTGAGATGCGGCGCGTAGATGACGACCTCACCGCCGTTGGCGATCGCGGGCTCGGTCTTGTACATGGACTTGGCCGCAGTCCAGAGGTCGTCGTAGATGGGAGACGGCATCGATAGGACCCTCCGAAAGGCGTGCGGCACCCGGATGATGTCGAGCTCGGCTGAGAGATCAGCCGCCTTGCTCCAAGCGTCTTTGCATCCCCCAAACCACAAACCCTGCAGTGTGTCCCGCCGCACCACGAGAGCAATGCAGCGGATCGGCCTGGGGGCGAGCTCGGTGGCGCGGTCGATCAGTCGCCGGACCGCGGTGTCTTTGACTCCGATCGTCCGCATGCTGGAGACGAGAGCCCCCAGCCAGTGCGTCGCGCTGATCACGTCCGGCCCGGCGATGCCTGGGACTACGTACTTGGCGCCCCCGGAGAACCCGGCCACCTCGTGCGGAAAGACCGGGCCGCAGACGATCAGTTCGTCGTAATCCAGGATCGATCGATTGAGGTCGACCGCGATGGCCTCGACCAGCAGGCCTTGCGTCAGCTCCTCCACCTCGGCGGCGGTCACTGTGCCCACTCGTGTCAGGGCATCCGGCCGATCCCATTCGTGGTTGAAGATCGACGTCCTGGGATATCGGGCCATGCGCTCGGCAGCAGGCATGCCGACCAGCCGGCTGATCGCATCCTCAGACATCGCCGGATGAGTGCCCAGGGCGATCATGAAGTCGAGCCGTGCCGCTCGCTGACCCACTACCTCATGGAGCAGCCGAAAGAGCATCGGAATCGGTGCGTGTCGCGTGCCATCGGGGATGAGCACCAGCACACGCCGCCCGGCCGGCAGCTCCCCCAGCCCGCGGGCGAGAGTTTCACGGACATCGTCTTCAGTCACTCAAATACCGCTGAAAGCGCTGAATCCACCGTCGATCGCGATCACAACGCCGTTGACGAAGCGAGCCCCGGGTCCACACAGCCAGACAAGCGCGCCGGCGAGGTCCTCGGGTACGCCGAAGCGCTTCGCGGGCGTGTGCTCGATGATCGCCGCGCCGCGCTTCGTCGGCGTTCCGTCCGGCTCCAGCAGCAAAGCACGATTCTGTTCACCCACAAAGAATCCAGGCGCAATCGCGTTGACGCGAATCGAGTCGCCATGGCGCTGCCCGAGCTCCACGGCGAGCGATCGCGTCAGGTTCTCGACCGCCGCCTTCGCCGCGCCGTAGCCCGCCACGCGCGTGAGTGCGCGCGAGGCCGACATCGACGACACGTTGACGATCGCGCCGCCTCCCGACTTGACGATTGCCTCCCCAAAAACGAGGCTGGGCAGAAGCGTGCCGGTGAGATTGAGCTCTACGACTTCCTTGAATGCGGTGGCCGACATCGAGAAGACATCCGCCGCGTCCCCCACGGTTGCGGCTGACGTGTTGCCCCCTGCCGCGTTGACCAGCGCGTGGACGCCTTGCCACTCCGATACAACTCTCTCGCGCGCCGCCACGAGCGAGTCGCGATCGAGGACATCCGCCAGGACGGCCATTGCCTCCCCCCCGCGTGCGCGAATCTGCGCCGCGACCTCCTCGGCCACCGCGCCCCGGCGCCCGAGCACGGCGACTCGCGCGCCCGCCACGGCCAGTGCAGTCGCCATCGATCGGCCGAGAACCCCGCTACCGCCGGTGACGACCGCCACCCGACCGTCCAGGCTGTAGAGGGAACGCAAATACGCGTCGCGTGTGCTCATCGGGCCAGGTCCCGGGTCACCCTTTGATGGAGCCTGCTGCCAACCCGGCCACGATGTAGCGCTGCACGATCAGGAACAGGATCATCGCGGGAACCGCGACCACCAGGCTCGCCGCCATAAGCAGGTTCCAGAAAGGAATCGAGAAGCTGTCGGACACGTAGTACTGCAGTCCGGGCCCAAGCGTCTTCGTCTCTGGTGAGGTCAGCACGGAAGCAAACAGGATGTCATTCCACGCAAGCAAGAACGAGAACACAAATGTGACCACCAGGCCCGGGACGGCCAGCGGCAGCGTCACGTGCCGGATGACCTGAAACCGGTTGGCGCCGTCCACCATCGCCTGCTCTTCGAGCTCGACGGGAAGGCTCTTCACGTAGACGCTCAGCAGCCAGATGGCGAAAGGCAGGGCGAAGGTCATGTAGGTCAGCACCAGGCCCCAGTAAGTGCCGACGATGCGGAGCTCGATCGAGTGCTGAATGATGATGTAGATCACGAATAGCGGCAGCAGGAGCAGGATGCCCGGCACCGTCTGCGTGGCCAGCAGCGAAATCCGAAACAGGTTGCGGAACGGAAATCGGAAGCGGGCGACGACGTATGCGGCGCCCAGTGCCAGCAGAGAAGAGATCGCCCCCGTGCTCGTCGCGACGATGAGGCTGTTGCGAAGGTACAGGCCGAGGTCGACCGCCTGCCAGATCCGCGTGAAGTTGTCCCAGTGAGGCTGGGCGAGCAACAGGTCGCCCTCGCCGGCGGCCGCGTCGGACTGGAGGGCCACGAGTGCCATGTAGCCGAACGGCGCAAGCACAAATACCAGGTAAAGGAGGGCAACGGCGTAGCGCCACCAACCGCGGGGGTCGGCCTGGCGCAGGCGGGTATGAATGGCGAGCGCCATCAGTCGGCGTCTCCAATTCTCGCGGCGCGCAGGTAGATCACGGCCGGCGTGAGCATGATCGCGAGCGCGACTACAGACATCGCCGCGCCGAGGCCGAGATTGAAAGTGATGAAAGAGTTGACGTAGATGTTCAATGGCATCACGTTGACCTCGTCGGGAGGCGTCGGACCGAACATCACATAAGGAAGGGCGAAGTTGTTGAAGTGGTTGATGGTCGATAGCGCGATGCCCAGGCCCAGTGTCGGGGTGATCAGGGGCAGCGTGATGCGGCGAAAGGTACGAAAGGTGGTGGCGCCGTCGATCCTGGCGGCGTCGTACACGTCGGCTGGGATCGTCTGCAGCGCCGCCAGAGCCATCAGGTAGATAAACGGCCAGGACGAATGATGTAGGGGAGCAGCATCACCGCCCGTAGGAACGTCCGGCCGCGAAGATGCCCGTTCAGCAACAGGGCGGCGCCCACCCCGATCGGGAGGATGAACAGGGTGGTCGCCACCGAGAAGACGACGCTCGCCTTTATCGACGAATAGAAAGAAGGGGCCAGTGGCCCTCGCGGGTCGAGGCCGTCCACATAGTGCTTCAGCCCGACGAACGGGGCATGGGTCCAGTCGCCGATCGTGTTCTGGTTCAGCCCGGTCAGGCTGATGTAGAACGCGAAGGCCATCGGAATGAACACGACCACAGTCAACGGGATGAGGCTCGGGGACAGCAGCCAGTACGGCACACGTATCGGTGACCGATGCGAGTCCCCGCCGGCGTGCACGCCGGCGGCGACAGCGATGCGAAGCCCTGCTCCCTTGATGCTCACTTAGCCAAGAGTTGCTTGCAGCTCCTGGTTCACCTGGGTCAATGCGGATTTGAGGTCGCTCATCGTGTAGGAGCCGGAAATCCCAACCTGGCTCGCCATCTTGTTGATCGCCTTGCCCAGCTCCACCTCGAGCGGCCCCCAGGCGGAGAAGAACGGGGTCGGATAGGCCTTGAGCGCCGCGTCATATAGTGCAGCCCAGTTCCCCTGCTTGAGCTCTGGATATTTGTTGAAAGTCCCCAGCACCACCGGCTGCTGCTTGCGCAGCTGGAAGTACTGGTACTGGATCTCGGGGCTTACCACAACCTTGAGCAGGTTGAGGGCGAGCTCCTGGTTCTTGCTGTACTTGAAGAGCGTGTAGTACTGCCCGGAGACAAAGCCCTGCGCCGGCTTGCCGCCCGACGGAAGCGAGGACATGCCGTACGGCACGGTCGGGCCGAGGGTGTACTCGTACTGGCCCGCGACCGGCGAGCTGTCCCACGTGCCCATGCCGCCCGGTCCCGCCATCACCGAGAAAGCGATCTTGCCGGTGGCGAAGGCCTTGACCTCGTCAGCTCCCTTGAAGGCGGCGTCCTGGCGCGCGGCGATCTTGTACTTCGCCATCCAGTCGAGCCAGAAAGCGCACGCCTCGACCGATTCGTTTGAGTCGAGGAGGCCCTTCTTGCCGGTGGAGTCCATGAGCTGCCCGCCCATTTGTGTGACGAAGAGCCAGATCTTGTGCCATGGGTCGAAGCCGTCGGCGGGAGCCATCGCGGTGCCCCACTGGTCGGTGCCGTTTGTCATCGCCTTCGCCGCATCGATGAAGTCGTTCCAGGTTGTGGGAACCTTGCTGATGCCGGCCGCCTGAAGCATGGCCTTGTTGTGGACCATGGCCCAGGGGTTGCCGCTGACCGGTACAGCGATGAGCTTGTCGGGCGAGGGTCCGCTCATCGTCAGCTGCGGCGGGAAGAAGATGCCCTTGCCGCCGATGTGGTTCCACATGTCACTGGTAAGGATCTCGAAGCTGCCGGTCGCGTAGGCGGTCGGCACCAACGTGGATCCGAACTCGAAGATGTCGGGACCTTCCTGGGCAGCCGACGAAGTCTCGAGCTTGGTCGTCTCCTCGCCCGCCGACGCGTAGGTGTCATAGGTGAAAGATGAACCGGGGTTCTCTTCCTCGAACTTCGACTTGATCATGTTCATCAGCTGCGCCTGCGCCTGCGGGCGCGCAGTGTCCTTTGCGATGTAAAGCGACAGCGTGGCCGGCTTGGGCGAGCCGGTGGATGGCGCGCTGGCCGATTGCGCGCAGGCCTCGAGGAAGCCAGGCACGGCGACTGACGCCGCGGTCCCCATCCCCGCAACCTGAAGGAAACGTCTACGCGTAACGCTGTTTTCCAGTAGTCGCGCCATGTGTCCTCCTCCTCAATACCGCTTGACAGGTTTCGCCACAATCCCAGCCACAACCTTGCGAAGAGCGGCCAGAGCGATGGCGAATCGCTCCGCCGCATCGATCTCCTGCATGCGCATCTGCAGGTGCGGCTCGATCACGAGGAATCCGCGATAGCCCTGGCGGTCGAGCGCCTGCAGCAGCTCGGGGAGCTGGCCCTCCCCGTCGCCCGCCGGTCGCACGCTGGCCATCAGCTGGAGCTCGGAAGCGCGCGCCGGATAGGGGGCGGTGCCGTCGCGGGCGACGGCGACCGCATCCTTGACGTGGAAGTGGACGACGTGCCGGGCCAGGAGCGGCCACGCTTCATCGAACGGCTTGACGCCGACCTGCACGAAGTTGGCAGGGTCGAACGCGATCTGAAGCGCTGGTGATCCCACAGACTCCACGAGATCGCGGCAGTGCTCGGCGTCGTCGCCGTAGATGTAACTCTCGTTCTCGTGCACCAGCACGATGTCTCGCGACGCTGCCTCCCTGGCGAGCGTGCTCATCCGCCGCAGAACCTCGTCCCTGAACTCCGCATGGCGGCCGCCAGGGATGAAGAACGAGAACACGCGTATGCGGTTGGTCTGCAATCGGTGAGCGGCGTCCGTCGCCGCGCGGAGACGCGAGACCTCCACGTCGAAGTCGCCCTCGACGTCCGCCTTGCCGACTGGCGACGCCACCGCCGACACGGTGATTCCAGAGGAGCGCAGTAGAGTCGCAGCCTCCTCCAGCCGTTCTGCTGCGAGCTCGATCACGTTGACGCCCCACGCTGAGCGCAGCTCGAGGCCACCGACGCCGTTCTTCAGCAGGACCGTGACCTGCTCCTCCAGCACGGGAGTGATCTCATCGCCGAACGCGCCGATCGGCCAGCGATCCGCCACGCTAAACCTTGCCAGCCATGCGCCTGTGGGATTCACGCAGCACCAGGTGCGACTCGAGTACCAGCTGCTGGCCCTGGGCCGTTCCGTCGTTCGCCGACATGAGCAATCGAGCCGCGACCTCGCCCAGCTGACGAGCCGGCTGCTCGATCACCGTCAATGCCGGCGTCACCAGCGACGCCCAAGCGGCGTCGCCAAACCCGACCACGGCGATGTCCTCCGGCCAGCGCACCCTGCGAGCGCGAAGCGACCAGAGCACGCCGGTGGTCAGGATCACGCTGCTGCTGAAGATGGCGTCCGGCCGCGGCGTCAGCGCGAGAAGGTCGAGCGTGCTCTGCCGTCCATGCTCGAACGTGAAGGGCCCAAGGCGTACGTACTTCTCGTCGTAGGTGAGACCCGCCTCCTCGATGGCGGCCCTGTAACCGCGCAGGCGCTCGCGCGCCGTCGATATGCGGGTCAATCCGTTCACGAGCGCGATGCGGCGATAACCGGTCTCGATCAGCAGGCGGGTCGCCTGGAACGCGCTGCCGTAGTTGTCCATCACCACCCTGTTCAGGTGGCTATCGCCGCCGTCGCGATCCATGAGCACCACATGCACGCCCCGCGATCGCAGTCGCTCGGCCTCTGGCGGCACATCGCCGGTCGGTGTGAGGATCAATCCATCCACCCGCGCCCGGGTCAAGGCCGCCAGCGCCTTCAGCTCCCCGGTGGGGTCGTCGCCACTCGAGGCGGTCACCAGCATGTGTCCTGGCTCGCTCAGGACCGACTCCACCCCCGCCAGAGCCTGGGAGAAGAAGCTGTTGGTTGCATCCGGCACGATCGCGCCGATGGTCAGGGGCCGGGTTCGCGCTCGACCCCGCCCTCCCGCCTGGTAGCCAACGGAGTGCATTGCGGCAATGACCCGCTTGCGCGTGGCCTCGCCGACAGGCTTGGGGCCCCGATTGACGACATAGGAAACAGTCGCCAGCGATACCCCCGCAGCCCGCGCCACATCCCGCATAGATATGTGACTTGCACTCATTGTTCGACTCTTTTGTTCGACTTCGTGGAGCTTATCACAGAATTGCGAAGACGGCTGAGTCGGCTTTAGACTGATCTTACGGATGCATTTGTTCGACACAGTGTTCGAATGACAGCGCGCAAGCTGCCGATCGGCTGCTGCGCCGGCCCGGCGGACCTTGCAGTGCTCCAGGCCACACCAGGTCTTGATTTCATCGAGCTGCCCGTGGCGAAAGCCCTCATCGGCGGCGCGGATGAGTTCGAGCAGCTCGAAGCGGCGCTGCAGCACTCGAAGCTTGCGGCGCGAGCCGTCAACGTATTCCTCCCCGCGACATTGAAAGTGGTCGGGCCGGACGTGCGAGAGGACCAGCTGTCTCACTACGCTTCGATGGCGCTCGAGCGCGCACGCCGGCTCGGGGTCGCGCTCCTGGTTTTCGGCAGCGGCGCGTCGCGCATGGTGCCGGTGGGTTTCTCTCGTGACCGTGCCCTCGAGCAGTTCGCCGATGCGGTTCGCATGGTCAAAGGGCAGGCGTCTCGACGTAGTCTCACGGTGGCGGTGGAGCCGCTCCACTCCGAAGAGACGAACATCCTCAACACAGTTGGCGAGGCCGCAGAATTCCTCAGGCAGAGGAGGCTCGACGGCGTGAAGCTGGTCGCCGACCTGTGGCACATGGAATCCGAGGGCGAAAGTCTCGATGTCCTGGACGATCTCGGCGACGTCGTGGCGCATGCTCATGTCGCCGCTGACGAGCGACGCGCGCCAGGTCAGGGCGCGGACCGGATCGAAGAGTTTCTGCGGCGACTGCGACAGGCCGGCTACAGCGGCGCCTGCTCGATCGAATGCAGGTGGTTGGATATCGCGGCGGAGCTGCCCTTGGCGGTGGCGCGTGTGCGCGAGGCTTCCAATGCAGCCGGCTGGTCGGCCACGTGAAGCTGGCGTTCAGCACGCTGGCCTGTCCAACATGGTCGCTTGACCGGGTGGTCGAAGCAGCAAGCGAATACGGCTACGAGGGAGTCGAGCTGCGGTTGATCGATGGTGAGCTCATCGACGGAGCAATGCCGGCAGCGGAGCGCGAACGAGTGCGCCGTACGTTCCAACACGCCCGGCTGCCGATCGTCGCCCTCGATACGTCCGTCCGCGTCGCCGCCGCTCCCGATGCGAGGAGCGCGCTGGACGAGCTGCGGCCGATGCTCGAGCTGGCGAGCGCATGGGAATCGCCGGTGGTGCGGGTGTTCGGCGGAGAGTGGGACGCCGGCCGCAGCCGCGAGGAGGCGATCGGGCAGGCGCGGCATGTCCTCGACGAGGCCGCCGCCATTGCAGATCAGCTCGGGCTTTCGATCGCGCTCGAGACGCACGATCGGTTCTCGAACGTAGACCTGGTCGCGGACGTCCTCGAGGAGGTCGGGGTGGCTGCGGCTGCGTTATGGGATGTGGCGCACCCTTATCGCGTCTGCAACACGCCTGCGCAGGTGGTGCAAACGCTGTCGGGCCGTATCGCCCACGTCCACATCAAAGACTGCCGCCGCGATTCGGCTGCCGATGACTGGCAGCTGACGCTGCTTGGTGAGGGTGAGGTGCCGGTCCGATCCTGTGTCGACGCTCTTAGAACCGCGGGATACACCGGCTGGCTCTCAGTGGAGTGGGAGAAGCGCTGGCATCCAGAACTCGCCGAGCCTGAGGTGGCCCTCCCACAATTCGCCGAAGTCCTGAGAAGCTGGGGCGTCGAACAATGACCAAGCCTCAGCACGGGTTCGGGATCGTCGGGTGCGGCGTGATCGCGCCATTTCACGCGAAGGCGATCGGCGACCTGCCCGGCGCGCGCCTGGTAGCAGTCTCTGACGCGTCGGCGGAGAGAGCCCGCGACCTGGCGTCCGACTTCGGCGCCGAAGCCCTCGACATAGATGGGCTCCTGGCGCGCTCGGACATTGACGTGATTTGCGTATGCGTCCCGAGCGGCGCGCATGCCGAAATCGGGGTGCGGGCCGCTGCCGCCGGCAAGCACGTCGTGCTGGAAAAGCCGATCGAGGTCACGCTGGAGGCGGCCGATCGCCTCATCGCGGCAAGCAACGAACACGGAGTGACGCTCTCGGTCATCTCGCAGCACCGTTGGGATGGTGGTGTCCTTGCGCTCAAGGAGTTGGTCGACTCAGGCAAGCTCGGACGTCTCGTCCTCGGCGACGCGATCGTCAAGTGGTACCGGACCCAGCAGTACTACGAAAGCGGCGACTGGCGCGGCACCTGGAAGCTCGACGGTGGCGGCGCTCTGATGAACCAGGGCGTGCACTATGTGGACCTGCTCCAGTGGGTGATGGGGCCGGTGGAGCGCGTCTTTGCTCGGACGCGAACGTCGGCGCATGAGCACATCGAGGTCGAGGACATCGCGCTCGCCGTGCTCAGCTTCGCGAGCGGTGCGGTGGGCGTCATCGAATGCTCGACCGCGGTCTATCCCGGGCTCAGTGAACGCCTCGAGGTGACGGGGACCGGTGGTACGGCGATCGTGGAAGCAGGCGAACTCAAGATCCGCGAACTGAAAGAGGAGAAAGGGGAGACGGCCCCGTATGGCGGAAAGGCTGAAGCGTCGAACGACGGCAAGACTGGTGCTGCCGCAGCCGCCAACCCGGCGGACATCTCCTATATAGGGCACCGCGAGCAGCTGAGCGATGTGCTTCACGCGATCGACTCGGGTGGCAAGCCGGCCGTCGACGGCGCAGAAGCACGCAAGCCGCTCGAGATCATCCTGGCCGTCTATGAGTCGGCCCGCACCGGCCGCGATGTTTCGCTGCCCCTCGCGGTGGTCTGAAGGTGGCAGCCGTCTCACTCGAGCTGGACTCGTCCGAGGTCACGGCGGTACTCGATCGCCTGACGCGTGAGGACGTCGTCGGGCAGCTCCTCCAGCGTCGCGGCCGCATGGCGGAGCTGGCCACCGAGGCAGGCGACGTCAAGCTGGATTGGGTCGACCAGGTCGCATGGGCGCTGGATCATCCCGATGCAATCGACGGCGTTGAGACTCTGGCTAAATCCATCCGGTCGCGCTTCGCACATGTCATCTGGTCTGGCATGGGCGGCTCGATCCAGGCCGTGCACACATTGAAAGGAATGGGCCTGCTCGGCTCAGACGGGCTATCGCTGCACCCGCTGGACAGCACGGATCCGGCTGCCTTGAATCGGCTCCTTCGTGAGCTCGGCTCAGACGGTGACCTCGGCGCGGCCCTCGAGCGCACTCTCATGGTTGGTGTCAGCATGGGCATGACCTCGGAAGAGCCGATCACCCACCTGCGCTGGTTCGAGGATCTGCTCCGGGCCCACGGCGTTGACGACGCGGCTGAACACGTGATGGTCATGACGCTGCCTGGATCCTTCCTGGATCAATTCGCACACGAACGAGGTGCGCCCCGAGTGGACATCCAGCTCGACGGTGACAGCCACACGCCGGGACGGATGAGTGCGCCGTCGACCCGTGTGTTCCTGCTTCCCGCGGCGCTCGGCCTGCCCGGCCGGCTGCACGAAATCATGCGTCGGTTGAATGCGGAGACAACGCTGCGACCGGGAACGCTCGACGACGAGCCGTTCGTCAGGCTGGCGGCTTGGCTTTCGGTCCAGATCGACGAGGGACGCGACATGCTGGTGCTCGACCTGCCTCCGCGATGGGCGCCGCTCGCGCCATGGGTCGAGCAGGTTGTCGAAGAGAGCCTCGGCAAGGATGGTCGCGGGCTACTGGTCTTCTACGAGCAGGACCTGCCATCGGCCTCCGCCTGGCCGGACCGTTTCTGCATCCTGCGGGTAGATGAGGGATCCGGAGCCGAACTACCGAATCGGCCGTGCGCGGTGCTGAGGATCGATTCCTCTGATGACACTGTGTCACGCCTCACCGCGTGCGCACGATGCTTTGCCGGCTGGAACCTGACGGTTGCCCTCGTCGGCTACCTCCAGGAAATCACGTTCGCAGGGCAACCGGCCGTCGAGCACTACAAGTCGTACGCCCGCAGCTTGCGTGACGCGGAGGGCCGATTGCCTTACCCCGACGGCGACGTTGCGATTACGCGCTCACGGCGCCTCGAGCTCTTTACAGGGACCGTGCCTATGGCAGAGGTTGACGGCGCGGGGGGCGACGCGGGATCGGTCCTGGCGAACATCGCGCGCCGGCTCGAGTCGACAGGCAAGCTGGGCTACTTCGACCTCACCGTGAACGGGGATTCCGCCGGTCCACTCTGGGATGCCGCGCAGAGGACCGGGACGATGTTCGGCAACCGTGTCCTCCAGCGACCGACCAAGATTCGCGCGGGTCCTCGCGACTATCACTCCACCGAGCAGAGCGAGACGGACGGACCGCCGGATCTTCTATCGCTAAGAGTCCTCGTGAAAGATCCCGAGACAGTGATGGCAGGGGAGTACAGCGCGCGCTTTTTGCACGCCCAGGCCCTCGGCACCGTTTTCGCGATGCGAGACGCTGGGCGGCCGGTCCTCCTCGCAACGGTGCGGCGCGCGGATGGTGCCGACGCGCTTATCGAACTCCTCGACGGCGCTGCGGCGCACCTTCCGAAAACTAACCCAGAAAGCTAACCCAGAAAATCAGCACGGGTGGGTTGCGTTGCCATCGGCGTGCCAAACGGCTCCGCTTGCTCGATGGAGCTCAATGGAGCGCCCTGGGATTCGTGGTAGTCAGCATGTCGGCGAAACATATTCATCGGCGGCCCTTAGGATTTCAACCGCCACATGCCGACGTCCCAATCACATGCGACCTGGGTCACCGTGCGACCGTCGGCGATTACTGCCAAGACTCTTTTGTACCTCTGCTCCGTCACGCTCATCTCGCTCATGCGCGGGAGCGTGACAAATCAGCCGAAGTAGCTGTGCCGCATCAACCGAGAGTGTGTGACCCATCAGCCGAAGGCCTTTTGGGACATGTCAGCCGACCTTGCACACGGATTTGGCTCCGGGACAGGGACTCGAACCCTGAAGCTGGCGGTTAACAGATCGCTGCAGCCCGTTCGAAACTGGTGGTCTGAATTCGCTGAGTGCCGCCGAGTACCGACAAATGCCACCGTTTATCACCGGCGTTGCTGTACGACCACACTCAGCAAAGGCGTGCTGTCGGGAGCGACCCTTGTCGTCACGACGAGCACTAACCTGATATTTCGGCTCTGACGCGTGGGGGCCCGTACTGGTTGACGGTCCTTGCTGGCAACAAGAATTCGCGATAGGACGTGCCAACGAACCATTCAAACGGGGCGACAACGTCCTCGGGTATTTCAAGTTCGAGTATCACGGCCAGGTCGTCGTCACCGATCTGGTCGCCAAGTGGTACATCGAACAGCCATACGCCGCTGTAATCCGTAGGAGTCAGGTACGTCCCAGTCATCTCGCCAAAGCCGTCCCGCAGAATCTCGGCCGCATGCCGAGTCGGGTGGAATAGCTTCATTGCCCCTGGATTGTTTAATCGCGTTTGATCCGCAAATCCTGCGCAGCGGACGCTCGGCCTCGACCACCGTGCGGACTTGCTCAGCCTGATCGCTCCGTTCCCAACTGCAGCCGGAACATTAATGCCCACCAGGAGGACGGATCGTCGCCCAAGTCAAGGACTCGGAGGCTCAACTGGCGCTGGCACCGACAATCCGACAGGTGCTCCCTGGGACGGCATGTCGCGCGAGCTTCTCGCGCCGGCCGCGTCAGTCTCTGGTCGTCCGGCGTCTAGTCGACCCGCACTAGCGTCGACTGGCGGCAATAAGATCGGGGCCACACGATGACCACTACCCAGCCAGCACCGCGGCTCACCGTCGAGGAAAGGATCGCTCGCGGGCGGGCAGCACGCACCAGGGTTCCCCGCTCCAGTCACGCGGGATTTTCCCCATCGCCGCGCCGTCCCGATCCGCTTGCGTTGCTCGAGAAGCAGGCGGCGACGAGAGTTCCGGAATTGGTCGCCATCCGGTACGGCCGGATGCTCGCATCGCCCTTCACGTTCTTTCGGGGCGCGGCGCTTGTGATGGCAGCCGACCTGGCGTCGATGCCTGACTCTGGGATCCGGGCGCAGAGTTGCGGCGACGCGCACCTCGCCAACTTCGGCGCGTACGCATCTCCTGAGCGACGAATGGTGTTCGACGTCAACG
>WNFI01032061.1_pt1 | contig 14530 bp, 11 predicted proteins | sample 5400471 | NCBI WGS metagenome assembly WNFI01 (sample SAMN13153348, study PRJNA577476) | soil metagenome | isolation source: 100 cm saprolite on Douglas fir-dominated hillslope | place: USA:California | collected 2013-09-17
GCCCGACGTGTGGGCGCCGATCGCGGCCGAGGGCCGGATGGGCGCGGAGCAGGGGCGGGTGCGCCGGTTCCAGCTCCTCGGCCACGTCCGGCCGGACGAAACGATGCGCGCGGGAGAAGCACAGGTGAACGCGCTGGTTCGGCCGCTGGGGGAGGCGTTCCCTGTCGACGATCGCACGACCGCGTTGACGCTGGAGCGCGCCTCCTATTTCGGCGAGACGAACGATCCGAGGTTCCGCGCGTTCGTCGCGTCGATCATGGCTGTCGTCGGGCTGGTCCTGCTCATCGCCTGCGCCAACTTGGCCAACATGCTGCTCGCGCGTGCGACGGGACGTCAGAAGGAAATCGGGATGCGGCTCGCCCTTGGGGCGTCGCGCGCCCGAATCGTCCGCCAATTGCTGACGGAGAGCGTCCTGCTCGCCCTCGCCGGCGGCGCCGCCGGCCTGGTGCTGTCGCTGTGGGCAGCCCGTGCGCTCTGGCTGCTCGTCGCGGAGCCGGTACAGATGCTGTGGCACGGCGACGTCACGCCGCTCGCCAGCCTGGCGCCCGATGCTCGGATTTTCGCATTCACGTGTGTTGTATCCGTTCTGGCGGCCGCTGCGTTTGGCCTCGTGCCGGCGGCGCAGGCCTCGCGTCCCGACCTGATCGCGACGCTGAAGGACGAGGCGGCGCTGTTCGGACGGCGGATGACGAGCTCGACGCTCCGGCGATGGTTCGTCGGCGGGCAGGTCGCCGTATCCATGGCGCTGCTGCTCGCCGCCGGGTTGCTGCTGCGCGGGCTGGTCGCGTCGCGCGACGCGTCCCCCGGCTACGACACAACGCGGGTGTTTGACGCGCTGTACAGCCACGGAGCCGATCCGGCCGCTGCGGCGCGCCTCGAGGCGCAGATCGCGGGCGCCCTTTCGCGCGTCCCGGGGCTCACGGTTGCGCTGGCGGATCGCATGCCTCTCGCGGGCACCTGGACGCCGCCGATGACCGCGGACGGGCCGGCGGGACGCACCGTGGCGCGCACGCTGGCCGGCCACGTATCGCCGGAGTATTTTTCGGTGCTCGGCATCCCGATCGTTCGCGGGCGCGCGTTCCGCCGCGACGAGGCCGGAGCCGGCGTCGCCATCGTCAGCGAGAGCACGGCGCGGCTGTTCTGGCCGGGCCAGGATCCGCTGGGGCGGTCGTTCACGCTCGACATGAATTTCCGCGGCGCACTGCAGACCTTCCAGGTGATCGCCGTCGCGGGCAACGTGCGCACCGCGAATCTGTCCCGCATCGATCCGTCGTACGTGTACCTGCCGCTGGTACCGTCAGGACACGATCACGTGATCGTTCGCGCGGCGATGGCGCCCCGCGAAGCTGCCGCCGCGATCCGCGCGACGGTGGGCGCCGCGGACGCGACGCTGCTGACGGAGCTGGAGGTCATGAGCCTCGAGGAAGGGCCGGTCCGCCTGTGGAAGGAGATGATCGGTATGCTCGCCGGGTTTGCCGGCACGCTGGCCGTCATCGCGCTGGCGCTCGCCATCGGCGGCATCTACGGCGTCGTTGCGTACCTGGCGTCGGCGCGGCGCCACGAAATCGGCGTCCGGATGGCGCTGGGCGCCCGCCGCGCCGACGTGCTCTGGCTGGTGCTGATCGACGGCCTTGGTCCGGTCGCCGCCGGCGCCGCCACAGGACTGGCCTGCGCCTTCGTCATCTCGGCGTTGGTGCGCTCCTCTTTGAGCTTCCCGGGCACGCCCGACGTGCTGTTCGGCGTCAGCGCTTTCGATCTCGTCACGTTTGGCGGCGTCACGGCCCTGTTGGCCGTCGTCGCGCTGGCGGCCAGCGCCGGTCCGCTCTGGCGCGCCACGCGCGTCGATCCGGTCATCGCGCTGCGGCAGGCGTAGCTGCCGTCCGCATTGGAGCGAGCCTGCCGTACTATTGCAGCGCCTGATAGACGAGCGTCGGGAAGCGGCTGCCTAGGTTACTCGCGTTCGGCAGCATCTGCACCATGAGCACGAGGACCAGGTGCGCCTTCGGATCGACGCGATACATGGTCCCGTAGGCGCCGCCCCAGCCGAACCATCCAGCGTCCCTCCCAACCGGATCATCTCGAGGAACCGCGCGTAGTCACGCGCCGTTGAGAGCAGACCGGCGCCGCCGGCGAAGCTTCGCCGCGGCCCGTCGACATAATTGCCCTGGCCCTTCGCGCCATCCGGCGCACGCGAGATGCGTCCGCCGCCGGCCTCCGTGCTCGAGTACACCGCGGCCAGCCGGTCGCGCTCGGCGGCGGGCAGATAGAACCGGGTGTCTGTCATCCCGAGCGGAACGGTGATCCGCGTGCGGATCAGCTCATCGAGCGGCGTGCCGGACACCCGCTCGGCGATGCAGCCCAGGATATCGGTGTTGTAGCCGTAGACAAAGGCGTCGCCCGGCTGCGCGACGAACGGCAGCGTGGCGAGGCGCTCCATCGTGTCGCAGATCGGCTCGTCCTTGTCGGCCGTGTACCAGCCGAAACCGGCCGCCGGCCCGAGTCCTTTGAGGGTGTACTGCGCCGCCACCGCACGGTCCGTCCCGTAGGAGATACCCGCCGTGTGCGTCAACAGATCGCGAACGGTGATCTGACGTCTGGCGGGGACGATCGACATCTCCGATCCGTTCTGGACGGCGACGGTGGTCGTCGAGAATGCCGGGATGTATCGGCTCGCGGGATCGCCCAGGCCGATTTTGCCTTCTTCCATCAGCGAGAGGATCGCGGCGCTCGTCAACGCCTTCGTCTGCGACGCGATCCGGAAAATGGTGTCCGTCGTCATCTTCCGGCCCGCCTCCTTGTCGCTCCACCCGAACGCACGGTCATACACCGGCTTGCCGTCCTGGAGCACCAGCGCCACGGCGCCGGCGATGCGTTCTTCGTCCACGTATTGCTGAATTGCCCGATCGATGCGCGTCAGCCGCTCGGGAGCGATCGAATCGGCCGACAGGCAAGGACCCGCCGCAACCATGACTGAAACGAGAATCCACACTCTTCTCACCAGATCCTCCTTGCCGGGAACGGCCCGCTATCATAAGCCAGACATGGCGTCGGTCGCCTTTCGTTCTACACTAGTCGGATGGCTGTACGCCGTGGTGTCTGGCTCGTTATCGTCCTGATTGTGTTCGCCGTATCCATTTCGGCCGCCGGCATGTTGCTCCTGTTCAGCGCGGTCGGCCGCGAGCCACAGGTCACCGGCAATTCGACCCTGGTCCTGCGCATCGGCGGGGACTTGAACGAGATGGACCAGGGCGGCGTCCTGGCGCCGTTCCTCGAGGGCCGGCCCACCGTCCGCGGGGTGGTCGAGATGCTGCGCAAGGCCAAGGTCGACAAGCGCATCACCAGTCTGATCCTGAAGCCGTCGGGGTCCGGCGCGCTGTGGGGCAAGGTCCAGGAGGTCAGGGACGCGGTCGCCGACTTCCGGCGCTCGGGCAAGCCGGCCATCGCGTACCTCGAATACGGCGGCGAGCAGGAGTTCTACCTCGCGACCGCCTGCGACAGAGTGTTCCTGATGCCGTCGGCCACGCTCGATCTGACCGGCATGGCGAGCTATGAGCTGTTCCTGCGGGGCACGCTCGACAAGATCGGCGCGTATCCCGACGCGCTCCACATCGGCGAATACAAGACCGCGTCGAACACTCTGACCGAACACACCTTCACGCCGGCACACCGGGAGATGGCGGAGTCGCTGAACAACGACCTGTTCGAGCAGCTGGTGCGGGGCATCGCGGACGGACGGAAGAAGAGCGAAGCGAACGTGAAGGCACTCATCGATCACGGGCCGTACCTGCCGGAGGATGCGCTCCGGGCCGGTCTGATCGACGACCTGGCCTACGAGGACGAGCTCGACGACAAGGTGAAGCTGGCGTCGGGGAAGATCCACTATGTGGAGATGAACGAGTACCGACAGGTGAGCGCGAGCAGCCTCGGCCTGAACCGCGGACCCAAGATTGCGGTCATCTATGCGACGGGCCTGATCGCCTCTGGCAAGAGCACCTACGACGGCACCGGGGGACAGGTCGCCGGTTCGGAGACACTCATCGAGTACCTGCGCAAGGCGCGGGCGGACAGCGGCGTGAAGGCGATCGTGCTACGCGTCGACAGCCCGGGCGGCTCCGCGATCGCGTCCGACGTCATCTGGCGCGAAGTCGTCCTGACCAAGAACCAGAAGCCGCTGATCGCGTCGATGTCCGACGTTGCCGCCTCGGGGGGCTACTACATCTCGATGCCGGCGCACGCGATCGTCGCCGAGCCCTCGACGCTCACTGGATCGATCGGCGTCGTGCTCACGAAGTTCGTCATCGACGGGACGCTGAAAAAGCTCGGGATGAACATGGAAGGGGTGTCGCAGGGCAAGTTCGCGAACATGTATTCGCCGGTGCGGCCGTTCTCCCCGGAAGAGCGCGCGCGCATGGCGGAGAACATGCAGGCCACCTACGACACGTTCGTCGAGAAGGCCGCGCAGGGGCGCAACACGACCCCCGAGCGCATCGATGCCATCGGCCAGGGGCGCGTGTGGACCGGCCGCCAGGCGAAGGAGATCGGCCTCGTCGACGAGCTCGGCGGCCTTGAGCGCGCGGTCGCCCTCGCCAAACAGCGCGCAAAGATTGCGCAGGATGCGGAAGTCGAGCTGGTGATCTACCCGCCGAAAAAGTCCTTCTACGATCTGCTCCGCGAGCCGTTCGGCGTGGATCGCACATCGACGCTGGCGTCGTTGCTCGGCTTCGGCAACCCGAAAATCATGCAGGCGCTCGCGGCGCCGCTGCAGGTCTTCCGCAGGGGAGAGCCGCTCGCGCTCATGCCTAACGTCTTCGTGCGATAAAGAAAGTTCACAGTTCACAGCTCACAGTTTGCAGTAAGAGCACACTGCGAACTCGAAACTGTTGACTGTAAACTGCGAACTGTAAACTGCGAACTGTAAACTGCAAACTTCCCCTAACGCTGCACCCGTCCCGACGCGTCACCCTTCGCCAGCGCGTCGACTTCCCCGACCGACACGCGATTGAAGTCCCCCGGTATGGTCTGCTTCAGCGCGCTCGCGGCCACGGCGAAGCGCAGCGCGTCAGCGTGGGGGCGGCCGGTGACCAGGCCGTAGATGAGCCCTGCGGCAAAGCTGTCGCCGCCGCCGATCCTGTCCACCAGCCTCACCGTGTACCGCTGGCTCTGGTGCAGCGTCTGCGCCGTGCCATCCCACAGGACCGCGCTCCAGCCGTTGTCGCTGGCCGACAGGCTCTCGCGCAGGGTAATCGCGACGAGAGACGGGCCCAGCGTCCGCGTGACAGAGGCCGCCGCCTCGCGGTAGGCCTCGACGTCCAGCGTGCCGCTGGTGACGTCGGCCCCCTGAACGTGCACGCCGAGGACCGACTGCAGATCTTCCTCGTTGGCGATGACGAGGTCGACGTCGCCCATCAGTGGACGCATCACGGCCTGCGCCTGCGCTTCCGTCCACAGCTTTTTGCGGAAGTTCAGGTCGACGCTGACGCGCGCCCCCGCCCGCCGCGCCGCGCCGACGGCCGCTCTGGTCGCGGCCGCCGCGGCCTCGCCGAGCGCGGCGGTGATGCCGGTGACGTGAAGCCACGCCGCCCCCTCCATCACGACCTCCCAGGCGACCGCGTCGGCGGGCATCTCGCTGATCGCGGAGTGCGCGCGATCGTAGATGACCGTGGAGGCGCGCTGGCTCGCGCCGGTCTCGGCGAAATAAATGCCGAGACGCGTACCGCCGCGCGCGATGTGGTCGGTGCGCACCCCTTCGCCGCGCAGCGCGCGCAGCGCCGCGTCTCCGATCGGGTGGGTCGGGAGCCGCGTCACGTAGTGGCTCTCCAGTCCGAAGTGGGCAAGGCTGACCGCGACGTTTGCTTCCCCTCCGCCGAACGTGGCGGACAGCACCGGCGACTGGAACAGCCGCTCGAATCCTGGCGGGCTGAGGCGAAGCATGATTTCGCCAAACGAGACGACGCGCGCCGGCCTGCTGGGCATGGGCTTCTTGATTATCTGGCGGATGCGACGCTCGCGACGATGCGGCGCGCGTTGTTCGCGAGGACGTCGAGGCGCCCTTCCTCGATCGCGGTCGCGTCGAGCAGCGCCGACCCGACGCCGACCGCGATGGCGCCGGCGCGGATCCAGTCCCCGGCATTGTCGAGCGTGACCCCGCCGGTCGGCATCAGGCGCAGCTGCGGCAGCGGCGCGCGGACATCCTTGAGATAGGAGGGCCCGAGGGCGGTTGCCGGAAACACCTTCACGATGTCGGCGCCGTGCTCGTGCGCGTCCAGGATTTCGGTGGGGGAGAAGCAGCCCGGGGCAGCGGCCACGTCACGGGCGTGGCACGCGTCGATGACGTCTCGCCGGAACACCGGCCCGACGACGAACCGCGCGCCGGCGTCGATGACCGCGCGCGCCGTCGCCGCGTCGGTAACCGTGCCGGCCCCAAGCAAAATGGAGGACGGCAGCGCCGCCGCCAGGCTCGCGATCAGCCCGACCGCATCGGGGACGGTCATCGTCACTTCGATCGCGCGTACGCCACCTTCGGCGATCGCCGCGACAACCGCCCGCAGCTTGGCCGCGTCCTTCATCCGGATGACGGCGACAACCCCCAGCTGCTGGATTGTCTGGACGGTCGATTCGCGCGCGCTCAGCCCCATGCCTCAGCCCCAGCCCCAGCCCCAGGCCCCGACCGTCAGGCCTGATGGAGCCAGGTGTGCGCGGGATCCTCGTGGAGCGCGAGCTTGCGCTCGGCCCCCGCCATCGCCCAGAGGTAGTACAGCTTGTAGCCAGGAGGAGTCGAGACCGGGTGATAGCCGTACGGCACCAGCACGGCGTCGCCGTCTTTCACGGTGTGGGTCGTGCACTCACCGTCCGCGGTGTACAGCATCTGCTGGCCGAAGCCCTGCGGCGGCGAGATGCGGTAGTAATAGAGCTCTTCGAGCACCGGCTCGCCGTCGCGGCCGTCGTGCTTGTGCGGCGGATAGCTGCTCCAGTTGCCGGGCGGATTGAACGTCTCGCCGACCATCAGCCGCTTGACGGTGGCGTCGGTCACGAAGACGTTGTGGACCTCGCGCGCATAGTTGCCCTTCCCTCGCGCGTTGACCTCGACTTCGTCCGGCCGCACCACCGCGGCATGGCCGCCGGCCGGCGCCAGCGTCGAAAAAAGAATCGCCTCGAGCGGCGTTTCCGCCGTGACGGTGAGCGTCACGCCGGGCGGCAGGTAGATCGCGCTCGCGCGCTGCTCGAACACGTTCGTCCGGGACAGGTCCCAGGACTCGTCGGGTGTCGCGAAGGTGCCGCGCCCCTCCTGGAGCACGAGGACGGTTTCCTCTCCGGCAATTTGATACTTGTGGCTGCCGCCGGCCGGCAGCCGGAGGCGTGAGCTGGTCAGTTCCCGCGCGCCGCCTTCGCCGCGCCGTTGGAGCTGCTGCAGGCCGTCGATACGGCGGATTCGATAAAGCGTCTCGTTCAGCATGATCTTGTTCGGCCGGTCAGCTTATCACGCCGGAAATGCCGGTGCGCGCGAAGGCTTCGTATTCGGGCAGCAGGCGTGCGTAGACCCCGGCCCGCTCGCGGTCCGGGCGGACGCGCAGCTCCGCGTCAGGGGCCGTGAAGCCGGCGACCACATCGTCCCAGTCGACGCGCTCCCCCTCCAGCCGCCGCTCGGCGTGATACGCGCGTAGTGCCGCGCCTAGCGACGCCGCGTTTCGTGGCGCGCCGCGCACGACCTCCGCGTCGAACACGTCCGCGATCACCTGGAGAATCGCATCGTTCGCCGACCCGCCGCCGGTGACGAGAATTCGGGATGTGCGCGGCGCGATCCATCGGGAGTGCAGCCGCATCGCCATGGCCTGTGCTTCGATGATGGCGCGCACCGTGCACGACGGGTCTGCGCCGTCGAGGTTGCGCCGGCGCGGTCCCGCGTGCACGACGAGCGGCGTAATCTCCGGCACGAACCATGGCGTCATCAACGCGCCGCCGTTCCCGGCCGGTGTGTGCCGCAGCGCGGCGGAAAATCCCTCCCAGTCCAGTCCGCAGGTGTCGCGCACCCGCTCGCGCGCCAGGGATCCGTTCGCGAAGCAGGTCAGCGCCATGTAGCCGCCCGCGGGCGATCCGAAGACATGGCCAGCGCCGTCCGGATCGGGCGCCGGCTGCGCCAGCGGACCGAAGACGGTGTCGCTCGTGCCGAGCGAGATGCCGAGCGCGCCAGGGGTGATGAGTCCGAGGCCGATCAGGGACGAGGGGTTGTCGCCCGACCAGGGGATCACGCTCGCGGGTCCGAATCCGTACCGGCGCCGCCAGTACGGCGAGATCTCTCCCGTGACGGTCCATGAATCATGGATGGGGGGAAGCTTGCGGCCGAGATCCGGCGCCGTCGCGTCGAGCGCCGCCGGGGACCACTGCCGCGCCGCCAGATCCATGAGGTTCATCCCCGACGCGTCACCTGGCTCGAGCGGCGCATGACGTCCGGCCAGCAGCGACGCCATGAACGAGCTGACGAGGTGAATCCGCTCCGTGCGCGCGTAGGCGGCGGGGTCGGCCTGCGCGAACTTCCGGATCTGGGCGGCGGTGAAGCGCTCGTACGCCCGCGAACCCGTCAGGGATCCAGACCGCGCAGCGTCGCGCCCGCGTCGGCCGCCAGGTAGACGCTGCCATGCTGCTGCCCGGAGCCCGCGACGGCGCGGATGCGCGAAAGATCCACGCCGCTCGCCGCGAGGATGCCGGCCATCCGATCGAGGGCGGCCGCCCACATCGCCGGCGGGGCCGTCACGATCCGGCCGTCCTCGCCGGACACCACCACGCCGTGAGTGGTGCCGTACTCAGGGAACTCGGCGTCGAATTCGAGGGCGTGCTCGAAGACGATACGCCGTTGGTTCGCCGTGACTTCGATGACCGTCGCCGTCAGGCTCTGGGTGCTTGCGTCAAATCCGAGGTAGGTCGCCATTATGTTTTGCGTTTGCCGCGACCGTCAGTCTAAATTAGGCCGCATGAACCGTCCATCCCGTCGCCTGCTCCGGCTTCTGCCGGCCGTGGTGCTCGCTCTGACCTGCACCGTGTTCGCCGCCTCCAGCCAGACCCAGACACCAGCTGCCGGCACGCGGGCGGGCGACGTCCCGCCGAAGCCGCAAAGCGGCGAAGGCGGGTGGAAGTCCCTCTTCGACGGAAAGACGACGGCCGGCTGGCGCGGATACCGGCAGAAGACGCTGCCCGACGGATGGCAGGTCGTCGACGGCGCGCTCACCCGCGTCGGCAAGGGCGGGGACATCGTCTCGGACGGCGAGTTCGAAAACTTCGAGCTGACGCTGGACTGGAAGATCGCCCCCGGCGGCAACAGCGGCATCTTCTACCGCGTCGTGGAGCACGACGAGGACACCGAGATGTGGATGGCAGCCCCCGAGTATCAATTGATCGACGATACCGGATACCCGGGAAAGCTCAAGCCGACACAGAAGACCGCCGCGAATTACGATCTGCAGCCGCCCGGCGTCGATGCCACGAGGCCCGCGGGCTCCTGGAACAGCACCCGCATTCTCGTCAACGGCAGCCACGTCGAGCACTGGTTGAACGGGCAGCTGATCGTCGCCTACGAGCTGTGGAGCGACGAGTGGAACCGGCTGGTCGCGCAGAGCAAGTTCAAGGATCACCCACGATACGCGCGCGCCCGCAAGGGACGGATCGGGATCCAGGATCACGGCGCCGCGGCGTCGTTCCGGAATATTCGAATCCGCGAGCTGCCGCCGACACCGCAGGCGCTGGCAGCGGCGCAGGCCCCGTCGCCCATCCCGCCGACGCGCCTGCAGACGCGCTGGGCGTCGCAGGTCACGCCGGATCGGGTGCTGCCGGAGTATCCGCGGCCGCAGATGGCCAGGAAGTTCTGGACGAATCTGAACGGTCCGTGGAGTTACGCGATCACGCCCGCTGACGCCGCGCGGCCCGCGTCATTCGACGGCCGCATCCTTGTGCCGTTTCCCATCGAATCGCAATTGAGCGGCGTCGGCGTGTGGGTGTCGCCAAGCCAGCGGCTGTGGTACCGGCGAACCTTTGCGACGCCGTCGCTTCCCGCTGGCGCTCGCCTGCTCCTCAACTTCGGTGCGGTCGATTGGGAAGCGGTGGTGTACGTGAATGGACAGTCCGCCGGCGAGCATCGCGGCGGCTACGAGGCGTTCACCTTCGACATCACCGACCTCGTGCGCCCGGGCAGCGCGGAGCAGGAGCTCGTGGTGGCCGTCCGCGACCCGACCGACGAGGGGCAGCAGCCGCGCGGCAAACAGGTGCAGCGGCCGCGAAGCATCTGGTACACCGCCGTCACCGGTATCTGGCAGACCGTCTGGCTCGAGACCGTGCCCGGCTACCACGTGAGCGGTATCCGGATCGATCCCGATCTCGATCGCGGCGTCGTGCGGGTGTCGGTCGGCACCGAAGGCCGCCGGGAGCCCTCCGCCGTCACCCTAACGGTATTCGACGGCGCCCGGGAGATCGGACGCGCCGGCGGGCCGACCGCGGAGATTCCCATACCCGCGGCGCACAAATGGTCGCCAGCCGATCCCTTCTTGTACACCCTGCTGGTCCATCTGGCATCGGGGGACGAGGTCCAAAGCTATTTCGGTATGCGGAGTATCGCCGTCCGTCCCGATGCATCGGGAGTCAGGCGCCTTTTTCTCAACGGCGAGCCGCTGTTTCAGTTCGGGCCGCTCGATCAAGGCTGGTGGCCCGACGGGCTCTATACGGCACCGACCGATGAGGCGCTCGCGTTCGATATCAAGGCCACGAAGGATCTCGGCTTCAACGTGATCCGCAAGCACGTGAAGGTCGAGCCGGCACGCTGGTACTACCACGCGGATCGCCTCGGGATGCTCGTCTGGCAGGACATGCCCAGCGCCAACAACAAGGGATCCGATGCGGAAGCGAATTTCGCGCGCGAGCTCCAGGCGGTCGTCGACATGCTGCGGAACCATCCGTCGATCGTCATGTGGGTGCCGTTCAACGAAGGATGGGGGCAGCACGCGACGGAGAAGACCGTGGCCTGGCTCAAGTCTTACGATCCCACCCGCCTGGTCGACAACACCAGCGGCTGGACCGACGCAAAGGTGGGCGACGTGGCCGACCTCCACGCCTATCCAGGCCCCGCGATGCCGCCGCTCGAGCCGGCCCGCGCCGCGACGCTCGGCGAATTCGGCGGGCTGGGCCTGCCGACCGAGGGGCACACCTGGCTGGATCGCGGCAACTGGGGCTACCGCAGCTTCAAGTCGCTCGACGAGCTGAATGCTGCCTATCGCGATCTGCTGACCCAGCTGCGGCTGCACATCGGCGACGGCCTGTCCTCGGCGATCTACACGCAGACGACGGACGTGGAGATCGAGGTCAACGGCGTGATGACCTACGACCGCGCCGTGACCAAGTTGTCACCGGAGTCGGTGGCGGCCAACCGGCGCATGTACGAGGCACCGCCGCGCATTACCCACATCGTGCCCGCGTCCGATCGCAAGCCCCAGACGTGGCGATATACGACGACCGCGCCGGCCGCCAGCTGGTTCGAGCTCGCCTTCGACGATGGGGCGTGGCAGACCGGGCCGGGGGGCTTCGGCGCGCCGGACACGAAGTTCGCGCGCGTGGGCACAGAATGGAAGACGGCCGACATCTGGCTGCGCCGCACCGTCGACGTTCCGGCAGGGAATCTCACCGCGCCGCACCTCCGCGTCTTTCACGATGACGATGCGCAGGTTTACCTGAATGGCATCGTCGTCGCGGAGTTTCCCGGCAGCAACGCGGGATTCGCATATGTGCCGCTGACGGGCGCCGCCCGCGCCGCATTGCGGTCCGGGAAGAACACGCTCGCTGTTCACGCACACCAGGTACGCGGCGGCCAGTTCATCGACGTCGGCATCGTGGACGTCATCGAACCGGCCTCGTCACGTTGACCGGCGTGACGCTGGTCCGCGGCCTTGGCCTGCTGGCCGCGACCGCCATCGTCGTCGGCGACGTCATCGGCACGGGCGTCTTTCTGAAGGCGCGCGTGATGACGTGCAACGTCGGCAGCCCGGGCCTGGTCGTGACGGTGTGGGTCGTGGGCGGGCTCCTGAGCCTGGCCGGCGCGCTCACGTATGCCGAGCAACATTGCCAGCGGCGGCACGCTCGGGTCGCGCCACGCGATGGCGCTGCCCATTGTCGCCGCCGCTGCGATCACGGTGGTGACGCTCGTGAACTGCGCGGCGGTCGCGGTTGGAGGGCGCATCGCCTCGGCCCTGGCGGCGCTGAAAGTCGCGCTGGTGCTTGGGATCGGTGCGGGAGCGTTCATCCTCGCCCGCGGCGATTGGGCGCATTTTGCGATGTCGGCTGTCGGGGGCGCCTGCGAGGGCGTACCCGCCGCCGCTCGCGGGGGACTGGCGGGTTTCGGCGCGGCGATGCTCGGCGCGATGTGGGCCTACAACGGCTGGAACGAGGTGACCTACGTCGCCGGAGAAGTCAAGGATCCGCAGCGAAACCTGCCGCTCGCCATCATCGGCGGGATCGGCATCATCGCGACGCTTTACATGTTCGCGAACGTGGCGTACTTCTACGTCCTCGAACCGGCGGCGGTGGCCGGTGTTCCGGCGTCATCCGCGGTCGCGACGGAAGTGGTGGCGCGGTTTCTCGGTCACGGCGCCGGCGGCCTGATGGCCGCCGCGCTGGCGATGTCCGTCTTCGGCTCTCTGCAGGTCGTGTCCCTGGTGTCGGCGCGGATTCCGTACGCGATGGCGCAGGACGGCGTGTTCTTCGCGAGTCTGGCGCGCCTGAGCCCACGCACACGTGTGCCTGTCCGGGCGCTCCTCGCTCAGGCGGTATGGGCGATCGTGCTCGTCTTTTCCGGCTCCTACGACACGATTACCGATTACGCGATCTTTGCCGTGCTGATCTTCGTGGGGCTCGCGACTGCCTCGGTATTCGTCTTCCGCCGCAGGGCGCCGGATGCCGATGCTGGCGGGCTTGCCGTTCTACTGGTACTGGTCGCGCAAACTGACGCGATCCAAGACAAGGGGCAGAGGGCTGAGGGCTGAGACAGAGGGCTGAGAACGCTCGGACTGCGCGCCATAAGGCTCACGATGCGGATGTCGATGCGTCGATACACGCGCCTGACGAACGGATTCTCAAAGAAGATCGACAACCACATTGCGGCGGTGCATCTGCACTTCCTGCATTACAACTTTTGCCGCATCCATCAAACGCTCCGTGTGACTCCCGCGATGGCGGCAGGGTTGTCGCAGCGGGTGTGGGGCATCATGGACATCGTGGCCCTATTGGAAGCGACCGAGAATAAAGCCGCGTAGCGGCCAAGGTGACAACCGATGGCAATCGCCGTAACCGTGCTCGTCGTCCTAGTCGTCGGCGGAGGGGTTCTTGTGACCCGTGTCGGTCTGTTTAAGATTCTTACCGAGTTATGGAAGAAACCGACGCGAAGCGACCGTCAATGAGGCTCATCGGCAAACTTGACCACTACCATTCCGGGCGATCTGTCTGTGTACTACCCGACAGTTTGGAACTGCGGTGATGGCCCAAGTGCTCACCGCTGCCGCTTGGTCCGCCTTCGTCGTCGTCCCGTGAGCGGCAGTAGAACACTTACTGCGCGCAGCACGAGCAGCGATATCGTGTACCAGATCGCGATCACACCGAGGATGAGGCCGACCGCACCAACCAGCACAATGAGCGTCTGCACGACAGCCCCCCGTTATGAGCTATCGCGGCGGCATCGCCTTGAAGGTCTTCTCGATGTTCTCGAGCACGAGCAGCGTCGAGCGTACGCCCGCCTGGAGATAGCGCTCGCCGATTTCCGGGGTTGACCCGCGCGCATCGCCCCACGTGCCGGATTTCGTCGCCCAGTAGACCGAGCCGGGCGCGGTGAAGAAGAACGCGGTGTGCACAGGGCCGGTTGGCGCGCTCTTGTAATCGGGAAAGGGCGGGAACTCGGCATTCGCCTTGTCCATGTCGACGAAGTCGGGATTTATCCGGAGGACGGCGGACGTCTCCGCCAGGTTGGCGTGCAATCCCGTCTTCAACGTCGAAAACTCCGCGACCTCCTCCGGCGTCAGCGCGTCCCAGTAGTTCACGGGGAACGCCTTGACGTCCTTCGCCATCTTGTCCGCGGCGTTGGCGCACGCGTAGGCGATGGCGTAGGTGTTGTCGTAGTGGCCGTTCAGAAAAATGATCCGCTTGAATCCCGACGCGGCGAACGACACGCAGAGGTCTTCGATCAGCGCCATGAAGGTCGGGATCCGGATGTGGACAAGGCCCGTGAAGCCGACGTGCGGGTACGAGAGGGCATAGTTGATGGGCGGGGCCACGACGGCGCCGAGCGGCGGCGCGGCGCGCCGCGCGATCTCCTGCGGGATCAGGACGTCCGTCAGAAGCGGCCCGTGCGGTCCGTGCTGCTCGGTCGCGCCGGTCGGCACGATCACGGTGTGGTGGGACTTCAAGAATTCTTCGACCTCGGGATTCGTCATCTCCCCGAGGAATACGGTCGCTGGCTTCATTCTGGCGGTCTCCTTCGGCAAGTTTATCCGCTGCGCCCTCTTCGAGC